>Ga0163152_10001943_pt1 | contig 31020 bp, 16 predicted proteins | sample OliLakLV19MP8IB2_FD_148635 | JGI IMG/M metagenome (GOLD analysis project Ga0163152, IMG submission 148635) | Freshwater microbial mat bacterial communities from Lake Vanda, McMurdo Dry Valleys, Antarctica - Oligotrophic Lake LV.19.MP8.IB-2 | ecosystem: Environmental > Aquatic > Freshwater >...
AGATCGATCCTGTTTCACGCCGCCGCTGTAAAAGTCGTCGAATCCAGGCGGTACTTACCTGAAACTGCTCCGCGATCTCCTGTCGCGTGAAAACGTTCTCGTCACACGCCCGTACCACACGTTGACGAAAATCCTCGGAATAAGCCTCCATCGCTCGATCCTCCTTGATCAGAACTAAAAATCAAGCTTGTAGCAAACCGCAAATAACAACGCTACAGCAACATCGAAAACGCTCTAGATGCCAACGTGCTCGATAAATATTTGGCTGATTTGATTGCCGAGGGTAAGAGCTTTCGCACACGAAATGCCTCCATGAAATCGATACGAGCGTTTGTCCGCTGGCTTGTAAAATCCGATCGAATCTTGAAGGATCCCTTCAAAATGTTATCAGTCGTTAATGAGCAATCCGATCCGAATCGTCGTCAACGGCGACCACTCGAACCAAGTGAATTTACTCGGCTCATTGCGGCTGCTGAGAAGGGAATGCCAGTCGAATCGATCTCCGGTCCAGAACGGGCAATCTTGTACTTAATTGCTGCGTGGACGGGCCTGCGACGTAAAGAGTTAGCGGCGATCACTCCCGCCAATCTTACCTTGGACTGTGAGCCTCCCTGTATTCACATCAGGGCAGCATTTACCAAAGCTAAACGGGACGACCAGCCGATCCCGCTGCACCCCATGGTGGCCAAAAAGCTCCGTGAGTGGCTGGTCATTCGGAATGCGGGTCCCAATGAACGCATCTTCCATTTGATGACCCGCAGTGGTCGCTTGCGGAAGACCAGTAAGATGATGGAGCACGATTGCGTGGCCGCTGGCTTGCCTTATGCTGGCGATCTGGGCGTTGCCGATTTCCACAGCCACAGGGTAGCGTTCATCACCAATCTGTGCCGTTGTGCCGATTTCTCCACAGTGGTTGATCTTGCACGGCATAGCGATCCCAAACTGACCGCGAAAATCTACGATCGGGTCCGTTTGGAGAATCGGGTCGCGGCGATCAACAGCCTTATGCCACCCGGCACAGTCGGCTGATCTCACATGCCCATATCCTCAGAATATCGGTCCACTTGTTCGCCACCTGTTCTCTCGTCGGGTTCCGCTTGCTCGCAGCTTGTCGGACCACCTGCGCGAGATTGCAACTTGTTGCGTGATATTGCACCTTTGAGAATAGGCGTCGATATCGTGGAGAAGGGCATCGCTGAAGCTAATAGCTATTCTCGAAACAACTTAAGAGAAGTGCTCCCTGTTGGAATCGAACCAACAACCTACTGATTAAGAGCCAGTTGCCTAAATCGCATTCAACGCCGTTTTTTTACGGTGTCGGCGCGATACCACACTTGTCTGCTTGCTCTCCACTTGCTCTTCCGACAGGTATTCTCGTCAGCGGGAATGGCACCTACTTTGCGTATAATCGCTTTAGGCTGTCGTAAGCCCAACTCAGCAAGAAAAGCCATCACGGCACAGGGAAAACGTAAAGAACTGAGGCCTGTCACCAAGACAATTTCACATTGAAATAGCCACTGAACATACGGGCTTCAGATTCCAAGATTCCTCGCGTTCGGCTCTCTATGTCGACGAAACCTCCAAAGCTCCCGAGTCTCACAAGGTTTCGTAGACATTCAAAACGAACTTTCGTGTGGCCGTCCGCCTCTGTCAGTTGGCGGTACGGCTTGCAATTGACCCCAACCCGACTGAACGAGTTGATTCAAGATTTGTCCAGCCTGCTCGGCGCAGCAAAGCCCGCTTACAAGCCATGCCGACATATCTCGACACAAAGTGCCAAATCATGTCATTGACCGATACGTACCGTCACGACGCAGTGTTGCGATACCTCGCTTATTAGCGGATTCGATGCCAACAGACGACATTCCGCGACGCCTAGCGACACTCATTGTAGTCCAATCTGTAGTCCACCCAAAATAATCGCGGAACTACTTGGTCAACAATGGAGGTAATGAGAGGGCGATCGCATGTTGGGTTGCCGGAAGCATCTCGCGCAGAACTCAAACCTCGACTGCTGAATAACACCCCGAAGCCACCTTCCTTGACGAAGTCAATGATGTACTGAATCGCCGCTTTCACTCCGGCGAGAGAGATATGCCGAAAGTAATAATTAGTATCAGCCGTGACTCCGATCTTTTCGATACTGTCGGACTTAGGAACCAGCAAGGACTGGATAATAAGATCACCGAACCGGGAGGCCAGTAGACCAAGTCCACTTGTGAACTCAAGCGCCGTGAGCAGCTTGGGGGCTAGTTGAACTACGTCTATCGTGAATCTCCTTAGCATCGTGTCGACTGTTTTTTGTCAAAAATTGCGAACCGCTCGGCCCAAATTTGAACTCGTTTCGCCCTGTAAATTCAAATTTTCAGAATGAATTTCATTCAGTGGAGTTGCATGACGGTACACCTTCCTCAAGATCAGTGCGGTACGCTAGGGATGAAACTTCGGCGGGCGCTTTTCGAGGAAGGCACGCACCCCCTCGTGGAACTGGGTGCTGGTGAGCACGGCGGTGACGTGTTTCTTTTCCAGTTCGAGGCCATCGCGTAGCGGGCGCTCGATGCCTTGCCAGACGGCCAACTTCATCGCACCCAGCGCGGTGCTCGCGCCTTGTGCCAGCTTGTCGGCATATTCGTGCGTATTGCTCGCAGCTTCCGCAGCAGGGAATAGGCGATCGACGATTCCCAACTCGTGCGCTTCAATAGGACTGAACCGGCGCGCGGCAAACAAGAGTTCGAGTGTTTTAGTTGGCCCAATCAATCGAGCAAGTCGCTGCGTCCCGCCATTGCCGGGCATGAGGCCAAGTTGCGCTTCAGGTAACCCAATCTGGTAGTTGCCGCCCGCGGCGAAGCGGAAGTCACAAGCCAAGGCGATCTCCAAGCCGCCGCCCAATGCGTGCCCTTCCAAGAGGGCAATAAACGGTTTGGGAATGTTGGCGATACTGCTGAGGGTGGCGTGGGCTCGGTCGGCCAAGTGGAGATTCTCTTCAAGCGTGGCCTCAGTGAGATAGCGGACGTCCGCACCCAGGCAAAACAGCGCACGAATGCCGCTCCGCAGCACAATGACCCGCGCTGCGTCGTCGCAGGCGGCGGTTTGGATCGCGTGGGACAATTCCTCCATGCCCGCCAGATCGTAGTTGTTTCCCGGCGGCCGATTGAGCGTGATATAGCCCACGGCACCCTGGCAAGCATAATCGATAGGCATGGTGTTTCCTGCAGACTTGGGAGGTATTTGCAAGCCCAGCGCGGGAGAACCGCGTGCAATCGCTCGCGGGCGAATTAAACTAATAGTCTAACAAGTAATCACAGGAAAAAACCACCAGCGCGAAGAAAATCATGGCCGTTGAGCTGTTTCCTTTGCCACTGACTCCGTTCGAGTTTTACTATTGGTGTGACGATCGGCCGGACTATCCGACCACCTATCCGCTGGAGTTAATGTTTAGCGGACCACTGAGGCGAGATGCGTTTGAGGCTGCGCTGGGCTTGTGTTTGGCGCGGCATCCGCTCTTGGCCGCCAATGTGGATATTACGGTAGGAAAGATTCCTCGCTGGATCCCGGCGCAAGATCGCTCGTTGCCACTCGATTGGGCAGACAGCGCGACGCCTATCGATCATGCGGCCGGTCGGTACATCGACCTCACGAGAAACGTGGGAGTGCGGCTGTGGGCGCGGATCGGACCCGAGCAGAGTCGTCTGGTGCTGCAGATACATCACGCCTGTAGCGACGCCTTGGGGCAGTTGCAGTTTGTCTCCGACTTGTTGGTCGCTTATGACTCGACCGTCGCGGGAACGGATCCCAGCGCGAAACTGCCGCCTCTCGAGCCCGAGCGACTGAGACTGCGGGGTGACTTTGGACTGACCAAGGCGGGCTATCGGCCCAATTGGCGCGACGCGGGGAGGACCGCCGGCTACTGGGTGAAGCGGCTCCTGTGTCGACCTAGTTTAGTGGTAGCGCCGCGAGACATTACTCCGCAACCGACCTCAGACACCGCGGACCTGGGATTCGTGTTGCATACGCTCGACAAAGTGGACCGCGACCTTTTGCAGGCCCGTGCAGCACGGGCAGGTATCACCATCAATGATCTCTTGCTGTGCGACTTGCTCGTGACGCTGCGGGATTGGAACCGGCAACATGGCGGCGATCGGCGGCGGCTGGTGGTGAATGTGCCGGTGAGCCTGCGAATGCGAGGAGATCAACTGCTGCCCGCGGCAAACGTGCTGGGATTTTGGTTCTTGGATCGCAAACAGTCAGAATGCGATGATGCCGAGCGACTCTTTGCTGGCGTGCGAGACGAGCTGGCAGCGGTACGGAAGTGGCGGTTACCGCTCTATTTTGTTGGCGGGCTCGGGTACGCTTGCCGCTTTCCGAGCATGATTCGCAGCGTCTTGCATTCGGACCGCTCGTTCGCCACCGTGGTACTGAGCAATGCGGGACGGCTGTTGGGGCGGTTGCCGTTGGAGCACGAAGAGCGTAAGTGGATCAGCGGGGGCGTGCGGCTGGAGCGAATCACTGGCGCGCCGCCAGTGCGGCCGGGAACACGGGCGTCGCTGATTTTGGGTAATTATGGCCGCGACACGTACCTCAATCTGAACTGGGACCCGCACGAGCTCACCGAGCCTGCGGCCCGCGCGTTGCTTGCCGCTTATGTGCGACAACTCACGAAAAGCACTTAGTTTGTGCCGTTAAGGGAGAATTTCTCGGTCCGTGATGAAGACAGACGGCAGTCGAGTATCAGCCATTCATCGTTCGCCTGGAGTTTGCTGAAGTGGAGTTTGGCGCTAGGCGGCCAATTCTGGGGTACTGGAGGTTGTGACCAAGTGAACTCGGAGGGAAACAGCCGCTCGAAGCGGCGGCGCAGCATGCTACGGAAGACTTGAAAACGCACGCCGACGTTGTCATTCTCCTGGCCTGTTGTGAGGGGCACGATCTCGATGCGGCCTTGGCGCTGGCCGACAAGTTGGGAGTCGGCAACGCTAAGTTGATAGGCAACCCGCAATCTTGCCCCAGGAATGGCTTGATCTCCAATCTGGAAGCCTCGCGCCAGCAACGTGACGATGACGATGCCATTGTGGAACTCCACGCGGAGCGGATTTTCTTCGTAGAAGTCGATAGACCAAAGTTTCTCCGAGTCGGACGGAAGAAGTTCTAGCGGTTTCAAGCCTAGATGTTTGGACAGTTGTGCGGCCAGTTGGTCTTCGCTGAGCCGTTCTCCGGCAAGCAGGTTGGTGGTAAAATTGTTGAACGCCGACTGATGCAAACTCACGGAAAAGTCTCCGGCCGACGGGGGAACGCTCTCCACAAGACCTGTGGCCGTACCATACTGCTCGTCATGAGCCTGCAAAAATGCCAGTTCTACGGACTCGTCAGTCGACTGTAGTTGAGCGACCGTTGGAAGCAGGTCTCGCTCGGTCAGTGGTTGGCGAACACGGCGGTCAAAATCTGTTTCCCAGCTGGCGAGCATGACATCGATCGTGCGATCAAACTCGCTGCGGGTGCGCAGGGCGGCGCGGTGAGCGATGCTCCGGTCCACGGCGGTCCGCTGCTGATAGGCTCGACGGCGGGCGACTCGACGTCCGAATAGGCGACGGACAGTCACTCCCGTGATCTGCGACCGGGAGGTCGTCGAGGCCTGAGCTGGCTCGACCTGCCAACCGTCCACTTGCCGTATCAATTTTTTGCTGGCAGTGATGCGCGTCGTGCTACGGCTGCTCACGTCAGTGCGTTGCGTGGTGCTGTACGACCGGGAAGCGATCGTAGCGTTCCACAGCAAGGTGATCGCAATGCCATCGTCGTCTGGTTCCGTGCGGAGACTGAATTGGGCATCAGTGGTGCTCGTCCCACGATAAGTTGTACCGGAAATGTTTTCACGAAACGGCGCGCGGGTGCGCGTATTGCTGGCCAACACGGCGTTGATTAAGTTTGTGGAGATGCCGACGTGCAAGTTGGGCAGGCTGTAAGACTCGAAGTCCAGTTTGGGTGGTGTTTCGTAAACAGGTTCACCAGCAGTCACCGTAGAGTGCGGAATTGCTACAAGCAGCCAACAGCAAATGGTGATCAGAATTCGAGACAACGTCTTACTCCACATGCTTGAGCACGGAACCGCGCATGAGCCAGCCATCTTCAAGCTGATCGACTAATCCCCAACCAGCCCCGATAAACTTGGGAAGAACCTCGCCAGCGGGCAATAGTGAAAAGTCGACTTGGCGGGCGTCGGACGAGGCATCACCCAATACTTGGCCAAGGTCAACGATGCCTGTGGCTCGCAAGTCTTGATACAGCGGTCTCAATCCGGCCGCCAACGGGGTGACACGCCAGCCGATGGAGTCCATTGTGCGTTGTGCAACTGCTTGGGTCTGTAGAGCCAGGAACATCTTGTCCTCAATGAGTTCAGGCGGCATTGGCTCTGACAACAGTTTTTCGAGGGCCGTTGCCGAAGTCGAGACGTACAAGTAGTCTTGGGCAGCGCACAGTGCATAGCCAGCAAGATCCGGCCCCATAGTGGGCGCGTCACTTTCATCTTCATCGGCCGAAGTTCCCGCAAACACCCAGATATCGAACTTGCCGATTGACTTGCGGTGGACGCCTTCATCGGTCTCGAACATCCGTTGGAGGGCGTTGGCGATTTGTGGTTCGTCATTGACTTTCACCGCGTAGACGATTGCGGTGCCTCGGTCTGCCGATGTCTTGGAAAGACACAGCACCGGTCCCGTTTGGAGTTTTGTGAGAGCCGGGATGTCGACTTGCGGACCATCGGGTTCTTGGTAGATATCATCCAGGACGGCCTCGAAAGTACCTTCGATCCCTTCCGCATAGGCCGCGTCGAAGAGCGAGCCATAACCGGTCAGAGCGCCGGCGAGATTCCAGTGGACTTCCACGACCGAGTCGACATTAGCTGGAATCCAGGCCGGTAGCTCCCAGGCGTCGAGCGGCTTAAAATCGAGAAGCCGCGCGGCTTTTTCTCGCTCACCGGGCGCGTAGATGAACCAGTGATGCTCCATATCGTGCTCCGTAGTGGCAAATCTCATCATGCCGCCCGCAGCTCGGATAACTTGAAATCCTGCTGCGGCGAGTTGATTCCACGAATTGCTCGCGCTCGCGGGGCTGGCACGAGTGAGTAGCTTCTGAAAGGCCCAGGGATCGATGAACCAGTTCAATTGCACGGGTGCGCTGCCGGCGGCGGCGTGGCTCTGTTCCGCCACGATCTGATAAGCTGAGGAAGCGAGTAGACTTTCATCGGACGGGTTCTTCAACCGCTCCAGCGCCTCCCCGGCGAGTTCCTTACGATTTGTAATGCCGAGTACGCCCTCCTCTAGAAAGCAGTTGCGAACCATGCCTGCCGTTGTGGATGATCGCAAACGAAGTTCGGCCTCGATCTGAGCGGCTTCTGCCTTGTGCCGTGAGACATCGACCAGAAGCAGAAAGCCCGTGTCGCGTTCGCCGACGGGTATCAATGCCAAACAGACTTCGCCAGAAGCCACTTCGAGCAGTTGTTGCCGGCTCACCCCGAGCAGGGATTGTTCCACGTCCGGCGAGAGTCGGCTCGCTTGGTGAAACGAAGTTTGGAAGTTCCGCAGTGCATCGTCTTGCCACAATCGGTAAAAGCCAGTGGCAGTCCACTGGCTGTCGAGTTGCGCAAGGTCGGGCGTCGTGAGGCAGGCGATTGCATTGTCTGGCACGAGCGAGGCGAGCGCTAGCTCTCGAGACAGCGCTGCGGCGGACAGACCCCAGGAGGCCGTCACCGCACAGAGCAGACTGACGCAGAATCTCATCGCATTACTCGCTGGGCTAGACGTGGACCTGCGCCCCGCAGTCGACGGTGAGCGTTTCGCCCTGAATCATGTCGCTCAAAGGACTGGCCAAAAAGAGCACGGCATTGGCGACGTCTTCTTTTTCGACGAAGCGGTCGCCGGTCATGCTGCGCCACTTGCGTCCCTCGAACATTTGATCCGCGTAGGGGAGTTTGGTGGTGGAATCGGTGGCCACGAGCCCCGCTCTCACGATGTTGACGTTGATGCCGCGATCACCGAGTTCCAGGGCGAGATGGCGGGCAAAGCTTTCGAGCGCCGCTTTCGAACCACCCACGGAGCCGTACATCGGAACCGCCATGACAGAGCCGTGGCTGGAGATGCCGATGACCTTCGCTCGGCCCGGAGACTGTTCCAAAAGCTTTGCCGCCACTTGCACCAGTTGGATCAGCGCGAGGACGTTGGTCCTCATCGTTCCGACGAAATTCTGCTCGTTGATGGACATCATCGAGCGAAAGCCTCCGGAGGCGGCGTTGCTGACGATGATGTCGAGCCTACCGAACTCCACTTCGATGAATTCGATCATCGACTCGATATCGTCTCTCTCGGAGACGTCGGCTTTGACGACCGCCACGCGACGGCCAAGGGCCTGAATGCGCTCGGCCACTTGTGCGGCGGCGGAGCGGGAAGTGGCGTAGTTGAGTACGATGTCCGCGCCGGCTTCAGCTAGTCGATAGGCGCACGCGCTACCAATGCCACGTGAGCTGCCGGTCACCAGGGCCACGCGTCCGGTTAAGTCGATCATGGGATAAGTCTCAAGGAGCAAGGAATGAGGTTAGAAGTTGTAAATTGCGAATCGCGTAGTTCGCTGTTGCGTTGGGACCGGGCACCGAGTCGCTGGTAGGTTGCCACGGCGGCCACTTCGTCACCGAGTCGCCAGACCCGAAGATGACAACGGTCACCCAAGTTGCGGCCGTGGTAAAAGACTGTCATCCCCTCGGGCTTCAAGTGGATCTCGACACTGCGGGGGGCGAAGGATTCGCCGCGATGCACCGCTTTGAACACGGCCTCTTTCATCGCCCAGATGTCGGCCACCGTCATTTCACCTTCGTTTTCTCGCAAACAGGTGGATTCAGCCTCGGTGAACCAACTCCGCTCGAAGGCGGCACCCAGCGCGCGCATCTGCACCAAATCAACACCTATTGAAATGCCAAAGCGATTCGTGCCACCCACGAGTACCGCATCGCTGGTGTGTGAGATGGAGAGCGAGTAGGCTAGTCGGTGGCCGCCGAGCATAATCCGCGGCCGAACGCCGGAAGAAGAAGCGTCGCTACGAATGGTGATTTGGGAAGGAACTGCTTGCGAGGCCGCGCAATGCTGTGCTCGGAGCAAGCGCTTGGCGAGGATGCGGCCAGCGAGGAAGGTGTCCCGACGGACGGTCGCGCGAAACTTATGCCACAAGACCAGTTCGTCTTCCGAAAGCCAGTCGCTGGCCGTGGAGGCACTTTCAACCTCCAAGTCGGTGAGCGTTGAATAATAGAGTTCGCACTGTGCGGAAACAATCATGAGTTTTCGCCTCCCACGCGGATCGTGCGGTAGCCGACCACTTGCAGGAGGGGTTCACCGTCGCTGCCGTGAAGCGTGAAGTCGAAGCGGCTGTGACGACTTTCTCGGCCTCGGAAATAGAAACGTGCGACGCACACTTCGCCGGGCTGAGGCTGCCGCGACCAGCGGATTTGCTCGAAGCCGTAAGGCACTTCGAGTTGTCCTCCAAACTGGAGGAAAACGAAGCTACCACAGCAGACGACGCAGGCGTCAAGCATCGCTGCAGGCAGAATCCAACCGATGTCGGACCGAGTCCCAGCCAAATCCGCCAGCGGTGGCGCAACGATTTGGCCCCAACCGCCCTCGTACTGGAAGGCAAATTGTTTCAAACATCGTAGCGTGGGCCCGTGATATAACAGGCCGTCGTCCGGATAGACGAAGGAATGCCAACCCAGCGGAGGTGTGCCAGCGTTCGAGGACTCTAGCGGCAAAGCGCTTCCGAAGTGTACTATTGCGCGAACGTGAAGCCGATTGGGGTCGATGACTTGTCCGGCTCGATTGCGGAGCTCGCTGACAAGTTGTGACTCGACTGAGTCGCCCCTAAGGGTCAGTCGAACCTGCGTAGCGATTGGTTCATCCGTCCGGAACATCAAGCCGTTGATGATCTCGACATCCCTAACCTCGGCGATTGACTGCCCTGCTCGCCACAGGGCCGCAGCTTCCAGCACGGCTTCCAAACCCAGGACTCCCGGCAGGAAGGGGCTCTGTTTCAGCCGGTGCTCGACGAGAAACGGATCACGAGTAGGAGCGAACGTCACTTGGGCGACGGCTGATCGGGTGGAGCTTTCCGCGAGGGAATCGATCAGAGGGCGCGCCGTGCCTAATTGTGCGGCGGGGGCTGGAAGCTCTTCGGCCCGCATCAGCGGATAAGTGTAGAAGGTTTTTTCAAAAAAACTGTCCGCGATAAGGACTTCTGACTCGGGAGCACCGGCCCGCACTTCCTGGATCAGGTGCTCGACACCCTCTTCCGGTTGAAGGAAGTCCATTTTGAATGAGCTCTTGGTGATTTCGACGGCGTCAGCAATCATAGCCATGCCGATGCGGTCCCACGTTTGCCAGTGGAAGCAGGTGGTCGCGCAATCGGGACGCTGGTGGCGGAACCAGTCGCATAACTTGGCCAGCATTTCGTTCGCGGCAGCGTAGTCGCTGAGACCGTTACCGCCGTAACGACCGCTCATGGAGCCGAAGGCGAGAAAATATCGTAGGGGATCGTTGCGGGTGAGCTGCATCAATGCCGCGGTGCCTTCGGTCTTGGGGCCGAATGTAAGCCGAAGCCGTTGGTCGGTAACGCTATCAAAGCGGGCTGCCTTGGCGTAGCCCGCCCCGTGAATGACCCCTTCGATGGGGCCGTCTGCGCGGCGGATTGAGTCGAGAACTTCGCTCAGCGCGGTTTCATCAGTGATGTCGCATGCGTGATAGTGGGCCTCGACACCTCCTTCAACATATTTGGCCATGATCTGTGCGATCTCACGGCCTTTGCGGATGCGACCCCAATCGTCTTCCGGCGACCGACCCTGGGCAATCGCCTCGCGAACAACGGCACCTTTGTATTTTTTCAGTTCTTCGTCGTCACAGTGGAGCCACGGAGCTGCGAGATCAGGTGCCGGGCTCTTGCCGATGACATGGAGCTTCAGCCCAAAACGTCTGCCAAGCATCAATGCGGCGAACGCGGTGATGCCGCGGCCACCGCCGGTGACAACCCAAGTGCTGCCGCGCTGTGGATCGCGTAGCGGCAATCGCTCGACGGGAGCCAAAACGCAAGCCACGGTCCGCCGCTCGCCGCGCGACCAAGCCACCTCAACCTCGGGCGTGTTGCTAGTCACTTCTGCGCAAATGGCCGCTGCAATATCCGCCGGGGGTTCGTCGCGGGGGCTGTCGATCACCTTCACACGGAAGTGAGTATGCTGGTGGCGCGAGTCCTCGACATAAACGCTCTTGAGCAGTCCACTGAGTGCCCCGCTTTCTGGCGCGGAAACACATCCACCAAAGCCAAAGTCCCCGCCCAAGGAAGTAACGGCCACCAGGGTGGCGGGCTCGTTGAATGGAAGTTCCGACAGCAGTTGGAACCAGCGCTGGGTCACTTGAAATGGCAAGTAGACACCACGCTGCATGCGGCGACGTAATGCTTCGGCGGTTTGAAACTCACCGGCTTCTTGGTCGCGAGCGGTGAGCAGGAACAGGTTGCGGGCGGGCTGCAACTTCCACGCTGCTTCCAAGTGTGCGATTGTCGACTCGGAATCGTCGTACACCGGCAGAAATCGCACGGAAACACCACTGGCGATCAAATGATCGCCCAGTGCCATCGCATCCGGATTGTCACCCAATATGTAAGCGGGACCAGTGATGGCTGGACGATTCGCCGGCTGCGTGGAAAGCGGGACGGGTCGCATACGAAGCACATGGCGACTTGCCACTTGGCGGGGCTTGCGAGTGGGAAACTCCACGAGTTTGCCCGTGCGATACTTTTCAGCTAGTACGTCAACGTTCTTGGGGTAAAAAAGGTTGTGGTAAGTGCGGTCAGTGACGAGCACTTCGCTATCCGCTTGACCGGCGTACAACTCGCGCAGAAAATGCCGCAGACCTTCCCGTTTGGGCATTAAAGTCAGGCCGTTGGTATTTTGCAAGGCGGTACGCGATTCGGGCCGAAACGCCATGCCGATTTCGTCCCAGGGGTGCCAGTGAAAACCAATTGCGTGGCACGATGGACGTTGGTTGCCGTACCAGGAAACGAGTTTGCAGAGCATGTCGCTGGCCATGCAGTAATCGACCTGTCCGTAGCTGCCAAAACGACCGCTCACCGAGCCAAAGCCGATGAAGTGACCGATGGGGTCATTTCGCGTAAGCGTCATGAGGTTCCATGCGCCGAGAACCTTCGAGCCAAACGTGGCTAGCACATCCTCGGTACGTTTCTTTTCCAATCGGCAGGAGCGTTCGATCCCCGCGCCATGCAGGATACCCTCAATGGGACCGTGTTCGTGGCGAATCTGTTCGAGCACTTGGGAGAGGGCGGTACGATCGGCAACATCACACCTGTGGTAACACACCTCGACGCCCGCCTGGGCAAAGGCTCGGAGATTGCGGTCGATCTCAATTTGCTTATGCACGCGCTCCCAAGCTTCGTTTGGTTTTTCGTTCGACTCGCGAGATCGTAGGATCGTCTCCGATCGCAGCGCTGCCAGACCCGTCTCGTCGAGGTTACGCCAAGCGTGATTGATCGGCTCAAGGTTGCTTGTGCCCACGAGGTGTAACTTGACCCCGAACCGCTGGCCAAGCTCGAGGGCACACTCGGCCGTAATGCCGCGTGCTCCGCCGGTCACAATCCAGTTGCCGCGCGGGGGCCGTTCTGGGTTTGCACGGACCTGTGCCGCGCGCGGAATTGCGACCTGCAAGTAACGCTTGCCGCCGACATAACCAACCTCGTAGTCGGGTGTCCGCGCCGCGAGTTCCCGACAGATGAAGCGGGCAAGTTCCGTGGGCGGCTCATCGGGTGGGCAGTCGATGGCTTTGGCCAGGAACGACTGGTTTCCACCCATGTGTTTCATCTCCAGGTAAAGCGACTTCATCAAACCGGTGAGCGCGCCGGTTGTGGGCTGGGGAACGTTGCCGCTGAAGCCGAAATCGCCGTTGCAGTTGGCGATCGCAATTACCGTACACTTGTCGAGCCACTTGCCCGCACCTGCCAATTGCACCCAGCGCTGGCAAAGAAAAAACGGCGTCAGAACTTGCGATTCATACGCTCGCTGCCAAGTGTCGAGATCAAAGTAGTCGGCGCTGCCTGCGTTTCGCGGGGACATCAAGAAGAGGTGCGTGACGGGTCGTTCGGCGCAAAGTTGCTCCAAGCGGTCGATGGCTGCCTGACGAGAATCTAGCGATGCCAGACGGTGTACAACTGCGCCTAGGCTGCGCAACTGATCCGCAAGTGCTTCGGCCGCGGGGTTGTCGCCGATCACTAGTGCGGGGCCGTTGAACGTCGGTGTGGCTGGTGAGTTGAGAGGCCAAGAGACATCAACTAATCGCAGGACAAACCGCTCGGCGACACCCTGCTCGTCGTTCAAATCATAGGGTTTCGCGATAAACTCTCGCGGACGAGGCTCAACCGGGGCGTGATTCTGTGTCGCGGGTGCGATCGCGCTGGGGTCGAGCATTTCATGAATATCAAAGCGGCAGAAGCACTTGTCGTTCGTTTCCTTAGCCGCACCGAAGTAGACAGCTAATTCTCCGCTGGCATGGTCGATAAGCACACACAACTGGCGGTCTGCCTGAATATCGTAGCTCGAGAGTGCAATCTGCAAATCGGCTGCGGAATGGGACGAGCCGACGAGGAATTGACGTAGCTTCTTACAACGATCCGCCGAAGCGTGTGAGCCGTTTGTGGTAACTGGTGAGAGCATCCTGTGATTGGCCGCCAGTACAAGCTTGTCTTCGAGCACTTCGAGTGATTCACCCACGCACTCAACGCAAACGGGTAGCCGGTCGGTGGCACTCAGGACCATGTTCCAGGGATTTGAGGGCGACGCATGCTGAAGTGTGGCTAGCGCCATGGCGATGTCGTCGGCTTGTTCCAACAATTGTCGCGTCAACAGCGTATGTCGCTGACCATGCGAGTTCCTCGCAACTCCATCGACCAGCACGCCACTGGTGACGGCAAGGCCCCGGGTATTGAGCCCCGCCAAAGCCCCCACACAACCGGCATAAGTGACGGCGACCGAGGCAAGGCCCCGGTTCGGCTCGCGCATCTGGACAATAGGTACCAAACAATCGGCAAGTTTCGAGCCCATCGGTAGTTCGTCGCGGAGTGCGTGACGCACGGCCCGTCCGTTGCGCTCGACTTCTACCGCGAACTGGAGCGATGATCTCCCTAGGTCTGCGAACAAAGCGAGATTCAAGGCAACGAGATTGGCCACCGATACCTGAACGGCGTCGGCGATGCCTTCCAATTCAGCCAAGTCGTCCGCGGAAAACATTTGCTCAGATGGCACCGCCCAAGCAGGAACCTCGGCTGCATCGTCCTGGGACAGATCGGCCAGGCGATACAAAGCGCGGCGTATCTCGGCCTTGAACTCTTGCCCGTGCTTGAGTCCCATCTCGTAGGCCGAGCCGTCCAAGCGAACACTGCGGATATATTCGCTGGAGATGGTAGCCGTAAGTCGCGATCTCGAAGGCATCTCGACAACGGGCGCAGCCACTTTCACCGGCTGCGGAGTAGGTTCTAAGACTGGCGGTGCTGACGGAGCGAGTGAAACAACTTCGGTGACAGGCGCGGGTGAGAGGTTGGAAGACAGATACGCAACCACATGACGGAGTGTTGGAAAATCATCCAGAGTGAGATTTTCGCTAGGAGTCACGTCGAAGTATTCCTGCAACTCACCGAAAAGCTGAGCTTTCTTGATGCTGTCGATGCCCAAGTCAGCTTCTAAGTCGGCGTCCAGTTCGACGAGCTCGGGCGGATAGCCGGTCTGCTCCACGACGAAGTTTATCAGGAACGCCTCCAGTTCAGACCTGTCAGTGCTCGGGACGGCAACTGTCACTTGCACCGTTTCGGTTGCGACTGTAGCGTCGGGTGCTGGCGGTGCGACGACTACCGGCGCTGTAGCAATCTCTGCGGCAACGGTGATTGGTGTCGTCACCATGTTCTCGGTGAGGTAATGGACGACGTGGCGCAATGTGGGAAAATCGTCGAGTGTGAGATTTTCGTTGGGAGTTACGTCGAAGTATTCCTGCAACTCACCGAAAAGCTGAGCTTTCTTGATACTGTCGATGCCCAGATCTGCTTCCAGGTCAGCGTCCAATTCGACGAGCTCAGGCGGATAGCCAGTCTGTGCGACGACGAAATTCACCAGGAACGCCTCTAACTCACTGGAGTCGACGTTTGCCGCTGGTACGTTAGAGTGCCGCGTCGTGGAAACGGGCTCGTCTAATAATTGAACCGCCGCGGCAGTCACTTGCGGGGCCAGTTCGGTTTCGGCCGCGAAGTTTTCGCCAACATGCCATATGTTGGAAACCTCACTTGCCGGTTCTATTGGGGCAGCAACACTGCCGTTGCCATTTTCGCTCGTGGGTTGCCATAAAAGTGCATGGGATAGCATCTCCGACCTGTCGCGCTGGTCAAAAGAACCCGTCGCGGGTTTCGGTTCAACACTCGCGGCCAGGCGCATCTTTTCGGTACGTCTCTGGGTGGCGTCGAAGTGTACAACCTCATGCTTAGCTACCGACTTGGCAGTGAGAGCTGCGGGAATGGGCTGATCCAGCGCGCCGCAGCATTCCAACATCGCCCGAACTCGGCAGACCTGTTCCCTGGCCACACCCTTGGGAGCGTCGCTGGCGATAAGTCGTGCCTGAATACCGACTAAGGTTTGTTCGTTAAGCCGCGTGAGGTGCTGCTGAGGACCGACTTCAACGAACACCGTGGGCCGCTCCTCGGCCAATGTGCGGACCGCATCGGCGTAAAGCTGTGGCCGGGTCATGTGGGCTTCGAGATTGGCGCGAATCTCTTCCGCACTCTCAATTTCTCGATTGGTAACCAAGCTGAACGTGGCGATTGTGGGCCGAGTGATCTCTGCGGCGCGAAGCGATTCCCGCAAGTGACCGCAGGACTCGCTCATGAGCGGCGTATGGAAGGGGCAGGGGACTGGAAGTTTGCGGGCCTGATACCCAGCCTGTTCCAATCGCTTCGCCAAAGTCTCGAGTGACGCCAGCCCGCCCCCGACGACGGTCTGCGTCGGCGCATTGTGAATAGCGACGTGAATTTCCAAATCCGATCCTACGAGCTCGCGAACTTGAGCGGGTGTCGCAGAAACAGCCAGAAGCCCGCCGTGGGCATTCTTACACAAGTCGATTCCCGTGCATCGAGCGCGAGTGACCCGCAAAGCTTGTCCGAGGCTCCACGCGCCAGTCGCGACCAGGGCACAGTACTCGCCGTAACTGTGTCCCACGGCGATCTCAGGCACGATCCCTTCAGCCCGCAGGGCGGAATTGACGATGTAGTTGGCCGCCATCATTGAAGCTTGAGTGGCCCAAGCATCCTTGCCCAATTGGCCAGTTGTGCCCCACGCCATTTGGGCAAAGCTCGGCGACCCGAGCTGTGTGAGCACGGATTCGACCTCGCTAAGCGCGGCGGCAGCCACGGCATGCGACTCGACAAGTCCACGCAACATGCCTACGTACTGCGAGCCCTGTCCTGGAAACATGAAGGCGATTCGCGGCCGGGTCACTTCGAGCGATGGGCAGCAAAACACGCCTTGACGCTCGAGGGCCGCCAAGGCAGTTGGGTTTTTCAGTTGAGTCCCGGCGAGTTGCAGTTTGGCCCGCAGTGTTTCCGCGTTGTCGGCGACTATCGCTAGCCGCGCGTTATGCTGAGGCGAGAAGGTGCTGAGACTAGCGGCGAATGTCTTCCCACAGTCGGCCAAGGCAGCAGAGAGTTGCTGGTAGAGATCGTCCATCGTAAGTGCGCCAAATCGGACGATACGCCACTCACTTGAGGCCGGTTCGGGTACGGCTAACGCAGTTGGTGCTGACGCTACAGAATGTTGCGATACCGGCGATGCTTCCTCAATGGCGGTCGGAGTATGCGCGGAGGAGCTTGCCCCAGTGGTTGAGCGAGCAAGGAATTTCACCACGTGTCGCAAGGTCGGAAAGTCGTCGAGCGTGAGATTCTCGTCCGGAGTCACATCGAAGTACTCCTGCAACTCACCAAAAAGCTGAGCTTTCTTGATGCTGTCTATGCCCAGATCAGCTTCCATGTCGGCGTCCAACTCGACGACCTCGGCCGGGTAGCCGGTTTGTTCGACGACAAAATTGATTAAGAATGCCTCCAATTCAGGCACCGATGCGACCGAAGTGGTGGTGGAAACGAGTGCAACCGGCGAGTCCACGGCAATGTTGGAAGCTCCCTGCGAGGTTTCGCTTTTCCGAGGGGTTGCCGCAATAATCTGCCCTGCTTCACACACAAGGTGGTAGGCCATGCCACGACCGCAGGAAACGACCGATGCCATCGTCGCTTCACTTTCGACTGGCCGCGAACCATCAATCCTACCGGGCAGGTCAAAGTTTGTTGTGGAAATCCTTGCAGGGAATTCGACCCCCCTCGTCGGCAGCACCTGTCCATGTCCGAGCTCAAGTACCGCTTTCAACAGCGACGCCATACCCGACGCACCGTGTGTAAAGCCAATCTGGCTCGAAACCGAGCCAACGGCTAGCGGCGCACGGTGGTGGCTGCCGTTCTGCATGGCGGAGAAGGCTTGGAGTTGCTGGTTTGCCATGTCGTGGGTGAGAGCGTCCAACTCAATAACTAATATATTATCGGGACTGACGTCACTTTGTTGAAAAGAGCGCTCAAGGGCGGTTTTCAACGCATGTTGCAAGGAATCATGATGCGCTGCGCCGACTCCACGAATAATCGCACGGATGCGATCTCCGTCGCGGCGGGCGTCGACCAAGCGTTTCAGAATTAAGACTCCCACGCCTTCGCCGGGTATGAATCCCTTGCCCCGCGTGTCCAAGCTAGAATGAATTGCCGCACCATTGTTCAATAGACCGCTCAGTGCGAGGGACTCATACTCAGGTAGCCCCATACGACGCTGTCCGGCGGCGCAGATCATCATCTCGCAGTCGCCAGCGAGGAGCATATCGATGCTAATGCCAACGGCCATCAGTGAAGACGCCTCGCCAGCGTCAAGTGCCGCGGCTCCTCCCATAAGATTCCAAGTCTTGCCGATCCTCGAGGCCAGGGAGCTCGTGCTGAAGCTGCCGGTCTCGTCGATGAGCGCCGGCCAGCGCTCCAAGAGTGCGGTTGAAAATTGCTCAGCGACCAATTGAACTTGCCCTGGCGACAAGTTGCGCTTGGAGAGACTGCGGCGGATCACTTTTTGCATGTCTGGCAGGCGGAGGCCCATCTGCAATTGGAATGAAAAGTCGCCGCCGAACTCCGTGCCCACCAACACACCCACGCGGCCGCGATCGAAGGGTTTCTGATCGTAACCGGCGTCATTGAGGGCTTGGTCCGCGGCGTCCAGCAGCATGAATTGCAAGGGATCGGCCTGGGCGATTTGCTTGGGGGGAACCTTGTGGCGACGCCAGTCGTATTCGAATCCTTGCACGAATCCACCCAACGGCGGTGTCTTCGGAGCAGCCCCATTAACTCGCGGTAGCAAATCAAAGCGCAACCGATCCTTCGGAGCCGGACTCTTGGGGTCGCGACCCGAAGTGAGCAGTTCCCACAACTGGCCGACATTCGCAGCCCCCGGCAAGATACAACCCATGCCAATGACCGCTACCGCATCCTCCTCCGTGGAGGGTGGCGCGGCTGGAGTAGCGAGGTTTTGACTGGCCTCGGTGAACTCTTCCAGTGCAATGTGCATATTGAGCCCGCCAATGCCAAAGGCATTGATTCCCGCCAGACGTGGCGAGCCATCGTTCGTCGCGGGCCAGGGCACGGCTTTGGTTGGCACGTAGATCGGTGCCGTTTCCCAATCGATCTTGGGGTTGAGATGTCTGATATTGATGGCCGGGGGGATGACTTCGTGCTTCATGCACAGGACAGCCTTGACTACGCTGGCAATTCCGGCGGTTTCAAGTGAGTGGCCGATGTTCGCTTTGACACTGGTAATAGGTATTTTCTTTCCCGGCGGGAAATGCTGGGACAAAATTTCGGTGATCGTGTTGAGTTCGGTGGCATCGCCGAGTTGCGTCGCCGTGGAGTGAGCTTCCAGATACTGTAGTTTCGAGATGTCGGCACCGACGCGGTAGGCGCGTTTCATCGCTTCCATCTGGCCTTCTTTACGCGGGGCCCACAGGCTTTTGCCCTTACCGTCCGAGGAAATCCCTAAGCCACGAATCACAGCGTGAATCTCATCGCTATCGGCCAATGCGCGGGACAGCGTTTTCAAGACGATTGCCGCATAACCTTCCCCGCAGATAAGACCGTCAGCGTCGGAATCGAACGGCCGCGTGCCAGTGGAACTCATCGCCCGGGCGGCGGAAAACAGGATGAGTGAATCACTCTTGCAGTCGGAAGCGCCCCCTACAATTGCCATGTCAACACGGCCCAACTGAAGCGCTCGGGCACCTAGCAAAATTGACTGCAGCGAAGAGGCACAGGCGGAATTGATCGCCGCGAAGGGTCCGTTGAGACCAAAGGCCTTGGTAATCGTACCCGCCACCATGCAGGCCGAGACGTCTGGCGTGTCGAGTGTACGCCGCGGCTTGCGACTGCGAACGTCATCGATAAGCTCTTGCACAACACCTTGTTGATCCGCGGGGGTCAACTTGCGGAATTCGTCACTGTCTCGCAAGATCTCCGCCGCCTCTTCGATGCAGGTGGCGTAGGTATAGTCGCCCGCCAGTTCGCTACCTTGTGCGTGTCCGATAAAGACCCCGCAATTGCGAACTGCCTCTGGCAGGGCAAAGGGATCAAAGCCCGCATGTTTGAGAGCCGCGCCTGCCACTTCGCACATCAAGAGATGAGTCGGATCGACGCCGCGCAGCAACTCCACTGGAATAGGGCAATTATGGTGCTGGAATTCGCGGCTCGAAATGATCGCTCCCAGCTTGGAATAGCATTTACCTAACTCGCCGACCTTGGGATCGTAGTAAAGCTCCTCGTCGAGCCGGTCGGCGGGCAGCTCGACGACGGCACTGCGGCCTTCGATGAGGAGCCGCCAATACTCTTCGAGGTTGTCAGCGCCTGGCAATTTGCACGCCATGCCGACAATTGCAATGGGGATGCTTTCTGGCCTTGTGGGAAATGAAGTCTGGGACACTGTTGTAACTCACACTTTCATTGTCTTAAGAATCCCTTCCTCAATTTCTTGTTGACAAATATCAATTGTTGATAACGAGCTTCTCCAACAACGTGAAAAGTTTTTTACGGCCAGGGGGAGCACCTTCTAGTACAATTCTCCCCTCGTCAATCGACTTGGCGACCGACAGTTTGCCTTCCGTCAACAATCGAAAGGTTGCCGAACTCAGGTAACATTTATTGGCTTCCTTGTCCGCCAGGCCGCGATCGATCGCGGAGAGTTGATCGCCGTGGTGCCACAACTGCCATTGTCCACCACCGCGTCCGTTCACTTGAAAATTGCATCGGGTTGGGGCTGCCCCGTCGGGCTTCCCCCGGGTCTGCATGCGTCCTCCCAGGTAGCGAGCCACGTCGAAGGCCGCTTCAACTTTCCGGAACGGCGCGAGATTGAAATTCCGCTCGATGGGGAACCGCGCGATACGCATGAGCGCGTCCTCTTTCATCTCGGGGCAAGGCAACTCTGGCAGTGCCGCGTTCGTGTTCGTCAGGTCAAATTTTGGATCGTCTCGCCAATGCGACTGATAGATGCGCATATATTCTTGAAACAGCGATTCGTAGACCGACAGATCCGCGCCGCCCGAGGACCGCATCGGTTTGGGATGATACGCCTCGATCGCTTTTTGAATAACCAACTGAATTGTGGATACGGCGACCGGCTTTGGCGAAGCCAGGTGATAGGTCTGGCCGTGCAAATCGGGACGGGTAAAGATCGTGGCGATTGCCTTGGCAAGCCAATCGACGGGTACGAGATTCTTGCCTTCGTTACCGCGCAGCCCCAGAAGACCCATGAACCGTTCGTTCATGTCGCCGACATAGATTTTGTCCGCCACGATGTGAGCCAACTGAAGGGGTAGGTAGAACCCATGAGTCGTGGTGACAAAGCCGGTGCGGTAGTCACCGACGACGCTCGCCGGACGGTAGATGGTCAGCTTCTCCAAGAAGTCAGCTTGTCGCACGAGCTTCTCGGCTTGAAGCTTGCTTTGTTCGTAGACATTGCCCAACTCTTGGCCCAAATCGACTTCCGACTCAAAGACACGGCCCTCGCGAAGGCCGCAGATGTAGGCGGTCGACACATGGTGAAAACGCCGCAGGCGAGCTTCTTGGCAGAACTGCAGGAGGTTTTCGACGCCTCCCACATTCGTTCGGAAAGGTTCGCCGTGTTGGTCTTCGCGAAAGACCATGCTTGCCCCGACATGGATTACCGTATCACAATTTTTACTGATCCATTGGCGATCCTCAGGCGAAACTCCTAGTCCTGGCAAACAGAGGTTTCCTTCCATGACGACTGGCCGGGGCAGAGCATAGCCGACTTCGGCTTCCCAGCGACGCATGACGGAATCGAAGCGTTCGGCGGCTGATTCCAGTTTGGAGCCGCGCACGACAACCACCAAATCGAGTCCCAATTCAAGGAGTTCTCGCACCAGATATTGTCCCACCAATCCGGTGGAACCTGTAAGCAGAATGGACCCCATGAAATCAGCCCTTGTTAAAGGCACAGTCACAGAAAAATAGCCATATTTAAGAGCGAGAGCTACATTATGCTTAGAATGGAAAAATAGTCAAACTACGTAAGATACATGCTGTATATGATTTAGGATGTTTTTTAGTCTGGCATATATCCTCTACAGAGGCTCATCCATCAGGGCGGATTTCTGCCCAATATTCTGGCCCATTCTCAGGCCTAGCGAGCTACACAAGGCAGCGGGCAAGAACACTAAATCACCGAGAAGTCCTAAGGCTAGCAAGAGGGCCATAACCAGCCCAAACCGAGCGATCGGCGTAAACGGACTGATCACAAACACCAAGAGGCCGACCCCGCAGATGATCGAGGTTTCCAACATCGCCGTGGCGCAATGGCGATAGGCAAAGCGAACGGCCTTACGATTGGAACCGAAACGCAAGAAACCACGACGAAACCAGACGAGAAAATGCCAGGTGTCGTCGTCGCAAATACCCATGGCCACACTGGCTGTCATCACCGTACCGATGTCGATGGGCCAGTCGGTGAGCCCCATCACACCAAACGCCACGATCACGGGGAAGACGTTGGGGATCACCGAGAGGAGACCTCCCAACACACTTCGGTTCAAGACGACCATTGTCAGTCCGACGAGGAAGAACGCCGTCGTAAAACTTTTGATGAGGTCTTTCAAAAGTTGCTCCTGGGCAATATAGATCAGCGGTACCCCACCACAAACATTGACCGTGACCTTCATGCCGTCCTGGTTGACTTCCTCGATCAAAGAGTTTACTTGTCTGTCTAGTTCACTAAGGAATTTGCCATAATCGAGATCAAGCGAATTGACTCGGGTGCTAATACGCCAAGTCTGGAAGTGGTCGTCGGAGTGTAGGAACTGGATTTCTTCCAAACGGTCTCGGTGCTTTTCCAAGCGAGTAGCGATCACACGTCGCATGAGGAGGTCTCGGGCGCTGTGGGTAGTCGGAAGGGTAGGCGCAAATGTGGTAGCGGAGATAACGCCGTCCACTTTCGGCGACTCCAGCAGTTCGCGGCGTAAGCGTTCGACAACCTCTGCCTGCTGGAGCAAGACAGTTGCATCCTCTATTGCATTACGCTCGAATCGTAATTCAATTTCCACGGGTGTCAACGATCCAACGTGCTCTTGAAGCCACTTGTAACTTTGGACAGCAGATGAGTTCGGAGATAGAAGATCTTCGAGTTGCGCGGAAGTTCTGAGCTGAGAGATACCGAAGCCGCACACAGGCAGCAGTGCAACGAACACCACCAGCCAAGCGTTCGGAAACCTAGTCGCGACCAAGTACAGCGGTCGCCACCAATGCGAAGAACGCTCCTTGCGAGTTGTGACAATGGCAGATGTACCGCGCGCGGGCCAGACGCTCATCAGTGCGGGCCAGACCACGAGCAAGGAAAACATAATAAACGCCATGGACACCGCTGCAAAGAAGCCAAACTTGCGGACCGGCACCAGCTCACTCATGAGTAGCGAACCTAGCCCGAAAGCCGTCGTCAGCTCCGACAGCACGCACGGCAGCCAGCCGCGACGGAGCGCCATTGCGACGGCCGCTTGGTTCTCTCCTAATTCGGCGACTGCATCGGCGTGGTAGTTCGTAAAGTGCATTCCTCCACAGACCGTGAGCACGAACACCAAGGCAGGCATCAAGAGCAGGACCGCATCCATGTTCGTGCCGCTGAGGTAGACCAGCGACAGGCTGGCACTCCAGGCGACGACTGCGGTGATCATGACGATAGTCACCATTCGCATCGATCTAAGAAATAACCAAGCAACAATCAGACCCAACAGTGCTGAGCCGAGGGTCATCTCGGCAATCCGCGCGATGCTGGCTTCGTCGATGGCAACCGCATTAGCCGTCGGCCCGCCGAGATGAGCGTGCTGCCAGGGCACACCGCTCGATTCAAGCACGTCACGAACGAATTGCAGCGACTCAGTCCGATGCATCGCTCCGACCTCGGAGATCAGCGCCAGCGCGCAGGTAGTCTGGCCATCAGGACCGACCAGCCAGCCACGCATCCGCTCGATAGCCTCGTCCGGTGGCAGCCTCAAGGGGTCGGCAGTCATCTCGGCGAGAGTTTGTCGACCCGTGAAGACCCTGCGGAACAACTGCACTTGCTCTCCAGTCGGCGCTTTCACGGGCTTGACTAGTTCCGAGGCCACAAGGTCTTGCCTTTGGTCGTCTAGGGTACAGCCTTCCCAGCTGATCACAAGGATTTCGTCGCTACCAAACCTTCCGACGAAGTCGAATAATCTCTGCGTCTCCGAAAAACTCGGCGGTAGCCAGTCGAGAACATTGTTCGTATTTGACTGGAATGCACCGATCGCGCCGTAGAGGAGCGCAGGCAGCACGCACGCCACGCCCCAGCAGATTTGCCGTCCGTAACGGATTGGGAAGGGTACGTTTTCCACAGGGGCGACTCGTGGGGTAGGTGATACTTTCACACTGTCTTGGTGGCGTCGACGGCGACGAACTCGCGTTTCTCATCGTGGACAATTCGGCTGGAGACCGCGGTGGGGTCGTGGTTCCAAAGCATCCACCATTGGCCTTGTGCGGCCTCAGACAGCAAGCGGGGCTTGTTGCGACGGGTATCCAGGGGGAAAACGTCGTAAGACAAATGCCACATACGGCGCAGGTGGTAGGTTGAGGGGCAAATGTCCCCTGGATAACAGGCCGTCTGACCGTTGGAGCGTAATAGAAAACTGAGGTGGCCTTCGGTGTGCCCTCCAGTCAGCCGCGAAGTGAGACCAGGGACGATTTCTTCGCCATCTTCTAACAGCCGCAACCGTGTGAGCTCTCGTAGCGACAGCACTTCCTGGCTGGGGTAAGCCGTGGCCAACTCTGGCAATTGGCTGGAGGCCGCAGCCCATTCTATCCGGCTGACGGAATGCTGGGCGTTAGGAAACGTAAGGACTAGCCGATGAGTTGCGTCGTGACGAGTCGCCCCGCCGACGTGATCGAAGTGCAAGTGACTGAACACGACATGGTCTACCTCGCCTGGCGCCACTCCCAGACGCGCTAAGCTTTCCACAAGTGGCTCGCCGGGCTCCATGTCGTAGAACTTGCGATCGAGCAGGGCGTATTTACCGCCGTAGCCTGAATCGATCAGCACCGTGTGCCGGCCATCGCGGGCCAGGACGCAGTGGTTGGCGCAGAGAATGCGGTTCTGCGCGTCGGGCGTGGCGATGTGCTTCCAAATATGCTTGGGCACAACACCAAACATCACGCCGCCGTCAAGTCGAAACATCCCTCCGTTGACCGTATCGAGTTGCCAATTACCTAGGTTCATGCTCATGATTGATTAAAGCAGTCTGAGGGGAAGCCCTCGCAGGACTAAAGTTCCCTCACGACGGCTCGGCGAAGAATCTTACCACTTGCGGTCCGCTCGAGGGTAGTAACGAACTCTACCACCTGCGGCACCTTGAAATGCGCTAGCCGCTTCGCGCAAAACTGGCGCAGCTCCGCTGGCGAGGGCAGGTTTTTTACGTCGGTGCGAGAGACCACTTGAGCACAAGCGAACTCGCGAGCGTTGCCTTGCCGGGCGGCGAAGACTACGGCCTGCTCGATGGCAGGGTGGGAGGTGAGCACGTCCTCCACTTCGCGGGGAAAAAATTTCATGCCGCCGACGTTGATCATTTCACTGGCCCGACCGCGAATGTAGACCGACCCGTCGTTATCAATTTCACCCAGGTCGCCTGTGTAAAACCAACCGTCTTGCATGATCTCCGCACGGGTCTGCCAAGGATCGTAATAGGCGTCCAAAAAACCTTTGCCGCGAAAACCGATGCTGCTCATGCCGCTGGGCTCTATGTGGTCGACAAGACGGACCTCAAAACCCTTTAGCGGCTGGCCGACCGAATCCATTTTCTCGGCCGCGTAGCGAAGATTGATGCAGGGCAGGCCGATCTCGATGATACCGTAGGCTTGGGTGAGCGGCACGCCAAAGCGTTCGAGGAACGCCTCGGCCGTGTCGGCCGAGAGCGCGGTAGCCGTCGAGATGGCTAGCCTTAAACTTTCTATTTGTCGGCCGGAGCGGTCGCGGGCCATGAGATCGTAGTGAGACGGACTACCGTAAACGATAGTAGCGCCTTGGTCGGCAGCGTCTTCGATGACAGCCCGGCCCAGGTCGATCGCGCGTTTATGCAGGATGATTGTCGCGCCGAAGGTGAGGTAGGCGACGATCGATACGGCAAAGTGGTAGGCCATCGACAACAGCCACACGACGCGGTCTTCCGGCGTAAGCCGCAGTCCAGTATTGGCGGCATGGATGCGGTCGAAGATCGACTCATGCGACAAGACGATTCCTTTGGCTGTGCCCGTTGTGCCGGAGCTGAAGCGAATGAACGCGGCGTTTATTTCTTCGAATCCGTCGGGATGTTCGCGGAGCGGTGCCAGGTGGATGATTCGGCAGGAGCCGACGCGGGCGACCTCTTTAACCTCCATGCCACTCAGGAATGAGACCGAGCGGTCGTTGGAAACGACCGCGCCGATAGCGATCCGCTGACAAATCTGTCGCTTTTCGCGGGGAGCAAGCTCCAGTGGAATCGGCACGACACATGCGCTGAGTTTCCAGAGGGCGTAAGTCGTCACGATATAATTCAGCCCGCTGGCAATGTGGAGTCCGACGCATGCGCCCGGGCTGATGCCCGAGTCTTGCAGACGCTCGGCCAGCGAGTCGATCCGCTCAACAAGTTGAGAGTAAGTGACTTGGAGATGCTTTTCGCAGTCACAGACGGCGACTTTGGCAGGCTGCCGTTGGGCGGTGGCATACAAGATATTATAGAGGTTAGTCATGGAGGTAATATCTAGTCAGGGTGGTCACTCTAGGTGCTATGATAACATGCGGAGCAAGCAAAATCTGCCTTGTTACCTAATCGATGGTCCAGATTCCGCTTGTATTTCAAGTCTCAGTGAGGGATTTGACGGGCATGCCGCGGCCGCTCTGCCGACCGCTTCGCCCATGGCCCAGCACTGACCAACCACGCGAGCGGAAGATTGAGCTTTATGGTCGGCTGAAAGGCATTTGCCAGCAGACCAAACATTCGTGAGACCCTGGACTTTCAGCGCTCGTAGGGGAATTTCGTAGTATTCGCCCGCAGGGAGATACTCCAGTTCCAGACCCTGTGTGGGGTGCCAGTATTCGATCGGCCAACAGCAGCGGCAGGCCGCGTCGTCAAAGCGGCGGCAGGCGCGGACATCCTCTTCGGTGAGGTAATACTCGCCGCGAATGCGCCCGCCATCGCGCACTCCCAGCGAACCGGTTGCGATGAGTCGCGCGTCGCGGAACTCGGGCCACTCGTGGAGTAGTGCGATCACTTGTCGTTGGATGTCGAGAGTGTCTCGAGTTAGTTCCGCCAACTGAACGGGATTTCGCCAATCATCGGTGAGCGGTACGAACAGTTTCACGAAGACTTCGTCGTCATATGCTCCTTGATCTAACCAAGCGTGTTCACAAGAAGATGGCAACTTCGCCTGCCGAGCCGCGTCGCGGAGTTTTTTTACGAGTGTAATGTTCTTAGGAAAACTGAGAGTGCCCGGACGCACACCGCGGAGACGGAAAATAAAACCACCCGCGGCATGCAAGTTATCGTCATTCACACACTGAGGATCGATAAGTCGCACGACCTCGGCCGTGCCCGTGGTGTCGACGATAGCTGTCGGTCGCACCGTGACAGTGCGATTCCCACACTCCGCAGTACACTGGACGACTCGGTCGCCGTCGACCGTGACCTGCGTGACGCACGTCTCGTAAAGCCGTTCAATCCTGGTCTCCTCGGCGAGCCACTTTTCGACGACTTGCTGGTAAATCTGCGGACAAATGTTAAGACACTGGGTTTTACCGATGCGGCGGATGCGGGTGAGTGGGCTGGCCTGGAACAAGCGATCGGAAAGCTCGGCGGCGAGGCCGCCGTTAAGCAGTTGCTGGTCCTGATCATAGATGCCACCGAGCGTATGAATCAGGGCATTGGCTACCGTGCCGCCGGAGGTTGCCGTTCGCTCAATAAGACTCACGTTGGCCCCGGCGCGCGCGGCGGCGATCGCCGCCGCCATGCCGGCCGCGCCTGCACCAACGATGACCACTTCGGCTCGATTATCGGTTCGGTGCTCAAAGGGCTGTGCAGTCATGACACGTCATCTCGCGGACCAAAGTCTAGCGACTTCGGCTCTGTGTGCTTATAGGGTCATCCGAGTTTTTTAGCGACGATCACGTCGTAGACACCGCCCGTTTCGAGGGTTCGCGCAACAGTCAATCCGGCCTGTTCGATCATCTTGCGTAACTGACCCCAGCGATAGAGGTCGCCATTGGGGTTAATGAGCATATGCAAGTTGAACAGCGTGGAGAGTGTCGAGGCCGTGCCATCGTCGTCGATCATCCATTCTTGCACCAACAGGATCCCTTGCGGTGCGAGATGTTTGAACGCATTACGCAGCATGGCCATCGCACCGGGTTCGTCGACCATGTGCAGGACGTTGGAGAGCATGACGACATCGTAGGTCTCACGAAGGTCCTCCGTGCAGAAGTCGCCAATCCGGAAGCGGATGCGGTCGCTGAGGCCGGATGCACGGACAATCTCGCGCGCGACGCTGCTCACCTCGGTCGAGTCGAGTACGGTGGCCTGTAGTTCGGGGTAGCGACGGCACATAACTATGCTGTAGGTGCCGGGTCCGCCGCCGACGTCCAGGAGTTTTCCCGCGCCGTTGAGTGGTTCGATGGTGCTCAGAATATCGGCGTGTCCCGCCAGAGCCATCTCATGCATGCCGTCAACCCAGTTGTGGAGCGCGTCACGACGTTCATCGAAAGCGAAGCCCTCCCACGGAACGGGCAACGGTATGCCCGCGCGGACATTCTCGGCCAGCTTTTGCCAATTGCCTTTGACCATCATGTCGGCCCAATGGGCGACCCAGTCGCCAAGATAGTGGGGCGACGTGCGGTCTAAGACCTCGCTGCTGTCGGCAGTAAGGCGATAGATAGAATCTACCTTCGTTAGCAGGCCCAAGCTCGTGCAGGCATCGAGCAACCGTTCGACACCGCGGGGATCCGCGCCGATCTGTTGAGCCAAGTCGACCGACGTTTTGCCCGCGCTGCTGATAGTCGTGAACACGTCCAGTTTGTGGGCGGCGAAAAGAACGCAGGAACGAGTGTAGTTGGTCGCCAGTTCGGTGATCCGCCGGGCGCGGGATGCAGTGACAAATTCAGAAGTGGACGGCGGCAGGTTCCGCTGGGGAGTAGCGAGCGGCAAGCTGTGACGCAGACTGGCGTTGGCTTGCTTCTTCGCCAGAGGCTTCGTCCGGAATTTCGGCATGATCTCCTCGGCGAACATGTGCATTTGTTCGATGACCCGCTCGTGAGGCACTCCACCGTAGTTGATGTGGAACATCCACCCTGTAAGCCCGCAGGCCGCGGAGAGTTCGCCGATGCGGTCGATACACTGCTGGGATGTCCCGACGACAGCCCGTTGGTCGCGAAGCTCCTGGGCATCCTTCCACAGGGTTTCTCCCGACTCATAGGCTACGTATTGCTGCGAGTCGAGGTGCTGTTTCTGGTTGGTCTGAATCGAGTTCAGGAAGTCGAGATAGCGATAAATGTGGCTGTCAACGAGGGCGGATTGCCGCTCATCTTCCACCAGTGCTAGATGATAATTTCCTAGCACCTGAAACTCGCGCGGGTCGTGCCCCGCCTCGGCAAGCGCTTCACGATAGAGATTGAGGTACTCGGTTTGCTGGGCAGTTGACTTCAACAAAAACGGAGCGACCATAAGATGGCAACCATGCGTGCCCGCCCAACGATAGGAATCGGGCGTCGCGATGCAGGCGACGTAAATTGGCGGTGTCGGCTTTTGAAGTGGTTTCGGACCGAGCGCATGGTCCCCAAAAGACCAGAACTTGCCGCGATGGGTGACGCTTGGCTCAGTCCAAAGCCGGCGAATAATGTCCCATGCCTCCTCGAACCGCTCCCGCGATTCACTCGAGGGCACACCGACGGCGGCGAAGTCGTAGGCCAAGATGCCGCGGCCAATACCGAAGTTGAGCCTGCCGCCGCTCAGCAAGTCAACGGCTGCCCAGTCCTCAGCCGTCAGCATGGGGTGCCGCTGCGGCAAGAGAGAGATAGCTGTGCCGATGCGTATTCGCTCGGTACGATCCGCGATTGCCTGGGCAATCACTGGCGTTGAGCAAAAGGCGTAACCCGCCAAGCGATGTTCGGCGATCCAGAGGGCGTCGTAGCCCAAGGCGTCCGCGGTGCCCCACTCGTGGAGTAATCGACGATACCATCCGGAATAGGAGCCGTGCAGGTTCTCGTAGTAATCGGGGATATAGCAAAAACCAAACTGCATCGGACGACTGCTCGCGGAAGGGTCAGGGAATGCCCAGTAGTCACCCAGCTGGGCGTTACCGATGTCTCGACGAAGAATGTCGCCGTTTGTCCCTGCTTGCGAAATGGGGGGTTGAGTGTCGCGGTTAAGTTCTATCAGGCTATCCGCGCCACCAAACTTCACCCTAAGTAGGGAAGCTGGCAAAGTCAAACTTTCTCCGGAAAACTCCCAGATTTTCCCATTAGGCAAGTGCCGAGAGACGCATCAGGCCGTACAGATGACCGATAAGCCGGCGTAGAGGACCTCCATACCTTACGCCGCCAGCAAAAAGACATTCTCAAATCGATGGGTACGGGCGTTGTCCAGAAGCAGTGTGATCAGCCCCGTCAGGCCGCTGGTGGCAATCTTGCACAAGAATTCGTACATCGTCTCCGTGTTGATGACCGTCGTGTTGGGCACGCTGACTAGTTCATGGGCGATGGCGTTCCACGCCCCCAAGACCGACCCGCTGCGGCACGCTTGAAGATCCGCATGACTGACCACAGACTGCAGAGGTACGTCCTGAATACAAAATTGCGCCGCAGTAGACATGTCACTGTCCGAAATCCAACCTGGCCTGTCGTCCAATCTGCAGTCTACCCAAGGTCGACAGCGAACCCCACATCTCGCAAATGCCCTTCTAGAAAGTATCCCCGAGTGGGTTCGAACCACTAACCTTCGGCTTCGGAGGCGGCAAAGCCCGCTCACAAGCCATGCCGACAGATCTCGACACAAAGTGCCAGATCATGTCATCGACGGATACGTCCCGTCATGACGCAGGTTGCGATACCTCGCTTACTAGAGCGTTTTCGATGTTGCTGTAGCGTTGTTATTTGCGGTTTGCTACAAGCTTGATTTTTAGTTCTGATCAAGGAGGATCGAGCGATGGAGGCTTATTCCGAGGATTTTCGTCAACGTGTGGTACGGGCGTGTGACGAGAACGTTTTCACGCGACAGGAGATCGCGGAGCAGTTTCAGGTAAGTACCGCCTGGATTCGACGACTTTTACAGCGGCGGCGTGAAACAGGATCGATCT
>Ga0163152_10001944_pt1 | contig 31001 bp, 30 predicted proteins | sample OliLakLV19MP8IB2_FD_148635 | JGI IMG/M metagenome (GOLD analysis project Ga0163152, IMG submission 148635) | Freshwater microbial mat bacterial communities from Lake Vanda, McMurdo Dry Valleys, Antarctica - Oligotrophic Lake LV.19.MP8.IB-2 | ecosystem: Environmental > Aquatic > Freshwater >...
GAGTCCATAATTTGCAAAACGGTCGCGGCCCGCCAGCCAGTGGGCCGAAACACCGAGCCGACGATGCGTTCAATGAGTGCAAAATGCGTGCCGACGATTTCCGGATCTCCGATGAATGCCTCGTCACTTTGTTCGGGTCTGCCCGTCACGACTTCTTCCGTATGCGCCAAGTACACCGCTTCATCCGAGTTCAAATGAACCATGACCCCTTTCCAGCGCGCGTCTTGCATATGCAGCCACTGTGGCACTTGCATCAGCACAGCAATACCGAGGGCGGTCAGCGCGATGGCAGCTGTACACTGCTTCGTGGTTATCATATCATCAGTATACCGTGCCGCGCTTCGGCGTGAGCATCTTCTTTCTTTACCGATCGTATGCCTGGCGCCGCAGTCACCAGAGGCCATGGTCTGCTTGAGCACTTTCTTGCAAGAAAGCGCGCTGCAATGGCAAACGCACTCATGGAAGAATCACTGCGCGGCGGCCGCATTTTAGATATTGGCTGCGGGTCCTTCCCCATGTTTCTGAAAAACGTTTCATTCCGCGAAAAATACGGACTCGACCAGGTGGTGACCGCTGAGAAACAGGAAGAATTCTCTGGGCAGGGCATTACACTTGTGCAAAGGGATTTGGAGCAGGATCACCGGCTCCCCTTTCCAGACGGCCACTTTGCGGCCGTCACGATGCTCGCGGTTTTTGAGCATATTCGAACGACGCATCTTCCGGAGATTGTGCGCGAAATCCGTCGCGTGCTGCAGCCGGGCGGCTTTTATATTCTTACGACACCCGCGTCGTGGACAAATCCCATCCTGGAAACACTCAGTGCTCTACGTCTTCTTAGCTCGGTGGAAATAGATGAGCATGAAGAAATTCATACACATGCAAGTATCCGCCAGGTCTTATCGCAAGCCGGGTTTTCGGCTGAATCCGTCCGCTGCGGATCCTTTGAGCTCGGGATGAACCTCTGGGCAACCGCACGCAAAGAATAGCTCGTCAGAAGTCTGCGCGCCTTTATACTGTATAGGTGCGCTTTCATCTATTTCGAAGGGCGGCTGCTCCGCAAATTGCAAAAAAGGCACGAACGAGCATCGTCACCGTCTTGAACGACTCCTTTGCGGAATACTTTCTCGTTCTGCTGTATTCGATCCGAAAATATAATCCGGACCTGCGGGTAGAAATTCTTGTCCTGCACAGTCCCATTCTTTCGCAACTTTCAGAAGACAACAAGAGACGCATTCTGCGTATCGATCCAACGGTACAATTTCGTTCCGTTAATGAGCAACCGTACGAGCGTTTTTTTTCCGTTACTCCGGAACGTTTGCACGCGGCTTTGCTGAAGTTGGAAGTTTTTACTCTCAACGAATACGACCGCGTGATTTTTCTGGATAGCGACATGCTCTGCCTTGGCGACCTATCGCCACTCCTCTATCTGGATGTCGCTTTCGCCGCAGTGCCTGCAGGAAAAGATCGCGCAATGAAGGAGCGAGTAGCCGACACATTTCAGCGACGCGTCGGCTTTAATAGTGGCGTGATGATCATCGGCAAAGACCACTTGGACGGCCGGACCTATCGGAAATTGATCAACAGTCGTCTTGCCCCCTGCCCCACCGCCGACCAGGATATTTTGATGCGATTCTTCCGCTTCCGAAAAATCTTTTGCCTCGATCATCGCTACAACTACCATGCACAATTCTTCTGGAGCGGCGATGAGAAAGATGTGCGGATTCTGCACTACGCCGGCGAGAAGCCACTGGAAAAGCCGGATGCCGCAAGAATGAAGATATGGTTTGAGCACCGGGAGGAGATGGCGAAGTCTTAGCCATATCGATATCAATCCATTAGGCTATAGTTATGACTGATTTTCAAGATGAAGAAATCCACATTGAAAAATATGATCCTCAGTGGGTCCAAAAATTCGAAACGGAGAAGTTGCTTTTGGAAAAGGCTCTTGGCTCCTGGATAGAAGGTGGCATTCATCATGTGGGAAGCACAGCAGTCCCCGGACTCGATGCAAAACCAATTATCGATATTCAAATAGGCATTCACAATCTTAGCCAGGCTAAAGAATGCATTCCCATTTTAGAAAAAATCGATTACTGCTATGCGCCGTATAAGCCATATATGCATTGGCTCTGTAAGCCATCGCCGATCCATCGAGAATTTCATCTCCAGCTTATGGAGACTTCACATCCGCAATGGAAGGCTCGACTCACATTCCGAGACTATTTGCGGGCTCACCCAGATATTGCCAAGCAGTATGCAGAACTGAAAAATAGACTTGCAGTGCAGTATCGAACGGATCGAGAAGGTTACACTGAGGCAAAAACAAATTTTGTAGAATCTATCCTAGCGAAAACAGATATTCATTCTTTGTAAGAAATTCGGATTACTGCCGAAGTAGCTTCAAAGGAGCCACTGAAGTGGAACTCATCCGGACCATCTAGTGATAGAATGCCTCCATGCGCCGCCCCTCCCGCGACACTGCTCTGGCCTGGCTGTACGTCTCCCTGCTCTCGCTGGGGCTAGGAGCAGGTTTGCTGACGGCTGTGCCGTCTCCGCAGGATGACCAAGCATACTATCAGCAATTCACAGAAGCGCTCGCACAGGGACGGCTGGATCTCTCCATTCCGGGCTTCCACGGCTCCGATTTTCTGGCTGTGCCGTGGTACCTGCTCACCGGTTCTTCTATCGCGCAGATCTACTCGCTGATCTTTCTGTGTCTCCTGTTGCCTCCGGCAGGATTTTTGGCAGGTAAAGCCCTGTATGGGTCCGACTGGCATGGCGTCATGCTTGCAAGCATCGTGGCGCTGATGCCCTTTATTTCCTTTGTGTGCCTGCGTGGATGGACCGGCCCCGGCTACTGGTTTTTGATGCTGATGACGGTCTACGCCGCAGCGAAACAATCACGGTGGACCGGACCGCTCTGGGGATTATCTATTTTGACGAAACCCTTTGCCGTCGCGTTGCTGCCGCTGCTTGTGTATCTGGCACCCAAAGGAAAGCCCGCTCAGCGCTATGCGGCCATCGGTTTCGGTCTCGCGATTGTCGCGGGATACCTGCTGATTCAAATTGCTCAAACCGGCCATATTTTGGTGGGAGCGCATACCGAAGTGACCCAAACGAGCGTATGGCAGGGGCCGGCGCGTATTCTTCTGAATCTCGCCCACAGTCTGCAAATTCTCTTTTCTGTGCATAATTATTATTTCCCGGATCCGGCACTGACCGGTCCGGGCAACATGCTCCACACGACACCGCTCCTGATTTTCCTCGGCCTGTTCGGTCTTCTCGCGCCGAACAGATACTTTACAAACAAGCAGCTGCCACGGGCACTCTTGCTTGGAGCACTCATCGGCCTTGGCATGAATGCACTGCTCGATCATATGGATCATTTCTATATGGAAGCAGCTGTGCTGATTTTCATTCTCGCCTCTCTCCCCATTTTGCGCGCCCATCGACTTTGGATTCCACTGGTACTGGCGACACTGCACTTCCAATGGTTTTACTTTTATCTTCAATATCGCCCTGGCTTTCAGCTCACGAGCTATTTTTTCCTCACACCATTGATCATCGATGCCTGTTTCCTCGTTTGGTGCGTGGGGAATAGGCGTGACGTATGGAATCTTCTGAAATTTTCTGATGAGTAAGCCCTATCACACACTTCTGCCTCGCCTGTTTAAGCGCTTCAGCATGCGAACTTCTCTGCGTACCGCGCTCCCGACTCTGAAATATTACGCCACGCGTCCGGTCTTGCCGCCAAGCGACAAGCCCGCGCTTTTCACCATGAACATCCTCCCGCCGATGATGACGGTATGGCATCACTGCGTGCGAAAGTATCTGGGTGATCGTGTGGATACGATCATCTTCGATTGCTCGGGCAAACTTGATCCCAAAGAATTTCCAGGTGCGCGCGTGCAGAAATTTCTCAATTTGTATGCGGCCACAAAGAGCGATGAATTTCTTCATCACATCGCAAAAAACCGCCGCATCGGCTGGATCTGCGATGACGATATTTTCCCGGTCAGCGAACGAATGACGGATGTACTCACCAAGGAATTTGCCATGCCCAATACCGCAAGCGTCAGCTTTCGCCCGCGTACTTGGTGGCATTTCGACATTGATGGAAAATCGCATTGGCCCAGCAGCAGCTACTGCACCGCGTTTAATCGAAATATCTTCATCGATAAAGAACATCTCTCTTTAGCGCCCGCAGATGGCAACAATCATCCCTCCACGCTTGGCATCGCGCGGCGGTACGACACGGGCGACAAGGCAAATGAGATGCTCCTGCGCAAAGGCTACCGCTGCCACATAATCCCAAAAGAAGAAGAGACGAAATACATCACCGGCTTCAGCGGCATGAGCGGCGGCGTGATGCTGCTGTGGCATTTTAAAACCCCCGAACAGACCTTGGATTTTTTCCAGAGCGCCCCGCAGGAAGGCTGGCGAGGAAACGTACTCTTTGGAACATTGTCAGCGCTGCTGGCCGTGTGCACGATTCAAGATTGCTACACGCGTCTCAAAGGAAAACCGTATCCATTGCCCTCTCTCCCCTCGCGCAGCTTGTTGGAAAAACTGCGGAAAGAAAAGGAGCCTTTTTTGCGCGAAGGGCAATCATTTCAGTGGATCGATGATGCGAGCGAACGGCTACTGGCAGCGCTGTAACGTCACCGCCGTTTCTGGGGCTGCGGCAGTCGTATAGAGAATTTCAGCGTCCGGCTCCGGGCGTTGGGTGATTCGGTACAGCGGACACAGATTTCTATCTGCCACCACATGCAGATCAGAACGGAAGACCGACTCGGAGACCTCCGGCATTTCGTAATAGACCAGCGCGCCGCGCTCGGCATGATCATTGATAAAATTGCGCGCCAAATGCCATGCGTAGAAACCTTCCGGAGTCAGACCCATATTCTTCGGCAGAATGCCGACACGCCTGTCAAACCATGCATTGCAATCGCCATAGGTGTAGAGACAAAACGACAGCGACTGCACGCCGATTCCCGCAGTGATCAGGAGCGGAAGGATCAGTAGTGATCTGCTGCGCCAATGAAGCACGTCGATGAGGCCGAGAATGGCAAAAACGAGAAGCAGCGGATAGCCCGGGAAAAAGAAACGGATCGCCTGGACCCACCAGATCGAAGAAAGCAGCCAAGCGGCGAGCATCGCCAGCAACAAAAACGGCTGCGTACGCGCATGTCTCCAGAGACCGATGAGGGCGAAGACGAAGAAGAAAGGGAAGAGATTATGAAGCGGATTGCCGTAATACGCGACATTCGAGAGAAATTGTTCCACCAAGCTTGGCGCTTCCTGCTGCAATTCTCCCGCATATCCCGAATAGAGCGGATTGCCGAAGACAAGAAAATTCCTGAGAAGCCACGTGCTAAAAATCGCCGGTCCCACCGCTATTCCCCCCCATAACCAAGCTGAACGCAGATGCCGCGGACGTTTCCAGAGCGCATACCCGAGGAAAAGCGGAAACAGCGTTATGCCGTTATAGCGCGTAAGACATGAAAGTCCGGCGCATGCTCCTGCCAGGAGATAGAATCTCCGCTCATCTTCTGCTTTCACATAAAAATACAACGCCAGGAGAAAGAGCGTTGTGAAGAGCAGGTCGGCTGACCCCAGCATCGACATAAGCACGAATCCCGGATGCGCGAGCACGGCAGCGGTAGTTGCGGCGGCAAGCGCAGGTGACCTAAGAAGACGACGCACCAGAAGAAATGTCGCCGTCAGTACGCCAAATCCCCCAAGAAGCGTGGAGAGATGCATTCCAAAGTGCACTCCAAACGTACGAATCAGCGGATATGAGACCAATGCGTGTAACGGCAAATGTTTGGTGTAGGGCATGCCGGTTAACGTATACGCCCCCTGCTCCCACACATTCTTTCCCAAAAACGCATAATTCAACGTGTCACTCACTACGGGAAAACGGAGTCCGGGTAGCCACAAAACCGTCAGCAACACAAAGCACCCACCGAGAAAAATAACTGCGCTGAAAGGGTGACGAAAAAAAGTGGATCGCACTCCTCAAGCGTACAGGATCGGCCCGGAAGATTCATCGGAACCTACCACTCGCTCTCCGTATGTTCTTCTATGTGGATCGGCTGGAATGCCCAGCGTGCTTGCGGTGCTACGCGGAGCGAGCAAAAGACCCACATCCATCGAAACCAATCTTTCCAGTTGATCTTTTTTCCTTCACTGCGCGAGCGCGGTTGATACGAGATCGGGAGCTCTGCGATCGGAATGGCATTTAAAGCGAGCAGAACCGTAATCTCCGGATCAAAGCGGAAATCATTTTCTTGAAGTTTCATGCGCCGAATAAGATCCGTACGCACCATCTTGTAGCAAGTTGGCTGATCGGTCAGAGAAGTGCCGTACAAAAAATTACAGACATAGGTCAATGTGTTGCCGCCAATGAAGGTAGAAAGATGCGCAAATTGCTTCTGCTTTTTCAGTCGCCGAGAACCGAAGACCGCGGGCAATTGTCGCTCTTCGGCCAGTGCCAACAACGGCGCGATATCAGCCGGATCATATTCCAGATCCGCATCTTGAACGACGGTGTAGATGCCTTTGGCATGCTGATATCCCATCCGCACGGCAGAGCCTTTTCCCCCATTCTCCTTATGAAGAACCGTGTCTTCCGTTCGCGCATGAGCCTTGAGCAAAGCCAGCGATTGATCGCGAGAACCGTCATCGACAAAAACAACTTCGGCAAAAGAGCCGCACGCCGCATAAATGCGTTCCATAATCACCGGAAGAGTGGCTTCCTCGTTATAGACCGGCACGATGATACTCAGGCGGGGGGCGCTCATGATGCGGAGAATAACATGTTTTTGCCAAAGAAACTCTATTAGCATCATCCACCCGGAACCAGCGCCCAGCAACTCAAGAACCCATCTCCTGCAACAAGCGACTCACCAGATGCGGCAAACTATGCCCCTCTTCCACGATAGTTCGCAAAGCTGCGCGTAGGGCTTTTTTCTTCGCAGGGGAAAGGTGCAGCAGCGTCTTCGCCGTCTCCGCCATATTTTCATCCGTACAACGGCACTCCGGCGGCAGAATTCCCTCCACTGCAGGCGAGGAAGAGGCGATAAGACAGCCGCAAGCCATCGCCTCTAAGACGGTTTTATCCAGTCCCGACGTGCTCGCATGCAGGAAAATACCAGCAGTCTGGTAGAGGCCGATAATTTGGGACCGCGATTGAAAGCCCATCAGAATGCGATCGGATATATGACCCTCCTGCATCTGGCGCTGAAGCACGCGTAATATTTCCTCATCTTCCTCCGTCAGCGTGCTCCCCCCGATGACAAGGCGATACCCTTCTCCCAAACGCACCGCGCAATCCACCACCACTTGCAACCGCTTGGTTCTGGAGATGCGGCCAACGGTAATCAGTAGTTTTTCATCACGCTCCTCTTCGGCGGGAATGAACACATCTGTATCAATGCCATGACCCACAATGACACTTTTCGGCGTGGCAATGGGCATGCCATAGGAAGATGCGCTGAAGACTTTTTCCACGCGGCGCAGCGCAAATGCCAGTGGCCAACGTGCACCTCGGGCTTCGTACCACAGGTACATTTTCTTCCGCAGCAAATACCAAATCGGACTGCCCAGCACCACCCAGATCGGAGTCATGTGCACCAGCACCACATCATACGATGATGACAGCACCAAAATGAGTCTCCAGAAACGGAGCACCTGTCTGTAAATTTTCAGCTTCTTCTCTTTGCCCAACGAATACACATCGATGCCCTCCGGAAGGGACTGGTCTTGTGCGGACTGTCCGATGACCGTCACTTTTTCCGCTTGCCGCGCAAATTCCTCCATCCATCCCGTAAAAAATCCCAGGACAGAGTCCTGAGCATCCACTTTCTGAGTAATAATGAGGAGACGCATGGGAAGAGAAGCATAGCGGATTCATCCAGCCGGAGAAAATCAGCTGTGCAGGGAAATACGGCGCGTATGAGCGGCAGCCTTGAGAAATTCTGCATACTCTTGAATAAGCCTTGTACGTTCAAACCGCTCAATAATCCTCGATGCCTTATCCCCCAGCCGTCGTAATTTCTGTTCGTCATCCAGTAATGCCCTGATTTTTATGGCAAGATCCATTGCTGTGCCATCAGTGAAAATACCGTTCTCTCCGTCTTTGATCACATCCGGCAGTACACCGACTTTTGTGGCGATCACAGGTAAGCCGCAGGCCATTGCTTCCAGAGCGACGCGAGGCCCACCCTCGCTAAAACTATTCATCACGAATACTTTTGCCAATCGTAACTTTGCCGCAACGTCTTCCTGGCCGTTCAGCCAACCCGTGAACGTGACACGCCCGGAAAGTCCGTTCGCGGAGATGTAGCGTTCCGCCCTGGCCCGCTCCGGTCCTTCACCAATGATAAGAAGACTGCCTCGAACCGTCTTAAGAGCCGCCAACAACGGCAACAATCCTTTATTAGGCACAAGCCTGGCACAGAAGACGAGATCGAAGGTCTTGCGCACAGCCAGGTCGGGATAAAACACCGAGGCATCCAAATAGAAAGACGGCACGATATGAATTTTATGAGGAGGCACGCCAAAGGAAGTAAGGATGCGACCCGTCTCTCCGTTCACAACGCGTACCGATGCAGCAGTGCGTGCATCTCTGGCAAGAAAGAGGCGGGAGAGAAATTTCCCGGCGCGTTCAGCGGCAGAAGCCGGGCGCGGATAGCCGACGATATGATGTACTTCCAATACATAGGGAATGTGTGTCATCCGATGCAGTCGAGCTGCGCCGATGCCATTATAGAAGGGCGGATACTCATGTACGGCTGCCACCGCATGGCCATGCTCCGCAATAAGATCCCTTCCCTTTTGCAAAATCCAACCGGGTTGCCGCAGGAGCGAGTGAGGCGAGATGTGAAAATACACGTTCCCAAAAGGCGATGGAGCTGGATGACTGACGTGAGGACAGAGAATATCAACACGGTCCCAGTGCTTGGAAAATTCTTCCAGCGTGTAGTAAAACGCACCGCGCTTCCCGGTCGGCACGGATCGATCGCCGGAAATCATGAGAAGCTTCATGCGACCAAGCGTCGGAAGAGCTCCACATGCTCCTCCGTCAGCTCCTCCCATGTGCGCTTCTGCTGGAACGGCGAGGCCGCCTCGCGCGCGACATCTTCATAGTTCTGCTGCACTTCCAGAACCGCGCGCGTGATATCTGACGAACGAATGAGCGGGCGAATCAGCATACCCTGCGTCAGTTCCGTGCTGAGGCCCGTCTCTTCGGTGAGCAGCACGGGCAGCCCGATTGAGCGCGCTTCAATGGCCGCATGCGGGCTGATGTCCGTGTACGACGGCAAAATAAGAACATCGTGCTCATGCAAAACCTTTGCCTTTTCCTCACCATGTACGGATAATAAAAACGCCACCCGGCCTCCAAGGCCCTTGCTGGTGACGAACGCACGGAGTTTCTGTTCCAGAGGTCCCTCCCCGACAAGGGTCAACCGCACATGCGGAACGAGCGAAAGAGTTTTGAGAAGCGAAAACAAATTTTTAAAGCGCACGAACCTTCCCATGAAAAGAAGACGCAGCGGCTCATGGCGCTCATGCAATGTTACGTCACCCTCAGGCAGAGCATTCTGAATGACGCTATGTGCCGGCAAACGATTGCGATACATTTGCTGATATAAATTTTCCTGAAAAGACGTAGAGAAGACTATGTAATTGAATCGAAACCAAAGCCAGGAAATTATTTTCCTTGCAATAATATGACTGCGGTAAAAAGCGCGCAGCGGCAACCGTCCCCCGTGATCCGTATAGCGTTCCCAGACAAAGTCACCGCCAAGCCGCAGAATCTTCTTCGGTTTCTTGAGCCGCGCAAGCATCAGAGGAATGCCCACACTCACGGATGAAAACACATAGACCACATCGGCGTCCGCGGCATGTTTCTTCAAGACCTTTGCATAGCGATTCCATCGCAAGAAAGGCCCGCCGCCTTTCGAAACTCTCTCCACCGGCCATTCGGAAGCTGGCGCGTCTTTGACGGAAGAAAACGTCACCACAATGACATCGAATCCGCGCTGCTGAAGTTTGCGCGCTAAAATGGAAACATAGGTCGCCGGACCGCCAATAGCGGGCGGATAGATACCGGTAGCGAGGACGATCTTCATCTGCAGGAGAGTAGCAGGAGAATGCGCTGTTTGGGGGTCTGGACGGTGTCTTTTTTTAGACAATGATTATTTGTATGTTATAATCTACATATTCTTTTCTGATTACTTGACTCTTACCACCAGTGAATTTTTGGCATTGGAGGAAACGCTCACCTTGCACATACGCGAGGCTGAGGCTGCAACAGTGCGCGTAGTGGATACGACGGGCGAGACCCGACAAGAAGCATATGATCTGCTCAAAGAGCCAGGCCAGCCTGATGTTTCTGAGCGCCTTGATCGTCTGCGGCTATTCCAAAAGCTTCTCACAAATCTTCGTCTCAACTCTGATCTTTTCACGCGCTCTATTCTCGAACTGCGCGTGAACCAGTTACGAGCCGTTCAAAATCTGGCCGCGTTCCTTGCACGCGAAGGCGACGGCAAAAGCAGTGGCTACTTCCGCCAACCCACCGGGGCGGGCAAGACTGTCCTCTTTGGTATTATTGCTCGCCTCCTGTCTGTCCGCACGCTTGTACTTGTACCACGCACCAATCTTATCGATCAAACGGTAAAGGAATTTACGGATGTTGTCGGCTTCTCCCCCGATTCCATTGGCCGAGTCGGTGCAGGTACTATCGAACTGGAGCGTCCCATCACCATTGCAACGTATCAGAGCCACCTGTCACGAATGAATAGCGACCCCGCGTACCGCTCCTGGGTCAGTGATTGTGAGCTTGTTATCTGCGACGAGGCTCACCGCTCTCTCGGCACCCAAACCGCCAAGAGCATTGATGCCCTGGATGAAGAAGAAGAGGAGAAGGATGAAGAAGATTCTGACGGTGAGTTCGATAACATCATGACCGCCGAGGAAGAGGAAGAGGAAAATGCCGCCATTACATCGTTGATCCAGAGCAAGACGAAGGCGCTCAAGCTTGGCTTTACTGCCACACCCCGCCTGGCCCAAAAAAACGTAGAGGAGCGCTTCGGTACCTGCATCGCTTGCGAGACCCACGCCGACATGGTTGCAGCGCAGATCTTGGTGCCGTATCGCCTGGTATCGGTCGACGGCACCGTTACGGATTTTGATTTGGAAGGTACGTTTACAGAGGAGAAAGAGGCGGCAGTCCTCCATCGTAACCGAACGTACCAGACACTCGTTAACGAGTACGCTACGGTGCTCCGCGCGTACCAAGAGAAGACCACCGAGATCCCCTATCCCATGCGCGGAGTAGCCTTCTGCGTCAATATTGCCGAGTGCGACGCCTTCGCAAAAGAGACAGAAGCAATCGGCATGCGTGCCCGCGTCGTGACCGGCAGAGAGGCAAAAGGGGGTAAAGGAGACGACGTCATCCGCGAAGCCGAGCAGCAGTTGATACGCGGAGAAATTGACCTGATCATCACAGTCGCCAAGCTCGGCGAGGGCTGGAACTTTCCCCCAGCCAATGCTGCCATCTGGGCACGAGCTGCTCTAAGCGAGGCTCCCGTTATCCAGGGGATCGGCCGTACCGCGCGCGCACACTTCGATACAGCTACGCGCATGAGAAAACCCTTTGCCTATGTGTTCGAAACTCGTTGGTCACTCCAAAACGGCAATAGTCGCAAGCGCACCCGTCGACCGCTCTCCATAGCCGATGCGCTCTCCCGAAACGGCGAGGACCCCACTCTCATTTGCCAGAATGCCGACTCGAGTCCGCTCACCTACGCGCGACCGATTACCCCAGAGGAACTCTCCTCTCTCATTCAGGAACACTACACTCCTGATACCTGGTCCAAGCTCCCGCTGAAAGATCGCTCCGGCAGAAACTTCGCCGGAACGGGACTTGGTATCATAGCTATCGCCCGCCTCTTCGGCATCGAAGGTAATCCGACAACCAGCACCTCAGTCCGTGACGCTCTCGGCCTTGCGATTTGGCCGGATACCTATGGAGATAGAGAATCGAGAGAGCGCGAGCGCGTACGTGGATTACTTACTACTACGTACGCTCCCGATACGTGGGCCAAGCTCTCTCAGAAAGATCGTATCGGCAGAAACTTCGCAGGTACGGGACTTGGTCTCAGGTCTATCGGCCGCCTCTTCAGCATTGAAGGAAATCCGACAAGCACCAACTCAGTCCGTGACGCTTTAGGTCTTGCGATCTGGCCCGACACGTATGTGGTATCTAAAACCCCTGACTGCGAGCATGTCCGTAGTCTTCTTGCTACTGTGTACACTCCCGATACGTGGGCCCAGCTCTCCAAGCTAGATCGCTCTGGCAAAAACTTCGCCGGGACAGGACTTGGTATCATAGCTATCGCCCGGCTCTTCGGCGTCGAAGGTAATCCACTAAACAACACCTTAGTCCATGACGCTCTAGGCTTTGCGATCTGGCCGGATACCTATGAAAATAAGGAGTCGAAGGAACGTGAGCGCGTACGTGGATTACTTACTACTACGTACGCTCCCGATACGTGGGCCAAGCTCTCTCAGAAAGATCGTATCGGCAGAAACTTCGCCAGCACAGGACTTGGCCTTACTGCCATCGCTCGCCTCTTCGGCGTCGAAGGTGATCCGCAATACCACAGCTCAGTCCATGACGCTCTAGGCTTTGCGATCTGGCCGGATACCTATGGAGATAGAGAATCGATGGAACGTGAGCGCGTTCGTAGTCTTTTTACTAAAGCGTACACTCCCGATATGTGGGCCAAACTCTCCAAAATAGATCGCTTCGGTAAAAACTTCGCCGGAACGGGACTTAGTCTTTATGCCATCGCCCACCTCTTCGGTATCGAAGGTAATCCAGTAAAGAACAGCTCAGTCCGTGACGCTCTAGGCTTTGCGATCTGGCCGGATACCTATGGAGATAGAGAATCGATGGAACGTGAGCGCGTTCGTAGTCTTTTTACTAAAGCGTACACTCCCGATACATGGGCCAAACTCTCCCAGGAAGATCGCTCCGGTAGAAACTACGCTGGCACAGGACTTGGTCTTGTAGCTATCGCTCGCATCTTCGGGATCGAAGGTGATCCGGTATTCATCAACTCAGTCCGTGATGCTCTTGGCCGTGCGATTTGGCCGGATACCTATGGAGATAGGGAAGAGATGGAACGTAAGCGTGTCCGTAGCATACTTACTGCTATGTACACTCCCGATGCCTGGTCAAAGCTCTCCTTGAAAAATCGTTCCGGTAGAAACTTCGCTGGCACAGGACTTGGTCTTTATGCCATCACCCACCTCTTCGGCGTCAAAGGTGATCCGGTATCCTATAACTCAATCCATGACGCTCTAGGTTTTGCGATCTGGCCGGACACATACGGAGGTAGGGAAGAGATGGAACGAGAGCGTGTCCATAGACTTCTTACCGATACATACACTCCCGATACGTGGGCCAAGCTCTCCCAGAAAGATCGCACCGGCAGAAACTTCGCTGGGACGGGACTTGGTCTCATAGCTATTGCCCGCCTCTTCGGCGTTGAAGGTAATCCGCTAGCCAACAAATCAGTCCATGACGCTTTAGGCCGAGCCATTTGGAAAGACCAGTGGAAGGAGGCGGACTGATATTCCAGTTTTTAAAAACCGTTGCGCCAACTCAACTGATACAGCTTCGCATCAAACGCATCCTCTCTACACACTTCGCTCCCGACACCACTCCACCGTCTCCCGAAGTCCATCCTCAAAGTTGACCGCTGGCTTCCATCTGAGTGCGCGCGTATTTGCCGAATCAACTGCGTAACGCCAATCATGGCCGGGCCTATCGGTGACGAATGAAAGCAGGCTCCGCGGTTTTCCCAAAATATCCAGCACGGCCTCCGCAACAGAAATATTTTCGCGTTCGTTCTCCGCGGAAATATTGAACACTTGCCCATCCGCGCCATCTGCAAGAATCGCTTCGATGGCGTCGGTGTGGTCGGTGACATATAGCCAGTCGCGCTTGTTCTTTCCGTTGCCATACACCGGAATAGGCTCATCGCGCAGCGCATGACGAACGATTGTCGGGATGAATTTTTCCATCGCTTGATGCGGACCATAGTTATTGGTGCATCGGGTGATACGCGCACGGATGCCGTATGTTCGTATCGCTGCCAAAACCAACAGATCTCCGGCGGCTTTGCTGGCCGCGTACGGCGAACTGGGGCGCAGCGGATCTTCCGGCAGGCGCGGCCGCTCCCCTTCCTGCTGATCGCCGTAGACTTCATCGGTGGAGACATGCACGAACAAAACATGCGGATGTTTTCGGACGGCTTCGATCAGTGTCTGCACGCCCAACACATTGGTCTGCAAAAAAGGCGAAGCATCAGCGATGCTCCGATCCACATGCGTCTCCGCAGCAAAATCCACAATGGCATCAATGTGATGCTGATCTAACAGAGAAGATACCAGAGCCGCATCGGCGATGTCTCCCTGCACAAAGGAAATCTTATCTACAACAGATGTCAGAAATTCTTTGTCGGCCGCGTAAGTCATCTTGTCCAAGACAACGATCTTGTCTTGGGGATGACTGTTCACATGTCGCAGCACATAGTGCGATCCGATAAAGCCGGCGCCGCCCGTGACAAGGAGATTCATGCACTTAGTGTAGCAGGATACACCGGCTCTGCCGCCTCAAATACGGCGCCCCTGACCAAAAACGCTTGGCAAAGCGGAGACGCTCTGTCAAACTTCTTTGGCTTCCCAAAGCCCAAGACATGACCAAAAATATGAAAGGAGTCCTCATCTGCGGCGGCACCGGTTCCAGACTGCGCCCTCTCACGGAAATCACGAATAAGAGTTTATTGCCGGTCTACGACCAGCCGCTGATTTTGTATCCGTTGCACACTCTGGCGGATGCTGGCATTCACGACATCATCGTAGTTTCGGGCAATGAGCATATCGATCAGATGGCGGGTTTTTTAGGCAGCGGCAGCCGCTTCGGGTGCCGTCTTACCTACCGTGTCCAAGACAAGCCGCAAGGCATCGCGCAGGCGCTGGGCATGGCCGAGGAATTTATCGATGGCGAAAGTGTGTGTGCAGTTCTCGGCGACAACATCTATTTTGATTCCATCTCAGACACGATCGCATCTTTTAAAAAAGGCGCGCATGTCTTCCTGAAAGAAGTGACGGATCCGGAGCGCTTCGGTGTCGCAGAAATTGATGCCTCCGGGCGCGTGCTATCGATTGAAGAAAAGCCGACAGCGCCCAAGAGTAACTACGCGGTCACAGGCCTCTATCTCTACGACTCTCGCTGCTTCGATGTCATCCGCAATTTAAAACCCTCTCCGCGCGGAGAACTTGAAATCACGGATGTCAGCCGTTGGTATCAGGAACAAAACGAGTTGTCCGCAACAATCTTGAAAGACGAATGGGTGGATGCGGGGACATTTGAGAGTTTGTATCGGGCCAGCTCGATTGTGCGGAAACGGAAACTTGAATCCCAGAGTTAATTTTTTTGATAGAAAAACCCCGGATGGGCCGGGGTCATTCTTTGCATAGTTCCTTGCGCACTTTTGTGAGCGTTACTTTGTCGACAAATCTTGCGAGCCGAGCGTGGACGACAGCAATCGCCGAGTCTGTAGGTCGATTTCTGCCTCAGAACTCTTAAAATTTAACGGATTATTTAGAAGCCATAACTGCTCCTCAGAGAGGGATTTGCCTGCACCCATTTGCATTTCCTGATGCGATCCATTGCTAGAATTAATCATGAAAGAAAGGGGGAAGAGCCGGCATTCTAGGCGTTCGCCTCCGCCACGCAAACAGATCCGCCAGGTTTCTTACGATTTTGGCTCTCCTAAGAGCAAAAGATAGATTTCTTCATACTGAAGCGCAATTTGGCCCCAGTCAAAATGCATGGCGTGCCAAATGGCTTCATCCTGAAACTGGCGACGCAGATCTTCATTGCTGAGGAGCTTTTCCAGGGCCAGCATCGCGGCATGGGGATCGTCTGCGGGGACTAAGAGCCCCGTCTGCCCATCCATCACGATGTCCGGGATTCCGCCGACATTGGCTGCGACAACAGCACAGCCCGCTGCCTGGGCTTCTAAAAAGACATTACCTAATGCTTCGCTGCGCGAAAGGCCGCAAAAGATTTCTGCTCCGGCATATTCGTCGTACACGGCGGGCGGAGGAAGATAACCCTTAAATATGACATGCGATGAAATGTTAAGCTCCCCCGCCAACACGCCGAGCATCGCCCGCTGGCTGCCGTCTCCGACAACGTGTAACTGGGTCCGATCTTTGAGATGCTCAGGAAGTTGTGCAAACGCATGTAGCAGCGTGTCGACTCCTTTCATCGACTCCAGACGTCCGACAAAAAGAACGTGCAGTGGAGTCGCCTTTGGAATCTTTTTTGTCGCGGCTTCCATGGCACGCCAGTCGATACCATTTGGAATGATCACCACATCTTCGCGATGATAACGTTTTGCCCGTTCCACTAATGTCGTGCTGATCGCCGTAATGCGATGCGCCGCGTGGTGCATGGGGCCCAGCAGAAACGATGTATTGGTGCTCTGGAGCGTGAGCAAACGTTTGGCTTTGGGTAGGGTAAAACGACAGAAGATCATCGCGAGACCGGCAAAGGATTCTAAGACAGCGTGAATAATCTGCGGCTGTAATTTCCGTACCGCAAAGGGCGCCAGAAATGGATACAGCCACCTATCAATCGGCAATCCAAGGCCCACGCGAATGACGGGAATACCGCCGGGCAACGTGCCGGAGCGCAAAAGATCCCGACGCATTCGCGCGGCGACGATCGTGATGTCGTATCGATCCAACAGGACACGCGCGACTTCCTCAGAACACGCCTCGGCACCGCTGCGAAACGGCGTGGCGAATGCCGATAAAATGACAACGGTCGGCTTCACGCGATCAGGGATTGGAAGAGCACATCATACTGCTTGCCAACCACAGTCCAACCAAATGTTTCCTCAATCCGCTTACGCGCCGCTTCACCCAATGCCTTGCGTTTATGCGGATCATCAAGCAGTCGTCGTAAATGCGCCGCCAATGCTTCGCGATCACCCGCTGGAAACAGAAATCCCGAGACACCGTTTTGAATGAGATATCGATTGCCGCCAACCTCGCTCGCGATACACGCACAGCGACTGGACATGGCTTCCATAAGAGCATTACTGAGCCCTTCGCTATAACTCGGAAGCACAAAAATATCACTTTCCGCCAAAACCTCGGGCACATCTTTGCGCAACCCCGTGAAGATGACGTCGCGCTGATACTGTTCAACGAGCGGATGATCCACTTTGTACCATCCCACGGTCTGAATCTTCATCTGTGGATACTGCATTTTCAACGGCACCGATGCTGCCAGAAAATCATCCACGCCTTTTACCGATTCCAAGCGCCCAATGTAGGTGACCGTGATCTGCCCTTCAGGTTTATGCGCATGAGTTTTATGTCCATACGGTTCCGGATCAATGCCTGTCGGAATGACCTGCGTCTTCCCAGCAATACCGAGTCTCTTCAGCAGATCATCCGGCTGCGGATGAAACGTCACCACCCGCGTGGCCATCGAAACAATCAACCACCCGAGCGTCCACGCATAGATCGATGCTGCGATCTTCGGCAGCAAACTGCGCGGCCACCAGGTAATCCCGACAAACGCATCCGTGAGAACGAGCACTTTGTGTCCGCGCATCCGCAAAGGAATCGTGACGAGGGACGTCCAGAAGAGCAGCTTATTCACCACGATCAAATCGGGATGAATCTCCGAGACGAGCTTGCGGACATATCCCGAGAATCCAAACGAGATGCCGTAGTTCCATGGATCCGGAAGAAAGATATCTTTGCGCCGATGGATCTCCAGCGTCCGGGAGACCTTCTCCACGCCGCTCGTCTCCCCCATGCACACCACAACGACGCGGTATCCCAAGCGCTGCCAAAGCTCCGCCAGCTTCAAGGAACTGACCATCCACCGATGCGCCTCCTTCCAGTAGGGGCTGACGAGGAGAAGAGTTTTCACACGAAAATCATAGGGCAAAAGCCAAAATGGTGCATCGGGCTTTCGCCATTGACTAAATAGAAAATACTTCTAAAATATCACAAATTCGTTCTTTGTCTTTCTGACCGTTGGTCTCCCCTTCCCGGATGTTCCGGGGATGGGAGTTCCGATGGCCCCGTATAGGAGAACAGCATGTTCACATCTACATTCGGACAAGTGTACTGCCGCGTGAGAAAGATGTTATTCGTCCAAAAAAAACTCTGCCTTGGACGAAACTGGCATATCAACACGCTTCCAGAACTCATCGAACTTTGGGAGCTACTCACCGAAGAAAGGCAGAGCGCTTTCGCTCTTGAAGTCTTCCTTCAGTACAAAGAAGTAAGAGCGAAGCATCCCTGGATGTACTACGGATACCGGGCTCGACCTCGAACCCGCATCGCCAACCTGGCCGGATAACTATCGGAACACCTGCTGTCTCTCAGAGATGGCAGGTGTTTTATTTTTGATTTCCCTCCCCCAACCCCGCCTCCTTCAAAGCCAACGCGCGTACAACCTTCGTATGCCGCTGCTCCAATTCTTCCAAACGGATCACCAAATAAAACACCATAAAGAAAAGCAATCCAAGGAACGTCACGATGACCGCGTTCTCCTGATTTTCGATGCCCGTCACCGCGGAAAGGTAACTGAGAAAATTCGGAAACAAAGCGATGGCGGCAATAGCTCCCCAGAACACCGTCCAGAAACATGCTTCCCACACCGTCTTCTTTTTCCGCATAACCAAATTCCAAGCATAAACAATCGCAAAGAGCGCAAAAGCCGGGGCGACGATTTGGTAGGGAGTGAAACGCATGAGGGGATTCTACAGGAGATTGGAGTGGGATATAGATTAATGGTTGGGAAAGGACTCAGAAGATTCAGAGGATTCAAAGGATTCAGAAGAAGATAAGGAATTCTTTTTATTTCTTCTGTAATCCTCACCTCTGAGTCCTCTGAGTCCTCTGAATCCTTTACATCTTTTGAATCCCAATCACCCTCTCACCGCAAAAACGACCGCAGCAAAATCTTCAACGCCGTCTTCACTCCGTTTGCAAACGACTGCCCCTTGGCCATGGTGTATTCCGAGTAAACCACCTTGGAGGGCACCTGAGCAATGCGCCAGCGGTGATGGACGGATTCTCTGACAATCTCCGTGCAGAACTCAAAGCCTCGCATGCGCAGATCGACTTCTTTTACCGCTTTGGGACCGAAGACTTTGAAGCCGCACTGACTGTCTGCGACCCACTTTCCTGTTGCAACCAGCGTCACCACATTGCCAACGGCATTGAAGAATCTGCGAATAAGCGGAATGCGATTGCGCTGCCCGAAGCGATTGGCGAAGACAATGTCCGCCCTATCTTCCAATACCGGCTTGAGGAGCAAAGGAATATCGGCTGGATCGTGCTGGCCGTCTGCATCCAGCGTCACGATAATATCGGCACCCATGGCGCGAGCCGCTTCGATACCGGTCATGGTGGCAGCGCCCGCCCCACTGTTTTCCAAATGTCGGACAATGCGCGCGCCCGCATCTGTAGCTGCCTTTGCCGTATCATCCGTGGAACCGTCATCGACTACCAAAACCTTTCCGGCAAAACGCAGCGCATCTCGTACCACCAAACCGATACGCGTTGCTTCGTTGTAAGCGGGAATGACGGTGATGATAGAAGGAGAAGTTTTCATGCGTGAGAGAAGGCTGAAGATTCAAGATAAAGATCTAGAATTGCACAAAAATGTTTTGATCTTTGGTCTTTGATCTTGAATCTTTATTCATAAAATTATGGAATAACAATAAACGCAATTCCCGCCTGTGTGTCGCTAATCAAGACCTGAAGGCCGGATTCTGGATGGTTTACGAAATCGATGAATTCCTGCACTTTCTTGTGCAGTGATCCATTGGCATCTCGCTCAATGGTCGATGTATTCGTATCAAAGACGATGCTATTGAAGCCGAGTGCTTTCAGGCGTTCGACAGTGAGCTTCGCATTGCGCTCTTGATAGAGACAATTGAAGACATCCAGTTGATGATCCGTCACACCGATGACTTCAAGATTTTTCGGAATGAAGTACGGGATGAAGGTACCAACGCGGTAAAGATACGGACGCTCCGGCATCGTTTCATGACGTTCCATCACCACTGCGCGAATATCGTCATACCAAGGAATAGTGCGCTCGGACAAGGCCGAAGCGGTGATTTTGCCGACGGGATATTCCAGGAGATTGCGTTGCTGCTCAAACTGCCAGAACCGCATGCCGAATGCGATGAGCAATGAGAATGCAATGAGCGTGCTCACGGCAATCCTGCTCTTCTTATCGGGCGCATAGACGATCAGAGCCTCTAATGCGACCATGAGGCCAAGGAACATACCCATGCCGTACCAGGGAATGCCATTTGCGAGGAACATCCATTCGATAACAATAAAGAGCGTCGCGGCAACCAGCCAGCGGAGCCATCTTCCTTTGCGAGTCCATACGGCTGGCAGCAGGAAAATGAGAACAGCAAGAAGGAGAGCGGGAATAGTAGTGACGTAATATCCCGCCGAATCCAAGTTCATGACGCTGCGCCACGGCAAAGTCAGATAGTGGCCAAAGCCCGTGTTAAAGCCCCAGTAACGATCCAGCTCTTCCACCGCACCGGTCGGTTTGCAGGTGGCATTATTGCTGTCCAGCTTCAGCTCCTCCGGCAACGCGCGCACCGGCTGTGCGTTGGATGGCGGGACGACGGTGCCTGCCGGCGGCGCCGTGGTATTGAGAGAAATAGAAGGCGTCAGACGGTTGGGCAGGCCCATTTCCAATCGTGGAATGCCGTAGTTTCCCCCGGCAAAATTGTTATTGAGGATCCACGGTGAGATCACCACGATAAACGCAGCGATGAAGACGCCGAGCGTCGCGGCCATGCGTCGAATGGCACTGAGGTGGCGCAAGCTGAAGACGAATATCGCAACGGCGAGCAAGAGACAGACAAACATAAACGCTTGCGCCGAGAAACCTGTAGTCCCGCCCGTGATCCGATGATACACATCTTGGATGCTGAAGATTCCCTGAAAGGAGAACGCCGCAAACGCAAGGAAAACAGCGGCGATGAATGCGGACCAGTGCAACGTGACAGCGAACATCACGGCGAGTACGGCCATAAGCACCATGACGGATGTCGGTTTCAACGCGAAACCAAAACCTGCGTAGAGACCGGCCAGCAGAATCCATCGCCAATTCTCAGACAGAGAGAAATATTTGGCAATTTCCGGTTCTGCTTCCGGCAACGCGGGGTCTTTTCCTTCCTCATGCATGGGAGGGAAAAATGCGATGAAGGCTGCAAGCATGGAGAGGCCGCCGACCGCGAAGAGCGCGTTATCAATCTTCATGTCGGCAAACGAGAAGTGTCCAACGAGCGGCAGCGAGTAATAGAGAAGTGCAGCCAAGATGCCGCGATTTCTTCCGAGGAATTCGTTGCCGAATGCAAACACGACCATGGCGGCGAAGAGCCCTGCAGACCAGTTGATGATCATGGAAGCCGTCGCGCCGAACACGCTGTCATAGCCAAAGAGCAAGAAACCGAGCGACGTCAGATATTCCCACTGGAACGTGGCCATGGAATGGATGATGTGGCCGTAACTGACCAGTAAGCGCGGACGATTCAAGTAGCTTCCCAGGTCATCCCATCCGATCGGAAAAGGACGGATGACCGTAAGGAAATTGAAAGCCAAATAACTGATGAGCAACCAGGTGAGCAGAACGGACACATGCCACAACGGCAGTTCGATTTCCCATCGATGCGAAACAAATATGCGTAACCATCGGAGCGAATTGCGATAGAGCAGAACGGGAACCGTCACCAGAAGCACCCATCCGACATTAGCCGTAAAGAGGCCGAGCACAGCGATAAACCAAAGCAATGCGATCCACGCTCCCGCACCCAATCCAACGCTCAAGACCGCCTCAATAAGCACCCGTCGCGGACGCAGTCCGATCAGCCACAAAACAGCGCTGCCGAGGACCAGCAGCTGAAAGAACAATACGACCGGCACAAAAACCTGCGAGAACACACGACTGAAAAATGCTCCTTGAATGCAGATCTGCTTGAGGTCATACAGGCCGGGCACTCCGGGCGCGCTCTCACGCAGCAGTACAAGGCATCCTCTTTCTTTCAGTTGATTGAAGTTATTCTGCAGCTCCCTGAGCGATCCTTCCCCAACGTTCGTATACACCTCCGCCGTCGGCTCAACGACGCGTCTCATAGGAAAATCCGGGCTGCTCAATCCATTGCTGAGCGTCGTAAACATCAACCACAGACAAGCTGTAAACAGCGCCAGAAAGTGCCACGGTCGCAGAGCAAAACGAATGGTTTTTCTTTCTTCCATGAAAAATCTCCATCCGGCATAAGCGCCATACACAAGCAGAGACAGCAGGATGTACCAGAAGAAAGCCCCCGTTCGCAGAGAAGCAGAGAATCCCTGATCTGCTTTGGAGGAATCTGCGCCAAAGAACCACCTACCCACGGAATGCTCCACAAAAGGTAAAAGAGACTTGATCCCTCGACAAAGCATCGAGGTTTCTCCGCAGGTCGCACTCACTGCTTTCTGCGCAGAATCAGACATCAGTGTTTCTCCATGCACAGGCACGCCGATGTAATAGATCAATGAAAATCCTCCCCACAGAACAAGGGACAAGAACAGGGCCATGGAAAGAATCCGGACTGTTTTCTGTTGCATGGGCGAATACTACCAAAAATATGCTGGCTGCGCAGGAGTTCTTTAAAAAGTCTGCGTTCCGTTCCAATTACAAGCCAATTAACTAAGTAGCCAAATAACTCGTTACGGACTTGCTTCAAGCGATAGCTCAGTCAGTAGGATGGCCCAGAGGAGTTAATTGGTTATTTGGTTAATTGGAACGGAACGCAGACCATTTTCCGCTATACTCCCTCACCAATGCCCCTCGACCCCCACGCCATCCGCAGGCACTTCCCCCTTCTCGGTCAAACGATCGACGGGCAACCAGTGGTCTATTTGGATAATGCGGCGACGACGCAGAAGCCGCTCGCGGTTCTGGATGCGATGGACCGGTTCTACCGAACGGACAACGCGAATGCTCACCGCGGCATGCATGTGCTCGCCGAGCGATCGACCGTCGCATACGAAGGCGCGCGAAAAACGATTGCCATATTTATCGGAGCAAAGCGGCCGGAAGAAATTGTCTTCACTCGCAATTGCACCGAAGCAATCAATCTGGTTGCAAAGAGTTGGGGAAAGACGTTTCTCAAAAAAGGCGACGTCGTCGTTCTGACGGTCCTTGAACATCACAGCAATATTGTCCCATGGTTGCAGCTGAAAGAAGAAATCGGCATTGAGCTTGCATGGATCGAGCTCGATGACCGGGGACAAGTGCGGATGGATGATCTGAAAAAGATTCTGCAAAAAAATACGGTGCGACTCGTTGCGATCAGCGGACAGAGTAACGTGCTCGGCACGCGCATTCCCCTGGAAGAAATCATCCCGCTGGCTCATGCAAACAACGCACTCGTCTTCATCGATGGAGCCCAATTGATCGCACATGAGAAGATTGATGTCTCCGCGCTGGACGCGGACTTCTTCGCCTTCTCCGGCCACAAAGTGTACGGCCCCACCGGTATCGGCGTGCTCTGGGGAAAGCAAAAACTTCTCTCTTCCATGCCCCCGTTCTTGGGAGGCGGCATGATGATTCACGATGTGGAACAGGATCGATTTACGCCCGCGGAAATCCCCGCCCGCTTCGAGGCCGGCACGCAGCCGCTGGCGGAAGCAGTGGGACTCGCGGCAGCGATCGATTGGCTCTCGGAGTTTTCCTGGAAAGACATCCAAGCACATGAATCGGCACTGCTCAAACAAGCGCATGCATCGCTTCAGACAATTCCCGGCGTTCGCATTCTCGGATCAAAAGATCCGGCAGATATGCACGGCTGTATCAGCTTCGTCATCGATGGCATTCATGCGCATGACCTCACCGAAATCCTCGGTAGAAAAGGCATCTGCCTGAGGGCGGGCCACCACTGCACGCAGCCGCTCCATAAACATCTCGGCATCACGGCCTCGACACGGCTGTCCGTCGGGATCTACAACACGCTCGAAGAAATCCTTACTGTCCCTCCGGCAATTGCGGAGGCTGTTGCTCGGTTATCTTAAACTGCTGCAAAAGATTACTGGCGCGGGCACGCATATTTCTGAGCTGCACATCCAATGAGGTCAACGAACGAAAAATGTGCGACAAATGTTCAGCATCAGTCACGATTTTCTCCTGTGTACGATCACGCATCTTTTCCGCCTCATCAATCAGATGAATCGTTTCATTCAGAGATTCTTCAGACCAAATATTTATGGCGGCAGCCGCGCGTCGGACGGTTGCCAGTACCCGAAAACAATGGATCGCAGGCGCATATTCTTTCAGTAAGGGGCTCTGAGGAGAGCAATGAACATGTGCCTCATATAACAATGTCATTGCTTTTATAGCACTCAGATATTGCAACCGTCCTTGATCACTCTCCGTCGCTTCATATTCACTCCTTTCACTATTCAAAGCTTCCATGCCCTGACGAAGCGTAAGAGCTCGCACTTCTTCAGGAATCCAGTTCAAGAAATTGTGAAGGTTTTTTTGCTGATTCTTGAGCAGGACAGATTTGGGCCAGCACGTGCGGTATTTTTCCACGCGAACAACCGCATCCATGATGAATACCGGCTCTTTGGCCACCGCTTTAGGAAGAATATCTTTCGTTAAATGAGAAATCTGCCGCTCAAATTCATCTGCATCCTCTCCTTCGATTTTAAGCGAATCCCACAGGACATTCTTGTGAGGAGCATCTCTCCGTATCTCCGCCAGAGTTCCTTTAAAATCCTGCAGCCGCGATCGCACTTTTTGGAGAGAATCTGCGCTCCAGATGAATTGGAATAGGGTACGAAGAAAATCAACTTCTTTCTGTATCTCTACTTCGGATATGCCAGTATCAATGGCTTTCGCCTGTTCCGAATCTTGATCCAGCGGCTCTTTTTGGGGAAATGCTGGCTCTTTCATAATGCGCACTATACAACGAATGTATATTTTTGTATACATCAAACGAAATCCATCGTACAATAGGCAATATCTGTCATTATAGCTCCCTCATGGACATTTACGCAGAGACGATTCTCGACCATTATCGGCACCCCCGCGGGCAAGGCACTGTCGCCTCCCCGACCGTCGAACATACGGAAAAAAACATCTCCTGCGGCGATGAGCTGGCGCTGCAGCTGACCATCAAAGACGGCACAATCATCCAAAGCGGCTGGTCCGGCACCGGATGCGCCATCAGCCAAGCGAGCATGTCTCTGCTCTCAGAAGACCTCACAGGCAAAACCACAGAGGAAATTGATGCCATGACACAGAAGGATATCTACGCGCTCCTAGGCGTTCCCGTTGGGCCGCGACGCTTCAAGTGCGCCCTGCTCTCGCTCCACCTGCTCAAAAATGCGCTCCAAAAGGCAAAGGGCGATGAGCCACAGGGATGGCTCGAGACCGTTGAGTGAAGCGAAAACTAGCTTGTAGCTGTTCTAAAGAAGAATGTAGACTCACGCGGCTAAAAAGAGTTCATCCAAGCCGCCCTAGCTTCCCCCTACGCTCTCTGGAGCTACGGAGGACGGGTGGTAAGAAACCGATCATTATACAGCTCCGCACATTCTCTCACGCCGCCCTAGCTCAGAGGTAGAGCACCTCCATGGTAAGGAGGGGGTCACGGGTTCAATTCCCGTGGGCGGCTCCATAGACTATTTGGATAATTTATGATATAATATCTATATATACAAAATAACTAACGGAAAACCTGGGAAATAAGTTCCTCCTTAGCTCGTTACAATTTTTTTCCAAAACCATGTATGGAAATCGCGATGAGCAACACCCGCCAACGCTTCCCGCTCAGTCCAAAAAAGATCACGAAGAAAACTATTGAGTATTCGATTTATTATATAGTTATCTTTGGATCTCTTAGTACCATGTTTGTAATGGGCATCGGCGGCATACTCGCAGAAGCCTTCCATTTTAATTTTGGAATCGTTATTCTATCCGCTCTCGTCGGAGATCTTGCTCTTGTAGCAATTATTGTTGCCACCGTTCATTGGTATCAGAGTTGGTACTATGCGACTTATTTCTACGATCTGACGCCGGACTTCATCATTATCCGCAAAGGACCAATCACTCCTCGAGAAATTACAATCCCCTACGAGCGAGTCCAGGATGTGTATGTAGATCAAGATATTCTGGATCGCACCCTTGGCCTCTATGATGTGCATCTTTCCAGTGCCACCGTTTCTTCGGGCAACGCAGCACATATTGATGGCGTCGAGAAGGAAACGGCAGATGGACTCAAGGTGCTCCTGCTTGAGATGGTCAGTAAGAAAATCGGAAAAACGAAATCTTAATAGTGCGCTCCGCACCGAACACCCATGAATCAAATTTCATATCCGGTTCAGGCCAGGTGGATCATCAAGAATATTGTTCGCATGGCTCCGAGCCTTGTGATTATGGGACTGATATCCATAGTTCTCTTCCCGAATTTTCGCTTTATAGCGCTCTTTCCAATAACAGTCACAGCTCTTTTCAACAGTCTCAATTTTTCAAATTTTTCCTATTCCTTGGATGAAAAGTTTTTGACCGTTCGACAGGGAATCCTGAACAAACAGGAGCGGCATCTTCCCTATGGGGCTATTCAAGACATCACGGTGCAAAAAGATATTATTGATCGTGTGCTGGGTCTCACCTGCGTTTCCATTCATAATGCATCTCAATCTGGCACGGCAGTTGATAAATATGGAAACGTCACTCAAAGTGGCTTTAGAATGACCTTCATTGGCGGAAGGAGAAGGCGATCGCAGACGGAGATCGTCGGATTCAGGGGAAACTTGGTACATATTCCCGGTCTTCTTCCGTCAGACGCGGAAGCCCTGAGACAAGCGCTGCTTAAAAAAATGAAGGAACATGGCGCAGAGGAAACGGGATCAGGGCTATAAACATAGTCCCCGTCTTGATACGCGAATACCAATGGCTTCCTTTTACATTACGATCCTAACCTCGTCCGACAGAGAGCTCCGGCGGCTCCTCTTTCTGAGACAGTTCAAGATAATTTTCCTCTGAGACCACGCGTTTTCCACTTTCCAATTCCAGTTTCTTTCGCGCATCCCCGGCGATCTTTCCTCCACGTTGCGCCGCCTTCTTGTTCTGTTGGAATCCCTGCATATCCTTCTTCTGCGTAATCTCGGTTGTTGCAGCTTCGCCTAGCATTGTAAAAATCAGCTCCAGATCATTCATGTGATCGCGCAGGTTCTCACGTTTCAATCCCTTCGTTTTCTTGTACTCAGCAGGCGTGATGCCGAAGGTCGCCTTGGAAATCTCAGATGTTAGAATTGCGTATTCCTGCCCCTCCTGCACTCCACGCTGCTGCCATTCATTCGTGAGCTGATCGCGAACGGCGATACCACGCATGCGTTTCTCGATCCAATCATCCAGATAGCCCTTGGCTTTGTAGAGAGCGCGGGTGCGTTTGGTCGCGAGTTCCGGGTCTTCGATCTCCTGCACGCGCTCATACCCGACCTTGGCGAGCCAGCGCTTGAAGGGTTCGGCTTTTGGGGAGGGGACGGACTGAATGATCCGAAAAATACCCTCGGTATTGGCGCAGTTCATTTGCTGCTTACCGCCCTTCGTCTCCACCTCAAGGGTATGTACAAATTGTACCCACCCTTTTTCCAGTTCAGAATCGCGCTCTCTTATTCTGCGAATGTACTGCTTTATATCGGCAGAATCCGTCAGTACCAACACAACATCTTCAACAACAAACCACCACTCGTTCTCGTGAAGCACTTTACGGACTTCCTTGCCGTGAAAGAGGGCGATTTTGCTAGTCATGCGCGGATAGAAGAAATATGCATAGGTGCATGAATGTACACCATGATCGTAAGAGATCAAGAGATCATCTTGCTCATCACTCTGCGGATCTTGCATTCCTCACGTGTTCCAGCAGAGCTCCATCCGGCTTTTGCATTCCCAAAGAAAGAAAGAGAAAATTGCAAAAACTGTACTAAAAACCTCCCCAGCTAAGGACCAAAGAAAGTACTTCTGATGGGCCGCATATTCTGCAGCCTATCTTTTAGATGTAACAATCAGCTTCCAGGACAAAAACAGAAAGAAGTACATTCGCCGTTATGCATCGGACAGGCAGTCATAAGTTGGCAGCGAGGATCAGAGCAGGTCATCGGATCGGGCGGAAGGTTTTTAGAGTACCCCGTTCCCGGCAGCGGCAAATCCTTTAAGAAACGTGTGCCCAGTGGATCATCGTAACGAGTGGGCGTGGAACGCACGTTAAAGTCCGACGCGCTTATTAAAGGCATAGTCTGCAAGAAACGCGTACCCAGCGGATCACTGGAAGAACGCTGTGTCTGTGTCGACCGCGCTGAGTAATCTGCGGCACGTCGCAAAGGAAGACCGTCCAAGAAGCGCGAGCCGAGTGGATCGCTAGTGTTGGCATGACTGAATGACTGATTGAATTCATCCATAGATGGAAGTGGCACGAGAGACGTGCCGACCGACGGGCATCGGTATAAGCCACTGCCGATCATGCTGCATTCCGGACCGGGCCATCCGCAAAAATTTCCTCCGTCAGAAAAAGTCAGCAGCGCCTTACCGTCCGGACAATATCTAGGCGAAAGTGGCTCCGGAGTGGAAAGATACGAAGGAGGCGGAGATACAAAGTCGGTGCTCGGCGCAACGGACGAGCAGTGATACGCTCCGCCATAATTATCACAATCAGCGCGGGGAATACCGCAGACAAAATTTTGCGCGCCTGCGTAGAAAATGTATTCCTGGCCCACAGGGCAAGCTGCCATACGGTGCGCCAAAACGCCGCGGGCGCCCAAAATTATCCCGGCACTCGCAAGGCCGCCGAGCCCTAACACTATCGTTGATGATAGAAGTCGTCTCATACTATTGCTGACGGTTACAAGCCTTGGCTCTTTCAAAAACTTCTCAATTCATGCCCACTAAAAGACTCAAGAATCCCAAAACCAAACCCATGATCCAATACACCCAACCGGAAATAATGCTCATATTAAGCACGCGCTCTCCGATGAGCAGAAACAGAAGAATGTACGGACCGCGCCGCATAAATTCTTCATAGGTATCTTCATGACGCAGTGGAATAAAAGGCTGCAGCACTTTCGATCCGTCCAGTGGAGCGATAGGGATCAAATTGAATGCCATGAGTCCAAGATTGATAATGAGAGACGACGTCAATAATTCGACAAAGAACTTTTGAACAGATGAACTGCTGGCAGGGGAATTCATCAAATCATCCGCTGATAATCCGAGCTGCGTAGATAAGCCGTACAGGAGAAAGAAGCTGATAACGGCTAACACCAAATTACTGAACGGACCCGCGATCGCAGTCAGTGCGGTGTCACGCCGCGGACGATGAAAATAATGCGGATTGATCGGCACCGGCTTCCCCCATCCAAAACCCACCGCAATAAACATGAGCGCGCCTAACGGATCGATATGCGCAATCGGATTGAGGGTCGTACGGCCTTCCTGCGATGGCGTGGGATCCCCCAAACGCGTTGCCACATACGCATGCGCCCACTCGTGCACGCTCAGCGCGATCAAAATACTGATGATGGAAACGGGGTGCAGGAAGAGATCCATGGAATGCAGGATACAGTAAAGGGAAAGGATTCGGGATTCGGAGTTCGGGTTTTTTTTCTTTGTTGCTGGTTGCTTGTTGGCTGATTGGTTGCTGGTTGGCTAGTTCCTGGTTGCTGGTTCAGTATTTTAGAGGAGTAGCAGTCTAGAAAAATGACTGAACCAGCAACAAGCCAACCAGCAACCAGCAACAGTTCTCCCGAACTCCGAATCCCTATTCCCGAATCCCGAATCCCGCGCCCTAATCCCAAATCCCCTATTGACCGCGTGTCCAGCCGCCTATACTATCCGGCTCCACATGGCTCGCAGATGCGTCAAAACCGGCAAAGGCACTTCGTATGGCAACACGCGCAGTCACTCCATGCGCCACACACGCCGTACGTTTAAGGCCAATATCCAAAAGAAGCGTGTTTTTGATATCCATTCTGGCACCTACAAAACCATGAAGGTTGCGACCAGCTATCTCCGCACGCTGGCCAAGAGAATGCAGGCAGGAAAGCGCGCTTGATGAAACGCAGGGTCCAGCCGTTTTTTTCTCATACCATTTTATCTCAAAAAGAAACGGCCTTCATGCCGGAGACATGCTGTTCTTATTCATAGAAACCGCGAGCAGCGCCCACAGTCCGATAACAATATTCAAAACGTTTTGAATGGGGTGCTCCAAATTGGTAATGCCAAAGAAATTCGGAGACGGGAAATCGGCGAGCAAGAAGCCTGCAATGCCGAAAAAGAGCGCCATAATTCCCATCGCTACCACGACCCATTTCTTGAGGCTCCCTAGCGGAAGCGGGGCGAGAACCAACGCCAAGATGCCCAGTAACGTATGCGTGACGTTCTCGACCATATCAAAATTCAGCATCGGTCCGGCCAAGTCGGGCTTCAGGTAGCCGATGATTCCCAGGAGCAAAAGAATCATTCCGCCAACCTGAAGAAATTGCTTTGGATTCATGGGCAAAGAAAAGGAATGACTACGGAAAGTATACTCCGAAGTGTCGGATTGAAGAAGAAGGATTTACTCCGATGAAGCGACGAACATCAGCCTTCGTCGCAGATAAAGGAGGGCTGGCGAGCCACGTCACATTAATGTGACGTAGTCCGCCGGCCGTCAGCCGTCGCGCTTCGGCGCTATGGCCGACAAGTAGCTTCTGCGCACAGAAGCGACGAACATCTATGAAATAGTCAGCCTTCGCCCATCATTATTCTCTTCGATGAAGTTCTCTGTCGATTTTCTTTTTTATGAGGGAAGGCTACGGCCGACAGCCTT
>Ga0163152_10001945_pt1 | contig 30998 bp, 19 predicted proteins | sample OliLakLV19MP8IB2_FD_148635 | JGI IMG/M metagenome (GOLD analysis project Ga0163152, IMG submission 148635) | Freshwater microbial mat bacterial communities from Lake Vanda, McMurdo Dry Valleys, Antarctica - Oligotrophic Lake LV.19.MP8.IB-2 | ecosystem: Environmental > Aquatic > Freshwater >...
TTTGGCGAGCATAAAAAATCTGCAAGGTTTTCACTATAAATATCCACTTTCTTGCAGATTTATAAAAGCCCATTCATCCTATATCATTCGTATTTACATACGCTACAGGCTTTTTAAGGGAAGACTAATTATTTTATTCCTGACACTTTCGACTATTAAGTCGTATGGCTCAAGATTCATTCAGCCCCAAAAGCACTGGCATCCTTGCGGTTAAGAGCACGGTGAAGCGGTACTGCCAAGTCACCTTTCATTTGTAATTGTTCGTTAGCTTGTCGATTGGGATGCCAACCCAAGACCAAATACCTTTTACCGCCATTTGCCAATATTCTTTCAATCACCGCTAAAGAGAAGCACGAAGTATAAGTTTGAATGGAACCTCAATATGCTGTTTTGCATTGCATAGAATAAGCTGCGCGGTCTTCTCACCCATTCTCTTAAAATCAGTTGATATCGTTGTTATACCATTTAGCATAATCTTTTTAAAGGAAGTTTCGTTGTAGGAAATTAACCCAACATTTTTACCAACTTCCAGCCCCGTTAAAAATATGCGTTCTATTAGTATAATGAGATCTTCTTCATCCAGGCTAATAAATACATCACCATTTCTTATGGGCTCTGTCTTAATATTACGCACAGTCTTTCCTATAAAATTGTACTGCTGGCAAAATGCAAAAAATCCTTTCAATATCTCATGAGGCAAATTAGAAGACTTAGAGAATATTATTTTAATGGTTCGATATTTTCTCAATTGCTTATTGGCTTTCTCCAATGCAGAATAAATATCATGCTCAAAATTTTCATAAACTGCTCCATAATTACCAGTTACTCCATTCACAAGTTTATCTAACAATATCAATTTATTTTTATCGATAGAATTAATAACTTTTGCCACTTCCATATCACCGTTTGTAAAATGAGGAATAATGACATAGTATGCGTATTCATCAATTCTATCTTTAAGTAAGCTAGAAAAAAATGAAAAGTCGCCATCGTGTATGCATAAATCCAATGTATATTGTTTTGATAAAGCTGCCGAGATTGAATCGTAAATCGTTTTTTTGTGAACGCTAAGCTTATTAAAAAAAAGAAGAACTCTGATTTTAGCAGAATCATCAGGTTTCTTAATATAAAAACCTTTACCAGGTACTGAACGCACTATCCCAGCTCTTTTAAGTTGGCGGTAACCTCTCTCTGCTGTATCCCTGGAAATTTCAAATTCAAAACTCAACTCACTAATTGAAGGCAACATAGTTTCATACTCACCCAGTTTACCTTGTTGAAATGCATGCACGATTGAATCTGCCAATTGTCGGTACTTGGGCGTGGCTAATCGATCATCTAAATGAATGTGTTCTAATAAGTTATTTTTTCTCATACGCCTTACTGTTTATAGGAATTCCATCTGTTATATATCCGTCAGAAGCTGAGGAAATCAAAAAACTGTACTTATACAGGATAGTTCCAGATATTTTGAATTCGGTTTGTACACTCTCAAAAACGGCTTCTAATTTCCTCTACAGTATAAAGCCAAATTCAATTGATTATTTCTAACTTAGATGGTTATGGTATCACCATCCTGTAAAATACATATCAATACATCTTCTTGTGCTTCTAACCTCCCTGGTTCGCCCATAAATGAAAATGGCGTCTACAGTACCTTGTTGATAATCCATAGTGTTTCTTGATCAGTTAATACTATCTAAAACCCACCAAGGAGAACCTAAAAGTAGAACCATTGATTCACAAAGGCTGGTACCAGATTTACAACAAGTAATACTAAATTATACAATTCTTACTTTTATGAGCAGATATGATAGAAACCCATTAATTTAGTATCACATTTTGTCAAATTCCTTGTAATGAAACCAATTCTTGCCAAGCGGCCAGGATTCCAAGTTCGGGAGGATCGATTCGATTGTCTCGATAGCTCGTGGCATTATCATGAGGAATATGAATTTACATTTATTGACTATCCTGCTGGTAAAAGAATTATAGGCAATCACGTTGACACTTTTAAAGAAAAGGAATTAGTAATGCTAGGACCAAACCTTCCACATGCCTGGCGACATGTTGATGGAGTAGAAGACAAGACTATTGCAGCCCGATCTATTGCCCTGCATTTTTCAGAATCTTGCTTTGGAGAGCGATTCTTCTCTTTACCCGAACTCCATGGAATCCACGATATTCTGAAGAAAAGCAAGAGGGGCATGCTAATAAAAGGGCAAACGAGACAGAAAATAAGCGAGTGGATGAATGAGATGTTAGACACCACGACACAGCAACGGGTAATCAGATTGCTGCAGATCCTTGACTTACTCTCATCTTCTGAAGATTACGAACTATTATCAACCGAAGGGTATTGGGAAAATTTGACAGCCGCTGACAGGGCACGGATGGACTTGGTCTATGAATATATTCTTAACAATTTCACAGAAGAAATATCGTTAGCAAAGGTTTCTGCTATTGCTAATATTTCTGTACCCGCCTTTTGTCGTTTTTTTAAACTTCGGACGAAAAAAACGTTTAAGCAATATATAAACGAACTAAGAGTGAATTATGCTTGCAAACTGCTGAACGAGACAAACAATAGCATCGCACAAATATGTTATGAATCGGGATTTAATAATCTTTCTAATTTTAACCGACAGTTCAAAGAAATCAAAGGAAGTACACCTGCAATACATCGAAAGGCTTTTCTCTAGTGGCTGTCTTTGCACTAGCAAATAATTCAGTTTCTTGACTAAGAAATAGACCTTTTCTTTCAATGAAAAGCAGGGATTGAAAGTTGATCCTTGGCCGTTAAATATGGATTTGTTGCAATAAGTTTTAAATAGAAAGTAGAAGTACCCCAGTCACAGTCTGATAAATTGTTTCATTCTTAAATTTTTTGGTGGTACTCAAATAGAAAGATCAAGAAGTTATCATGCTAATGGGTTAAAACAATTTAAACCCATTATCTTTTTTAAGATTCAATACGAAAATTATGTCTCAATTTGATGCAGCTTTCCAACCATGAAAGTGTAGGCAAATATGCCTACCAGTGCCAGTATCGCAATAAAAATAAGTGCGGGTGAGAAATCACCGCCCTCAACCAATACCCCAATAATAAGGGGTGTTGCAATTGAAGAAAGGTTACCAACAAAATTGAAGGCTCCTCCGGTTAATCCAAGCAAATTTTTAGGCGCAAGGGTAGACACAAAAATCCACGTTATGGAAGCGAGACCTGTTCCGAAGAATGCGGTTGTCATAAAAAGAATGATCCAAAACGGATCGCTGACATAGTTGGCTCCAATTATGGAAACGGATAATAGCAACCCAACAAGTATAGGTGCTTTTCGGGCAATATTGATGGAAACACCTTTGCGGATCATAAGATCAGATAAGAATCCTGAAAGCAAAATACCGAGGAAAGCGGCAATAAACGGAATTGAGGAAAGAAAACCCGACTTCAAAAAGTCTATTCCTCGGTATTTAACCAGATAGGTTGGAAACCAAGTAAGGAAAAACCAAACGTTAGCGTTAATGGCAAATTGTCCAATATAAATACCCCACAACTTACTATTTGAAAATACAAAGGCGAGGTTCTTCCAATTTATTGGCTGATTTTTTTGTTCATTATTACTGTTGATGGCTATGGTGCTTGTGAATTTATCTTTCTCTATATAATCAAGCTCTTCCTGATTAACTTTTATATGTTCGGCTGGGCTTCTATACCTCCAATACCAAATTATACCCCAGGCAATACCAACAACTCCAGTGATCATAAAAAGTATTTGCCATCCCCAATAATACTCTATAGTGACCATCAGGGGAGTTAAAAATGCAAGCCCTACATATTGCCCAGATGTATAAGCTGCAATAGCAAATGCCCTTTCATGGTACGGAAACCAACTAGTAACAATTTTGTTGTTAATTGGATACGCGGGGGCTTCTAAAGCACCTATACTCAAGCGGAAACAAAAAAGGGTTGCAAACTTTGTGGCTAATCCCTGTAGCAATGTTACCCCTGACCAACAGATCAAACTTATAGCGTAAAGTAATCTGGGTGCGATTCGATCTACCAGTAAGCCCCCCGGAATTTGCATCAAGGCATAAGTCCATCCAAAAGCTGAAAAGAGCAAACCAAGTTGCACAGATGAAAGTTTAAGATCATCACTCAACGAGGTTGCGGCAACTGAAATATTGGTGCGATCCATGTAGTTTATCACTACGTTAACAAATACAAGCAGTAGTATTCTGAACCGGATATTCGTCTTAATAACACCTTTGCCCCCAGCTTTCTTCTGCATCTCTTCAATCACCACTCAGATACACTATTATCTTTATGCCTCCAAACAGGGTTTGACCAGTTATGTCCTATTTTTTCCATCTCAATAACTTTAGCCTCATCAATCTCAATACCAAGTCCGGCACCCTCTGGAATTTTAACATATCCATCCTCAAAATTGAAAACACTCTTATCAACAATATAGTCGAGTAAATCATTTTGCTTGTTATAGTGAATACCAAGACTTTGTTCTTGAATAAATGCATTGTAGCATGTTGCGTCAACCTGAAGGCAGGCTGCCAGTGCAATGGGGCCTAATGGACAATGAGGTGCCGCTGCAACATCAAATGCTTCAGCCATTGATATGATTTTTTTACATTCTGTAATACCTCCCGCATGCGAAAGATCAGGCTGAATGATATCCACGTAGCCATCGATAAGTAATTTTTTAAAGTCCCACCGGCTGTACATACGCTCACCCATTGCAATTGGGGTTGAAGTATGACGTGCAATTTCACGCAATGCCTCGTTATTCTCGGGCAAAACTGGTTCCTCAATAAACATAAGGTGAAAGGGCTCAAGCTCTTTTGCCAGGACTTTAGCCATGGGCTTATGAACCCGGCCGTGAAAATCAACACCAATTCCCACGCCCAAATCAACCTCCTCTCTAACAGCCGCCACCCTTTTAACGGCCTCATCAATTTTCTTGAAAGAGTCAATGAATTGAAGTTCCTCTGTGGCATTCATTTTCAAAGCCGTAAAGCCAAAATCCATAATGGTTCTGGCCGCATCCCTTACCTCGGACGGCCGATCGCCACCAATCCATGAGTAAACCTGTATCGAGTCTCTTACCTTCCCTCCAAGTAATTGATGAATGGGTGCATTGTAAAACTTCCCTTTGATATCCCAAAGTGCTTGATCAATCCCAGCAATTGCACTCATCAGAATCGGGCCTCCCCGATAAAATCCCCCTCTGTAGAGAGTACTCCAATGATCCTCAATATTTAAAGGATTCTTTCCAATGAGATAGGTCATTAGCTCCATAACTGCAGCTTTAACTGTTGCTGCTTTCCCTTCAATAATCGGCTCACCCCAGCCAACAATACCTTCATCTGTCATTACCTTTAAAAATAACCAGCGTGGTGGGATTTGATATAATTGATAGCTTATGATTTTCATCAACGTTCTTATTTAATGGCCACTACAAATTGCTGTGCTTTGACTTTAATGTTATTCAAATATTCATCGGTTATCTTATGTCGGGTATCTACAAGCGATGACCCTATTCCAAACGCTACAGCTCCGGCATTTTTAAATTCAACAATGTTATCCAGGTCTATTCCACCGGTAGGCATAAACATTATATCCTGAAAAGGACCGTATAAGTTTTTGAAGTAAGAAAGGCTTGGTGAAGGAAAGATTTTGATAATATCTCCACCGTACAAATGAGCCCGGACTATTTCAGAGGGTGTGTATGCACCCGGAATACTTACTGCACCATTTTGTTTGGTTGCTTTAATAGTTTCTTCTTCAACAATTGGAGAAATAATAAATTTGGCACCAACTGATATGGCTGCTTTTGCTGTTTCACCATCCAATACAGTACCAGCGCCAATGGTTACTAAATTTCCCATTTCCTTCTCAACAGCTTGTATAACCTTTAGTGCATCTGGCGAATTGCGTGTTATTTCCAAAATGCGTATTCCACCTTCGTACAACGCATGAACTATATCCAACGCATTTCCAGGATCAGCTCCACGAATAATTGCAATAATCTTATGGTGCAGGATTTGTTTTAATATTGTCATTATTTTATGCGGCTGATACAATCAGAAGCGCAAAGGCATCCGTCTCTTGTTTAAGATGACGATTTGTTGAAACTTATGATTGACTGTGATTTTAACTATATGGCGAGCCTCGAGATCGTTCTTGACTTGCAACAAATACCAAAAATTTCCATTAATACATTCCGTTAAGCTTTGACCAGATAAATCGATCAATTCAATTAATGAGATTTGATTTCCATCCCGTTCCTGCAGACATGCCAGAATATAGTTTACAATGGTCTCATATTTCACTTTGTCGATCAATGAGCCTTTTTTAACTACACCAAAACCCCTTCTTTTACTAAAAGATACGAGTTCAATCTTTTCAACTGGATTCATTGTATGCTGCGTTTGAAATAAAAGTATCACAAAAAAGAAAAGCGACCATCCTGATCCATACTGAAGAGTACGGTTATCTCACAAACAAATCCTCCCTGTAGAGGATTTTCTTCGAGTTATCGAAAATTTATTGGAGACGTTTAACAGAGGCGAGATAAAAAAAGCAATAATAAAGAAATTAAAATTTTCCTGTTGCGCAGCAGGATAAACAGAAAGGTCCGCTTAAAAAAAATGCAGTCCTACAATGATTCCTTTTTTGTAGCCGTACTTGTTCATAAAAAGATTGTAGAACCAAATAGCTTATATGTAAGATAGTCAAGAAAGATTGCTGTCTGTAATGTCGTGAACTGTTCAAAAGTTCAATTAATACTATGTTTTTTGTTTTTCTTTGTAAATCATTTTGCTGAACTTTTAATTAATATAATATGAAATAACTATTCAAAAGCTCACTATTGCACCAGCCGGTGACGATTATTTTGGGTGCATTACATAAATTGGCAATTACCAAGAACAATATTGAACCCGATTTCATTTTTCCTTCCATACGTTTTGCTTTAATCAGGTGATTTTAATTTGTAAAGACTGATGTTCTGAAATTGCGACAGGATTTGTAAAAGATATAGCGATATCACTTTTATCCTGACTATAAGAAACAGCAACTGGTTTGCCTTTTGCATTACACTAACTGATCTTATTTTATCCCAGTCATATCAAGCAGTTGCAAGCCCGATTATTTTCTAATGAATAATCTCGGTTAAAAAATATGACAACCATTTTAAACAGATGAACCACATTGAAATAATATCTATTCCAGGAATGGAACCTTTCTGTTGAGCTATGTAATTGCTTTGTTGTCTGTATACTCATTCTCTAGAGTATCACTTGCCTCTGCTTGAGTGGTCAGTGCAGGTTCAAAAATGTCTTAAAAAAATAACCCCAGTTAGAAAACCGGAGTCTTTAACGATTGATGCTATTAAAAACCTTTTTTTAGAACCTTTATTTGTAGTTCCCGTGCATACACTTTTCATTTTTCTTCCACATAACCGAATTGCCCTCTTAAAAATCTCAATCCTTCTCTTGCAATTGTTTCACCTGAACCATCAATTGTTCTCCAGATAGAAGCGGCTTTTGCAATCACTTTTACTTCGGGTGTAAAAGATTCTATCACCAACTGACCTTTATAATTGATTGTTTCCAGTGCCGTTTTTATATCATTCCAGTTGGTATGGTCCCAACCCGGGGTACCCCTGTCGCTGCCACAGGCATGAAGCAAAGCAAGCTTTCCGCCAGCTTTTATGATCGCTTCACCTAAATGCTTTTCTTCAATATTCATGTGAAAGGTATCCAGGTGCAGGTACAGTGAATCGCTGCCTACTTTTTCAATCAGACTTAATCCCTGTTCGCAGGTATTGATAAAATCTGTTTCAAAACGGTTGAGCGGTTCGATGGCTAATTTTATTTCTTTTGCTACAGCATATTTACACAACTCTTTTAAATGGGCTACCACTGTTTTTTCCTGCAGTTCATAGTCTGCTGCTGACACTGCGTCTGCCCTTCCTACACTTGAGTACAGAGGCCCGGTTACCAATTCGCCACCAACAGCCTTTGTAAAATCAATGGTATCTTTTATATATTGTATTGAAGTTTGTTGTTGTTCCGTTGTGCCACGTAAATCCCTGTCTGGCCCAAAAGCTGCCGCTACTGATATGCAGCGAAGATTGTTTTTTTGCAGGGCAGCTTTTATTACAGCGGCATCTAGCTGCAAAGGATCTTCTGCCGCTATTTCAACCGTATCAAATCCCCAATTGGCAAATGTTGAAAATAATTCTACACTTCCATTTGCAAATGGAGAAGTAAATAAAAAAGTATTAATGCCTATTGGATACATGGTGGTTTGTTGCTTAGTTTATGCGTTATCGAAACTGATACATTCTTTCAATTCCTTTTCGGTGTAGGCCATATTGTATTGTTTCAACACATCGGCTGGCACGCCATTCCATTGATTGGGCCTGTTGCCAACATAACCAATATCTTTTACCCCAATTTCGGATGTGTAAAATCCTGTAAGGGTTAAATTACGCATGAGGTTAAAAAATGACACGCCTTGTAGAATGTTTGCTTTAGCCTTTTTGGGGTAAGCAATATCATCTACTATTTCAAGGCGCTGCTTTTCACTAATGGCCGCAAAAGATTTATTAAAACGATTGAGTGATTGCATGTTCAGCCAACGTAAACCGCCCCTCATGGGCACTTGATGGGCTGGCATATCCTTTACAATAAATTCAATAAAGTCTGACACTTTAGCATCGGAGGCACTTCCGCTTATTTCATCCTTCGGCATAATAATATCCGCCAGTATTGTAATGGTTGCTAGCTCCTCTGAGGTAAAAAAATTATCATCCCTTAGCTTTTTATTCAGTGCCTTTTCCTCGGGCATACGGTCGTCCTCATCCAGCTTTTTAACCACCGCTGCTGCTGGTTTGTTTTCTTTTGTGTTGCATGATTCAATCAATACTGCAGTGGATGCGGTACCGATTATTAGTGCTTTGATTGATTTGCGTCTGTCCATAATAAATAAAAAGGCCCTAACCCCTGAAGGGGAGTAGAGAATGATAGTTTAAAGTGTTTTCAATTTTCGCAATGTCTAAAAATTTAAATGAGCCTGCCTTTAAGCCCCTTTAGGGGTTCGGGGCCTTTGCCTTTGTCCCTCTTCAGGGGACAGGGGCTATATATTCTGCTTCTTCAACTGATCAACTATATATTCAGATGTACGCATAGATAAAGCCAGGATAGTCCAGGTAATATTTTTATCTGCCTGCGATGTAAATTGCCCGCCATCTACATTGAATAAATTTTTACAATCATGTGCCTGCGCCCATTTGTTGAGCGCTGATTTTTTTGCATCGTTGCCCATACGTATCGTTCCAGCTTCATGAATAATGCTGCCCGGGTTTGAGATACCAAAATCATTTTCCGGGCCATCATTATCGCCCCAGGTAATTACTGCACCCATGTTGGTGAGTATCTCTTTAAAGGTTTCCTTCATGTGCTTTACCTGCTTTATTTCGTAGGCGCTGTTTTTTACATTGAAGCGTAGCACGGGTATGCCATACTGATCCACTACTGCCGGATCTATCTCGCAATAATTCGACTCAAGCGCCACACCTTCTCCACGGCCCGACATGCCTACACCGGCACCATACAGGTAACGCATATCTTCTTTAAGCGAAGCGCCATAGCCACCTGCCTCTTTCTTTTTTCCATTGATAGGCACTTTGCCATTTTGCTTTTCGAGACCAAAGCCAATGCCATAGCCCGGCTGTCCCATGCCACCGCCATACTCAATATGATAACCACGGGGAAAGTCCAGTTTCTTATTGTCTAACCACCAGGGTGTGTAAACATGCATACCACCTACGCCATCTTCATTGTATCTTTTTCGGCCATACAATTCAGGTAAATAGCCGCCCATGCCTGCGCCGGTAGAATCATTTAAATATTTGCCTACTACATTGCTTGAATTGCCGATACCATTGGGATGCTGTGCAGATTTTGAGTTAAGCATCAGCCTTGCACTTTCACATGCACTGGCAGCAAGCACCACAACCTTACCGGTTACCTGGTATTCCTGCATGTCTTCTTTATTGATGTACGACACACCAGTAGCAAGCCCCTCCTTATTGGTAAGCACTTCCCTCGCCATGGCGTTGGTTACAAGATCAACATTGCCCGTAGCAATGGCCGGTTTTATCAATACCGATGAAGAAGAAAAATCTGCATACACTTTACAGGAACGTCCGCATTGAGCACAATAAAAACAAGCACCCCTGTCTTTGTTGATTTGTTTTGTAAGAATGGATAAACGGGATGGTATAACGGGAATACCTATACCCGTTGCTGCTTTTTTGATAAACAGTTCATGAAGCCTTGGCTTGGGTGGTGGAAGAAATATTCCATCGGGGTCATTGGGCAAGCCTTCGTTACTGCCAAATATTCCAATCAATTTATCTATCTTATCATAGTATGGTTTTACATCTTCGTAACCAATCGGCCAGTCTTCGCCAAGACCATCAATGCTTCTCCGCTTAAAATCCTGGGGGCCGAACCGTAGAGAAATTCTGCCCCAGTGATTGGTTCTGCCGCCTACCATTCTTGCCCGCCACCAATCAAATTTGGTATCGGCTGTAGTGGTATAAGGTTCACCATCAATTTGCCATCCCCAATAGCAGGCATCAAAATCACCAAAAGGCCTGAATTTTGTGCTTGCACCACGCCTGGGTGACTCCCAGGGATTTTTTAATTGCGATGCGTTTTTTGCAGGATCAAAGTCTGGACCTGCTTCCAGCAGACAAACTTTTAAACCTGCATTTGCTAACACATAAGCGGCCATACCGCCACCGGCACCAGATCCTACAATAACTGCATCATAAACTTTAGGCTGCTTTTTTATTTGCAAATCTCCCATGGTGTATGAATTTTTAAAAGTAATATAGCTGAAATAAGCACAGTACATGCATACTGCAATATAACGGCTAAACGGGGAATTGTACTAACCGGAGGTGATCAATTTTTGAAAGCGTAGACTGGAATATGTTCGGTTAGGTTGAACCATACTGCTTACCACACAACGATGTTGAAGAGGTAGAAATAAACGGGCGTAAGGTTGGGTTGAACCATAATGTTGACTACACCCCCAGCCTCCCGATAAAAATCGGGACAGGCTCTCTTCTGAAGGAGAGGGGAGATTGACCCTGATAATTTGGGGTCACTCTTTACACGCTTTTAGTGAGCCCGGAAAGGGGGAAAAATATTACAGCCCTGGGTAAACAAAAAGAGATTTAACGCAGCCCTGAAAGGGCGACATACCCATTGTGGTTTTTCATTACAATCATGGTCATTGTTATAAGATACGACCCTGTATCCATGTTGAGTCTGCTTGTAACCTTTTAAAGGGTAACATCATTGCAACAAATTATACGATCCATATGCAGCACATAAAGATATAATAGTAGCAACAAACTTTTGTACTATGCAGGCGAAAATTTAAAGTTGTATTTCTGTAAGTTTAAAAATGTGTTATGCGGGCAAAAAAAGTACTGAGCGTAGCCGAAGTATGGGCATCTTCGTTGTAAAAAGGATTAATGACCTCACTTGTACCGCATACCATTGTGGAACTTTTATTTGGTTATAGATGGTATATGGAAAATAGTTTATGGGCAATCCTCAGCAAAATTTCGTTTATTTGAAGACAATACTTTTAATAATTTTGAAAAATCTAATTACAACTGGCTGTCGTTATCATGGAAGAACAAAAGGAACTTTAATAAGCACCGGAAACTACAAAACAAACTATACACAATATAACGAAGTGGGAAACTGTAAAATGAGTTGGCTATTCACGGTAAATACAAAAATTAGAATATGAAACTATTCCTTTTTGCCATTCTTTTTTTCCTCGATATCACAGCAACTGTTAAAGCCCAATCAATACAAAAGCCGATCGGTCTGTTTGATGGCAAAACCTTTGCTGGCTGGGAAGGAGATACAGTAAATACCTGGCGCATTTTCAACAATGCTTTAATGGGCGGAAGCCTTACAGAAACAGTACCGCACAACGAATTTCTTGCCACCACCGAAAGTTTCAGCGATTTTGAATTGATGCTTGAATTTAAAATAACCGGTACCGGCTTTGTGAACGCAGGTGTGCAGTTTCACAGTGAACGTTCAAAAAACCCAGTCTATGAAATGATTGGCTACCAGGCTGATTTGGGAGAAGGTTATTGGGCAAGCCTGTACGATGAATCGAGAAGAAATTTAACCATTGTACAACCCGACAGTGCATTGATACAAAAAATTCTTAAACCGGCTACCTGGAACCGTCTAAAAATAAAAAGCGTTGGAAGAAGGATATGCATTTGGTTAAATGATGTGCAAACAGTAGACTATAGTGAACCAGATGAAAAAATTATCCATACCGGAAAAATTGCATTGCAGGTGCATGGTGGTGGAAAGGCATTGGTTGCTTACCGGAATATTAAGATAATTAGGCTATAGAGACTGATGCAAATTATTAAGGTTATTTTTTTCACTACCTAAGGCCTTCCCTTCTTATTATTAACTACCTGCGATATATGTCTTAGAAATCCAATTCATTAAAAAGACAAACTGAAATATCATTATTAAAGATCCTTGTGCCGCACACTTGATTTGAGCACTTGCCGCAGCAAAATATGTACATAAAAAACATGGTCATATTTTTTTAGACTATGCTCACAATTCAATTCATTCATGCAATAGTTAACGAACTATGGATTAAAAATCCATAGTTTGAATACATTGACTGAAAGTCATTTGAACTTGCGGTAAAAAATTAAGGTCGTAACCAAATGTGCCTTTTGCCTAATCGGTGCTTAGAGAATCCGGTTTAAGATCCGTTGTTGATTTATTATCAGTGTTGCTACATGACTGATAACCCAGCAAAATAAATGAGATTGTAAAAAAAGTCAGATACTTATTCATTTTGAACAACAGATTTATGTTCAATTAAAATACCTGACCACATATTTCTTTCCCGGTACAATTGTCAATTGGTAAGTATCCTCACTTATTTTCTTTAGATTTCCATCATTACTTGATGGTTTCTTTTTGCTTTTAAATCGTAAAGTTCCATTCCCTGCCACACCCGATACAGAGATTTGTTTTTTATTCATCGCAACATATATATCTCCATCTGGTGTAGGCACTTTCCCTTCCATCCATTCAAGCCCGCCAAGATTTGGTTCAACTAAATATTCAGCATAACCTGGTTTTAAAGGTTTTACTCCTAAAAAATATTTTCCTAGTAAATAAATCGGGCTTGCCCCCCAGGCATGGCAAAGACTTTTTCCAAATGGGCGACCATACATTGCATATTTTTTTGTGCCTTTTTCATTGGGGTCATACAGCTCCCAAAAAGATGTTGCACCTTCTCTCAGCATGCCACCCCAATAATCTTTCATCTCTTTCATTACATAATCTTGCTGACCTATTGCACAAAGAGCCTCCAATTCATAAAATCGCATATAAGGCGTGGTAATCTTCAAAACATGATCATTCATCAGCACATTTGTTTTCACCGATTCTGTCTTTGCAGAATCTAAATAATTAAACATGAGGGCAAACATATTAGCATAGCGGGTAACATCTTTTTCCGTAAGCCCATTCTTTCTATTGTGTATAAAAGCATTTTGATTCTTATCCCAAAAAACAGACATGATTTTTTCCTTCAACTCTTTTGCTAAAGCAGTATATTCTATTGACTTTTTTGTGTCGTTCATCAGCGAAGCGCAAAGCGCCATTGACTCGAGGCCCCGGCAAAAAAGTATTTGAATTGCGCTAAGTTCACCCTCTTTTGAAATAGGTGCCCAATCGAGAAATACCCAATCACCTGGGAGCCCTTCAACCATGCTATTGCTGTTTCTTCTTTTAAGGCAAAACTCCATAAGCGTTACCATCCTTGGATATATTTTTCGTATCAACTCTTCATCGCCCGTGTACAGGTAATAATCATAAATACTCATGAACCAATAAAACGAATAGTCTAGAATGGTATTGATATGCGTTTCCACGGGATCACTGCCGCGCACTGCCCATATCGTGCGCTTTACCACAGGGTCATCAAAAAACAAGTAGTAATTCATCAGGTAGCTTTGGTTGGCATCGCCTGACCATATCCACCTGTCACGTTTTATCCCATCCAGAAAAAATTCACGGGTACTAAGATGTAACGTGTAGGCTGATGTATTCCAAATCCTATTGAGTTCATCATCTGAACTTTTAAAAGAACCACGATATGATACAGGTAAATATTCATACAGCATGTCAACATCCTTAAACTTAATATTACCACTATATTGAATATTCACATATCGAAAAGCCCTTGAGTGGTTAACAACAAAAACTGAAGTTGAAGTATCCTTAATTACAAGATGGTCCAATGTTTCGCAGGAATCAATTGAAAGAGCTTCTTCCGGTGATTCACCATAGTATAAATCAATTGTTCCCGAACCCTTTAATTCATTCAGCCTCACAAAACCAAATGTCTCTTTACCAAAGTCAACCAAAACGGAACCGGGTTTGCGTTCAATATTTACAGGACTTTCTTCTTTAGTCTGCAACCTGAATTTTGATGGAGCCTGTTCCTGATTGTTGAAAGTCCAGGCATCGGCTTTTACCTTCCACAGGTCATTGATTTGCCCAGGAGAACTGCCACGAATAGTATTACAGTACCAGGATGTATCAGAAGCAATAGTTTTACCGGACACAAAAATGGAAGGGGGTGTAATTACATTATACACTTGCATCATAATTGTGTGCTTCCCTGGTGGAATTAAAATTTTATGTATATCCCCCTGCCAGTATTTACCATCAATTATAACATTGTATTTACCTTCCACAGCAATCGTTATGTCTTCTTCTTCCTTTAAGTCAACATGCGTTGCAAAACTTACATTGCTATTATGGGTGTACGTTCGCCACCAAGGAGGTTGGAGCGCATTCCTTTTTGTCCTCTTCATTTGCACTTCATTGCTTAACCAAATTTCAAAATCACCCGGATACCAAATCCATGTTGGCTTTGAAGTCTGCGCATTGGCTTCGCCTGTCAAAACAATGACAAGTAAACACAAAAGCAACCTCCTGATTTTAATGATACTTTTCACCTCTTTAATATTTTAAATTTTGTTGCCGCATCAACGGCTTACTTACCAGTTCTTATTATTTCCCGCAACGAATATGCCGACTTTTTCCATTTTTTATCTCCTGAAAATATTCCCCATAAAGAAAATAACGGATGCTTTTCATCCTTTGTGTGATACATTTGAAGCATGGAACTATGGTATAGTGTAGTTTCATTAAAACCACCTTCATACTCATCCATAGCACACCATAAAAAAATATTGCCGCACCCGTCAATCTTTACTGCTTTAGGAAATAAATCTTTTAGCCATACTGAACGTAAACTATCCTCTCTCAAATGTATTTCACTGGTGCTGATTTCTTTGCCAGTCCATGGTCTCTTAACTTCATTTCTACCCGTATCTTTCAGCATCTGATAATTCCGGGTACCCCACCAGCCAATCTCGGTTATCCAGAATGGCTTGTCCTGCAATCCTTGTGCAATCACTTCGTGTCTAAACTTTGTAATCTTTTCTATTTCTAAATCTGCAGATGCGATATCTCGAAATTTACCCCACATTATATAAAGATGCATGTTATAAATATCCACATAGTCCCGGGAGTTTTGCCAAAAGTATTCTCTGTTCTTTTTTGGCAGCCTGCCAAAATCACATGCCAAGATATGTGCACTCTTGTCTAATGACCGAATGATCTCAGCGCAGGGTTTAAGTATTTTATCTACATAGTTCTCTGTACTTAAATCAAAATGTTGGTTTATTGGCTCATTTAATATTTCCCAATAATCAATTTTGCCGGCATATCTCTTAACCAAGGCTTTAACAAAATTTGCCAAGTGATCGGGATGATTTTCCAACACATCTGTTAGATTGGTACCTGCCCATGCCGGTACTTTAGGGTCGTCAAAATGACCGCCTAACGTTGCAACGATTTTGATGTCTTTTTGATAACAGTAATCAACGATCTCATCATAAGTTTTCCAGTTAAACTTGTCTTTTTCGGTTTGAATATCAACCCACGAAAAAGCAACCCTGTTCCATTTGACATCAAGTTTGCTGTATTGCTTTAAAAGCCATTTGGTGTTGTGATTAAAATCATAATAGCCTGACCTGTTGACATCGGGTCTTATAAAATTCAACCCAATATGGTTTCCTAAATCCTGGGCTGTCAAATTGTTGATGGCAAAACAAAAAAAGACAAATGGCATTAATGTTTTTAACATAGTAATTTTATTTAAGTATATTTTTTATCAACCGTTATTTTACTTTTAAAATGATAAGTTCCTGATCCGATTTTGTAAACAGCCTTGTCGTTTTCCCATTTCAAAAAATGAATACTCTTTATCTTATTGATTCTCTTATCCCCGACCCTGCTTCTGGCATTCTGCCGCAAGTTCCTTCATGGGGTCCTTCCCATAAGGCGATGCATCCACAATATCATATTTAGTGAGCTTTGAATCAAAAAGGCAAAAGCCGTCATGATGCTTTGTTGTAATGGCAATGTATTTCATACCTGCATTCTTTGCCACCGAAACCCATTGCTTCGCATCAAACTTTGTAGGGTTAAATTCTTTAGCAGGCGTTTCATAATCCTTTCCAGGGATGTTGGCAGAACATTGAATCCATTCCCCGTGGTCTGTTCCTTCTTTTCCTTTCCATTCGCCAGCCGGTATAGAATACAATCCCCAATGAATAAATAGGCCGTACCGTGCCTCCTCAAACCATTTAAGTTTTGCTTCCTTCTCTGAGGTGGCTAAGGAATCAATACTTTCTTTTGGTTTTATCGCACGATTTGAATTACACGACATGAAGGACGCTGCTACCATTGCTGCAAATAAAAGATTGATTGATATTTTTGCTATCATTTCTATTGGGCTATTGATCTGCTCCATACATTCTATTTTCTGTTATTCCATTCCAGCTATCAGTCCTGAATGGTGCTGCCGGAAAGCCTTCCGTATTATACAGATTACATTCGCCTGCATCATCGGCCCATCCATACCTGACTGCAATTGGATTTACTATGCCATCACTATACACTACTATGTTTGTACCTTCCATATAGGCTTTAGCATATTGAAAAACTTTATCAGCGCCTGCAATTTCAAAACCTTTTAAATATCCGTACTTGTCTTTTACTGACAGACCGCTGCCGGTACTATTGAAAGAAATAATTATTTTATTTCCTTCAATTTTCATTGACTTGTAAATAGGTCCGCTGTAAACAATATTTTCATTGTATGATTTATTCAATGCTATGGCGGCAAGCCTTTTTCCAACATCCTGTTTATTGCGGGGATGAATGTCATTTGAATTACCAATATCAGTAGTTATTGCCATGCCGGTGTTGGGCAATGAAAGCGTAAGTGTTTGAGCTTCTCTCAACTCAGCCCATTGGCTGCCCTTGCTGTTGTTGTTGCCAGTAGGGTCATAACTTGAAAGCTGTACGAAATAAAAAGGAAAATCACTCTGGCTCCATTGCTTACGCCAATCATTGATTAATAAAGGAAAGCTTTTACGATATTGAAAAGCACGGTCTGCATTACTTTCGCCCTGGTACCAAATAGCTCCTTTGATACTGTAAGGAATTAAAGGGCTAACCATTGCGTTGAACAATAAACTGGGATATTCATTAGGGCTGATACCGGAAGACTTTCTTATTGATTCAACCTGGAACATCCACTTTCCTGCTAACGAAATGGAAGAAGAAGGAATACCTAATTTTAAATCAGCACTATCACCATATATACCACCGCTGCCTCCAATGTCTTCTACTCTCACTGCAATTACATTCTTACCTTTTTTTAATACACCTGTGGGAATTATATACTTGCGCTTCTCTTTAAAATTTCTGCTCATTTTACCAACCTTTACACCATTTACATAGCTGTCGTCTGAGTCATTTATCATAGCCAATTCCAGCAAAGCTTCTTTGCCTTCAAACTCCTCACCCAGCTCAATCGTTTTTCTATACCAAACCACTCCGTCAAAATCAGCAAGGGCCTGGTATTCCCAAAGACCCGGAACATTCATCGAAGGCCAGCTACTGTCATTAAACAATAGTTCTTTCCAAGACTGAATGATGTCAGGGTCTTCTTCAATATGGCGTTGAATATTTTTAACCTTATTGATGTAGTTTGTTTCTTTTACATTAGCGAGTGAATCTAAATTCATATGAGGCATACCATTAATCATGGTTTTAAATTCATCACTTTCCTGAAAAGCTTTTTTACTAATCCATGTTTCGATATTGGTTCCGCCTGAGGATGTATTGATAAGCCCAATCGGCACCTTTAATTTTTTATACAATTCAACCGCAAAAAAATATCCGACAGCAGTGAAATCGCCAACGTTATCAGGCTCGCTAACTTTCCATTCACCACCTGACAAATCATTCTGTGGCTCACTCGCAACATTTGTAGGCACTTTAAAATGCCGGATGAAAGGATAATTGCTTTGTTGCATTTCGGCCATTGCCTTCTCGCTGTGGCGCACCAACCATTCCATATTTGACTGGCCGGAACAAACCCATACATCTCCAATAAAAATATTATTTAAGCTGATCGTGTTACTTCCTTTGACGGTTAATCGGTATGGGCCACCGGCCATTTGTGGGCCTATCACAACTTCCCATTTACCGTCCTTTCCGGTAATGCCTACTTTCTTTTGATTGTTGAATTGAACAGTAATTCTTTCATTCGGAGATGCCCAACCCCAGAAAATAATATTGCGTTCCCTTTGAAGAACCATATTGTCTGAAAATATTTTTGGCAAACGAACAGCAGCCGATGCGCTGCAACAAAGGATCAATACAAGACAGATACATTGAATCATTAATAAAATATTTCCTGCCAGCTTCATTAAGTTAAATTAGTCTTTACTTAAAATTTAATGATTCGTTTAATGCCATTGCTGCTTACGATCTCAATAGATGACGCGTTATCTGGCAATGGAACGATAGAAGAAGATTGTGATAAATACCCACTGCCAATATTATATTCCATTTTTCTTTTTGTGCCATTCTGAAAAATTAATTCTGCCGATACATCAAAGGATTGCCACTCTATAAATTTTGAATACGTCAACGGAGTATCAAATACCTTCAAGCTGTCTCCGTTCTGCGTGATGAGATATACAATGTTATTTTTTAATGTTGTTATCGTGGCAAAGGCTTTAGCATCACCCCTTACAAGAAAACCTGTACGTTCCAAAGGAACTGAGGTGAAATTATTCTTACCATCACCTTCCATTACTACTCCAATACATGCGTCAAGCTGGCCGGTTAATGGGTCAGGTGAGTAGTCGTTTCCAACTGCCACAATATCCAGATTCCCATCATCGTTAAAATCAACTACCTGGATCCCAAATAGCGGAGCCAGTTGAGCGCTTTTTGGCAAAGGCTTTATTTCAAAACCTGCCAAACAGTTGTTCTTCAGGAAAACGGATTCAAAGTTTGTCGCTTTATATATAATGGCATTTCTGGTAGCTTCTCTATTTAAAATTTTATCAAAAGTCATTCTGCCAAATTGCTCATACCTTGGGAGAACCCTGCGCAATCCTGCTATTTGATCCGTGAGGGATTCGCGGTAATGGGTCGGATATTCCTTTCCCTGAATAAATCGGCAGAGAATGGGATCAATAGATCCATTGTTATCAAAGTCGGCTGCATAAATGCAAACAGGTTCTTTTTCAGATGCTTGATAAATGGAATTTAATCCGAGATTACCAACCACATAATCTGTATCACCATCATTGTCAAAATCTCCACCCACGATACTGTTCCACCACCCTACTGTTGCTTCTTCCCGTATTCCCCCGGGTTGATATTTTCTCAATTCTCCCTGACCGTTTTTAAAGAAGGTGATTGGCATAAATTCACCAACAACAATCAAGTCCGTCCATCCATCGTTATTAAAATCTGTCCACAATGCTGACGTGACCATCCCGATTCGTGCAAGCGCTGGAGCTATTTCGTTTGTAACATCGGTGAATTTTCCTGTCCCGTCATTTTGTAAAAGATAACTCAACGGAGCGCTGGGGTAGTTAAACGGAGACACTCGGCCACCTATAAAAAGATCAATGTCTCCATCACGATCAAAATCATTCGCAATAACACAACTGCCGCTGGATTGGATCTGAGGCAAAGATTTATCGTCTAAAACAAATTTTCCGTTTCCGTTATTCTTGTATAACCTATTCTGATACTGCTGAACATTTTGACCGAATTCGCTGCTCCCGCTTACGCAATAGATATCCAGATCGCCATCGTTATCTACGTCCACCAACAAAACTCCCATATCTTCACTGGTTTTTTTTTCCAAATTGACTTGTGCAAATGTTCCATCCGGTTGCTGAAAAAACAGCGTAGCGTCCTGATGTGCTGCTCCACCAACAATAAAATCTTCGAGCTTATCATTATTAAGGTCACCCACAGCAATAGAAGGACCTAGCTGAGAATGTTTATGAGGTAACAAGGGTTGAAATTTGAAATCAATAAAATCAGATTCCATGTGCTTAAAATTAATTCCATGTCTGGATGAAGTCTCTTCAAAAATTTCAGACTGAATTACTTTTTTTGATTTTACCTTAACTAAAGAGGCATTATTCTCATTTATTCGCAGTACTGTATTTGGATGAATATTTTTTAATATTTCTGTAGGCCCGTCTTGCCACACAATAATCAATGAATCGATTTGATTTGCTTCACCCAACCCAACATGCAAACGTTGATCAACTGTTGACTTGTATCCCCTGTATGGAGAGTTTTGTATAAACTGTTTTTTATTTCCAGTATAGCACGTTAACGTAGCTCCGAAACCTTGAGGGTTATTCTTACTACCAATTAATTGAATAGATAAAAAGTTTGAAGATTTTGGAATTTCCTTTTCAATTAAATTATTTCTATACAACATTGCCTCATCGTCTATATTGTTAATCACCAAATCAAGATCTCCATCGTTGTCAAAATCGGCATAGGCAGCCCCATTGGAATAGGAGGGAATTTCAAGCCCCCATGACTTGGTGACATTCAGAAAGTTTAATTCGCCTTGATTTTTAAACATCACATTCGACTTCTTAACCCCCAACAAATTCTCCATTCTTTTAAGTCGTGCTTCTTTGGTCTCCCCCTTCATGTCTGCATTAAAAATTTCCGTCTGCGCATCATAGGAAAAAAAGTCAAGGTTCGTGACATCTTTTTTATACCCATTGGTAACAAACAAATCCTTGTATCCATCATTATCAAAATCTGCAAGTAAAGCCGACCAGCTCCAATCGGTAGCGTAAACTCCGGTCATATAACTGATGTCGCTAAAAACTGGTAGCTCATATTGGTCAAAGCCCTGGTTTAATTGGAAAGAATTTCTAATAAATTGTGGCTGATATCCTTTTTCGGTATTAAGTTGGTAGCGATCGAAAGCCGGTTTCGAGAACATCATCTTCTGACGAAGGTTGTCCTCAGGCATCATATCAAGGTTTACTATTTCAAGCAGTCCATCATTGTTAATATCGGCAACATCCATACCCATGCTGTTTGTACTCTGATGTTGCAGGATATCAGCAACCCGGTTGGTAAACGTGCCATTCCCATTGTTAATCCATAATAAGTCGTTTGATTGAAAATCATTAGCGCAGTAAACATCCTGCCAGCCGTCCTGATTAAAATCTGCTACACCAATACCAAGACCCCAGCCTTCAATTGTGATACCTGCCTCTTTCGAAACATCAACAAACAGCGGCATTGTGTTTTTTTGAATTCCCTCATTTCGATACAATCGGTCCGTACTCTTTCCATACCCGTCCTTTAGCTGACCGATGGGCAAATTTCTATCATAAGTCTCTAGCGCGTTAGTGAGAATATAAGAATCCAAATCGCCATCATTATCAAAATCAAAAAAAACTGCCTGTGTAGAGTATCCTCTATCGGCAAGGCCGATAGTTTCCGCCATTTCAGCGAAAGAAGGAATGCCATTTTTTATGCCTTGATTTATGAAGAACTGATTTGGTGCAGACTTGTGCCTATAAGGTGAGATGGTGCATATGTAAATGTCTAGTAAACCGTCTCCGTTAATATCAACAACAGCTACCCCGGTGCTCCAAAAAGGAGTTTCAATTCCTGACTTACTCGTAATGTCCTCGAATTCAAAGTTCCCCTTATTTAAATAGAGTTTACATGGTACCTGATTGCCGCTGAAGAAAACATCCTGCAAACCATCGTTATTAAAATCGCCAACGCCTACTCCTCCTCCATTGTAGATGTGGTCAAACGAAAGAACATTTAGAGAATCGGTTTCTGTTATTTTGTTATTGAAATAGATACCCGACTTTGAAGAAAGAATTCGCTCAAACATTTTTCCATCATGATTTGAACACCCCAAAAAGATAAAAACCAGTGTCCAAAGAATTATCACATTCACTTTACTCACGCATTCCTGAAAAAACCGCTTTGTTGTTTTCTTATCCATTTACAAAATCTATTTCCGACCAAGCGCTGGTAGAGTCTGAATTGAACTTCTCTTGACCATTTAGCAATGAGGGCTGTCTTTTTTTTCTTACAGAATGGATAAGCATAAGGGACGGCATATTCCTGCCATCCCTTAACTCGTGCTCTTTACTTTACACTTTTGTTCTTTCCTAATACCCGGGATTCTGACAAAGATTTGGGTTGAGATCCCTGTCTATTTGAGGTATGGGATATTTAAGCCACTTGTCCTGATAGACTAAACCATACTCATCCAAAAAGAACTTTGCAGCTCTTCCTGTTCGTGTATAGTGCATCCATAAGTTAGGTTCAAAAGTCAATTCCCATCTTCTTTCATTCATAAGGTCAGTAAAAAATATTTCTCTGTTTGACTGTGCAGGTTTATCGGCTAAGCCGGCTCGTGCCCTTATTAAATTCAGATTGGTGTAAGCCCCAACATTATCCCCTAATTCAAAAAGGATCTCAGCATAGTTTAATAAGAATTCTGCATAACGCATCACAACAATATTTACCCCATTAAACCAACGGGCATTTGAAGTTGGAGCAGCCCTATCCGGGCCAATGAACCATTTTGCTGAAAATGCAGAATTCTTTTGAGCCAATTTAGCGGGGTCCAAAAAAAGAGTGGAGGGCATTCCCTCGCCTTTATACGATTCACCCATAGTCTTTACAAATTCCAGCCGCCTCTTATCTGTTGGATCGTACGAATTTGCAAGTTTCATGTTTAATGGAACCTCACCCTTAAAGGGAGCATTCGTGATATGCTGGTCGCTGAACGATCCTAATGGAGTGCAAAGTACATTCAAAAGATTACCATAATCGGGTATATCAATTGACCAGCTGACAGTCCCCCCCGGTTGATATCCATATTGTAGTTCGAAAATGGATTCAACAGTATTTGCTGAAGAAGGTGAGAATAACTTTGTCCTTAAATCTGAAAAAGAAAGCAAACTATATTTTCCAAGGGCAATCAAATCATCAGACGCTTTTTTGGCATTCGCCCAATCTTTTTTATACATGTATGCATTGGCGAGGTAGGCCAAAGCAGATCCTTTTGTTACCCGACCTTCTTCTGCACTCCCCCAACTTGGCGGTAATTTTTGGAAGGCCTGAGTTAGATCTAAAATCACCTGATCCCAAACTTCGCTTTCGGTATTACATGAAGCGGACACTGCAGCTTTATCGGAAACATCGTAGCTCTTAAGGTAAAGTGGAACATTTCCGTATCGCTGAGCCAAACTAAAATATGAAAACCCCCTTAAAAATTTTGCTTCACCCTCAAAGTAGTCTTTGTCTGTCGCTGATAGAAACCCACCAGTTGAAACAAGTTTCTCAAGCATAAGATTTGTGCGACCAATTACTTTGTAACATAATCCCCAAGGTGCTGTAACATTACTCTGTGTTGGCGACATGTAAACATTAAGGTCGTATGGTACTTCATCCAGTTTGGTGATGTCCTGGGATATCCGGCCATTAGTGGTAATCCAATTGCCAATCCCGGTGAGGTTACCAGAACCATTGAATTCGTGATATGCCCCCAAAATGAAACCGTAAAAGTCGGATTTCTTATTAAAGAAGTAATTATCAAACGTGGTACCATTCTGCGGATTTACCTCCAAGAAGGAATCGCTACAATTGGTTAGTGATAGTACCACAACCAATACTGTAAAACATTTATATATTTTTTTCATGAATTTGATTTTACTGTTTTTCAAAAAATAAAGTACATGGTATCACATGATTTAAAACTGAAGGTTAACACCTGCCAAAAACACACGTGGAACAGGGTATCTGCCAAAATCAACTCCAGTTTGTAACTGATTGGCGTCAGCTGATGCAGGAGGACCATCACCGGCTCCGCTTCTATCTTGGCTTCCCACTTCAGGATCCCAACCGGTGTATTTAGTAAGGGTGTACAGATTCTGTGCGGAAACATAGAAGCGTAAACGGGTTAATCCAATCTTTTCTGTCAATGAAGCTGGCATTGTATAGCCTATCTGCACATTTCGAATTCTTACAAAAGCGCCATTTTCTACGAAGGCGGAAGATAAATATGCATTGGATAACGGAGCATCGTACGCGTTCCGTGGTATTTCATTGCTGGTACCTTCTCCATTCCAGCTATTTAAGAGATCCTTTGAACCATTGATTAATCCTTGCTGTCCTGATAAATGCATGCCGCCATGTGTCCAGGTCTTAGCCATATTGGCTATTTGCACACCAGCCTGTCCTTGCAAAAAGACTGCAACATCAAAGGCTTTGTAAGTTGTATTTAAGTTTAATCCAAATATATATTTTGGCAATCCATTACCCAGTATTGTCTTATCATTAGCATCAACTTTACCATCACCATTCAAATCTTTGAATTTTCTATCGCCTGGTTTTACGCCAGTAGTCATGCCGCTACTTGCTGCTTCTGCTGCATCCTGGATGATTCCGTCAGAAACATAACCCCAGAAATTTCCAATCCGCTCACCGATGACAGACCTCGTTTGCGCTCCATCCCCGATCAGATCAATGCTGCTAAAAACATTTGCGGCTCCCCCAAGATTTGTTATTTTATTATCCAGTGTGGAGAAATTTCCATTTGCCGAAAAGTTTACCGAACCAATTTTTTTATTGAAGCCTAAAGCAATCTCAAATCCTTTGTTCTCCATGGAGAAACTGTTTTTGAGGATTTTATTTTGAAATACGCCCAAATAAGCGGGTATCGGCACTTCCCCTAACAAATCGTCAAGTTTCTTCACATAATAATCTAAGGAAAGGGTAAACATTCCATTGAATAATGTAGCGTCTATGCCCACGTCATATTGGGTTGATTTTTCCCAGTGAATTGTCGGATCTCCAACGATATTAGGGAAATACGATGTTTGAAGAGTCTGTGCGGGACCCAATGGATAAGAGTATACTCCGGCCGGTGTCAGACTGAAATAGGCATTAGCATATCTGAACGATGGAATATTTTGATTTCCAACAACCCCGTAACTTCCTCTGAGTTTTAATTCATCTATGGCTGTTATCGATTTCATAAAAGGCTCCTCCGAAATCCTCCAGCCAATAGACCCTGAAGGGAAATTACCATACTTATTCTTAGGACCGAACTTAGAAGATCCATCACGCCTGAAACTGGCACTCAATAAATACTTATCGTCAAAATCATAAGTTACCCGTCCCAGGTAAGAATCTAATGTTGAGGTTTCTAAAAAACCGGTTGTATTCTTTGAAGTAGCCAGTGCATTTAGATTGCTTTGACCTGGTGGGTTATCTCTCCCACTAGTATAACTTTGACGAAAATCATTTTTAAGTGCGTCCGTACCTGCTAGGATTAAAAAATTATGTTTTCCAATCTTGCGACCGTATGACAATGTGTTGACCCAATTATACTGATTATATGTATCCCAAGTTTCAGCATACGCTGATGGATTAACAAATGTACCTCTCCCGTTGATTTCACTGGGTACAGCAGGCCGGTCGAACACATACAAAGAGGAATACTTCGTGTAGTTTACAGTACTGCGGAATTTAAGACCATTAATAATTTCATATTCCCCATATGCTGACAACATCGTCTGATCTCTGGTATAGGGTCTTTTAACGTAAGCTTCATCAATGGCCACCTGGTTATTTAAACCTTGCGGATAATAAACTGCGCTAACACTATTTCCACCGATTAAGTTATATCCTTTCCAGCCAAATAAGGAAGGAGTAATTTGACCTTCCTGAGAAGCATAAACAGAATTGACAGGCATTAGTCGTATTGCATTTCTAAGCGTTCCTTTAACGTCACCTTGATTCTGATTGTCGTGGCTAAAATTTATGGTTGTTCCAACCGTCAACTTTTTACTGATATCAAAATCGGAATTTAACCTTGCAGTGTAGCGGGAATAATCTGAAGCAATCTGTATCCCTTCTTGGTTGAAGTAACCTGCCGAGAAAAATGTTCTCGATTTCTCGTTACCGCCTGAAACAGAAACATTATAGCTTTGTATGGGAGCAGTTCTGAAAATAGCATCCTGCCAATCAGTAGATGGCAGAGAAGTAGGATTGCTCCACTCAGGGTTTGCTGTCTGTCCTCCATTTACCAGATTCTCATTTGCCAATTTTGCAAATTGTTGTCCGTCCAAAAGATCAATTTTCTTTATGGTATTCTGAACACCCACGTAGGCATCAACGCTCGCAGTTACTTGCCCTGCCTTACCCCTCTTAGTTGTAATTAGAACAACCCCATTTGTTGCTCGGGATCCATAAATTGAGGCAGACGCAGCATCCTTCAAAACATCAATTCGTTCAATGTCATTAGGATTAATTGAATTAATGCCTCCATTACTTTGAACCATAGGAATACCGTCAATTACATACAACGGTTCGGTACTTGATGAAATCGAGCCAACCCCCCTAATGCGAACTGATATAGCGCCTCCTGGTGTACCGGAGTTTTGCGTAACCTGAACACCGGCCATTCTTCCCTGCATTGCTTGGTCAAATCCAGCAACTGAAACCAATGCAATATCCTTCGATGTAACGGTAGAAACCGCACCTGTTACAACTTTCCTTTCTTGAGTTCCATAACCAGTTACAACAATTTCCTGGAGTGTAAATACATCGGGGGCAAGAGAAATATTGATAACACTTTGATTATTTACTAACACCTCCTGACTAGCGTATCCGATAAAGGAAAATACCAATGTTGCTGAACCAGACGAAACATTGATTTTATACTCTCCATTGGCATCTGTAGAGGTTCCATTTATAGTGCCCTTCTCCACTACGTTAACACCCGGTATGGATTGACCGGTGTCATCAATAACTCTGCCGGACACTTCAACGGAAAAAATTTCGTGCCCTTTTAGTTCTGTTGCGTAGGTTAAGGATCCGAAAAGAAAGGATAAAACGACTTGTAACACCGTGCTTTTCATTAAAAATAGCATTGTGTTATACCATTGTTTAGGTATTGGTTTTTTCATAAGTTTTAAGGTTTTGTTTGATGTGTGAAAATTGTTTAACAAAACATCTCAATTTATCTTGCCGGATGAATTGAGGCTTTTTCAAAGCCGGTGGTATCTAATACTGCCGGCTTTTTTTTAATTAGGTATCTTTGATTTTCGTAAAGCTTTTGTTTTAGTTTCTGATAAAATTCATTCGCAATCTTTCCGGTGAATAAGGCTCACCCGCCAAGTACAATTCGCGATTTTGTTCCGTCCATTCCTGCGAATAACTAATTTCGCTCTCCGGCTTCAGATGTACTGCACTGCCATCTGGCAATCCAATGTGTCTTACCGCTATAAGTTGATTTTTTAAAGTAATTAACTCATTAACAGTTGTTGACTCATTCAAATTGATTTTTGAAAGGGGTGATCTATTAATAAGAAAATAATAACCAATAAAAAAAATTACGGCAATACCTACCGCTACCCTTAACAAGAGAATTACAGGTAGGCTTCTGTCCCTATTTTTTTTATTACTTTCTTTCATAGATTTCAAATTGTGATCCAATCGGAATTTCTTTTTTAATAGTCTCTTTTTCAACGTCATTTAAGCCAAGATCGGCATGCTCTACATTAGGAAACCATAAGTCGATTTTTCTAATTTCATCATCAGTATACCGGCCATTTCGGCACCGATGCAACAATTGAATCTTCATCAAAAAACAACATACGTTTGCGAGCCACTTAAAACGAAATTAATTCGTTTTACTTCTATTGCCATCCTGAACATACCTGATTTATAGTTTACGGTTTGATGACACGACCTTTTAGCCTTGAAATACCAAGTTTTACAGAAATCAATTTTACAGAACGGTAGCTACTCAAAAATTAATTCTGCGAGTAATTAATTATGATTTCACACAGTTAACAAGGTGTTCCTCATTTCTTGCAGCAAAAGATCACGCCAGCGCAAACAGTCCGTGCTGCGGCAGCACCAACTGTTTGCCTAACGATTTGCCCCGCGAGGCGCGGGGTACTGTTGTCATGCTTTACTTAAAATTTAATGATTCGTTTAATGCCATTGCTGCTTACGATCTCAATAGATGACGCGTTATCTGGCAATGGAACGATAGAAGAAGATTGTGATAAATACCCACTGCCAATATTATATTCCATTTTTCTTTTTGTGCCATTCTGAAAAATTAATTCTGCCGATACATCAAAGGATTGCCACTCTATAAATTTTGAATACGTCAACGGAGTATCAAATACCTTCAAGCTGTCTCCGTTCTGCGTGATGAGATATACAATGTTATTTTTTAATGTTGTTATCGTGGCAAAGGCTTTAGCATCACCCCTTACAAGAAAACCTGTACGTTCCAAAGGAACTGAGGTGAAATTATTCTTACCATCACCTTCCATTACTACTCCAATACATGCGTCAAGCTGGCCGGTTAATGGGTCAGGTGAGTAGTCGTTTCCAACTGCCACAATATCCAGATTCCCATCATCGTTAAAATCAACTACCTGGATCCCAAATAGCGGAGCCAGTTGAGCGCTTTTTGGCAAAGGCTTTATTTCAAAACCTGCCAAACAGTTGTTCTTCAGGAAAACGGATTCAAAGTTTGTCGCTTTATATATAATGGCATTTCTGGTAGCTTCTCTATTTAAAATTTTATCAAAAGTCATTCTGCCAAATTGCTCATACCTTGGGAGAACCCTGCGCAATCCTGCTATTTGATCCGTGAGGGATTCGCGGTAATGGGTCGGATATTCCTTTCCCTGAATAAATCGGCAGAGAATGGGATCAATAGATCCATTGTTATCAAAGTCGGCTGCATAAATGCAAACAGGTTCTTTTTCAGATGCTTGATAAATGGAATTTAATCCGAGATTACCAACCACATAATCTGTATCACCATCATTGTCAAAATCTCCACCCACGATACTGTTCCACCACCCTACTGTTGCTTCTTCCCGTATTCCCCCGGGTTGATATTTTCTCAATTCTCCCTGACCGTTTTTAAAGAAGGTGATTGGCATAAATTCACCAACAACAATCAAGTCCGTCCATCCATCGTTATTAAAATCTGTCCACAATGCTGACGTGACCATCCCGATTCGTGCAAGCGCTGGAGCTATTTCGTTTGTAACATCGGTGAATTTTCCTGTCCCGTCATTTTGTAAAAGATAACTCAACGGAGCGCTGGGGTAGTTAAACGGAGACACTCGGCCACCTATAAAAAGATCAATGTCTCCATCACGATCAAAATCATTCGCAATAACACAACTGCCGCTGGATTGGATCTGAGGCAAAGATTTATCGTCTAAAACAAATTTTCCGTTTCCGTTATTCTTGTATAACCTATTCTGATACTGCTGAACATTTTGACCGAATTCGCTGCTCCCGCTTACGCAATAGATATCCAGATCGCCATCGTTATCTACGTCCACCAACAAAACTCCCATATCTTCACTGGTTTTTTTTTCCAAATTGACTTGTGCAAATGTTCCATCCGGTTGCTGAAAAAACAGCGTAGCGTCCTGATGTGCTGCTCCACCAACAATAAAATCTTCGAGCTTATCATTATTAAGGTCACCCACAGCAATAGAAGGACCTAGCTGAGAATGTTTATGAGGTAACAAGGGTTGAAATTTGAAATCAATAAAATCAGATTCCATGTGCTTAAAATTAATTCCATGTCTGGATGAAGTCTCTTCAAAAATTTCAGACTGAATTACTTTTTTTGATTTTACCTTAACTAAAGAGGCATTATTCTCATTTATTCGCAGTACTGTATTTGGATGAATATTTTTTAATATTTCTGTAGGCCCGTCTTGCCACACAATAATCAATGAATCGATTTGATTTGCTTCACCCAACCCAACATGCAAACGTTGATCAACTGTTGACTTGTATCCCCTGTATGGAGAGTTTTGTATAAACTGTTTTTTATTTCCAGTATAGCACGTTAACGTAGCTCCGAAACCTTGAGGGTTATTCTTACTACCAATTAATTGAATAGATAAAAAGTTTGAAGATTTTGGAATTTCCTTTTCAATTAAATTATTTCTATACAACATTGCCTCATCGTCTATATTGTTAATCACCAAATCAAGATCTCCATCGTTGTCAAAATCGGCATAGGCAGCCCCATTGGAATAGGAGGGAATTTCAAGCCCCCATGACTTGGTGACATTCAGAAAGTTTAATTCGCCTTGATTTTTAAACATCACATTCGACTTCTTAACCCCCAACAAATTCTCCATTCTTTTAAGTCGTGCTTCTTTGGTCTCCCCCTTCATGTCTGCATTAAAAATTTCCGTCTGCGCATCATAGGAAAAAAAGTCAAGGTTCGTGACATCTTTTTTATACCCATTGGTAACAAACAAATCCTTGTATCCATCATTATCAAAATCTGCAAGTAAAGCCGACCAGCTCCAATCGGTAGCGTAAACTCCGGTCATATAACTGATGTCGCTAAAAAC
>Ga0163152_10001948_pt1 | contig 30949 bp, 24 predicted proteins | sample OliLakLV19MP8IB2_FD_148635 | JGI IMG/M metagenome (GOLD analysis project Ga0163152, IMG submission 148635) | Freshwater microbial mat bacterial communities from Lake Vanda, McMurdo Dry Valleys, Antarctica - Oligotrophic Lake LV.19.MP8.IB-2 | ecosystem: Environmental > Aquatic > Freshwater >...
AACCCCGGTGAATGTTCGCCACCGGGGTTTCGGCGGTCGGCAGCAGGAAGAGTTTGCCGAGCGTGGAGGAATCGCCTCCCTCCTGGACCGCATAATACTGATCGGCAAATTTTGGGAATTGTCCCACCCCAACCATGCAGTCACGGTTCACCAAGTAGGGTGGCGACACTTCGGTGTAGCCGTGATTGTCCACGTGAAGATTCAACAGAAGCTGGATCAATCCACGCTCCAGTCGGGCGCCCAGATGGTTGTAGAGGAGAAAACCGCTTCCTGATATTTTCGAAGCCCGGGCGAAATCGATCATTTTCAGCTTCTCACAAAGTTCCACATGCGATTTGGGTTTGAATCCGAATGAAGGTTTTTCCCCAAAAGTGCGCACCACCGGGTTTTCCTCCGCGGATTTTCCGAAAGGCACCTCCGCATTTGGGAGATTCGGAATCGAGAGGAGCAATTCGTCGCGGCCTGCCTCCGCCCTGGCAACCAAATGATCGAGTTCGGTGATCCGGTCGCCGATTTCGCGAGTTTGTTTTTTAGCGACCTCTGCGTCTTTGAATTTTTTCTGGCCGATCAAAGCCCCGATTTCCTTGGAAACTTTATTTCTTTGAGCCTTGAGCTGTTCGACCTCTCCCAGAACTTTCCGCCGGGTTTCATCGTGGGCCAGAACAGCCTCAATCTTGAGATCGTCCCCTGCTCCACGGGATTTCAGCCGTTCCTGTACAAACGACGGCTGTTCCCTGATCACCTTGATGTCTAGCATCGGCGCATTATAGAAATGGCCGTTTTCAGGGCAAGGGGAAGTTCCGAATAATTTCTCTGATTCTAAAAAGCGGCAAGGGGAGAGTGAAGTTCAACCCTCGGTGGCCTGCCGCATGGCGGCAAAAAGACTTTTCCCGGTGTTCACCGTCACCGGTTTACGTTGTTGCACGCTGGCGTGTTCGATGAATTCCGGCGCCAGCTCCTTGAGAAACTGGGATGGATGCGCCGGAACGGACTGCCCGTATTTTCGCCGGCCTTCGCAATGGCTCAATGTCAGGGTTTTCATGGCCCGGGTGATGGCCACATAAAAAAGCCGGCGTTCCTCGTCCAGAGTTCCCTCCACCTTGGATCGAGCGTGTGGCAGGAGTCCTTCCTCGATTCCCACCACATAGACGTGGGGAAATTCCAGTCCTTTGCAGCTGTGCATCGTGATCAGGGTGACCGCCTGCCTTTCCACATCCTTATCTGAAAAACGGTCGTTATCAAGGCTGATGGTTTCCAGAAAATTCTGAAGCCTTTCCGCACCGCCCATGCGCGATCCTTCCTCCTCACTGTCCATGGTTTCCATGAGTTCACGGAGATTCTTGATCCGGTTTTCTCCGGCCTCAGCGGCCTTCTCCGAGCGGCGCAAATCCTCAAAATACCCGACTCGTTCCAAAAGGTTTTGCGCCCAGGTTTTGAGGCTCAACGGTTCGGGGGCTGAGAGCGGCGCTCTCAATTCCTCGATCATGGCCGCGAATCCGAGGACGTTTTCACGGGTCTTGGGGAGCATCTCACCCAGGACATCGCTGTGTTTCATCACGGCATAAACCGCACATTTCCGTTCCTGGCTGGCCACCAGGAGCCGTTCCATGGTCACATCACTCAAGCCGCGCGCCGGGACGTTGGCGATTCGAAGCAGGCTGATGTCGTCTTCCGGATTGATGAGCACCTTGAGGTAGGCCATGAAATCCTTGATTTCACGCTTGTCGAAGAAACTCTGGCCACCGATCAGGTGGTAGCGAACACCCGTTTTTCGAAGGGCGGTTTCGATCGGGCGTGATTGAAGGTTTGTCCGGAAAAGGATCGCCTGATCCGCCCAGGGGATGCGGTGAGCGATCCTGGCAAATTCAATTTCCTCGGCGATGGTTTTCGCCTCGTCCTCGTCGTCAGTGAAGGTATGAAGGATCACCTTGCTTCCATCCCCGTTTTTTGACCAAAGGTTTTTCACCCTTCTCCGGGCGTTGTTTTTGATCAATGAATTGGCGGTGGAAAGTATGGTGGTGGTGGAACGGTAGTTTTGCTCCAGCTTGATAACTTTCACCGTCGGATAATATTTTTCCAGCTCCAGCAAATTGGCGATTTCGGCACCGCGCCATCCATAGATGCTCTGATCATCATCACCAACAACGCAAAAATTCTGGTGAACTTTGGTCAGATCATGAACCAGATTGAACTGGGAGGAATTGGTGTCCTGATACTCATCCACCATGACAAACTGGTAAAGATTCCGACAGGCTTCCAGCGCGGACGGATGCTCCTTGAACAAGCGCAGAGTTAGCAGAATGAGATCATCAAAATCAACGGCATTGCAGGCTTTGAGCGCGGACTGGTAACGGTTCAGGATGCTCAGAAATATCCGTGAGGCTCCAGCATCCGTGACCGGCATCCTCAATTCACCGGAGTTTTTGTAACGGCTGATCAGCCCCAGTAGCGCGGACGGGTCCGAGAGTTCCTTGTTGCCGGAGATATGGGAGACGATTTTTTTAACCGCGCTCAATTGCTCTGACTGGTCGTAAATAACAAAATTATTCTTGTATCCGAGCAGTTCGATGTGGCGCCGGAGAATCCGCACACAAAGTGAATGGAAGGTGCAGATGGTCGGTTTTTCCACCTTCTCGCGGCTGCCGCTCTTTTTGGAAGGAATCAAGGTGGAGACACGTGCCAACATCTCCCGTGCGGCTTTGTTGGTGAAGGTGACGCCCAGAATGTTCTGGGCCGAAACACCGTGGGCCATCAGATTGGCCATCCGGAAGGTGATGACCCGTGTTTTTCCAGTGCCGGCTCCGGCCAGGATCAACACCGGACCATGGAGGCTTTCCACGGCCTCACGCTGCTGTGGATTTAGTGAGGCGAGGTTTAACATCAGCTCGAAGTCTAAGAAGCGGACTGCTCAATACAAGGTGAAGTTGGGAAGGGTCAAGAATTGTTTTCCATCCGACGCAAGTCTTCGGCAAAGAACTGGGTGACATCCTTGAATTTCTGAACATTTTCGGGATTCAGTTCCATCAAGATCTGGTGTGCTTCCAGACAGTTTCGGACCAAGTCCAGCTTGCCTTTTTCGCATGCACCGACTTCTTCAAACCTGGCCTTTTGCCAGTCCTGGACGGCCGTGATGGTAAAAAGGTCGGCCACGCCCAGATTCTCCAGCAGATCCGCGATCCGTGCGTTGGGGTTGAATATTTCCACCCGCGACTGCGGCCCCCTGCCCTCCTCGGCAAATTTCAACCCGATCCCGGCCAGCACTCCGAGAAAAGTGCTGTCCATGATGATGCAATCCGATAGGTCGAGGATGAAGTGGGAATATCCCCTGAACGCTAGTTCTTGAACCATTTTTTTGAAATCGAGACTGTTGGAAAAATTTGCACGCCCCGCAATTTTGATGCAGACCATTTCCCCGATGACTGCAACTTTCAAGACCACGGTGGGAGATTCGTTCATGCTTTGACAGAAATTTTGGCCGCGCCGGCTCCGACCACGCTCAACAACGCGCGCTGCAAAACCATCAGTTTATCAGTGTTGCTCGATATCAGTTCCAGATTGGCTTTCTGTAATGTTTCCATGGCTTGAATCAGTTCGTTTTGTGTAAAATTACGGACCTGTTTCAACCCTTGAAAGACCACAAACGGATGCTGGGCCGCCAGGTTAAATTTTTTGTCCCGGGGAAAGCGGTCTGCCGGAATCTTGCCCAGCTGAACTTTGACCTGGTCGGTTCCGCCCGATGGGCTTAACCAGCGCAATCGCACCGCTTCACTCAAAAGGAGCAAAAGGCGTATTTTGGAAATCACAGCGTAAAGGATGCCGATCTCGGATTTTGCAGTAAAATCAATCTCTGAAAACTCTTCATCCAGACACCGCAGCATCGGCCCTGATTCCCGGTTTCCCACAGCCTCGGCCAGCGCAAACGATCTCGCCTGTTTGTTGCGTGAAACCATCGTGACCACAGCATCCCGGGTGATCTCGGGCTTTTCTCCAGAATAGATGGCGAGCTTTTCCAGTTCCTGGACCAGTGTTCGTGGATTCGTGCCCACCCGGAAAACCAGTTCACCCAGAGCTTCGCCCTGCATGGATTTCCCCAATTCCTGGAGCTTTTGACGAGTCCGTTGTTCAGCCTTGGAAGCCCAGTCGCGATCATCAATCGACCAGCCCGCCAGGGTTTCCACCGTCCCGAGTTTCTCCAAAGTTTTGTAGAAGGTTTTTCTCTTATCGACCTTGGCGGCAGTGATCAAAACCCGGACGCCGCTCAACGGGGTGGATTTGAAAAAATTGGCGAGATCCACCAGAGCTGCGGTCACCGCGCTGCTGGAGGCGGTCCTGTCATCAGCCAGAAAGTTGCAATCTTGCAACCAGACCGCTTTGCTGGATCCAAAGAATGGAAAAGTCTGAAGCGCAGCGACGAAGTTTGCGATCGCCTTTAAAGCTTCGGATGCATTGGATGCGGTTCCATCAAAAACTTCACGCTCCGTTCCGGGATCAGATGTCCACCCTTCGAAAATCTGCTTTGCCCTGGTCTTTACCCCAAACTCGTCTTCGCCATGCACGAGGAAGATCGATTGTTTTGTGACTGAAGCTTCTGACATGGGAGTATTACTCGGTTTCTCCCCCGTTTTCATTGATCCTGTCCAACACTTCGGTCATGTCTTCCACCTGCTCAAACAGTCCGGACCTGACATAAATCGGCCTTTTTTGCGCCGTGGCCAACGCCAGGCAGTCGCTGGGGCGCGCATCGATTTCCACCAGCTTTTTCCCGAGCTCGTTTTCCTGCTGCAAAACCAGGCGAGCAAAATAAGTGGAATTTTTAAGCTCCGTGATGATCACCCGCTCCACGGTAATGCTGAAACCTTTGAAAATATTGGTGATCAAATCATGGGTCAACGGACGTTCTTTCGGTGTTTCCCTCAAAAACATCCCTATGATAGCTCCCATGTTATGCTCCACCTGGATGACAAAAACTTTTTCGTCGTTGCCCACGAATATTGCACAGCCGCTATTGGCGGGGAGTATTCCCCGGATCTCAACTGGCAAAACATCGTTCTTCATACTTCAGTTTAGAATTCACCCGGCAAAAAACAAGCCTCAGACCTGCACGCCATCTCTTTCATATAACACAAAAACCTCGCCACAATCCAACAGTTTGATTCACTGAAGTGCGTCAGCCGACCAGCTCACCAGGCTGTTTAAGAATGCTCAATTTCAATTCTAAAATTTACACCGCCAAAGAAGCCCTTGCCTGGAGGTCTGATCTGAGCCGACAAGGCGTCAAGCTTGTGGTCACAAACGGTTGCTTTGACCTCCTGCACCTAGGGCATGTCACTTATCTGGAAAAGGCGCGGAATCTTGGAGGAGCACTCCTTGTGGCGATAAACAGCGACTCGAGCGTTCGCGTCTTGAAGGGTGAAGGGCGGCCCATCAACCCTGAAAATGATCGTGCCGGGGTGTTGGCTGCACTGGAATCGGTGAACGGAGTTTATATTTTTGGCGAAGTGCGGGCCACTTCGTTCCTGCACTGGATACGTCCGGACATTTATGTGAAAGGAGCGGACTACAACATCGAGACCATCCCCCAAGATGAACGACAGGCCGTCGAGGCTGGGGGGGGTGCCATCAGGTTTATAGATTTCGTTCCTGGTCGTTCCACCACCGGGTTGGTGAAAAAAATCAGCTCCTAAGTTTTACAAGGCTCTAAACCAAAGAAAGCGTTTTTGGAACCTTGACGATCACCGTGCCGGCTATCTTGTCGTGCCAGCTTTGTTTTTCACGGTCCCAGGCCACCCAGAAAAATCCCAGGAACAACACCAGGGCGGAAAAGAAACTCGACAGACTCCGCACCACCGCCACGGCCAGGGTTAGCTCGGAACCGTTGATCCGGATCACCTTGATACCCATGACGATCCCGCCAATCGTGGTCCCTTTCCATGTCCAGAGGATGACGTGGTAGGCGACCCAGAACGGAAGCGCGAAAGGCCCAATCGCGGAAACCAGGAAAATGAAAATCAAGGAATCCAGAAATGTCGCGAGGAACCGCCTCCAAAACCCCGCCCGGACCATCACAACCCAGTCGTCTGGCGTGGTCGGAGCACCAGGAACGGAACCTGCCGATGAAATCCCAACCGCCACGGGAACCGGAGGAGCCTCACGGCGAAGGCTGTTGATGATGGTGATAAACACCGCGCCCAAGGCAAGAACCGAGGCGGTTCCCCAGACCATAAAACCGAGGATCGGAATAGCGTAGAGCAGATAAAAAGCCACCGTGCCCAGTGTCAGGGCGAGCAGCAAAGGAGGAGTGGCGTTTCCCCGCACAAGGCGCAAAAGCTGCGATCCCAGGTAGGCGTAAACCGTGATCTTTCCGAGAATCAGCGCTCCGAGCAATGCCGCGAAAAATATCGGTATGGCCAGGATTCCAAGGACCGATATCAGCAGCAAAAGAATCACCGCCGGAATCGAAATCAACAATCCCAGGCCGGCAAAAAAACTGGCGATCGGTTGCGCCTCGACCGCAGTCATCGACTTGCGGATCGGAGCGGCAAAAAGGAACAAAAGCAAGGCATGAAAAAGGAACAGGACCCCGGCAGTGGACCAGATCCACTTGAATTGGCCCAAAACCAGTGGGCGTCCCAGGAGTGGGCCTTCACGAAGGTAACCCTCCACCCAGCCAAGGCTTGGGGGAGCGGAGAAAACGAAACGTTTCCGGATGCCGGAGGTGCTGGAGGAAAGAAACTTTCCGCCGATGTTGACCACATCGCCCTCCACGATCGCGTCTTTTTCCAGCGTGAGAGAACCCCCAATAACCGTGACGTCATGACCGACTTTGCCCGTGATCCTGACATCACCCCCGATCACCACCACGTCGTAATCGACCGACCCGCCCATCTCCAGGTCGCCCCCGATGAGCACGATGTTCCGGGCTGATTCACCGGGAGCCTGGGTCAGATCGGTGCCCATCAGAAAAACATCTCGGTTGTCGCTATGGATTCGGGATCGATCCCTGCTCCTCTTTTCTTTTCGGGAGGATTTCTCCGAAGTTTCATTCTTGGCATCGGCGTTTTCCGGCTTGGTTTCAATGTAATCAACCGGGCCCGACGGTTGCGCCAGACCAGATGAATCCGCTCCCAGGCAGAAAAGGGCGATCAAAACCAAGCAACCTCGGATCTTGGTGAGCTGGCTTAAAGCTTGTGGGAGCAAATTTGCCCTGGAAACAAGGGTCATGATTGGGAAGTCTTTTTGGCCCACTGAAAATGCAGCAGGTAGGAACCGAGTCCGATGCTGGTGACATACAACACCGCCAACACGGCCAGTGAACCATAAAGCCAGATCTGATCCATGCTCCGAGCGATGCTGAACATTGAGGTGATCAACGCCAACAGGAATTCACCGAGCAGCGAAAACGGCCGCAAGACTTCCTGCATCAGGGAAATGAGTCGGCTCAACAGTTCAAGTTTCCAAACCAAAAAAGCCAGATAACCAGTCAGGAAGGCTCCTCCGAGCGCCACTGGAATTGCCATCAGCTTCTGTCCGGAAGTCCATTCCCAGAATGTCTTTTTCCACCAAGCAAGTTTTCTCCGTTCATTCAGTCGTGCCAAGACATCAAGAATCAATGGCGGAGGAGCCTCCTTTAAAGGCAGCAGCTTGAGCCGATGATCGGTCCATTTTTCCAGTTCAGTAAACTTATCCATAAACAACCTCAGTAAATACTTTCGGGGACGAGCGCCAGCCGGGCGGTAAAACCAGGTCCGCGGGAATCCGGGGATGTTTTCCTCCCATCCTGCACATGTTTCCATACCACATTGCCGTGAAGGTCGAGCTTGATCTTGCGCCGGAGCGCTTCCCTGCCGCGGAGGATGTCGGTTTTTAACTTGGCCAGAGAAATGTCCAACTGCCCGGCGATCTCCTCATAGCTGAGATTGTCAATGTGGTAAAGAACCAGGGGCACACGCTGGGAGGCCGGCAACTGAGCCAGTGCCAGTTCCAAAAACTGCAATTCATCCTCACTTTCGAGAGCCAGGGCGGAGGTGGGTCCGACGGGAATCTCAAAATTCAAATCATCTTCCTGTTCCGAGTCGGAAAAAAAGTCAGAAAAAAATTTCCACCTCGAACGATATCGATTCAGATGGTTGATGCACATGTTCCTGGTCACGGTCTTGAGCCAGGCACCCGCAGTCGGACTGTTGCCAAGTTCAGCAAAGCGTTCGTAAGCCTTGAGGAACACCTCCTGGGCGATGTCCTGCGCCTCGGCGTCGTTGCCAAGCAGGCGGGCCGCAGTTGAAAACACTACGTTTTGGTAGGCTTTCATAAACTCTTCGAAATCTCTTATTTCACTCATGTGCTGTTCCGCCGCGTCTTCCATTCAAACCAGCTGGCTATCACACACGCCGCTCTTCCGCCAAGTTGCAACTTTTTATCCTCTCCAGTCTATCCAGTCGAATCCGATAATTATAACATCGCTTTGCCGCTGAATGATGCTAGTTTCCCCCCCACCCCGCAGCAGCAATCCGGGGCAAAAGAAGATTTTATGAGGAAAAGTTACCCTCTTGCCTTTGGATTGGGGCTGATGTTGATCGGCTCGGCTTTTTTTTGTCTGGCAGGCTGGCATTTGGTCCGTGATGGAGGTTTCGAAAAGTGGATGACATCACGCGGCTCAACGACACTCTCTTCCGGCCTCCCGCAAACGGAAAAAAATAACGGACAGGGAAAAGGCAAACGGGCTCAAATCTATGTGCTTCTTGGACTCGGGTTCGCCCTGGACACAGCAGGCGCCGCGCTGATCTATTTTTCGTTTCGATTCGGACAGGCCGCTGATCAGCCGTGAACTTGCTGACCGGACCGGTGCCGAACTAATAAACCTTCCTGAGATTCGAAGGCAGGATATTTAATTCCGACCGATATTTGGCCACGGTCCGGCGGGCTATGATGATTCCCTTTTGCTCCAGCATTTTAACAATTTCCTGGTCGGAAAGCGGTTTGCTGGTCGATTCCTTGGCAAACATCTCGGCGATCATGTCCTTCACGCTGGTGTTGGAAAGCCCCACGCCATTTGCAGTTTGAATTCCTGATGTGAAAAAATATTTCATCTCGAAAATCCCCTGCGGTGTCTGCATGTATTTGTTGGAAACTGCCCGGCTGACCGTTGTTTCATGCACCCCGACAATTTCGGCCACCTGAACCATCGTCAGAGGCTTGAGAAACGCCACTCCTTTTTCCATGAATTCGCGCTGCCGGTGGACGATCTCCTTGGCGATGTTCAAAATGGTCTGCTGCCGTTGATGAAGGCTCTTGATCAAGAATTTGCCAGCTCGGATTTTCTCCCGGATATATTCCCTGACCTCCTCCGAGCTGTTGGCCTGGGCCATAAGGTCTTTGTAGGTGTTGGAGATCCGGAGATGAGGGATCTGCTCGTTGTTGTTGGTCACCACAAATTGATCGCCCGATTTCTGGATGAAAATCTCTGGAAGAATATAGCGGTCATCATCGGGTAAAAATGCGCGCCCGGGGCGGGGTTCTAGATGCCCAATCCGTGCCATGGCCTCCTGGATTTCATCAATTTCAAGGCCGAGTCCGCGCGCGATTTCCGGAAGGCGCCTTTTTCCCAGCGCCTCCATATGATCCCGAACAATCTTGTATTCCGTGGAATGCTGAAGGCCCGCCCGCTCCAGTTGCAACAACAGGCATTCCTGCAAATTGCAGGCACCCACTCCTGGCGGATGAAAGGTCCTGACCACTTCGATGACGCGGCGCAGTTTGTCCGGCGACGCACCGGTTCCCAAAACCAGCCTGTTGATCACCATTTCGGTGTTGTCAGTGGATCGTTCGGCGCGATCCTCCGAAACTTTCAGATAGCCGTAGTCGTCTATGTTTCCGATGACCAGTTCGGCCAGCGAACGTTCTTCTTCGTTCAGATCGGAGAAACGGACCTGCTCCAGCAAAATTTCCTGGAGCGAAGTATGGGCCACCAATGAGTCGAACATGAACTGCCGCTTTTCCTCGGCATCCTGGCTCTGTCTGAGGGGAAGGCTGGCCTGAGTAAAATGATCCCGCCATTCCTGATCAATCTGGGTCAGTTTTTCCCATTCAGCTTGAAAATCGTCCACCGGGGCGTTCGACGGTTTTTCCGTCGCGGGATCGAACTGAACGTCGGCCGGCGGTTCCGCGGGGTCGGAAGCGTCCACTCCCGGCCCGTCTTCGCTGCTCTTGTCCGCCTGTTCCACTTCGTTCAGTGAAAGCTCTTCAAGGACCGGGTTTTGCTGGAGTTCTTGTTCCACCAAGGCTTTGAGCTCAAGGGTTGGGGCTTGAAGAAGCGCCAGAGATTGCTGGAGCTGCGGCGCCAGAACCTGGGACAAAGACATTCGCTGCGAAAGGTGTAAGCCTTGAGACATTAGTTGGATATTAGACTTAAAGTCCCTTTGCTCAAGATAGAATCCCGGTGATGCGCCTGATTTCGCCTTCAGGGTTCGCTGTTTTTTCCCGGAAAAAACAAGAAAAAGTTTGCGGTGTCCAGGAACCGCTCGTTAACTTTCACTCACGTGTCGGTAAATTTTACCATTCTTGGCAGTGGCTCCGGAGGCAACTGCGCGTTTCTCGAAACTTCCGAAACCCGGCTTCTGATCGACGCAGGGTTTTCGGGAAAACAAATCCGCCAACGCTTGGCAACCCTGGGCAAAACTCCTGAATCCCTTCACGGTCTTCTGATCACCCACGAGCATTCAGATCATATTCAGGGAATTGTCGGTCTTTGTTCAAAATTAAAGCTCCCGATCTATTGCAACCGCCTCACCAAAGAGGCCATCGAAGCCATTCTCGAAACAAAGATCGACTGCCGGATCTTCACCACAGGAAGTTCGTTTGAAATCGGCGATGTCCAGATTGACACTTTTTCAGTCCCCCACGACGCCTATGACCCGGTCGGTTTTCTGCTTCGCACTCCCGGGGGGAACATTGGATTTCTCACTGACCTCGGCCATGCAACCAAGCTGGTGATCCAAAGGGTGCGCGAAGCCCAGGTGCTGGTGCTGGAGACGAATCACGATCTAAAACTGCTTCAGGAGGACACAAAACGTCCATGGAGCATCAAACAACGGATACTCAGCCGCCACGGTCACCTTTCAAACGAGGCCGCCGCCGCCGTCCTCGAACAAGTCGTCACCGCAGAACTTCAACAGGTTTATCTGGGACATCTCAGCCGCGATTGCAATTCGCCGGAACTCGCTTTCCGCGTCATCGATTCGTGTCTGAAAAAACTGGGAGCCGGGCATGTGCGGATTCAATCGACCTCCCAGGCAGCACCCTCCCCGACATTCACCCTGGCGCCTCAAAACAAGGTCGGGGCTGAAAAGGTACAGGAAAAATTTTCCACCACCCTCCCACTTAATTTTAAATGAGCCCGTCTTGTCGACAACGCGCGCATCTTGGCAGACCCGACTTTGCGATTTGGATCATTCTCGTGCTGTTTTTTTTTGTTGCTTCGGTCGTTGAGGCCGCAGAAAAACTAAAAATTGCCACGTACAACCTGGAGAATTATCTACTGGCGGCCACCTCATCACGTCCGCAAAAATCGGAAACGGCCCGGGCGAAAATCCGCGAGATTGTTGCGGCGATAAACCCAGATATTCTCGCATTGCAAGAAATCGGCTCAAATGAGGCTTTGGTCGAACTTCAGCGGGCATTAAGGATTCAAGGTGTTGATTTCCCGCATTCCGAATTGGTGCGTGGGTATGACACCAACATCTTTGTGGCGCTGCTCAGCAAGATCCCAATCCAGGCCCGCCACTCGCATCAGGATAAAAAATTCCTGTTATATGGAAGACGTTTTCAAATGAGTCGCGGGATTCTTGATGTGGATTTTCAAACGGCAGACCGCTATGCCTTCACCCTGCTCAGTGCGCACTTGAAGTCGCAAAGAATCTCGACTCTGGCGGACGAATCCGAAATCCGGGAGCAGGAAGCCCTGCTTCTTCGTGAAGTGGTTGACGCCCGGCTTAAGGCGAATCCTGGATTGAACTTAATTGTGTTGGGAGATTTTAACGACACCAAGGAATCGAAGGCGATCAGGACCCTTTTAGGCCGTGGAAAAACCGGTTTGATCGACACCCGCCCGGCCGAGAAGAGCAGCTTCCCGGTCGCGTCTGCATCCGGAAACTCGAACAGGCGCATCACCTGGACCCATTTTTTTGCGACCGAGGATACTTACAGCAGGATCGATTATATCCTGCTCAGTTCGGGAATGGCCCGCGAATGGATTTCTGCGGAATCGTTTATCTTCACCACACCGGACTGGGGCCAGGCATCGGACCACCGCCCCTTGGTGGCCACATTCAGGACGCCAGATTAGGCCGCGCATGAGGAGCGATCAGACCTGCCGATATCAGGAGAAAAACAGCCCAAAAAATGGGCGGCATGTTGCCAACGAACTCACTCTACTCCAAATGCAGGCCACCGTTCGTTGGCAGACTTCCCCGCTCCATGTCAGCCACCGTTGGAATCCTGTTTCAGATGAAATTCAGCGGCTCGAACTTCCTGCCAAGTATCGGCGCACTGGGAACCTCCAGCCACCGATCCAATATCCCGGCATAAACCGATCTAAAATCTACTCCGTATTTCAAATCTCCGCCCGGTGTCAAATCGGCTGGTGCCAGTCCCGGTGGTTTTCCCAGAAATCCACCTTTGACTTTTGAGCCGAGGATAAATAGTGGAGCGGCCGCGCCATGATCAGTCCCTGTGTTGGCGTTCTCAGCCGTCCGCCGTCCAAACTCGCTGAATGTCATCAACACCACCCGTTCGAAGTTTTTCTGCGCTTTCATGTCTTGCACGAAAGCCTGGATCGATCCGCTCAAATCCGAGAGCAAACGCTGATGGGCTCCAGGCTGGTTGGTGTGGGTGTCATATCCGCCTTGTGAAAGGTAATAAACCCGCGTGGGCAAATTTCCACCGATCAACTGCGCTGCCAGTTTCATGGAACGACCGAGACTGCTGTTAGGATAATTCCCTTCCACCCGGGTTTTCCGGGTCACAGCAAGTATTTTTTCGGAGCTGACCTGCGCGTCCAGGGTCGTACGTTCCAGAAAATCAAGCGGAGCGAGGCCTGATTTTGAAGAGCCTCCGATGGCGCTGATGGTTTCACCTTCCGGCGAGTCGTTGTCGTCGGAGAGCATCTCTCCGTTCATGCTCATGACCTTTTCACCAGCACCCTGGTGGTTCTTCCGGATTTTATAATTCTCAGGATTGTCCAGGCTGATTCCGAGAGGATTTTTAGCGGCAAACACCTGCGGCGTCTGGCGTCCAATGTTGATTCCCACCGTCGGATCACTTCCCTTGCAGGAGTGATCAAAATAACGTCCGAGCCACCCATACTTTTCAACTTTGTTGGCATCGCAAGCCGTATGCCAGATCTCTGTGGAGCGGAAATGGGACCGGTTCGGATTCGGGTATCCGACTCCATGTATGATGGAAAGATTCCCAGCGTCGTAAAGCTCCTTGAATCCGGACAGAGCATTATGCAGCGCAAACTCCGGGTTTAGTTCAATGAGTTGCGATTTCTTCAACCGCAGCGACGGCCTGGCGCGGTGGTAATGATCGTTGTCGAATGGCACCAGGGTGTTTAACCCGTCGTTTCCACCAGCAAGTTGCAACAGGACAAAAATTCTTCCATTGCTTCCGGTTTCAACCTGAAGTGGTCCCCGCTGGTCGGCCGCCATGGCCCGAAAGGTCGATGAAAGGAAACTTGGCACCGAGGAACAAAGCGCGCCTCCCAGTGCGGCTCGTTTCAGGAATGTCCGGCGTGTGTAAAAAGTTGGGTTACGCATGGCTTAACAAAGTTGATATTGCGGCGCGGCCAGCAGGAATTGAACGATCCCCCTCAGCTGCTTTTCATCCGGAATGCTCTTTCCGCCCCAGGTTTGTTTCAGGGTTGCTTTTTGTTCCTGCCTGAGTGGCACCGCCAGGAACCTCTTCTCAAAACTGGCGATCAATCCGTCGATCGATTTTTCCGACCTCGCCCATCCCGCCACCGGTGCTGGTTTGGAACGGCGCGTTTCGCGATCCTGTCGTCTCGCATCTCGTCTTTTTGTCATCTCCTGGCCTTCAGGATTGATGGATCCGTGAACCAGTGTTGCCACAAAATTCATCCTGTGCACCATTGTGTTGGTGTTAATCCAGCTCAACCCTCCATCCCAGCCCTTGACGTTTGGCGGCATAAACAGCTCCTGTCCCAACGATTTCAGCATGGTTGAAACCGACGCCGGCTGTGGCAGGGGAATTTCCAGCATCTTTACCGAACCAACCAGCCATTGCGCGGGGCTTTTAATCTGTTTGCCCATCACGCTCGGATCATAGAATTTCTGACAGGAAAAAATTGAGCTCAACACCGGTCTCAATTCAAAATTAGAACGTCGAAACTGGCCGGCAAGATTCTCCACCACCACGGACTCCGGCTCCTCATCCACAAAAAACAGCCACAGCTTTTGACAGATAAATTTCGCCGCCTGCGGCTTGGTCAGGATCGCTTCCACCACATCACCACCATTCAACATCCCGGTCCGGCCCAGGACAGTTTTTGAGCCTTGATCATGCATTAATGACCGGTATTCGAATTGATCGCGTGTTCGGCTGTACGTCCAGCCGGTCAGGGCTCGAGCGGCTTCTGTCACATCCTGCTCGGTGTAATTTCCCTCCCCCAGAGTGAAAAGCTCCATCAGTTCCCGGGCAAAATTCTCGTTCGGATGCTGTTTGCGGCTCTGATTTTGATCGAGCCAGATCAACATCGCCGGATCGCGGGAGACCGCCAGCAACATATGGCGCCAATTGCCGGCCGCATGTTTTCTAAAAACTTCGTTCTGACGCCACATGGAATAGGCATCCTTCACCTTTTGTATGCTGGTGGCAAAATGACCGTGCCAGAACAATGTCAGTTTTTCCTGCAAAGGATGGGTCGTGGTGGCCATGCGGTTCACCCAGTGATGACGCATTTCCAGCAAATGCTTTTGCTGTTCCTTCTGTACTTCCCTTTGCAACTCCCGCCTTTTCATTTCCAGGGTTGATTTTGCCTCTCCCTGCGCTTTCCGGGCTTCCTGCCCCATCTTCTTGAGGGCCTCCAATCGATCAAGCCTTCCGGTGTCGTCGATCCACGCCATCGCATCGGCCTGATGTTTCGATTTCTCAAAATCGAGCAGCGAGGAAACCGCGCTTTCCAGACCCAGATCGGCAAGGGTTCGGATTTCTTCAGGTTTTCCACCAAAACCCGCACGGTTCAGGAGGTGGGCAGCTTTGGAATAGTTCCATTCGGATTTTGTCAATGGGGTCAACATACCGAGTCATCAGACGATGATGAGAATCGCAGGTTACACCGAAGGAGTCTTCACACCCAGGCGTGCAGACACAATTGCGCTGAATATGTTGCGAGGTTACAATGTCTGCTTGCTCGACACCAAATTTATAGACTCACAAAGAATTGTCACGATGCTGTCGCGAGCAACCCAAACCAAGAACTGGTCCTCCAATCTGCAATCCGGCATCGCCCCGGCGCTTCTCGCGTCCATAATTTGCGCCCTGTTACTGTTTTCCCTTGATGCCCGCGCGGCTGATCCGACCGGAGGCCATGATTTTTTTGAATCCAAAATCCGGCCTATCCTGGTGGAGCATTGTTACAAATGTCACAGTGCGGAGAGCGAAAAAATCAAAGGCGGCCTTCGTCTGGACACCCGTGAAACACTTCTCAAGGGTGGGGATTCTGGACCGGGGATCATTCCAGAAAAGGCCGATCTCAGCCTGTTGATCAAAGCTGTCCGCTACCAGGAAGAGGAACTCCGGATGCCGCCCAAGGTTCCCCTTTCTCCCGAAAAAGTTGCCGCTTTGGTTGCCTGGGTCAACATGGGTGCGCCCGACCCGAGATCAGGATCCGCGAATCAGTCCATCCGCCCCGACGCCACCGCGGAAAATCATTGGGCCTTCAAACCGCCGGTCGCAAGCCCGCCGCCCCGTGTCGCAACAAAAAACTGGGCCAAGACACCCATCGACAACTTTGTCCTCGACCAACTCGAAAGCAAAAAACTTTCCCCCTCCCCCGATCTAGATCGGAGACGACTGATCCGCCGCGTCACCTACGGCTTGCATGGATTGCCGCCAACTCCTGAACATGTCGAAATTTTTTTGCAGGATCAATCTCCGGAGGCCTACGAAAAGTTGATTGACCGGCTCCTGGCATCACCACGGTACGGTGAAAGGTGGGGGCGTCATTGGCTGGATGTGGCGCGTTATTCTGATACCAAGGGGTATGTTTACTCTGACCGGGAAGAAGTTCGTTACCTCCATTCATATGCCTACCGTGACTGGGTGATCAACGCCTTGAACCGCGACCTGCCTTACGATCAATTTTTAAGGCTGCAGATCGCTGCGGACCAGATGAAGTGCGATGCCACCGACCTGGCTGCGATGGGTTTTCTCACCCTTGGACGCAGGTTTCTTGGAGTCATGCCTGACATCATCGACGACCGGATTGATGTCCTGACACGGGGCACCATGGGCATGACCGTTTCCTGCGCACGCTGCCACAATCATAAATTCGATCCGGTTAGCATACGCGATTATTATTCACTTTACGGAGTCTTCCAGGCTTCGACAGAAACTTCCGTCCCCCTGCCTTCTCCATCAGTTTCGGACGAAGCGAGAAAAACTTACGAAACAGGTTTGCAGACACGCGCCCAAGCTTACACCAACAAACTGGTTGAACTTAGTGAAAAGCTGGCGCAACGGATTCGGTCCAGAACCGGGGACTATCTCGATTCGCAACTGAGACTCGATCAGTTTCCGAACGAAGATTTTTATGAAATCCTGGCCCCTGAAGATTTAAACCCAGCATTCGTCCGTCGATGGCAGGAATACCTTTTTAAGTCCAGCCAGACTTTCGATCCGGTTTTTTCCCCCTGGCATGAGCTCATGCGTTTGAAGGATGAAAATTTCCAGGAAGAAGCTCGCATCACATGGGAAAAACTTAAATCTGAAAACCGCAGGCAGATCAACGGCTTGGTGCAAGCTAGGTTGGATGCCGGTCAGCTTCGTGCGAAGAAAGATCTGGTTTTGATTTATACGGAACTTTTTCGCGAAATTCTGGTGCGTGAAACCAACACTGTTCCAGAATCGAATAGTCTGCCGCTCGAAGCTGCGGTGCCAGCCCTTCGTGATGTGCTGTTTGGCTCGCAATCACCGACCCGCCCGCCCGACGGCAATCTGGCTGATCTCCAGTTCTATTTTGAAGAGGAGAGCCGGGTTCAGCTCGGCAAACTGGAAAAGGAAATCGATTCCTGGAAAGTGACTTCCGAAGGATCCCCACCTCACGCTGGCGTCCTGGTTGACCGGGCCAATCCAAAAACTGCACGCGTTTTCAAGCGGGGAAACCCTGGGAATCCGGGCGAAGAAGTTCCGCGCAAGTTCCTGGAATTTTTTGCCGGCACAAACCAGTTCAAAAATGGGAGCGGCCGCCTGGAACTGGCTCAGTTGATCAGCAGCCCCTCCAACCCGCTCACGGCCCGGGTTTTGGTGAACCGCGTCTGGATGCATCATTTCGGTCAAGGCCTGATGAAAACCCCGAGCGATTTTGGACTCCGCTCCGAGCCTCCAAGTCATCCGGCGTTGCTCGACTATCTGGCATCCCGTTTTGTTGCCGACGGCTGGTCGTTGAAAAAGCTGCATCGCCTAATCTTGCTTTCCCGCGTTTACCAGCAGGAAAGTCGGTCGGATTTGCAGGTTGATCCCAACACTGCGGCAGGTGTCGAGAGAACCGACCGGGCCAGGCTTGAAGATCCTGAAAACAGACTGCTTTGGAGGATGCCCCGTCAGCGCCTTGATTTTGAATCGACCCGTGATTCCCTCCTGGCGGGGTCTGGCGAAATCGATCTCACCATGGGCGGGAGATCGATTCCGATTTTCGAAAATCCGCTCAGCAGGCGAAGGACGGTTTACGGATACGTGGATCGCCAGTTTTTGCCCGGGGTTTTCCGTGTGTTCGATTTTGCCAACCCCGACCTTCACATCCCACAGCGCCATCAAACTACGGTTCCGCAACAGGCACTTTTTTTCCTCAACAATCGGCTCATCATGGAAAGTGCTCATGCCCTCGCCAAAAAGCGGAGCAGTCCAAACTTTGAACAGGATCTTCACCAGCTCTACCGTACACTGTTTCAGCGCACCCCAACTTCCGCCGAAACTGATCGTGCGGTTGAATTTTTTCAGGATGCAAAATCGGTCCCTGCTCCGATCCGGACGGAGCCGCCTGCCTCGGCGTGGCAATATGGTTACGGAAAAGTCGATCCAATTTCCGGAGAGTTCAAATCATTTTCACAACTGCCGCATTTTGAAAAAGTCGCCTGGCAGGGTGGTCCATCATGGCCCGATTCGCGACTGGGCTGGTTGCAGCTAAAGGCGGAGTCCGGCCATCCGGGCAACGACCTGGATCATGCCGTGGTCCGAAGGTGGACCGCACCGCACGATACAGTGATAAAAATCCAGGGTGAACTGAGCCATCCATCGAAGGAAGGAGATGGAGTTCACGCTTCCATCGTGACCCCCAGGGGTGTGGTGGCGAGTTGGCTGATACACAATCAAAAGACCAGGACTGAACTGGACAACATCCAGATCCTGAAAGGCGAATCAGTCAGCTTCGTGGTGGATTGCGCCAAAAACCTCGGCTACGACGATTTCAAATGGGCACCCGTGATCATTCAGACCGGAAAAAAAGAAAACGATCCGGAGGGTGACCAAGTGGTGGAATGGTCCGCAAAAAAAGATTTCGCCAGCCCTTTTGAAAAACTGCCGGAGCCCTTGGACGCCTGGTCGGCTTACGCCCAGATTCTCCTGGCTTCGAATGAATTTATGTTCATCGATTGATTTTCATTTTTATGCCTCATGATCGCTTGAATTTTCCTCCGTTCAACCGGCGTTCATTCCTGAAACGTTGCGGGATGGGGATGGGAACGCTGGGCTTGGCGGCACTTCTCAAGGATGCCGGACTTTTGACCGCTCATGCCACATCAAACGTGGCTCCGTTGTCACCCCGTCAACCGCATTTTCCGGGGAAAGCCAAGCGTGTGGTTCATTTTTTTCTCAACGGCGGTCCATCTCATGTGGACACGTTCGATCCAAAACCGGCTTTGGAAAAATACGCGGGCAAACCTTTGCCAATGGAAACTTTGAAGACTGAACGGAAAACAGGTGCCGCGTTCCCCTCCCCGTTTAAATTCAAAAAGCAGGGGCAAAGCGGTCTGGAAATCAGCGAACTGTTTTCAAACCTCGGCGAATGTGCAGACGATCTCACCATCATCCGATCCATGCGGGCGAATCTGCCCAATCACGAACCTTCGTTGATGCTGATGAATTGCGGCGAGTCGGTCATGAGCAGGCCGAGCGTCGGTTCCTGGGTCACCTACGGTCTCGGGTCAATGAACGAGAATCTTCCGGGCTTCGTGGTTCTTTGCCCGGGTGGTTATCCTATCAAAGAAGCTGAAAACTGGCAGTCCGCCTTTTTACCGGGAGTTTTTCAGGGAACATTGATCGATTCCCAACATCAGTCCCTGGACAAGTTAATCGAAAATATCCGGAGCGACTACGCCAGTCCCGGGCTGCAAAGAAAGCAACTCGATTTGTTGCAACGGATGAACGAGGAACACCGGCAAACACGGCAAGAGGACCCGGCTTTGGAGGCACGTATGCAATCATTCGAATTGGCATACCGGATGCAGATGGAAGCCGCCGACGCTTTTGACATCTCGCGCGAACCCCGGGAGACCCAGGAGTTGTACGGCTCCGGTATTCACGGACGCCAGGCGCTCATCGCCCGTCGGTTGCTGGAAAAAGGGGTGCGTTACGTCCAGGTATGGCACGGTGCTTCCCAGCCATGGGATGATCACGAAAATATCGCCGCCAACCATCGCAAACTCGCGGGTCAATGCGATCAGCCGATCGCAGCATTGATCAAGGATTTAAAACGGCGCGGCATGCTCGACGACACACTGGTGATCGTCGGTGGTGAATTTGGACGGACTCCCGTGGGAGAACTGGTCAAAGGCAAGGAACCGAGTGGGCGTGATCATAATCCTTACGGATTTTCCATGGTCCTGGCCGGAGGCGGAGTGAAGGGTGGCCATGTCCATGGAGCGACCGATGAGTTTGGTTTCAAGGCTGTCCAGGATGTGGTGCATGTTCATGATTTACATGCCACCATCCTGCATTTGCTCGGGTTCGATCACGAGAAGTTCACCTACCGGTATGCTGGCCGCGATTTCCGGCTGACAGACGTCCACGGTCACGTGGTCCGGGGAGTTCTGTCATGAAAGGTCCGGCGTTCGCGAACCCGACCGGGTAGCGCAGTCTGCTAACCTGCAGATGGGTTCCGATGGAGGAAGTGCTTTTTCAAAATCTACAAACGTCCCTCACTGGCGGCACCTGCCGGCTGGCAGTCGGCGGAACAGCAGGCAAGGCTGTCTGCGCCACGTGAAGAACTTTTCACCGCTGATAAAGCGGGATGTAGAACTGGGGAGCAATTAGCTGAAAACGGTGCTTGCAATGTACCGGTGTGTTGTATAGTTGAGGGTAGCTCTATTTTTTATAAATCCATGAACCTAGCCAGAAATTTCAAACATCGCCTGAAAGTAATATCTTTCCTGGTAATGGCGGTAGGTTTTGTAATCGCCTCTAAAGGAAACGCCCAAACAGTGGTTTTGGACTGGGATTCTCAGTCTTGGCCGCCTACAACCCCGGTTCCAAGTGGATCTGTGAGCAGGGAATTCGAGACCGACAGCGCGAATTCAGGAAATGACATCCGAATCACGATTTCCGGGAACACCCCCAACCTTATCAATCAGACACCCAAGACGAGCACTTCTGTCAACGGCGGTACAGGACAAACGGCGTTGTGGATTGCGGTGGATTATCCGGCGGGAAGCTTCGATTCAGCCGTCACGGTCACGATAGAATTTCTTTATGCACAAGGTGTTGAAGATGTAATCTTTAAAATCTTCGACATCGATGCTGATGACAACGGCGGCTCTCATTACAAAGACCGGATTCGAGACATTTACGGCAATTTCAACAATGCAGGAACCGTTTATCCAGATCTCACCGGGTCCGCCAACAACACAGTGAAAAACAGCGGGAAATCCAACGCCACCATCACGGGGGACACTTCAACATCAGACACTTCCTCGGCCGCCAACGGAACCCTCGATTACAAGGGAACAACCGTGGATGAGGCGGGGTTCACTTACGGCACACGCGACGTGAAAGATCCTGACGCGCCAACCACCCAGTGGATTGCCATCGGGGATATCACCTACAAAAAGAAGGTGCCTGAAGTTGGGACCTCCGTCGTTGCGATATTGCTTTGTGGCGGTTTGATTTTCTTCCGTCCGCTCGCCAGGAAGTGGGCTCGTAGGAACGCCTCCAGCTAGAAACTCACCCCTTCCCGGAACTCAAGAATGGCCGGATCTGAGTTCTCTTCATTTTGAAAACGCCGCCCAAAGAATTCAAGGCCCCTCCACTTCCCAAACTGATCAACGTTTCGTGGCCGGTGATCTTGTTGGTTCTGGCGCTCCTGGCGGCCGCGCTTATTGGAGCGAAAGCGGTGAAAAAGAAGTTGGAAGATTTCAAAATCTCCAGGGTCAGGGAAAACGCCGTCCGCTTTTATCAAAACAAGGATTATTCCAGCGCCATGATTTCCGCCCAGGAAGTTTTGCGCACCCGGAACGACCTGGAGATGGTTAAAATTCTGGCTGACCTGGCTGATCTATCAATTTCGCCGGTGGCGATGGTTTACCGCAGTCGCATCGCCCAGGCGGAAATGAACGCGACGAATCTGCTCATGCTCGCTCGATCAGCTCTCCAACACAAGGAGCCCAGTGTGGCGGATCAGGCCCTGACCATGGTCGCCGCCGGGGACAGATCGGCTAAGTTTTATGAATTATCGGGCATTCTGGCGCTGGATCTGAAATATCCCGCCATTGCCCGGGCACATTTTCAGAAAGCCTTGGAATTGGACCCCGGAAACAACTCTTACAGACTGAACCTGTTGCTGCTGCAACTGGAGTCGAATGACGGGAGCAACTCCACGGTCGAGATCAAGAGGGAGATGGAACAACTCGCAACCGCACCCGATTCCCAGGAGGCGGCTTCCCAGGCCTTGATGAAACTCGATTTGCAGGAGGGTAATATTGCCGAGGTCTTGAACAGGGCTTCGAGCCTGGAGCAGCAGAAAGGATTTAGTTTGCAGCGCGAATTGCTGGTCCTGACTGCGCTGCAAAACTCAAAAAACGCGGAGTTCATGCAAAGGCTGCAACTGCTGCAAAACAGGACCAACCAGTCGGGGCAGGTCTATCGAATCATGCAGTGGCTGAACAGCCGCGATCTATCCAAAGAAACCGTGAGTTGGGGGAAAAAACTTCCTGGAGCCGATGATCCTCCCATTCAGTTCGCCATCGCGGAAGCTTACGTCAATCAGGGTCTCTGGTTTGAGCTGCTCAAGTTTTTGGAGCGAGCCCGGAGCGGCGAGCTGGATTACATCCGACATGCCTATTTATCCCGGGCTCACAAGGAAATGGGCGACAAACGGCTGGCAAAACAAACCTGGGATCAGGCCGGCTGGGTGGCCGGATCAAATGTGGACGCGCTCTACACCATGGCAGACATGGCCCAACGTTGGGGATGGGAAACGGAGGCGCTTGAATGCTGGTGGACGATTGCCCGCGGGAAGTTGAAGCAGCGGGTGGCGTTGCAAAGACTTTTCAGACACTATCGAAATGCCAAGGCTACAAAAAATCTTCTGCGCGTCACGGAACGCATTTTTGAACTGAACCAAAGGGATCCAATCGGGGCCAACAATTACGCTTACATGGCCCTTCTGCTTAATCACAACCTCGAAGATGCAAGCCGGATTGCTGAAAAAAACCATGAAAAATTTCCGAGCCAAACCGCGTTTATCGCCACCAGGTCACTATCGTTAATCAGGCAAAAAGAATTCAGCCAGGCGTGGGAATTCGCGAAAAAAATCCCCGCCAAAGACCACACCGACAGCCAGGTGGCTTTCATCATGAATCTGGCCTATTACAATTATTTGATGTCCGCCAGTTCCCGAGAGACCTTTAAAATTATCGATATCGACCCTCAGAATTTACTTCAAGAAGAGGAGGCCATGTTAAGGCAGGCGCAAGAGCAATTCGAAGCGCAAAGCAAGTCCGACCAAAATAACATTCGACCTCTTTGAAGTAATCCCAGGCAAGACCCCTGAGCAAACTCTATTATGTTGCAAGTCAAGGACACCCTGCGGGCCACGGTTCACCTGACCTTTGACGGGCGGGTGATCAAAACCTATCGCGGCCCCAAAGCCGAAGAGCGTTTTGCCAACGAAGTCAGGGTCTTGCGACATCTGGAGGATCAAGGCTGTAATTTTGTCCCAAAACTTCTGGAAGCTTCCCCGGAAAAACTTCGAATCGTCACCACCAATTGCGGCACCCGGGTGGAGCATCTCGATGCAGAACGGACCCAATCACTTTTTGCCGAACTGGAACAATTTGGCGTTCGCCACGATGACGCGGAAATGCGCAACGTCACCTACCGTCAATCCGACGGAAGGTTCTGCCTGATCGATTTCGAGTTCTCCACCATCCTTCCCGGTTTCGAAAAAAAACCGGCATAGTCCAACAATGCAAGACGCCCCGATCCATTCCGAAAAACTCATCTGGTTTGCCAACTCCGACTGCGGGAAGGTCAGAAAAAACAACGAGGATTCCTACCTGGGATTGCAGTTCGATTCCAAGGAGGTCCATCACTTGGGGAAATTGGGCGAGGGCTCGGTCCGAAATTCAGATTTTGTCTTCGCCGTCAGTGACGGCATGGGCGGCGCCCTTGCTGGGGAATATGCCAGCCGGATCGCCGTGGAAAAAATCACCACGCTGCTGCCTAAATCCTTTAAACAATCCGCCCGTGGCCTGGAGGCCGGGTTTGGTGATGTTTTGGTTGAACTTTATGATCAGATTCATCGTGCGCTCACCTTTCTCGGAAGAAGTTACGAAGAATGCGCGGGGATGGAAGCAACGTTGAGTCTGACTTGGTTCACACCTACCTGGATGTATTTCGCCCATATCGGTGACAGCCGGGTTTATTACCTGCCCGCGACAGGAACAGGATTGCGGCAACTGAGCCACGACGATACCCATGTGGGATGGCTGCTGCGCAACGGTCATATCAACGAACGGGAAGCCCGGACACACCCCCGCCGCAACGTCCTGCAAAAGGCCCTCGGCGGAGGCAACCAGTTTGTCGATCCGCAGTTGGGTGCGGTGGCGTACGAACCTGGCGACACCTTCCTTCTCTGCACTGACGGCTTGGTGGAAGGCCTTTACCAGCATGAAATGGTCGATATTCTGGGCCTGAGATCGGATGCCGGAAAGATTCTCAATCCCGCCGACCGGTTGGTGGAAGAATCCTTGAAAAAGGATGGTCGCGACAACGCCACCGCCTTGGTCATCCAGGTGGCCTGACGCTGATTTGCCCGGCTCCAGCCCATGGTGAAATCTGCAGCGACTGGTCAAATAGCTACACGAAGAAGCGGTTAGAAATAACTTTCATGCGAACCGCAATTATTATTCTTCGAGGGTTTTCCTAATATTTACGCGGTTTTCACCCCACTCCCATCCCACGGCTTTTGCTCGTGGCATTGCCGTTGCTTAAGGGCGCATGGCTTTGTTCCAGACATCTTGCAGAAACGTCCGGGTAGGGCGTGGACGGTAAAGATGCAACCCCAAGAACCTATGAAGAAAATCGAAGCAATCATCAAACCCTTCAAACTTGAAGAAGTAAAAGACGCACTCGGCGACATCGGCATCGAAGGAATGACCGTGAGCGAAGTGAAAGGATTCGGCCGGCAAAAAGGGCATACTGAAATTTATCGTGGGAGTGAATACACGGTCGATTTCCTGCCGAAAATCAAACTGGAACTCGTGGTAACCGACGCCAATGTGGAACCGGCGGTGGCAGCCATCGTGAAATCAGCCAAAACGGGAAAGATCGGGGATGGAAAAATCTTCGTCAGCAATGTCGAGGAATCGATCCGAATCCGGACCGAGGAAAAAGGAGAACAAGCGGTATAAGACCCAACCCTCAAACCAAAACACAATGAAAAAATTCTTATCTATTTTTGCCATCCTGATCCTTGCGACCATCTCCAGGGTTTCAGCGCAGGACACCAACGCCCCGGCAGCAGCAGCTCCGGAGCGCTCGGTTGAGGAACGCCTCGGGGATCTTGAGGCTTATGTCAACAATGGCGCCCGCGTGGTCAACACCAATGCCGCGTCCAAAATTGCCGGCCCCGGTCCCGGTCACAACGCCTGGCAGATGACCTCGACAGCCTTGGTCCTGTTCATGACCCTACCCGGCTTGGCCCTGTTTTATGGCGGCTTGGTTCGCAGGAAAAACGTCCTGTCCGTCCTGGCGCAATGTATGGGAATCGCCGGCATGGTGACGATTATCTGGTGGGTCTGCGGTTACAGCCTCTCGTTCGGAGCCGGCAACGCCTTCATCGGTGACATGAGCTTCGCCTTTTTCAAGGATGTCCAACCCGGAAACGTGGGTGCAGGTTATTACTGGATCAGCGACAGCATGTGGGCCATGTTCCAGCTCACCTTCGCCATCATCACCCCCGCGCTGATCATCGGTGCCATCGCGGAACGGATGAAATTCTCCGCAGTGCTGCTTTTTGTCGCACTCTGGATGTTTGTGGTTTATTTCCCGCTCGCTCACATGGTCTGGTCCACGACCGGTTTTATGTGCGGTGCGCTGAATCCTTCCGCCACCATCAAGGCACTGGATTTTGCCGGTGGCACGGTGGTCCATATGAGTTCCGGATGGAGCGCATTGGTTCTCTGTATCATCCTGGGCAAACGTATGGGTTTTGGAAAAGAACCGATGCCTCCGCACAGCATGGTCCTTTGTATGGTTGGAACCGGAATGCTCTGGGTAGGTTGGTACGGTTTTAACGCCGGATCAGCGCTCGGTGCTGACGCCATCGCCTCCAACGCCTTCACCACCACCACGCTCGCCGCAGCCACGGCCGGTTTCGTCTGGGGTATGCTTGAGTGGATGCTGCGAGGCAAACCGAGCGTCCTCGGTTTCTGCTCGGGTATCGTGGCCGGTCTGGTTGTGGTCACTCCCGCCTGCGGATTCATCAACACCACCGGGGCCATGATCATCGGGGTCGCCGCCGGAATCATTCCTTACTTCGCCCTGGCAAAACTGAAGCAGATCTTTGGTTACGACGACGCCCTCGACACCTTCGGTATCCATGGTGTCGGTGGAACGCTGGGTGCAATCCTTACCGGTGTTCTGGCTGATGAAAAAGCCAACGCAGTGGTCGCCGGTGTGAAAACCGGATTGCTCGGTGCACAGCTCAAAGCGGTTCTGTTGACCATAGTTCTGTCCGTAGTGGGAACCGCGATCATCGCCTTCATTGTCAAAATGGTCGTCGGCCTCCGTCCGACCGAGGAAGACGAATCCACGGGTCTCGACCTGGCAGAACATGGAGAAGAAGGTTACCACACCTCTTAATCGCAAACACTCATCCGGCCTGTGCCGCTCCTGCGGCGCAGGCCTGAACCCGATCATTCCGAATCTGAACCGGAACAAAATATTCCAACTCCATGACGAGGTTTAACACGAACTGAGAGTCGCGAACTTCATCTGAGCTGGGTGACGCAGGAGGAACCAAACGGTGCAAACGAAAGTTTGCACCGTTTTGCTTTTGGCCTGGCGGATTGAGAGGAGTGCGTGGAATTCATGCGGACAAGCCCATGGTCGCAACCACATCGTCGTCGCAGCGGCTGGCGGTGATTAAAAGTGGGTAAGGCCCCGGACGCCCGGACCGCGACTGTATCGTCCTCGATCAGCCGCAGAGGGTGGCAATTGTCGGGGTTTGGGAGGTTTTGAACGTTCAGGTCTTGCCATGTGCTGCGGGTCACAGACCCGCGGTCCGTGAAGGCCGCGGACCGCGGCTCTGTGAGCCGCAGCAGGTGGAAGCTGTCGCGGTTGTGGGAGGTTCCAAACGTTCGGGTTTTGCCATGTGCTGCGGGTCACAGACCCGCGGTCCGTCAGTTCAAACTCCAGAACTCGTTACGCGGTCATGGGGACAATTGCCGCTATTCCCCCAAAATAAACTTCCGGTTAAGATTCCAAACCAGGAACCGGGCTCGTTTGGAATCGGGTGAATTTCATCCTTCACAATCAAGGCTGTTTCAACAACGACCGGACAATCTCGATCAACTGGGCCAGGACATACGGCTTGCGCAAAAAGTTAACCCCTTCACGGAGCACAAATCCTTTGGATCCAAACTCAGCGCTGAATCCGCTGGTGTAAATGACTTTTAACCCCGGCTTTTTTTGACGCAATTCATCCGCCAGCTCACGACCGCTGATTCCGTCGGGCATCACCAAGTCGGTGAACAGCAGATCTATCTCGCCCTGTTTTTCCTTCCAGATTTCACGGGCGACAACTCCGGACGAAGCTTCAAACACCCGGTATCCAAGTTCCTGCAACACCATCACCACGAGGGAACGAAGGCTCGGTTCATCTTCAACAACCAGGATTGTCCCTTTTACATCGTTGACCGCATCAGACGAGTTCATAATTGCGATGATTTCCCGTTTCCATGACATCGAAGGTTCGCCTTCATTTTAAATCCTTGGTCATAAAAAGCGCTCCCCCTGCTTCTTCCAAAAAAACCATCTGATTAAAACCGACCGCTTCGTAAAGGCCTTTGGCAGTCCGGTTTTTTTCCAGCACCTCCAACGTCAGTTTGCAACAGCCCAGAGCCTTCGCTTTTTTCTCCACTGCAGCCAGAAGCTGACGCCCGATTCCCCGCGCCCGATATTCCGCGATCACCGCCAGATCATGAATGTTTAATAAAGGGCGGGCCGCAAAAGTCGAGAAACCTCGGAAACAAACCGCAATGCCGACCGGTTTGCCTTCATCATGGGCGAGCAAGACATGCGTCGTGGGATGTTCGCGCAGTCCGGCTATCAGAGTGGAGCGGACTTCGCTGCTCAACGGCTGGCCATTCCCCATGACATCACGCGCGTAGGCATCGACCAGACTGACCACGGCTTCCTGATCATGCGCGTCGTTTAGATCCGCCTCTTTGATTTGAACCATAGATCATGGACTCTTAACAAATCCCGGACGCAAATCAAAGCCTTGGCTTCGTTTACTGGCGTCCATGGGTTGGAGGAGGTTTTATTCACCACGGAGACGTCAAGTTCACGGAGGATCGATCAGCCGGCCCGATTGGACTTTCTTGGATACACCTCGGAGCGGACGTTGAGTATCTCCGCAGTGTAACAGATGCCAGGGAAACTTCAGCTGGTTGATTTGCCATTGGGTCAGACCTGCTTCAGTTGTTCCGCCACCGGTTTCCAGTCCGATCCCGTGTCTTCAACAAAATTTTGAAAAACCGGGAGGGCGGACACCCAACATCCGGCTAGCGGTGATTTTAACACATCTTTCAAGTCAGCCGGTTCAGGCAGGCGGTTTTCCACCGCAAGCGCACATCCGAAAAGCCACAAGGAATCCTGCAAAGCCAGCCGTGTTTCCTCTTCAAATCCGCCGTCCCCCAGGAGCCTGGCCATTTTGAGCTTGCGATTCGCCCGGTCGCGATGGGCTTGGGCCCTGGCTTTTTCTTCAGCGGAAAGTTGTGCAACCACCGGGGTATTCTCCGCAGGAAACAAAGGTCTCACCAGCCTGGCGGTCCGGCTGATCAAACCGGCGGTTATGAGACGTTCCATGTTTTCGTAGGTTTCACGGTCAATCACTTCCAACTGCAATGAATCAGCTTGGTTGCGGTCCAGGAACCATTCCGAGTGCATGGAGTTCAAATACTGACGCCATTTGCCGGAATCACGTTCCACGACAAAAAGCAGTGTGGAACGGCCACCGGATTGAGGAAACCTTTCCTCACAACGAACCAGGGCGCCGTTGATGCGATTGATGGCGATTTTGACAAAATCGGCCACAGGATCAGCAGGTATAGACGCTTGCGCATCTGAAGCCGCTGTCAGAGTTTTTGTTTCCCTGGTTGAAACCAGTTGTTCCAGCCTCTCGATCATCGCTTGGCGGCCGCTGCGGAGTTTGATTTCTGTCACCTCACCCGGCTTGTCGAGGACACTGGTCGCGAGGCTCTGTTTCAAGGCAAGCGTGTCGAGCATTCGATATTCAATGCTTTCTTCTGAAATCAGGTTGATCACCGTGACCGGCTTGATCTGATTCTTTCGCCAAGCGCGCGCGATGCGTTGTTCCAGCCGGGCGGGATTCCAGGGCAGATCGCAGTTGATGACCACGCTGGCGTTTTGAAGGTTCAGTCCGGTGGCACCGGAATCGGTGCTCAGAAAAACCCGGCACCCGGGATCGTTCTTGAATGCATTGATCTCGTCACGACGCCGTTTCTGCGGAACAGAGCCGGTATGCCAGGCATGGCCGATGTCCCTGCGACGGCAAAGCTTCCGTACCAGTTCCAGCATCCGCTCCCATTCGGAAAAAATAATGACCTTGGCGTCGTTTTCGATGCATTCATCCAGCAACTTTTCCAGTTCGACAAGCTTGGGGCATGTCTCGTCCTCCTGGTCCAGGATGTAATTCGTGTCACAAACCATCCGCATCATGGCCAGTTCCCGCTGGAGTTTATCCATTTGTTGCGGCGTCAGCGGACGTCGTTTCGCAATCTGGACCAGCTTGGAAACTTCCTGTTCGTGCGCCGCATGATTTTGCCTTTGATGCTCGCTCAGCTTGACAAAAAAGTTGCGGTCGGTGCGCGCGGGAAGTTCGGTTTCCACCTCGGCTTTTCTGCGGCGAAGCATGAACGGTTTGATCCGCTGGTGCAGCTGGTCAAGATTGCGGCACGCGACAGGCCGCCCGCGTTCGTCCATTTCATAAAAATCGCGGTTGAAGCGGAACAAAGGACCGAGAATCGCAGGATTAAGAAAACTCATGATCGAGTGCAGTTCATCAATTCTATTCTCAATGGGGGTTCCGGTGAGCACAAAAGCATAACGGCTTTGGAGCTGCTTGACCGCCCGGGCAGTTTTTGTGCCCCAATTTTTGATCCTCTGCGCCTCGTCGAGAACGATGATGTCCGGCGCGAGGTCGGCGTTTACCTCGGGCGCATCGACAACCATTTGCTCATAATTGACGATGGTAAAAAAAGGCATCGAATCCGCAGTGCCCGGGGTGGCCGGGTTCCGGCTTTCTCCGTGTGAAGAAATTAGAGCTGAAAGTCCGGTCCGGTAGGCTTTTAATCTTTGAATCTTTCCTCCAAAAATAATCTGCAAATCGAGGCCGGTAAATCTTCGGATCTGCTCCTCCCACTCAGTCTTGAGCGACGCAGGGGTCACAACCAGCACACGACGAGCCTTGCCCAGGCGCTTCAACAAGGCGCAGGCTGCTATCGCCTGAATGGTTTTGCCGAGCCCCATTTCATCCGCGAGCAATGCCCGCTCGGTAAACGCGAGATGCAGCATCCCCTCACGCTGGTAAGGAAAAAGCGGCACGTGGGTTTCTTGCGCGGGCCACTCACCGCTTTGAACCTTGAGTTCGTATTCACGACGAAGGTCCAGCCGTTCAGCCACACACCGGCGGTTTTCCAGCCAGGGCCCGATCTCCTGCGAAAGCCGGATCTCCGGGAAATCAGCGCCCCGCAAACGCTCCAACACCTCCAACACTTCTTCAGCAGGACTGATGATGCAGCGGTGCTCGGAGTCAAATAATTTCCCTGCGGCCCGGGGCAGGCTTCTCCGGCTTTTGAGCAGGCACAAAGTGTCGGACGCGGAATCCACCACCACGTCGATTCGATCCGAACCGTTCAGCATGGCGAGTCGAAAATCCTGTTTTTTCCTCGACTGAAGATGGAGGGTGACGGCCTCCACA
>Ga0163152_10001950_pt1 | contig 30944 bp, 29 predicted proteins | sample OliLakLV19MP8IB2_FD_148635 | JGI IMG/M metagenome (GOLD analysis project Ga0163152, IMG submission 148635) | Freshwater microbial mat bacterial communities from Lake Vanda, McMurdo Dry Valleys, Antarctica - Oligotrophic Lake LV.19.MP8.IB-2 | ecosystem: Environmental > Aquatic > Freshwater >...
GATGCATACCCGGAGAAGAATTTTAATTATAAAAAGAGGAATGTCCACTTTTAGGATAATTGATGATATTGAAATGACAGATGCTCCCCAGAAAATAAATTTGACCCATAAAACAACTCGGAACAATTTTGAATTTTCGCCTTTTTAGAATCCGTGAACAGCCAGACCGCTGTATTTTTTATGGCGATAACGGGATATTTGTAAAGAAAGATGCGTTTGATAAATTAGGAGGATTTAAAGAAATTCCCATTATGGAGGATTATGATTTTTCAATAAGAATGAAAAAATATTTTAAAGTAAGGCAAATTAAATTTCCTAAACTTATTGTTTCTTCAAGAAGACACTTGGATGCTGGGTTTTTCAAGACGAGGATTCAATGGATATTGATAAAAAAATTATACCTTCTTAGTATTTCGCCAAATTCTTTAGCAAGATGGTATACGCATATAAGATAAAACATATGCCATTATTTAAGACTTTGTATGAGTTGCTTTGCGAGCTAAAAATAACCAATTGGCTATACCGTATTTTCTGTAAAGCCGCTTAGCAAGCAGCACCGGCACCTTTGCAACAAAATTCTTTTATATAGCAAATGTGTAAATGAGGTAAGTTATTCCCCCAATAGTGTAAGGTTTTACGCATTTAGCCAGCAAGCCTTAAAAACTTTAAATTAATTCTAACTTAATAATTTAAAAAAAATATTCCAGTCCTTTTTCGTAGTGCCAAGGTATTTACTTTTCGTCTGTTATTCAAATCAAACCTCGGACCAATATCTGCATTTCGACCGTTACCAAAAGGACATTGTTCTTATTAAGCTTCACCATCAACCTTAAAGCACAGAAATGATGCAGGAAGTGAGGAACAACAATAGTTTCAATCAAATTATGAAGGACAGTAGAAAGAACGAGCCAAACATGCAGGGCATGATAATGGAGAGCATAATGATAGGTTCAAAGTAATATAATCTGAATGTTATGAAATTTATGACAAGAAGGTGCTATATTGATACATGAAATAATAAATACAAAACAAGAAATAATAAATTTAATTTGCAATTTGAACAACGACAAAAAGAAATAAAACATTATATTTTTTTCACTAAAAATAAAAGTCATGGAAAAAGAAATTATACATACATACCATGTTATTGGTATGAGTTGCGGAGGATGTGTTTCAGCGGTAAAAAATAAATTGTCCGCTATTCGCGGCGTAACATCCGTAAAAATTGATTTGGCAAAGCAGGAAGCGGAAATTACCTCTTCTGAAATAATTAAATCGGATACACTTCAGGATGCATTAATGTATACGCATTACACCATTTCGGAACTTAAGGTAGCTAAATAGGCTTCGAAAAGGATACAATGTAAATACCTATTTAAAACATTTAAAATTAAACCAATTAATAATTTATTCACCAATTAAAATACATATAAAATGGAAAATACCATTGAAAAGAAAAAAACAGGTTTAGAAAACAAATCTGAGCATTCAAAAAACGGCGCAGAGGAAAAAAAAACCGATGGCGATAAACAAAAAAAAGCTTCAATTAAAACGATTAATCCCGCCACTAATGAAGTGGTAAAGTCGTTTGAAGAATTGACAGAACAAGAAATTGAATCTGCAATATCCCGTGCAGAAAAAGGGTATCAGGATTGGAAAAAAACTTCTTATGATCAACGTGCAGATCTTCTGCATAAAGTTGCTTCGCTGATGCGTAAAGAAAAAGATACCCTTGCTAAACTGATTACTTTGGAAATGGGTAAACTACTCAAAGAAAGCGAAGGGGAAATTGACCTGAGTGCCAACATCATAGATTATTATGCCGATAATGGTGCTAAGTTTCTTGCAGACCAAACTTTGAAAACAGAATTTGGCGAAGCAATCGTACGCCACAGTCCTATTGGCGTTTTGCTTGGGGTACAACCCTGGAATTTTCCTTTTTATCAGGTAGTCCGTTTTGCAGCTCCTAATGTGATGATAGGAAATGTGGTTTTAGTAAAACATGCTTCCAATGTTCCGCAATGTGGAATTGCTGTGGAGCAACTTTTCAAACAAGCCGGAGCACCGGAAGGTGTATATACCAATTTATTAATTCCTGGTAGTAAGGTAGCTACCTTGTTAGCGGATAAACGTATTAAGGGTGCTTCACTTACAGGCAGCGAAACAGCCGGAGCAAGCCTTGCCGAAGCTGCAGGAAAAAATCTCAAAAAATCTGTTCTTGAATTGGGTGGCAATGATGCATTTATTGTTTTGGAAGATGCCGATATGGATAAAACCGTAGAATGGGCAGTGGTTGGCAGAATGAATAACACGGGTCAGTGTTGTGTGGCTTCCAAGCGGTTTATAGTAGTGGAGGCTGTGGCTGATGAATTTCTAAAAAAATTCAAGGAAAAACTAAGCGCATTAAAAATAGGCGACCCGATGGAAAAAGATACGCAGCTTGGACCTTTATCAAGCGAGGAAGCAGCAGTGCATTTAGAGGATCAGGTGAAACGTTCTGTTGCCGCAGGAGCAAAAATATTATTGGGAGGAAAACGCATTGACCGCAAAGGGGCATATATGGAAGCAACAATTCTTACAGATATAAAACAAGATGTACCGGCTTACTATGAAGAATTATTTGGACCGGTTGCTTCTTTTTATCGCGTAAAAGATGAAGCAGCAGCAATTGAACTTGCAAACGATTCTCCATTTGGATTAGGTGGTTCCGTTTTCACCAATGACATTGAACGTGGAAAGAAAGTTGCCGATCAGATAGATACCGGAATGGTATTTATTAATCATCCTACCTGGACCAAAGAAGACCTGCCATTTGGCGGAACCAAAGGCTCGGGTTACGGACGCGAACTTTCGGAGTTAGGAATACAGGAATTTGTAAATAAAAAACTCATCCGTGTAAGTGGATTATCCGATCCTTTTTAAAGGATTTAATTAAACCTACAAAAAACGAGAGGAAAAAAAGAAAAATTAAATCCTTGAAAAACAAATTAATTATTGTTTCAAAAAAAACGAACAAACAATTAATGCGTTTACTTTAAGCGTATCAAAAGAGTGTTCGCAAAAAGACATTCGTATCGCAAGCAACAGCAACATATTTATCAAAAAAAATTATTATTCAAAAAATAAAAATATACTAAAATGAATTACATCGAAACAAAAAAAGATGCAACAGGCAACCCGGTAAGAATTTATTACAACGATTACGGAAAAGGAGATCCCATTATCCTTATTCACGGTTGGCCACTAAGTAAGGAAATGTGGGAATACCAAATCAACGATTTAGTGAATAGTGGGCATCGCGTAATTGCTTACGACAGACGCGGCTTTGGTAGATCATCCAAACCTTGGGATGGCTACGATTACGATACCATGACGGATGATCTAAAAGCACTTATTGACCAACTTCAATTAGAAAACATCACGCTTATAGGTTTTTCAATGGGAGGTGGTGAAGTGGTTCGTTATTTCAGCAAATATCAAGGCAAAGGCGTTACAAAAGTTGTTTTAATTTCTTCCATAACACCTTATATGCTAAAAACGGAAAGCAACCCTGATGGAGTAGCGCAAGAAATGTTTGACGACATGTCAGAAAAAATGCAACAGGACAGAATCGGATTCCTGGATGATTTTGGGAAAACTTTTTTTGGTGTAACCTTGTTGCACAAACCTTTAAGCACTCCGCTATTAGAATACTACCGTATGTTATGCTCTTTTGCATCACCACGCGCAACGCAAGAATGTGCCAAAGCATTTGCAACAACCGATTTCCGCGATGAAATGCGTTTAGTAAATGTTCCAACTTTAATAATTCATGGCAGTGACGACAAAACAGTTCCCATCGAACCTACAGGAAAAGAATCGACAAAACTTATTCCTGATAATGAAATAATTATTTATGAAGGTGCAGCACATGGTTTATTCTATACAGAAAAAGAAAGGCTGAATGCTGATTTAGTGAATTTTTTAAAAGGTAAACATGTCGTTCTTGATTTTGTACATTCCGAAATTGAGGAAATAATTTAATAACACTTTTATTATCTGCTTAGCATTTGATAAATTGGGTGCTATATAAAAGCGCAACAAAAAGCATAAAATCTTTTTTGTTGCGCTTTTTCGTTTGTTGGGCTAATTTAATGATCTTTCATTTGAATTCACTCCACATTTGCCAACACCTTTATATTTTTTATTCGACACCAATCCAAACACAAAAAAGAATTTACAGTTTACTGCACACAAAAAGCGCAAAATATAAGCCACCCTGTAATTGACTTAAAATAATCCTGAACTTTATCAAATTATACACATATAGCCATTTATTTATACTCGCTAAAAAAATATTTTTAACTTCCCAAAACCCATTCAGGGTGCATATATTAGCAATACATATATATATAAACTAACAAGAAGTTGGTTTTTAAAAACAAGTTGATTACTTTTATAAAAACAACCATTATGAATACTAAAAATGTACACCTCAAACTTGGCGCATATTCGGCAATGGCAGCGTCATTTATGCTTACGCACAACGATGCAGAAGCACAGATAATTTATACCGATATAATTCCAGACAGGTCGCTCATCACCACCGGCCCTTATGACACCTTGCATTTGGATGTTGACGGAGATCTGACGACAGATTTTGTTTTTAATGTGTCTTTTTCTTATTCATCCTATGGTTCTGCAAATAATTTTAATCATATCGGCATACAAGGTTTGATGGGTGATCGTATTGCTTATACTTTTGCTTCCACAAATATTTATACAAATTTTAGTTCCTATTTGGTAGCTTCTCCATCAGCAGATTTAGCTAAACAAATTAATTTGGCCTCTCCTATTGGTCCGACACTCAATTTTAAAAATGTTACAGAGTTATTTAATCAGGAGTGTTTTAATGCACCTTATTCCTCCGTTGGTGATTATTGCTGGACGGTAGGGTTACCATTAAATACTACAAAATATATTGGGTTTCGCCTAAAAATGGGGCCGCTAAAATACTATGGTTGGATGCGTGTTGCCGTTAAAAACATTCCCGGTGTTTATCCTGTTCCCACCTCTGTATTTATTTATGATTATGCCATTAATTGGACTCCAAACACTCCGATAAATGCAGGTGCAGGGCTCGTATGTTTAAACCCGTATCCAATAGGCACCGCTGCTGTGGCACCACATTGGGCCAAAGTGGTTTGGGAACCGATTGTTGATGTTGAAAATTATGAAGTGCAGTATCGTGCGCCCGGTGCTGCCTGGGAATTAAAAATAGTTCCTCCCGGGAAATCAAGTGTGCGGCTCAATGGTTTAGCATGTAATACAAGTTACGATTGGCAAGTGAGATCAGCATGTGATGATGGCTCCTTATCGGAGTTTTCTGAAATACAAAATTTCACAACCGCCGATTGTCGTTTAGAGGATGAGGATATAACTAATTCGGAACCTGTGGATATATTTATTAACGCTACATCGTTGCATGTTAACTTCGAAACCCCTCTCGAAACCGCTGCAAATTTAGTTGTGTATAATATGCTCGGTCAATTTATAATGAAAGCAGAATTAACAACCCAGGATAATATTATCAATTTGGATTTGCCATCAGGAATGTATGCAGTTAATGTAGTATCTGCTAATGGTGGCTCTTCGAAATTAATAACGGTTACAAAATAAAGTAGTCACATTTGTACTTTCGCAAGGGCGCAAATAAACGAGTATGATTAATGCAGACATCTTAAAACATCCGGACATTATTCGCTAATGTAAAATCCGGGTGTTTTTTTTGCATAATTGGAATTGTATTCGATAGTGGTAACAAAGGTGTAACAATAAAAATATTCAAATTATCCGACAAATATGCTGATAGCAATTCATCCAAAATTACCTATGCGCAATAAGACAACAACGAGTAACTATTATATCAACAAATTAAACTTTCGAGAATTTGGCAGCGCCGACTTTGAGGGTTACTTAATGTTGCAAAAAGACAATATCGAAATTCATTTTTTTGAATTCCAAGATCTTAACCCTCAGGAAAACTATGGACAAGTTTATATCAGAACTAATGATATCGACAAATTTTACCAATCTTTATTAGACAAAAAAATCAACATACATCCCAACGGGCCTTTAGAACTTAAAGCCTGGGGACAAAAGGAATTCTCCCTACTCGACCCCGACAATAATTTATTGACATTCGGTGAAACGTTGTAAGGAAAAATAACTAAGTTAAGGTAACATAGTTCCTTAAAAGATTCTAATTTTTTCGCACAGGTTTTTTCATTTTTTCTGACCACCAGGTATCGAACCTGGTTATTTCGTAACCCATTGGGTCCCACCTATATTCATTTTTACTTTGCTTTAATAATGAAAGTTGGACATGAAATTTATTAGAAATTGATTTATAATTAAAATTTTCTTTCACCAAAGCTTTGAGTAATTGCAAAATTATTTTTGGTCTTGCAATATTTTCAGTTCTAACTTTGCTCAATAATTTTCTAAAAGTTTCTGTCCTGTATTCTAACCAATCGTAATTTTTAAGTTCAATAATGCACAACATTTCAAGCAATTTATAGCCAAGCCACCAGCCAGCCTTATCCTTTGTCAATACAGTTTGTTTATTAAGTAGTGCCAAACATTCTTGAAAATTTTGTTGTGCAAATTCAAGATTTGCTTTATAAAACATCCATTGAGAATGTATATAATTTCCCGGTTTAACAATTTTAAAGCTAGTTACAATTTTTACTTGCTCATTTGCATTAATAAAGTCCCCCTTGAACAAATATGCAACAAATAAATTGGCATGCAATGCTTCCTGATTTGGACTTCCGAAATAATAATAATCCATATATTCATTAGCGAATTGAATCGTGTCATCATATTTGGTTAATTGTAGGCTTATATTCGATAAATATAATCCAGCAGATCCCATTGCATCATTAGAATGAACCGCAGGACTCGTTTTAATAAGGTCAGCATATTTAATTGCTATCTTTTCCGCTTCAATGTAATCGCTGACAAGGTGGAAATAATAAATTTGACTTCTATAATAATAATATTGAACCGTTGCATTTGAATTTTCTTCGCTTAACTTTTTCAATAAAATATTAGCTTCCTTGGACTTTTCTATATAATTTAAATTTTTATTTGCATTCACCAAGTTTGGCATTACAATTTGTTTATAGTAATCCAATGCAATTAATTTATCTTTAATATCATCTATATGTTCAAATTTGTCTTTAGTTAATTGGTGGTACCCCAAAACAGTTTTTGAGAGTGACCGTCTAGTTTGTTTCAAGTCTTTTAACAATAGCAGCTCCTCCACTAATTCAAATTTATTTGCAGTTCGTTCTGCTTTTCTTAATATAGCTCCTGCACTGGATATTAACTGTCTGTCCAATAAAATATCTGCCTCCATTATCATCATCCTTACTCGATATCTGCTCTCATAAAATTTGGATTTAAATCGTTTTGATCCTTCTCCCCAAAACAGGATCTTGAGCGCATCCTGGTAAAATCGTTTTTTGAGCATGGAAAAAGCAGCACCGGTTTTGCTGCCCATAAGATCGGCTGCTTCCTTGTCACTTTTTGGGCTTTTTTCGAGGGTAATTTCAAATAGTTTATTTCTTAATATGGTATCTTGTCTGCTGTTTATTGCATAGTACTTGCGCAACGAGGTTATCTCATTTGGTGAAAATGTTTGTATAAGTTGCGTTATTTTTTTCATATTTTTGTTACTTATTGCGTAATAAACACTGTTTACCTTTGTCACTAATTACTACCTGTTTGCACACACAAAACGGTTTTGTTTACTTCCCTTTTTTACAATAGTATGTATTCTTGTTTACCCTTTCGACCATGCTTTTGCGTGTATAATACGAATTATTCAGTTTAACAATACAAATAACAGCTAAATTAACTTAACCTTCAAAATTCAACATTATGGCAATCATCTTTTCTATTTTAATGTCTTTGGGAATCTTTTCTGACAATTCTAACAACAATGGTAACATTCAAATGAATGATGCTCAGCATCACAATGCAGGTTCAAATACCAAAGGAGGTAGTACTTGGGATACTGATTTTGGAGGATAATTCAGTACTGGCCTGTAATTCAGCCTTATTAGATCTCCTGCTTAAAATAATGTAGGGGAAATAAATATACATGTGTTAATTATTAACGCGTATTATTTAGATAATTTGTTGATTATCAAAATGATATGGCTTCGTTATGTACAGAATGCTCTGTTTAATTGGCTTCGTTTTTTCCTTGCGTATACTTTTTTTTGGAGTGACCTTGCATCCATTATCAGAACAACCAAAAAAAACGGGTATATGCTTCACACATTATTAAAAAACGAGCCATTAAAAAGCGAAATGTTGATCCCGATCAAAACATCGCTTGAACACATGTATTGTCACCACGACGGTTGGAAATTGTACAACAAATACAACTGGACGAACAAGTGTTTTGATTTTCTTCTACAGAAGGAATCGCAAACCGGCACAGAGCGGGTTATTGTAAGTGTAAACTTAGATAACCAGGTAACACGACACCATTACGACAATTTGCAAAAGCTGTCGAAACGCTTGAACAACGGTAGTAAATCACCCGTAAAAAAGATTCTAATATTTGACAACCCCGTAGCATTTGAAGCTGCACCGGCTGATGTAGAGCTGATTTCAGTGAACGAATTGCTAAATGCAAGGCTACGGGCCACGGAGCCAAAGCTTGTTGCTTGATTTAACCCTTAAGGATTTCGTGGCCCATTTTATCCCTCTTGGTTAGGAGGTAAGACTCATTGTGAGAGTTAGGGGCAATCTCTATCTTGATATTGTCCACAATTTCTAACCCGTAACCCTTCAAAGCTACCCGCTTTTTAGGGTTATTCGTTATTAGTTTCAGTTTTCGAATACCGAGATTACGCAGAATTTGAGCACCTACGCCGTAATCGCGTTGGTCCATCGTAAACCCGAGTTCTAAATTAGCTTGCACGGTATCTAATCCGTTTTCCTGCAACTTATAGGCTTTCAATTTATTTAAAAGTCCAATTCCCCTGCCCTCTTGTTGCATATATAATAATACTCCGGTTCCGTTTTTTTCAATCATTTTCATGGCTGCATGCAGTTGATCACCGCAATCGCAGCGTAGAGAACCAAGTATATCTCCAGTTGCACAAGAAGAGTGCACACGCACCATAACTGCATCGTGCTCATTCCACGTTCCTTTAACCAAAGCGAGATGCACTTCTCCGGTGGTGGTTTGAGTATAAGCGTGTAATTCAAAATTCCCGAATTTAGTTGGAAGTGTAACGGAAACTTCTTTCGTGATCAAAGATTCTTTTTGGAGGCGGTATTCCACAAGATCTTTTATGGAAATAATTTTAAGGTTGTGTTTTTCTGCAACTTTAATCAGATCGGGCAATCGCGCCATGGTACCATCCTCGTTCATGATCTCCACCAAAACTCCAGCCGGTTCAAAACCTGCGTAACGCGCAAGGTCAATGGTGGCTTCCGTATGACCGGTTCTGCGCAATACACCGCCCTTTTTTGCACGTAAAGGAAAAATATGTCCCGGACGAGCAAGGTCTTTAGCCTCAATTTCAGGATTAATAAGGGCCTTAACTGTTAAAGATCTGTCGGCAGATGAAATTCCTGTAGTGCAACCGTGACCGATAAGATCTACCGAAACCGTAAATTGTGTGGAATGTAACGCTGTATTATCATCCACCATTAAATTTAAACCCAACTCTTCACACCGATCCTCTATTAAGGGAGCACAGATCAAACCTCTTCCATGCGTAGCCATAAAATTGATGATCTCGGGAGTGGCATTGCGCGCAGCAGTGATGAAATCGCCTTCGTTTTCGCGGTTTTCGTCATCTACCACAATGATGAGTTTGCCGTTTTTTATATCTTCTATCGCTTCCGGGATAGTATTTAATTTTATTTGATCCATGTCGTTTTTTCGTTTTTATTCAATGTTTCGTTGTGTGGGATTCCAAACATTTGTCCTGATCCCTTTCACCCATTTTATAAATCCAAGCAGCAATGCGAGGTTCATCATATAAAAATAAGCGATCAATCGGAGTGCAAAGTTATGGATATTTACGCTGCTGAACACCTTATCTATAAGCGGGGAAATTAATCCGAACAATTGCAAAAAGAACAGTATCCGGTAAAATAAGTTCTGCTCCAATAAAAATGCATTGGCTACTAAGGCAAGAATGAGGAAGAAAGGCCCTTTCCAGCGCAATACCTTATGCGACAAAAAACTAAATCCTGCCCCGCGGAATGGATTTTTAAGCAAACCATAAAAAACAGCAAGATTTTGGAAATTTCCGGCGGAGATTCTGATCTTTCTCTTGAATTCCTCCTGTACCAAATTCGACACATCTTCATATACTTTGGCCTCGGGATCACTGATTGATAATTTTCCGGAACTAATGACCCCTAAAGTGATAAAAAAATCCTCCATCAAAAAATTTTGCGGGATTTTACTAAACAGTTCTGCCCGAATGGCATAACAGGCACCAAAGGCGCCCATCATTGTTCCCCATATCAACCCTTCCTGATATTTTATCTTGTTTTCGCGTCGGATATATGTTTCTTCCTGAAAAGAAATACCCTCTTTTTGTAATCCGGTGTTAACCACATTTGCTCCGACCAGACCAATCTGTTCATTTTTAAAATGTCGGACCAAATAAGGAATCGTATTTTCATCAAACAAAATATTTGCATCTGTAAGGATGTAAATATGCCCGTTTACTTCCGGGATCAATGCGTTGATGATGTTCGATTTACCACTTCTCCCCTCAAATTTTTTAAATTGAATATTAAATCCCTCCTTAATAAAATTTTCAATGATATTATTTGTTCTATCCGTAGAACCATCAGACCCAATTACCAATTCGAGTTTATCGGCAGGATAGTTTGTTGCAAAAACCGTTTTGATCTTTTTTTCCAAAACTTTTTCTTCATTGTACACCGACATAATAACACTCACCATTGGTTGATCCTTTATTGAAATTCCCGGTGCTATTATTTTTTTCCCGGCCGAAAGCATATTTAATATCAACGGATAAAAAATATAACTATGGAATAAACACAGCACACAAAACCAGAATAAAATTTGCCAGATCAACATTTATAGATTGGAATAAAATTGGGTTAATTGTTTTGTTAGAGTGATATTATTTAAGTGTTGCATAACAAATTGTTTCGCTGCTTTAGCCTTATGTATTGTATCCACTTTATTATTGAGCATATCACTTAACATTCGAATAAATTCCGCCTCAGAAACGGCAACGGAAATATGTTCATCCACTCCTGTTGGCATGCCCTCCGCACCTTTAAAAGTAGTTATTACAGGTTTACCAACCGCCATTGCTTCCATGATCTTGAGTTTCATTCCGCTGCCGGATAATAAAGGTACTATACAAATAAATTTATCCTGAATAAATTCGAAGGCATTTGGAACTTCGCCGTAAAATTTTATTCCAGGTATACCGGATATTTTTTCTCCGAGCCAGGCTGGTGCATTTCTGCCTGCTATATGTAATTGGATGTCGGAGAAAAGGTTTTTTATGACAGGGAATATTTTCTTAATAAACCATAATAATCCTTCTGTGTTTGGAAGCCAATCTAACCCTCCAATAAAATAAAGATCAATTCCTTTTACTTCCGGCGTATTGTCAGGAATATTTTCAATGTCTATACCTGTGGGAGAATAATGCACCTGATATTGATTGGAAATATTTTTATAATGAACTGTATCTGTTAGGGAAATTGGAACAATTACATCTGCATTTTTAAGAATTAAATTTTCATACCGGAACAATTTTTTAGACTGTAATTGTAAATACCATTTTCTAACCGGGTTTTTAGAATTTGCAGCAATATTTTTCCATATCTCCCCTTCCTGATTATGGCTTCTGTAAACGAATTTAGTTTTGGAACCTTTGGTTATTTTTGAAAAATATTGGATAAGATATAATCCTTCTGCCTGAATAATATCAATATTTTCATTTTTAACTATTATTGTCAATTTTGACAGATATTCGCTGCTAAAGAATTTTTCTGTGTGATAGGGAATGTTTTTTACCAGATTTAATAGGGCATTCCATGGTTTTACGTTCGAATTCACCCAAACTGATTGAAATTGGATGTCATAAAAACCGCCTAACTGAATTTTTTCGGCATCAAAATGATGTTTTGGGGTGTTCATATAAAGAACAGTAACCCGATTGCCATTCGCAGCCAAACCCTTCGCCATTTGCAGGATGGCAATGGCTTCACCGTCCTTTGGCGGCCATGGATTTTTTTTAGCGAGCAGCAATATATTCATGTACTGCCGCAAAATTAAGCATTCCACAATCAGCCATGAATACGTATTTTTGCGCCGCATATGATAGGGAATAAAAAAATAGTGATCGTTTTACCGGCTTATAATGCCGCTAAAACACTGGAACAAACCTATGCGGAAATTCCCATGGATATTGTGGATGAAGTTGTTTTGGTGGATGATGCAAGTAAAGATGATACTGTTGACGTGGGAAACAGAATAGGTATTAAACATATTATCAAACATGAAAACAATAAGGGTTATGGCGGAAACCAGAAATCCTGTTATGATAAAGCGCTTTCGCTAAATGCTGATATTGTGATCATGCTCCATCCTGATTATCAATATACACCGAAGTTGATCACGAGCATGGCGTATATTATTGCTCAGGATCTTTATCCGGTTGTTTTGGCTTCCCGTATTTTGGGCAGAGGTGCATTAAATGGAGGGATGCCATTTTATAAGTATGTATTTAATCGTTTTCTCACACTTTTGCAAAATTTGTTGTTGCGACAAAAATTATCGGAATACCATACGGGTTATAGAGCGTTTTCGGGAGATGTTTTGCGCAAAATAAATTACAGTGCAAATTCCGACGATTTTGTGTTTGATAACCAAATGCTCGCACAAATATTTTTTGCAGGCTATGAAATTGCAGAAGTAACCTGTCCTACAAAATATTTTGAAGATGCATCATCCATTAATTTCAAAAGGAGTGTTATCTATGGATTGGGTGTACTAAGAACCTCTCTGCAATATCGACTGCAGAAATGGAAAATAACAAAATTTAAATATCTTACTCCGAATAGATAAATATTAAAGGCCTGTTTAAAAAGTTTAAATTTAAACCCTACGTGCCACGAATGAACAGCCATCGGTTGTTTGTATTAGGAAATCAATTTTTTAATCGTGCATTCGTGACTAGTTTTTTCATCCGTATTGTGGGGTAAAAAAAGGGGTTGCCACGAATGAATGAATGAACAGCCATCGGTTGTTTGTATTAGGAAATCAATTTTTTATTCGTGCATTCGTGGCTAGTTTTTTCATCCGTATTGTGGGGTAAAAAAAGGGGTTGCCACGAATGCACGAATGAACAGCCGTAGGGTTTGGTTGTTTGTATTGTAAATTTATTTTCTTATATTTTATTCGTGTATCTGCCTGCCAAAATCGTCAGGCTGATTCGTGGATAATTTTTTCATCCGTATTGTGGGGTAAAAAAAAGGGTTGCCACGAATGCACGAATGAACAGCCGAAGGGTTTGGTTGTTTGTATTGTAAATTTATTTTCTTATTTTTTATTCGTGTATCTGCCTGCCAAAATCGTCAGGCTGATTAGTGGCTAATTTATTTTCTTCTGAATTTCTATGCTTTTAAACCTTATATCGTACCTTACTTTTCTTTATTAAAGATCTTTCATGCCAGGTTTTATTGCGGAAAAGAGGAGTCCACATCAATAACTGATATAATACCAAAGTAAATATCAATCCAAGCAAAGACCCAAAATAAACATCTACCAAAAAATGTTGCATTAAATATACCCTTGATAATGCTACGAGCAATGCAAATCCGAAAAACAAATAACTGTAATTTTTATTTTTGACAAAAATTGCCAATAAACAAAATAGTGTGAAAGCAGCAGCAGTATGACCGGATGGAAAACTATGCCATTGATATAATTTTAATCCATCCACAAAATGAATGTCTTGTCCCTGAAAATAAATAGATGGCCTTGCTTCATTATAAAAATCTTTTAACAATGAAATTAAAAATGCAGAAGTAAAGGAAACCAGAGATGTTATTATTCCAAAACGCAATTTCACGAACAACAACAACAGACAAACTATTGCAACCGTATACCCATCGCCTAACCATGTAGCATATCTGAAGAATATATCTGCTCCTATACTATGATTTTTATTCATCCAGATTGAAAATGTTCCCTTGTCGTAAATTAATAGATAAATTCCGGCCATTATAAACCACAAAAGACACAGCAGGAAAAATATTTTATTTTCTTTGAGTATTTTAATCATTATTTTTTGCGGAATATGAAATTTTTAAGATGAACAAGTTTGTTACGGTATTGTTCGCCATCAATTACCGGTGCATCATTTTTTGCTTTTATTGTCAGGAAATAACTGATTGGCGCAATCACAAAAATGGATAACCACATTCCCACAAAAGGTGTTACAAAATTTTGTTCTGCCATTTTTTCGCCGCTAATATTAAGAATATAAAAAAATATAAAAATAAAAATGGAAAATAAAACCGGCAATCCGAAACCACCTTTTCTAATTATTGACCCCAAAGGAGCGCCAACAAAAACAAATAAGAAACATGCCAGCGACAATGTGAATTTTCTATGCCATTCGATCCAATGATCCCTTATTTTATCTTCAGTGAGATGCATGCGCAAAACGATCTGGTTGCTGTATCCCGACAAACTTCTTACAGTTTGCAAACTGCCTTTTATTACTGCATATTTATTTTCAGCAGGTATAAGATTTAAAAACGAATTTCCCGATTCCGATTTCAAGGTGTCGGGCAACTGATTACTTCCACCTCGCGATAAATAATAATGTGAACGCAAAGTTGGTTCGAGCGTTGATTTTTGCCGTATCTCATAATTGTGTAGCGAATCAATTGCTGTAGTCAATTGTTGTACATTTAGCATTTTATAGTGATTGGAATATAATTCTTCACTCGTATGTGTCATTTGAAAACCGGAGAGATCCAGCGTTTTTTCCCACTGATCGAAATTCATGCGCACATGCTCCCGCGATTTTTTATTCTTTACCTGAGAATTTAATTCTTCGTATTGTTTGCCGTGATATAAAGTAAAAACCAAATTCTGATTGTCAGAAGTGGTCTGCATTTTTCCACTTTCGGCGATAAGAACATTATCGTTCGACTTATCCAACTCCTCATAAATTGTTACCTCCTGAATGGTTACATTATCATCACTTTTACCGCCGATTATTATACTGTAATTTTCTATTTCATTATAAAATTCGTTGGGCTTAATATTTAACGCCGGTTTTTGTTTGGTAATATCAACTAGTGTTACCACAAATTTCAAATAGGCCGAAGGGAGAATATAATTAGAAAATAAAAATGCACTTATCGCAATTAAAAATCCGATAACAACAGTACTTCTCATAAACCGGAACATGGAAATACCCGCACTTTTAAAAGCCGCGAGTTCAAATCTTTCTCCTAAATTTCCGTAGGTCATGATACAGGCAAGTAAAACTGCAATTGGCAGCGATAACGGAACCATATTGGCAGAGGCATAAAACAACAATTTCAGGATCACCCACCATTCCAATCCTTTTCCAACAAGATCCTCAATGTATTTCCATAAAAAAATCATCAAAAAAATGATCAAAGCGATGATGAAGGAAATAAAAAACGGTCCCAGAAACGATTTTATAATATATTTGTCAATCTTGTTCATGTATGCTTCCTCTAATTCAATTTGATGATAAAGAATCTGACCTCCTGTATAACACGGAGATATTTCCGTTAAAACGACAGGTCACTCAAAAAATATATGTCTTATTCGAACAAATCAAAACGAGGCTCAAAGATACAGAGCAACACAAACAATTTACTTTTCCATCCGGAACGGATAACACAACAGGTAAAATTTCACAGGGGGAAAATTATTTATCCTTTCCCTGGGTGATTTTAGATTTCCCAAAATTGTTTAATAAACAGGAGATTTTCGCCTTCCGAACGCTCTTTTGGTATGGCCACTATTTCAGTTTTTCGTTGGTTTTAGGTGGTAGATCTGCAGAATTTTATCTTTCCGCCATCCTAAAAAACAGAAATCTTATCTCCGGAAGGTCCCTGTATTTTTCTACCCATGAAGATCCCTGGCAACATGGTATCACAGAGGAAAATTCGCTTTTATTTGATGAAATAGGAGATGATTACCTGGAAAAACAGGTTCAGGAGCATGGATATTTTAAAATTACCGGTAGAATACTATCTACTGACGGCGAAGAAATCTATAGAAAAGTGGAGGATTTATATATTTCTATCCTGAAAACCCTCTCAGGCAGCACCAATCCTGACCATTAGATTATGGATCTGAGCATCCCACAAACGTTTCTGGGAATCCAGTTCGTTGTCGTCGGCAAAGTCGGTAACAAATAATATGGTATCGTTGGTAACTTCGGTTTTATCGATGCGGAATTCAAAATATTCATCTTCATCCTGCCAATCCCAGCGAAAGCGGATGAAATCATCATCATCGGTGCTGATAAGATCAGCTGTATCGGTCTCCCCTTGCCAGGTAAAGAAGAAGGTGTTTCCATCATTGTCAACAGTATCGGCAAACCACTGCTGCAAACCCGTAGGTGTTGTTAAACAGTTATATAAAACCAAAGGACTCGACTTTATGATATATTCGATTGTAAATTTTTTCTTTTTCGACATTCGTTGCTTCGCCACTTAATAATTTAGCTATAAGTTGCAAGTATAACATAATTTCAAAGGATACAAAATTTTTAGCAAATAATTTTAGTGTATAGTCTAAATATATTTGAGGAATGAGCTGATTTTCAAAATATCTATCAATTTTTAGAAATTTTGAGAAGCTCTGCGGGTCATTCATTAACTTTGTGCTCTCAAAAAATAACCAACAAAACAAGAGCATTTATGATGAACAATTCGTATGAACTTACTCTCAAAGAATGGAACCAGAAAGAGAAGGCCGCAGTAGAGTTGAGCGCTTTGGCGTCGCAACTTTGGTTCGACAAATCTGTGGAACTCATTATTTTTCGCCGTCAACTTGTAGATGCACGTGCAAGTGAGATCCTGAACCACCACTTATATGCACAACGCTTTTTGAATCGCCCGCTAACCATTGAAATTTCTTTGGCACTCACCAAGGCCCTTGTTAAACTTGATCTTGCCCCTTCGCGCATAGATCTTGGCCGATTGGGAAGCGAATGGCTGAATGAAGGCTCTAATTTTGCAAACACAGAGGACTTTGTTGGTAACAAAATGGCCGAATTCATTGGAAAAGACAAATTAGTGCTTAAACCAAAGGATGTAGTATTATATGGTTTTGGCCGAATTGGTCGTATTGCAGCACGTATTATAATAAACGAAGCCGGAAAAGGGGAACAACTGCGCCTGAGAGCTATAGTTACCCGTTCAAATTCTGACGAGGATATTATAAAACGCGCCAGTTTATTGCGCCGTGATTCCATTCACGGAAAATTTCATGGAACAGTTGTAGAAGACCTTGAAAACAAAGCATTGATCATAAACGGTCATACTGTGTATATGATAGCAGGTGATAAACCGGAAAGTATAGATTATACAGCTTACGATATTAAAGAAGCATTGGTTATTGATAATACCGGTGTTTCCCGTGAACGTGAAAAACTTGCAAAACATTTGGAAGCTAAGGGAGTTAGTCAGGTTTTACTTACCGCTCCGGGAAAAGGAGATATCCCAAATATCGTTCATGGTATCAATCATGAAAAATTTGACATCACAAAAGAAAAGATCTTCTCTGCAGCAAGTTGCACTACCAATGCCGTAGTTCCTATTTTACAGGTAATGGAAAATACCTTTGGAATTGACCATGGCCATCTTGAAACTGTGCATAGCTATACAAACGATCAAAATTTATTAGATAATTATCACAAAAAATCTCGCAGGGGTCGCTCAGCTCCGATGAATATGGTAATTACCGAAACCGGAGCTGCAAGCGCAGTAGCAAAAGTTTTACCTGATCTTGCAGGAAAATTTACCGGAAATGCCATTCGGGTTCCCACTCCGGATGTTTCGTTGGCAATCATGAATTTAACTCTGAAAAAAAATGTAACTATTGAGGAAGTAAATAATATATTGAAGGAAGCTTCTTCACATGGACAGTTAGTAGAGCAGATCGACTATAGTATGAGTTTGGAAATTGTGAGCAGCGATTGTATTGGAAATAGTCATTGTGTTATTGTTGATGCTCCGGCAACTATAGTTTCCAAAGATGGAAAAAGTGTGGTGTTATATTGCTGGTACGATAATGAATTTGGATATACCAAACAGGTAGTTCGTTTATCGAAGTATCTTGCAGGTGTTATTCGTTTGAGATATTATTAAATAATTAAATTCGTTCTGCAGCATACAGGATGATAGGTAGTGAATTTGCAAAATTAATAAGGAGTTAAAATTTTTTTCTAAAAGTTTTTAATTCCTTTTATTGATGCTCGCATCATTAAACATTTGCTAATTTGCTAATTACCAAATTTGCTAATTAATTCTATGTTCGAAAATTTATCCGACAGGTTAGAAAGTGCCTTTAAGAGTCTCAAGGGACAAGGTAAAATATCAGAGATCAACATTGCCACTACGGTAAAAGAAATTCGCCGTGCGCTTGTTGAAGCCGATGTTAACTATAAAATTGCTAAGGAGTTTACAGATACTGTAAAGGAAAAAGCAATGGGTGAAAATGTATTGACCTCCGTATCCCCGGGTCAATTAATGGTGAAGATTGTACAGGATGAATTAACTGCCTTAATGGGTGGGGAAAAGATCGACATTAATGTAAAAGGTTCTCCTGCTATTATTTTAATTGCCGGCTTACAGGGATCTGGTAAAACTACTTTCAGTGCCAAACTTGCCAATTATATAAAAACTAAATTGGGAAGAAATGCGATGTTGGTTGCCTGCGATATTTATCGCCCTGCGGCAATAAATCAATTGCAAATTTTAGGAGAGCAGATTGGTGTGCATGTATATGCAGATATTGAAAATAAAAATGCAGTTGATATTGCTAAAAAAGCAATTAATTATGCAAAAACAAACAGTTATAATGTTGTAATTATAGATACTGCCGGTCGCCTTGCGGTAGATGAGGTTATGATGGATGAAATTGCAAATATTAAATCAGCAACAAATCCCGGAGAGACATTATTTGTTGTTGACTCTATGACAGGACAGGATGCTGTAAATACTGCAAAAGCATTTAACGACAGATTAGATTTTGACGGAGTTGTTTTAACAAAGTTAGATGGTGATACTAGAGGTGGTGCTGCTTTATCTATAAAATATATCGTTCAGAAACCAATAAAATTTGTTAGTCGCGGCGAAAAAATGGATACGCTGGATATTTTTTATCCCGATCGTATGGCGCAACGAATTTTAGGTATGGGAGATATTGTTTCCTTTGTTGAAAAAGCGCAGGAACAATTTGATGAAGAAAAATCGGCAGAACTTCAGCGCAAGATCAGAAAAAATCAATTCGACTTTGAAGATTTTTTACAGCAGTTGAAACAGATCAAAAAAATGGGTAATATGAAAGATCTGTTGGGTATGATTCCGGGTATAGGTAAACAAATAAAGGATATGGATATTGACGAAAAACAATTCGCCAAATTAGAAGCAATGATCTTAAGTATGACGCCGGAAGAAAGAGGAAATCCGGATATTATGACAGGCACCCGGAGACAAAGAATTGCAGGTGGAAGCGGTTCTACTATTCAGGACGTAAATCAATTTATGAAACAATTTGAGGAGATGCGTAAAATGATGAAGATGATGAATAAAATGGGTGGTGGTGCAAAAGCAGCCAGAGCATTAGGTGGAATGATGGGTAAAAGATAAAAATTAAATGAAAACTATAATTACCATATTCTTTTTCATTATTTCAATACAGGCCTTTGCGCAAACAGAAGCCCCCATCTTCATTCCTGATACTATAGTGCATATTGAATATTATAAATCTAACCAGGTTAAAATTTACGATGCGCGAATAGAGGGAGTGCCTTCTAATCAATATTCACTTAAACGATGGTACACCAGAGCAGGAAAAACTATTTTATACGACTCCATTGATGCTGCAAAAAATATTATTTATATAGCAGTATTCAGAAAAGATGGGACGCCGATTTCAGAATTGCGTGAAACAAAAACGAATTATACGGTAACTTACAGCAATAGAAATAGTCAGGTCACCGATATTTATTCGGGAGTATTAAACGAACGCAGAACAAAATGGGAGGTATATGAAAATGGTGTGAAGTTAAGGGATACCATTTATGACAGATATTCTAATGCCGATTTGGATACATTGAAATATTATGAAGAAGTAGTTGTAAAGGGGAAAAAAACTACCATTCGTCAAAACATGTCACGTGATTCAAAAATCACATTGGAAAATCATATTCGTATGATATATTCACAAGACTCCGTTTTGTTAAATGAAGGATTATATAATTTCCGGGTAAAAAATTGCGGATATTTTATTGAATATTATCCCAGTGGAGCAATTTTAAATATCGGTGAATTTGATAAACGTGGATACAAGAACTACGATTGGTTTTATTTTGACGAATCAGGAAATGTTACCAAGAGAGAACGGTTTTATAAGGGAACCAATGTGTTTAGGTAAGGAGTGGATAGTTTTCTTGTGTGACTGTTTCAACTCTCCATTCTCTTTTCTTCCCACAGACCTCACAGGTTAAAAAAAACCTGTTAGGTCGAGTTAATTGACCGATATCCATCCATGATTTTTGCTGCAATATCTTGTTTATTGAATTTTTTTATTTGTTCAAATCCACGTTGACGCATTTCATTTCTTATGGTATCGCTAATAATTACAGAATTAATTTTTTCTGCTATGTCTTCAGGATTAGAGGGATTAAAATAAAATGCTGCATTACCTCCAACTTCAGGGAGCGACGAAACTCCGGAGGTCATCACCGGACAGCCGCTAACCATTGCTTCCAGAACGGGGATACCAAATCCTTCATACAAACTCGGATAAATAAAACTGATGGCTTTTTGATATAAGGCTGGTAAATGTTCAGTAGGCACATTTTCTAAAAAAATAAAAAAATCCTGCAATTTATTTTCATGAATAAAGGATTTTACTTTTTCAGAATATTCTTTTCCATTTCCAACAACAATACAAGGCACTCTGTTTTCTTTGCGAATAATTAAATAAGCTTTGCAGATATTCAACAAATTTTTTCTTTCATTAATACTTCCAACATATAAAATATACTCGGATGGAAGATTGTAATTTTTAAGTTGTTGGTTAATTTCTTCCGGAGTAACACGATCATAAAAAAGGTCTTCGCAACTCTGGTAGATCACCTTTATTTTGGCAGGAGCAATATGATAGAATTTGATGATATCAATCTTTGTAGCCTCACTTGCAGCAAATATGAGATCACTATTCTTAACCGCAAATTTTGACTTAAGATCGTAAAATTTCCGGTCTACACCGGGATAATATTCCGGAAAATGGTCAAATATCAGGTCGTGAATGGTTACCACTGATTTAATATGGGATATTTTGAGCGTAAATGGGATTTCATTGCTTAACCCGTGATAAATGTCAACATTGTGTTTTACAATATCTCTTCGCACCCCGAAACTTCTCCACACAGAACCTCTTCCAACAACCATGTGGGTATTTTTGTTAAAGGCGAAGGGCAATTTATTTTTTAGGGTTGGCGTAAATAAATAGTAATCATTCTCAGGATAGAATTCGGAGAGATTTTTAACCACAGTACGGCTGTAATTCCCCAATCCTGTTGTGTTTTGAAATATCCGTTTTGCATCAAAACCAATTCGCATAGGGCGAAGATATAGAAGTAAAGTTAACTTATGCAATATTGGGTGTGGATTCCGCTATGGGGTATTTAGAGTGTGAAGAAATGGTTACCCTGAATAAGAAAATCCTATGGTGTTTCCGGTCAGGAGCAAATTTTTTGAAGGGTAGAAAATTTGATTTTGGAGGAAAGTAATTTTTAGGGATTTTCTATTCAGGGTAACCCCGATTACGAAAATCATTGGGAATATATTTTAAGCCGAATAATTTATTAATGATTTTCTATAAATGGGTACCCTGAATAAGAAAATCCTATGGTGATTCCGGTCAGGATCAAATTTTTTGAAGGGTGGAAAATTTGATTTTAGAGGAAAGAAATTGTTAGGGATTTTCTATTCAGGGTAACCCCGAGTACGAAAATCATTGGGAATATATTTTAAGCCGAATAATTTATTAATGATTTTCTACTCGGGGTAAAAAAAAAACCGGGCTCCTCTCCCGGTTTTTACAAAACACCTCGCTCATGACGGCGAAGCATGTATTTTAATTAAGGTTTGGTTTATAAACCTATTGTATTATAAACTTACCAGTCTGACTTATGTCAACTCCTGTTAGCCTGTAAATATACACACCGGCAGCGAGGTCAGAACGGTCAATGGTGATGGTATTAGATGTTGTTTTAATAGTTCTGATCAGATTTCCGTTCATATCGCTTAACGCTATTACAAATTCTTTTCCTGTGAAATTAGTGAAATTCATGATGGCAGTTTCGCTGAATGGATTTGGTTGAATTTTCACATTTAATGGATTTGCAGAAATCACTTCAACCCCGGTTTCCGTTATTGTTACACATGCATCATTGAGATTAGTAACTACTTCTTCAAAATTTTCATTTACAGCAGCACTGAAATGTTTGATACATATCTCTGCAGGATAAGTTGCTGTATAAAATATTCTGAAAGTAGGAATAGGTTCAAAATGTATCTGATAAGGAATTTCATTCATTCCCAAAGCAATTATTTCATCTGCTGTATGCGTGATCTGATAATTGGACCCAAAAGTTTCTGGACATAAATTAACTACAGAATCTATTGTTAATCCTTCCATGGTGAATTGTGCTCCCATTACTCTTGCACTGGGATTTAAACTATAAATATCCAGATAATTAAAGGCAGGATTAACTGCACCGATGCTGTAGGTAACAGTATCAGAAGTATTCATTAAAGTTTGTGGAAGTTCACAAAGATCGGTAGCATGGGTATATCCTAAAGCCTGATTGGAGCAACCCATCACCAAAGCTGCATCAACCACATCTATATCACTATCAGCGTTTGCATCGTTACAAATTTCTGCAATTATAGTATTGGCAAGAATATTATCTACATAAAGATCAACATCATTCACTGTTCTTGTACTGTCTTCATTTAAATCACCAACATGATGCCAGCCGTTACAATTTCCTTCACAATCCATTTTTGCAGTTCCCCATATTTCACCGAGGCAATCAAGAAATGCAACACAATCATCTATCATTTCTGCAGTGATATTACCATCAATATCGCGTGTAATTGTCATACATCTTGATGCCCAGTTATTAGCAAGATTTACCTCCACTCTTCCATCAACATCCGGATGATTGAGCCAATTTACTCTTGCAACAAAAGTATAAGTACCATCAGGCACATCGGTTACGTCTATCCACTGACCGCCAGTACCTAATCCATAAGCATCGAAACAACCTGCAGAAATACCCATATCTGCTCCGGTATAACCACCAAAACCGCAAAGGTCCATAACGGCAAAACCATTTTTATGGCCAACAGATAATTCAACACCATCTTCAGTATATAATTGGTATTCGCCATAATCTACATAATGCGTATGTCCGTGACAAGGGTCGAATTGCAAAAGAGGATTTTCAGCAATTGTTCCAATATGATAATCTTCATCACCATAATTCCAGATACGAATTCCGAATTTTATTATTGTTCTTATTCCGGGACCTGTTAAAGAACCTTCTTCTATGTAACATTCGTTAGTCCAGTCATCTGCATCAATTGTAGTCAATTGAAAATCTGTACCCCAACCGGCACCGATCTCACCATCGAAATAAGTAGGATCTAAAACAAGATCCGGTCCTGAAGGGCAATCAGGATTGCCGGGATAAATACAAGAACCATCACTTACAATTGCAAGTGGTGAATAATTACATGCGTAAGGATCTATACAACCTGCGGGTGCACCGGAATATGTTAACGACCATTCTATGGCAGTTCCACTGCAATCAACATCATAATCTCCAATGCGAATAAATATTTCTGTGCCTTCTTCTAAAATTGCAATAATCTGAGATTGTTCATCGCAAAAATCATCGTTATAGGCCATTGTTCCTTCTGCTAATTCAGTTGGAATTAAACCTGCACAATGATCATAAATATAAATTTTGGTATTACAGGTATTTCCAAGATCGCAGGTAGTAAAAATATAGGAACCTGTTACCGGAACAGTATAACTGTACCAATAATCGGGGTTTGGTGCTGTATAGGTTCCTTCGGAAATTACTACAGCTTCCGTGCAATCGTCACCCGGTGAAAATGGAGCCGGTAACATAACAGTTTTGGTTTCTACAACCGTTGCGAAAAGATTATTTTCGGAAAAGGGTACAAGTGTTAAAATGGCAATGAGGATGGTTGGAGGAGTAAATTTTTTAGTCATTTAGATTGAATTTTCTGACCTTAAATGTAAAAACTTTGTTCGGAATTACAAAATTATTTTAAACACCAGGGTTTCAGGTACTGAGTGACTTCAATTCCGAAGCTACTACTGCAATGGTTTTAGGCGCATTGCCGACAAATATTTTTTTACCTATGATAAAAACAGGGCGCTTCAGAAAGGTGTATTCCTGTAAAATGTACTTGCGATAATCCTGTTCTGCTAATTCCATTTCGTTTAAACCCCAACCACGGAACTTAAGTGCTACCTTACTGAATAAGGCAAGATAAGATCCGGCCATTTTCTGCATCTCTTCTATTTGATCTTCCGTGATAGCTTGAGTTTTAATATCCTGCAATTCGAAAGGGTAATTTTTTATTTTGAGGTCTTTCATTATTCTGGCACAGGTAGAACAACTGCTGAGGTAATATAATTTTAATACTTTTTTTTTGGGCATGATATTAATTAAATGAAAAACGAAAGTGATTATTAACTTACAATATTAATCCTTATTCAAAGTAAAGGTGAATGTGCTTCCTTTTCCGGGTTTTGATTCTACAACAATAATTCCGTGGTGTTTTTCTACAATTTTTTTGCAGATGGATAATCCCAATCCTGACCCTTGAATTTTATCGCGTGGATGTAGGCGATTAAAAAATCCGAAAATTTTGGTTTGGAACTGTTGCGGAATTCCAATTCCGTTATCCTTGATCTTAAATTCCCACTGATCTGATTTTTCTTCCATATCAATAAAAACCAGTGGTTCACTTTTGCTGCGGAATTTAATTGCATTGTCTATTAAATTCTGAAATAACAATAGTATCTGCGAATGATTTCCATACAAAACAGGAAGATCGGGATAAAGAATAAGTGCATTACTTTCTTCTACAGCCAAATGCAAATTATCCAGCGCTTTGCGAATGATATCATTACCGTCAAATTTTGACATTGGCTCCTCTAAATGATCTAACTTACTAAAAGTAAGAAGATCTTTGATGAGATGATGCATACGCTGCGCTGCATCAGATGCGAAGTGAAGATATTCATTTCCTTCCTCCGTTAAAGTATTACCGTAACTGCGCAAAAATAAATTGATGTAAGCAGATATATTTCTCAGTGGCTCCTGCAAATCATGTGATGCTGAATAGGCAAATTGTTGTAATTCCTGATTGCTCTGCAATAATTTTTCATTTAATTGAATTAAAGAGTCATTATTTTCTGTTATCCTTCCTGATAATTCATTTTGTTTGGCGGAAATATTATTTCTTATTTGCAGCGAGTCCTGCACCTGTAAATAAAAATTTGAAAATATTCTACAGGTATTATTATCTGCCTCTGCAATTTGAATATTTGTTTTAGTAAACCCATAAAAAAACAACTCCACATCACCCGACCTGCGTATACATAGTAAAATTTCAATTAGGTGATTAGGCTCATTTATATCTGAAATAATAGAGAATTCTTCTTTGTTCAGAAATAAATATTTTTCTCTATCCTCCGGAATTTCTTTTTTCAAAGAAGCATTTAGAGGATATTTAATATTAATAGTGTTCTTTTTTTTGGGAGTTTCAGGAAAACAGCGGATAAAAAGATCTTTTTTTTCACTGACTCTGTAGATTGCACAATGATCGAGTTCAAATAATTTTTTGAAACAATCGGCAAAATATTGTTGCGCACCAGCCGCTTGGCGGATAAAAACAATTTTTTCAGACATCTCTGCGATGAGAGACAAGGATTGCGGTTTTGCCAAGTTGTGTCGTGTTTTAATATGTGCGAAAGATAATGCCGTTTTTTCCAATCGCACAAATTTTTTAATGGAAAAAAAAATATCGTATCGATTTCCTTCCTCAACCATTTTATAATGTGCCATATTTCTGTCATCTTCGCGGTATTATTTCCAACATGATCCTGAGTTTCAACACTATTCAGAAGCCCTCCACCGGTTCCTATTTGGATTCGGGTAGTAAGTTTTTGGGATATGCCTATCCGATTTCCGGGGAAGCGGAGGTTAAATTATTAAAAGACTTCCTAAGGAAGCAACATCACAAAGCTGTGCATGTTGCTTTCGCCTACCGACTGGGTTTTGAAGGTGAAACAGAAAGAGCGTCGGATGACGGAGAACCTTCGGGTACAGCGGGCAGACCCATTTTGAATGAAATGAAAAGCAGGGCGATAACGCAGTGTGTAATTTTGGTGGTGCGGTATTTTGGAGGCAAAAAACTCGGTGTTCCGGGCTTGATCAATGCATACAAAATGGCAACGGTTGATACTCTGGATAGGGCAAAGATCATAACAGTGCCCATCAAAGAATCGTATAAAATTTCCTGCAGTGGAACTGATATGCAAATAGTAATGCATGAACTCAATAAGGTTGGGGCTCAAATCATAAATACAGAATTCGGGGAAATATGTAATTTTAGGATAGAATTTGAACGCGCAAATGCAGAAAAAATATTATCTAAACTCCACAGTATCTGGCAAATACAAATCGAACATCTATCTACTTTATAAAAGGTGTTTTTTAGTATTACTGTTTATCATTTCCGGTATTTTTCTTTCCGCACAAAATGTTTCAGTACGGAATTTTAAATCAGCGATACCACTGAATGGAAACAATACCATGGAAGTAGAAAAATATTTATTGAACATGTATGCAGATTTAGGTGCATCTTATTCTAATATTCAATTAATCACAATAAAAAATTCACCAAATATTACGTATTATACTTTCCGACAAAATTATAACGAAGTATTGATCTCAAATTCCATTTTAAAAGTGGCAGTAAATAAATCCGATGAAATTCTATTTATTGCAGGTAATTATTTTAGAACCCTCGATTGGAATTTACCCATTGAAAAAAGCCAAAAAATACAAATTCCTGTTACTTTAAGAAATATTTATAAAATAACCGAGGATATTAATTGCACTCCAATAATAATTGTGGATGAAAATGATATTCCGGTAAAATATTTTGAATTTGATTTGATAAATAACGCAGACAGAAGCAGGACAACCCTATTGTTGAAAGAAAATGGTGAATTATTTTCCGAAACCGACAACAGAGTATATTTTTCGGCAATAGATACCACTGTTACCGGCAAAGTATTTGGGCCCGATCCGCTTACTTCTGCTGAAACCACCTATGTGGGAGAATATAAAGATTTTGATGATGCCGATACTGCAGTGTTAACAGCAGAATTGCTGGAGGTAAGCTTTAAGGCAACGTTAGAGGATGGAATTTTTTATTTGAGAAATGATTCTGTCATTCTAAAAGATCTGAATACCCCAATTACAGGAGTTGTAACCTCCATTACTCCGGCATTCAATTTTACAAGAAGTGAAAGTGGATTTGAAGATGTAAATACATTTTATCATATCACAAATCTCAATAATTATATTTTAAGTTTAGGATACACCGATTTGCAAAATTTTTATATTGAAATTGATCCTCATGGTGCCAGTGGGGCCGATCAATCGTTTTATGTGAGTGCTGTAATTCCATCTATACAACTCGGCGAAGGCGGTGTTGATGATGCGGAAGATGCAGATGTGATAACACATGAATATGGACACGCATTGAGTGATCAGGCAGCACCCGGAACAAACAACGGATTAGAACGCCGTGCTTTGGATGAAGGATATGGCGATTATTTTGCTGCGAGTTATTCGAGAATGTATAGTGATTACCGATGGAATTTTATTTTCAGCTGGGACGGACACAACGAGTTCTGGTCGGGAAGAAATGCTAATACCAATAAACATTATCCCGAAGATAATTCCGCGGATTATTATTCCTCCAGTGAAATTTGGAGCGGCGTTTTAATGGATATTTTTGATGCCATAGGGAAAGAAAATACCGATAAAATTGTTTTAGAAACCCTTTATGGAAGTTTCGACAATATGAGTATGCCGGATGCCGCACAAATTATACTTGCATCGGAAGAAAGCATTTTTGCTGGATTATATTATGAAGAAGTTTTTAATGCCCTGGATGCACGAGGCCTAATAAATCCCGTGGAAACAGAAAATTTAATCTCCCACCAAGCAATTCAATTTAAAAATACCTACGGCTTTAGTTTTAACAATGAGCCTTTAATTATTGAATTACCGGAGTATCAAAATTATTTATTACAGGTTTATGGAACGGATGGAAAATTAATATTAAGTCAAAAGGGAGTAAATAAAACAATAAATTTAACTCCGGAAAAAATTAATTCAGGCATTTTTATATTGGAAGTAATACTCGAAGATAAAATTAGTAGTTTGGTTATTGAAAAAATGTAAAAATGATGAGGTTCTTTTTTTTATTTTTTCAATAACACCTGACCATTAACCCTTGACCCAATCTCTATTCCCCATCATACTCTTCCGAAGGCCTGAAACTCAGCACCGGAATTGGCGAATGTGAAATAACTTTATTTATTCTCGAACCAAAAAGTAATTGATTGAACCTGTTTTCTGCATGGCTCATTACTACTAATAGATCGGCGTCCATTTCCTGTGCGTATAATAAAACGGAATTGCTAACGGTATCGTGTCTTATCATTTCGGTGGTACATTTTAAACCATTTTTGCTAATGGTTTCGGCAGCTTCCTCCATACGGTTTAACAACTCTTCCTTGCTGGAAATAAATTCCTCTAAAAATTCAGAAACAGCAACGAGATGAATAGTAGAATCTAAATTTTTTGCAAAACGAATAATGCGTTCTACTTTTTCGTGGGTGTGTTTCGTGAGATCTATGGGAAGGAGTAAGTTTTTAAATTTAATGGGTTCCTTAACTGCACGACAAGTTAATACCGGAAAATCGACACTGCGCACTAATTTTTCTGTATTATTTCCAAGATTGAATTTAGATGGTTTAGAATCGGAGCCGAATGTTCCGATACAGGCCAATTCGGCGTGAATTTTAAGTCCATAATCCTGAATTTCGGAAGATACAGATTCCGTTGTAGTGATCACCTCTGCATTGATACGAAAAGCAGCGCCACTTTTGTTTTTCATGTCAAGCAGTTTCTTTTCCAGCGCGAGCAATTTTTTCTTGTATTCGAAGGTGCCTTCCGACTTTTGAAGGAGGTTATCTCTTTTAGCAAAATGCACCAGATCAATAGCTGCATTTGATCGGTTGGCGATGTAAATTGCGTATTGCAGTGCTGCACTCGAGGCTTTTGAAAAATCGGTAGGGACAAATATCCTTCTTTCCTGCTGTTGCATAATTTGCGCAAAAATAATCAGAAAAATTCGATTTAAATTTGTCGGGTATGACCGAACAACACAAGGCTTCAGAATTAATATTAAATCACGACGGTAGTATCTATCATCTCCATTTACTCCCGGAGGATGTTGCAGATACCATAATTACCGTCGGCGACCCCGACAGGGTTAAAATGGTGAGCAGGTATTTCGATACCATAGAGACGAAAAAACAAAAAAGAGAATTTATCACACATACCGGATATATCGGTAAAAAAAGAGTAACTGTAATATCAACAGGTATTGGCACTGATAATATTGATATTTCACTTAATGAATTGCATTTGTTAAAAAATTATAATTTTTCAGAAAATAAATTCAAAGCAGAACCTATTTCCTTAAATATTATCAGAATAGGAACTTCCGGCTGTATTCAGGAGGATATTCCGGTGGATGCATTTTTAGCTTCGTCATACGGAATCGGAATTGACAATGTATTGCATTTTTACAAATTTGAAAATACGAAAGAGGAGGAGGAGATACTAACGAGATTCAAATTACATTGTTATTTTCATCATACTATTCATCCTTATGCGTTTAAAGGAGATGAATATTTACATGCTAAATTTGAAAAAGGATTTTATAGCGGCATCACATTAACCGCGCCCGGTTTTTATGCGCCGCAAGGAAGAAAAGTAAATCTGCCGATTTCGCAGGAAAAGTTTTATGAAGATATTAAAAGTTTTAAAACGGCAGAACATCGCATTACCAATATTGAAATGGAAACAGCAGCGATGTATGGTTTTTCAAAATTGCTGGGACATAAATGTATTTCTCTAAACGTACTACTCGCTAATAGAGCCAGAGGAGAATTTAGCAAAGATCCGGATAAAGCAGTGGATGGTTTGATAAGAAAATCGTTGGAGGTAATTGGAAGTATATGAATTAAAAAATCTCGGGTGAAAACCAAAATAGAATTGGAACAGCTCATAATTTGAAGGTTGGGTAGATTATAATGTCACCCCGCTGGGCATAAGCGTCAACTTAAGCAAATGAGTTTTAATTCTTGTTCATAATTTTTTCTATCCTTTCTACGATCATAACAACAGTATTTGATTACCATGGCCATTGATTCGCTG
>Ga0163152_10001956_pt1 | contig 30917 bp, 27 predicted proteins | sample OliLakLV19MP8IB2_FD_148635 | JGI IMG/M metagenome (GOLD analysis project Ga0163152, IMG submission 148635) | Freshwater microbial mat bacterial communities from Lake Vanda, McMurdo Dry Valleys, Antarctica - Oligotrophic Lake LV.19.MP8.IB-2 | ecosystem: Environmental > Aquatic > Freshwater >...
AGTAACAGGCATTGTCATTATCGCGGAACCAGAACTGGCCGCGATGTACGGTAACCTGTGGCAGTAGCAGGGGAACATCGCTCATGCGACCTCCAAAGGTGCGCCTCGAGCGTACCGTAAACGGAGTTTTCGTCAACTCTTGCACGTTTCCTCATTCTCCATTATTCTCCGCGCAAAGATGGCTCTCCAAATCGGTATCGTCGGACTTCCAAACGTGGGCAAATCCACGCTTTTTTCTGCGATCACAAACAAGCAGGTCGATTGTGCCAACTATCCCTTCTGCACCATCGACCCAAACGTTGGCGTCGTTGAAGTTCCAGATGAACGCTTGGCGGTTCTGTCCAAGATGAGCGGCAGCAAGAAGTTGATTCCAACCGTGATCGAGTTTGTCGATATCGCCGGTTTGGTGAAAGGTGCATCTGAAGGCCAAGGCCTCGGCAACAAATTCCTTGCCAACATTCGCGAGACTGATGCGATCGCTCAAGTTGTCCGCGCATTTGAAGATTCCAATATTCTTCACGTCGATGGTTCCATCAACCCGCTCCGCGATGCAGAAACGATCAACACAGAACTCGCTCTCGCCGACCTCGATGTTTTGACCAAGCGCTCAGGAACAATCGACAAACAAATGAAGAGCGGAAAAACCAAAGAGCTTGAAGCGGAACTCGTCACTGTCACAAAAGCGATTCGCAATTTGAATGAAGGCATCATGCTCCGCGATATCGACTGGATGGAAGATGAGCGTTACGCGCTTCGCGTGTTGCAACTTCTCACGATGAAGCCGATGCTCTACGTCGTAAACGTGAGCGAATCACAACTCGCCGATGACACGTGGAAAGAACGTGTCGCAGAATTGAAAGGCCTCATTGTTCCTGTCTGTATTAAAATGGAAGCCGACTTGGCCACCATGTCGCCAGATGAAAAGAAAGAATATTTGGAAATGGCCGGACAAACACAAAGTGGTTTGAACAAATTGATTCAAGAAGCGTACGTCGTTCTAGGCTTGATCACATTTCTCACCACTGGTGAAATTGAGACACGCGCATGGACCACACCCAAAGGCTCAACCGCCCCACAAGCAGCCGGTGTCATTCACACCGACTTTGAAAAGAACTTCATCCGCGCAGAAATCACGCCTTACACAGACTACGTGGAATGCGGCGGAGAAGCCGGCGCCCGTGAAAAAGGAAAAACCCGCATAGAAGGCAAAGACTACATCATGCAAGACGGCGACGTTTGCTACTTCAGAATCGGAGCCTAAACAAAAACCCGCCGTATCTACCTTGGGCCGGCGGGTTTTTGTTTTGACAGGAAGGGGAAATCCATGGAACGGGGTGTAGATGCGCGTTTTTGAAAACCACATTCCTTTTTGGCGCCTATCAGGCTGGCTATTCTCTGGATTTCTTTTTGGCATAGCGGCTCACAGTCCATGGCCTTATTTCAAATTCGGCTTTGATGCGCTTTCAATCACAAGCGCTCTCGTTATATTCGGAGTATTTATTTTTCGAGACGATAGAGCGCGATACGCCTTTCTTGTCTTGCTAGCTGTTCTCTTTGGTCTTTGGCGATTTGAGTCATCTTACATTCCTCAAAACCTCCGCTTCCTCGATGCAAAAGGTTTTTCCTACGCTCGCGCCACACCAAATCCATGGCGAGAAACACTTTCCGACAGAATCCGCTCCGGACTCCCTGGTGATGAAGGCGCCCTGCTCGCTGGCATTCTCTACGGCGAGCGCAATCTCTCTAAAGACGCCCGCGATGCATTCCGTACCGCCGGCATGACGCACCTGATCGCAGTTTCCGGTTCAAATGTCATGATTATTGTTTTTGCATCATTACAATTATTTGCGATATTTCACATTTCACGCCGTAAAGCATTTATCTGGCTCACGGGAATTCTCATGGGATTTGTCTGGCTGGTTGCGCCACAGGCACCCGTCGTCCGCGCTGCAATTATGGGGTGGCTCGTCGCGCTAGCGCCCATCGTTGGACGCATTCCATCGAGCAAGCGGCTACTGCTAGTCGCCGCAGCGATCTTCTCCTTTTGGAAACCATGGTCACTCGCTTACGATCCATCCTTTGCTTTGTCTTTTTTGGCTACAGGAGGACTCATGACCTGGGGCAAGCTGCTCGACGCACGTCTAGAAAAACAAATTCCTTGGAAAGGACTACGTGAAAATCTCACGATGACAATTTCTGCGACGCTAATGACTACGCCATACGCGATCTGGGCATTCAGCCAGGCTTCACTCATCGGTCTCGTGACAAATCTTGTTGCTGTTCCACTCGTTCCTTGGGCGATGGTAACCGGACTGATCGCGCTCGCATTTCCCTTCAAGCCGTTTACGTTGCCCGCGCAAGGATTCTTGTCTGCACTCTTATCAATAGCAGAAACCTCCGACCGTATCGGGCTTGGATCTTGGTCCGGACTGATCGCAAGTCCAATTTTTATGATCGCTTGTTATTTCGCGATCTACATCCTTTGGACAAAGTTATGCACCGACAAGTGAAATAAAATAATCCACAGGCAGTCATATCGTTTTGTCAGCACGGACATGCTGTTTAGAGTCAGAAACAAAATGAATGAAAGAATCTCATTGAAAGCAGGAAGAAGAAATCAGTAGATATTTTGTTTTGTCATCCATAACAAACAATTATTTTGACGCATTGCTCGTATATTCCTATTGTGTAAACAGGTCGCAAGACCGCGGACATTCACACGATTCGCATCCGCCAACCGGCGGAGGCGGAAGAAGAACAGTACATTGTAGGTTGAAGGACGCACCCGGGAATACCGGCCCGGAATGTGTCCATGATTCGGACCGAGCCATGCTTGCGGTTCTGGGTCATGCTGAAAAGCGGGTTGAACAATGTGCGTTGCCGGAAGGGGAGTGTTGGGACAGACGGGTAAAACGATAACTGACTCATCAGTTATCAACCGCGTCCGTCTCGATACTGGTGAGACGACCACTCGCCTCCTGATCCGGTCGAGTCTCTGCGCCGGGTAACCCCCGGCCGTGCCCACAATGAGTGTTGGGTGCGGTCGGAGGTTCCTATGCGCAGGTTAATGTTCTGGATGTTCTGTAGTTTTTATTCCTTTCTGCTTTGGCCGTGCGTCGCAGGATGTGCCAAAGGCGGTGACGCGATACCTCGTCGACGTGACGCAGGTGTCATGATCTCGCCTCACGCCATCTCTTCTGCCGATGCAGGAACGCGCCCCGTCATGCGTGAATCCTGCAACGGCGAGGACGACGATCTCGACTCGCATGTCGATGAAGACTTCCTCTGTCCTTTGGGAAGAATGGGCGAGATCTGCGTGACGAGTTGCGGAGTAAACGGCTATCGCCTTTGCGAAGCGCCGTCATGCACATGGAGTACCGTCTGTCACAACTTCGACGAGCTCTGTGGTGACGACCTCGACAATGACTGTGATGGTCATATAGATGAAGACTGCGCCGCAAATCCCACGGACGATTGGATGTGTCGAGAACCGTTCACGAGCATCCATCTCACTCCCGACCCGACACGACTCGGGATCTGCGCAGAAGGCTGGACGCTCATACTCTGGGGAGCTGGCGGAGCCTTCGAGCCATACATTTCCGCACCAGGAACGTCACTCGATGCGACTATTCGTGATGACTGGCTAGGTTGGGCTGCCTTCACCGCCTACTGTGGTGATTGGGATCATGTTCATCACTGGGAATCAGATGTGGGCCATCTCTCAAGCTCGTCTGGAGTCTCGGTCACGCTCGATGGCGACCCCGTTCCTGTCGAGGTCTGCTACGACCCAGGCGGAGACATCATTCGCCCGCTCATTCCGGTGCAATGCGGCTTGCCCGCATGTCCCGGACCGTCCTACTGAAAGTACGCCCCGATCCGTCCGCCAGCTGGCGGATCGGGTCGGGGCGCTTCTCTTGACTTATCCACTTTACCCACAGGAACGTATCCTTTAAGGTATAGAACATAAATAGAACGAACATTTTATATGGCAAAAAAAGTAAGTGATGAAATAAGCAGCCGCCGTATGGCAGCACAAACGGCAATCGATCAGATTAAAGAAAAGTTTGGCGACGGTTCCATCATGCGACTTGGGGAAGCACGTAAGATGCAGGTTGATACAATTCCTACAGGCTGTCTCTCACTCGACCTTGCTCTCGGCGTTTTTGGTGTTCCACGTGGACGTATCGTAGAAATCTACGGCCCAGAAGCTTCCGGTAAGACAACGCTCGCTCAACATATCATCGCAGAAGCTCAAAAAATGGGAGGCATTGCTGCTTTCGTCGATGCAGAACACGCGCTTGACCCAGACTACGCTCGCAAGATCGGTGTAAACGTCGATGAAATGCTGATTTCACAGCCAGACACCGGTGAACAGGCGCTCGATATCGTAGAAACGCTCGTCCGATCCAATGCGATTGATGTGATTGTCATTGACTCCGTAGCCGCGCTCACACCAAAAGCAGAAATTGAAGGCGAGATGGGAGACCATCACATGGGTTTGCAAGCACGTCTCATGTCGCAGGCTTTGCGTAAGCTCACGAGTATCGTTTCCCGCTCCAAAACAACGGTGATCTTCATTAACCAAATCCGTATGAAGATTGGCGTTGTCTTTGGCAACCCAGAAACCACGACAGGTGGAACGGCTCTCAAATTCTACTCATCCATGCGCATCGAGGTTCGACGTAGCGCTCAAATCAAGATGGGTGAGAAAATCATCGGAAACCGCGTTAAAGTAAAAATTGTAAAAAACAAAGTCGCTGCCCCATTCCGTACAACGGAATTCGATATCATGTACAACGAGGGTATTTCTGTTCCGGGAGATTTACTCGATTCGGGTGTAGAGCTTAATGTTGTGAGCAAGTCCGGTAACTCCTATTCTTTTGGAGGAGAAAAGTTGGGAGTAGGCAGAGAAAATGCAAAACTCGCTTTAAAAGAGCGTCCAGCACTCATGAAAGAAATTCGAGAGAAGTGTATCGCTTCTTGGCAGAGCAGAGAACTTACCGGTCTTTCAAGCGACAAGTCCGATGAAGGCGAGGACGATGCAAATGCACCGGTAGCAGCAGAATAGGAGGAATCAACTAATTTCTGATAGAATAGGGCGGTTATGGCCCGACGTAGGAAGAAAAAATTTGATCTAGCTTTAGATTCAGAAACAGGTAAAGGGGTAGCAGTTGTTTTACTGTTTTTCCTCTCGTTCTTCCTGTTGCTTTCCATGTTCGATTTAGCCGGCGCCTTTGGCCGTGCTCTGAGCGATGGTGTCTCTTATGTATTTGGATGGGATAAGCTCATCGTGCCCTTCCTGCTCATGGCATGGGCTTATCACATACTCGCGCCTGATCGTCTGCCAATCCGATTTAGTAATGTCGTTGGTTTTCTTTTGTTCTTCATTACACTCAATCCACTTGTACACGCCATCACATTTCCTGATGCAAAGATTGTTGCGGATGCGGCCTTGATGTCTGCTGGTGGCAAGCTGGGTGAAATCGTTTCAACGCCACTCATCAATATGATGGGTCTAGCGGGAGCTGTCGCAATTCTCATCGCGCTCTTCATTGTTTCATTGCTACTTTCATTTAATACGTCTCTAAAGCAAATCCTTTTCTTTGTCGATCTTCTGTTGAAAGGAATACGTAGCGCTTTCCAAGTAATCGGGTCGCCTTTCCGTGCATGGAGCGATTCAAGAGCGCGTGCTTCTGAAGCGGCTCAGTTGCGTGACGGCCAAGCCCCAATGATTGCTTCAGCCGCAGATGAATCACAAGAAGAGGAAGAATCCGAGGATGAAAAGCCGGAAGCGGATGAAGAAGAAGAGGAATCAGAAGAAGACAACGATGATGAAGCCGCCGTGCCCTCCAAGCCAAAAGCTAAACGTCGCCAAACTCGTATCGAGATTCCGGTTGAATTACTTGAGCGCCGCGATCAGCGTCCGACCTCTGGCGACATTGTTCATAACCGTGAAGTTATTCGCCGCACGCTGGAAACATTTGGTATTCCAGTTGAAATGGCAGAAGTTGCCGTTGGTCCAACCGTCACACAATTTGCTTTCAAACCATCAGATGGCGTGAAACTCTCACGCATCACAGGTTTGCATAATGACCTTGCGCTCGCGCTCGCTGCGCATCCGATCCGTATTGAAGCACCAATCCCTGGCAAATCCTTGGTCGGTGTTGAAGTTCCAAATCAAAGTGTCGCCACGGTCGGTTTGCGTGAGATGATCGAGTCCAAAGAATTCCGCGACCGCAAGACTCTCCTCTCTTTTGTTCTAGGACGGGATGTTTCCGGCAAACCTTGGCTTGGCGACCTCGCAAAAATGCCACACTTGCTCGTTGCCGGTGCAACAGGTTCTGGAAAATCGGTTTGTTTGAACATCATCATCATGTCGTATCTCTACGCGCTCGGTCCTGACGATGTAAAATTCATCATGGTCGATCCAAAGCGCGTAGAGCTCCAGGTATACAACGGCATTCCGCATTTGCTGACGCCGGTTATTACCAAGGTTCCAGAAACCGTGAATGCACTCAAATGGGCTTTGCGAGAAATGGATCGTCGTTACGACTTGCTCGCTAAGCATGGTGTACGCGACCTACCTACCTACAATACAAAAGTGCAAGATCGCATTCCGTATCTTGTTATTTTGATCGATGAGTTGGCGGATCTCATGGCTACGTCCGCCTCCGATGTAGAAGGTCCGATTGTCCGACTCGCTCAGATGTCGCGTGCCGTTGGTATTCACTTGGTGCTTGCAACACAACGCCCTTCCGTAGACGTCATCACAGGTTTGATCAAAGCAAATATTCCAGGGCGTATCGCTTTTGCCGTCGCCTCTGCTACGGATTCTCGCACAATTCTTGACCAACAAGGCGCTGAAAAACTTCTTGGACGCGGAGACATGCTTTACTCCACCGCCGAGCTATCTATGCCAAAGCGCGTGCAAGGCGCTTTTGTCTCGGAAACAGAAATTCAACGCGTTGTTGAATATGTAAAATCTAAATACGAGCCCGCTGATTACGATCTTTCCGTCACCAATCGACCGTCCGCCGGACCAACGATATTTGGCGACAGCGGTCTCCCTTCAGAAGATTCAGACGAGCTTATTCCTGCCGCCAAAGAAGAGATTATCCGCGCAGGAAAAGCCTCCGCTTCATTGCTCCAGCGTCGCCTCAAAGTCGGTTATGCACGCGCCGCTCGTCTTCTTGATCTTTTAGAGGAAGAGGGCTTCATTAGTGCGGGTGATGGTGCAAAACCTCGTGAAATTCTCAAGGCAGATTTCTTAAAAGATCAAGCGCCGCCAGAAATTCCGGATGAAGATGAATTGGAAGTCGAGGAGGAGGAGTCGCTTTAGGTTAGAAGGTTTACATCTCACGGTTTACAGACTACGTTTTGTCTATGGCCTTTGTCCTTAAACGAGTGAACAGCACCGGAAAACTCGGCCCCGATTTGGTTGAGTTACGTGAGCGTGCCGGACTTTCACTCGAGCAGGCCGCTCGTTTGGCTAAGCTCACCCCCTCATTCTTACGCGCCCTAGAAGAGGAAGACTGGAGCGGTTTACCGGACGCCGTGTATGCAGAAAAATTGCTCAAGTCCTACGTGTCCTTTTTTGGAGTAAACGAATCCTACTATCTTCACAAATTCAAAGACGGTCTGCGTACGCGTGAAATCAAACGCAATCCTGCCGATTTTCTCCCGCGCCCTGTTCGATTAGGCGCGACCGCACTCGTTGTAACACCTCGCATTATCGCAGCCGTTGGCTTCATGTGTTTTGTGTTTTTGTTGGGAGGTTACGTCTACGCACAGGCTCGCGCGATGTCGGTTGCTCCGGACCTAGAAGTAGCGAGTCCATCCGACGGTATGCGAATCGACGATCCACACATCGTTATTGATGGTCACACCTTGTCAGGCTCGCTTGTCACGATAAATGACGTAGAAGCGACAGTTCGTCCCGATGGAACGTTCACACTCGATATGAATGTTCCACGTGGAACAACTCTGATTAGAATTGTTTCACGCAGACGTCATGGCGCAGAATCTGTTGCAATCCGTCGTGTGATCTATGATCGAGCCCCCGTAGCAGCCGTTCCGGAAGAAGAATAAAAAAATCATCCCCCTAAACCCGCAGAGCGGCGCCACATCCAGATGGTGCCGTTTTCTGCGTCAGGAGAGATCCGCGAACGCATCAGATGATGCACGCACGGGTAGACGTGGAAACAGCACCGAGACGTACGGCGCTCCGCAGGTTTTGAAGGACGATTGGAAATTGAACGTAACGCAAACGCCCCGTTCCGGCAAGAAAAGCCAGACGGGGCGTAGCAGGAAAGTGCGCCGGAGAAATCAGCGTCGGCCATTGATGGCAACGCGAACATCGTCAAAGACGAGGTAGAGGAAGGCGATGATCGCCACGAAGGACATTATGCGTCCTCTGATTTATTGCGATCCGGATCGTCGATAGCGACAGAGCCAGAATCGAGTAGCCTTCTCAGGAGATCTTCGGGTACCCGTGTGATCACGGTTTGATCGTTGTTCCCGATCTCATTTGTCAGGCCTTGCGGTGGCCATGTTCTCTTTAGATCCGTACGATCTTCCTCGCTCATTCGTTTACCTCCGGGACGATCACGTTATCAGAAATCGATCATTGTGTCCAGACTCAGGAACAAACAAGCCCCGATCCGACAGAATGTCGAATCGGGGCTGCTCAGAGTAGGGGGCGGTTTGATCCGCCCTTCGTTCAGGCCGTCACCGCACCGGATTCCTCGGTCGGGGGACTCTCGTCTCCCTCCTTGGTTTCCGTCACGACTTCCGGCGTCTCTTCTGTCGCCTTGTTGCGGCGGCGGTTGCGCTTGGCCTTGGGCTTGTCGCCCTCGACCTTGCCCTCTTCCGCGGTCTCGGCCTTGGAGGCCTCGTCCTGGGACGAGGCCTTGCGCTGCTCACGCGGCGCGGGCAGAAGTCCGCGGACGCGGTTCTCTGCACGGTGGCTGAACCCGCTCCAGTGCGCCACGACGTTCTGGAAGAACGGCTCGGCGACCACGAACGTGTTGAGCAGGAGCACGACCGTCTTCATCGGCATGAAAGTCATGTAGCCAGTGGAGCGATAGTCGTCCGTGAAGACGGCGTATCGCGTCCCTTCGCGCTCCTCGATCGTCGGGCGGAACGGGTAGCGTCCGAAGACGGTCCCAGTGAACACGCGCTTGGCGCTGTGGGCATCGTCGCCGACCTTGCCCGCCTCGAGCGTGCCGCCGACCGCCTGTCGGAACGGTGTGCTGTCACGACCGTTGTTGATCGCGCGCGGCTCGCGGAACTCGCTGTTGTGCAGGAAGTGGGCCACGTCACGCATCGTGAAGGTTTCCTGCTGGGCATACCGGCCCCCTTCCCGATCGCTCGGGTCGAGGAAGTACACCGGCATCGGAGCCGGCTTGCCGTTGCGCTTGATCATCGGCAACTCCTCACCCTCGGGGGTGGTGTAGATGCCGTCGATCAGCATGCGGATCATGGGCGCGAGCCCATCGAGCTTGGAGACGAGCTCCTTGAGCTGGCCCTCCTTCTCGCAGAGATCACGCGTGAAGATTTTTATGTTGAGGTTGGTCTGCAGCTGCTGATTGCCTTCCTCCATGTCCTTGGAGTGGATCACGGCGCTCTCGAGTCGGTTACTGAAGATGAACTCGAAGCGGCGCTTGAACGCCTTCTGGGCCGAGTCGAACGAGGGCATCGGGAACTGGAACCACACGAGGGGCTTGTTGTCGGTCACGGGAACCTCCATGTCCGCCGTAGCGGAGGTGATTGGACTGAACGTTGTTGGTTGAATTGTGAACGGGCGTCCTTGATTCCATTTCACCGGAATCTCGGAAAGAATCTGGGGCGTAACGCTTCAGAGTCGGAGGTTTATGAACCTCGCAGGGCGTTAATTATTTTCCCCCCGATGGCCTCGTCTTTTCAGACAAGGAAATTTGGGGGGAAGGCCTCGCTTGTAACAGCGAGGTCCTCAGAGAATCAGGACCTTCGATACACGATCTCGGGCATCAGACGATGCGCGAGCCCATGCGGATCCTGAAGCATGTCGATGAGCGTTCGAGACCGCATCTCCAGATCATCCCGACCATGACGTCGGAATTCCTGAATGCGTTCTGCCAGAGGTCGCAGGCGCTTGAGAGCGCCGTCGAGCTTCTGGATGAGGATATCGACCGGCGTGACAGACCGCACGAATTGCGGAACGTCTTCCGATACTTCCTCCAAGTCGAGCGACCATTTGCTCTTCTTGGGGATGACATTGTGTTTGGCGACGATTTTCTCCGCCAGACGGGCAGCCGTTTCCGCTTCCGGACCCGTCCCTCGTTCTGCGAGAGCCTGGAGCGTGGCCGCTTTGGAAGCGGCCTTGTGCTCGGCAGGACCAGGCAGATTGTGCTTGGGCGGTTCAGAACGAAAGGCGTTCAGAGCCTTCTCGACGAGGTCTTCGTCGCCCATGTCGCGCAGCTCGTTGATGAGCGGCTCGAGTGTGGACCACGGAGTCGTCCGGATGTCGTTGGCGAGTTCTCGCAACCGCATCAGGGTGTAATACCCCGTTGCAGCGAGCGAGTTCACGATCTCCGCGAGGAGATCGTTGAAGTACAGCATCTCGAGACGATTGTCCCGAAAGGCGAGGATGACCCGGTCACGTCGACCGAGCCAATTCTCCGAGTAGAGCAACTCGTCGTCGCTCGCATCGTCATCGTCACGAATGACAAACGGTGCAAAACGGGACGTGAAGCCGTACACGGGATCGATGGATCCGATCGCTTGTGTCAAAGGAACCTCCTGGTTTTTGATTGGTCGGCGATATGCCTCCCGCTCCGATGCACGACGATTCGCGCTTCCAGAGTGGGAGGCCGAGACAGACAAGCTGTTTTGTCTATCTCGGCCACAGATGATTAGTTGTGTCCCCGTCGTGGGGGCGAGCCGATCATCTCGGTCATGTTGTGCGGAGCCAGTTTCCTGGCATCACGCCGCAACTGAGTTCTCTCTTCCGACAGGCCGTTAAGCCTGTCCTCGAGATGAGCGATGTCGTTCTCGATGGCCTCGGGGGACACTCCTCCAAGTCGCAACTCGAACTCGCCCAGACGACGCTCGTCAAATCGACGATGCAGTCGCGTTTCCGTTTCCTCGCGCCCATTGCGTGCGAGGAGCTGTTCGGTGGGCGGATGTTGCACCTCCGAGTAGCCGGACGTATCGGTATCGTGCTCGCTCTCCACCTCGTTTCCGAGGCGTGCCTGGAGGAGCAGGATGTCCATGTCGTCGCTTCCGATTTGTTCGGCCGCGAGACGTGGTGGGACTCCCTTGTCGGGATCGAAGTCGCCGTTGTTGAACGGGTCTTCGGCTTGGTTCTTGGCTGACCATCTATCGATGGTCGTGATAAAGAATCCTTTCAAGAGAGCCTCCTTGGTTGTGTTTCGTTTTTCCGAGCGGAATCGCCCATTCCGATCCGGAAGTTCCTGGAGGTCTGCGTCTGGGCCAAAAGAGGCCAAACGCAGAAGGAGAGGAGTTGTAGTCGCAAAGCGTCCAACCGCAGTCAGAGACCCGCAAACCGACAAGCAAAACAACCTCCAAGAACTTCCGGACCAAAGATGAAACGAACTGAACAGAATACGACCATTTAAGCTATTTGTCAAGAATCTCAGACATTCAGCCGATGAAGTTGGAAAAATATTCCAGCCCTCAATGAGCTGTCCGACTCAACCCATGTTTTAAATGGGGAGTCGGACAAAGAGTTCATCGGAAACGTTCTCGCATGTGAATGTTCACGTACGTAACGTCGCCGGTGATAGGAAGCGTTGCATTCCAACGGCACCAATCATGGTGATAGTCCGTGGAACAGCTTCCATGAAGTGAAGGTGCGTAGCGCGTTCGCCAGCGACGATCTGCGCCGCTGGGTCGCATCGGAGCCGGAATCGGCGAGAGGAAGGTTATTCCATCCACCGATTCTGTGTGTCGATGTGAGTCTTCACCCACACCGCGCGCTCCTTGCAACCATCCGTAGATGATAGGTCGATCAAGTCGCGACCAGCCCCATCCGTGATAGTGGTTGTCGATTGCAAAACCGACTTCCACATTGACGTTCGCTCGACGAACCCCGTCTTCAGACGGGATACGTTCGACTCCAACGACGGTCGCGGTGAGCGTACCTCCACGCACGCGGTAACCGCGAGCGTGATCGTAGGTGTGCATCGCGCGAGCGTTGTGATCGAGCTCCATGTATACATCACCAACCGGCTCGAAGTAGCCTTCGTTGTTGTCCGTGACATGGAATCCGACGAGCACGATCACGATGATCACGCCGACGATCCAGAATGCGGCACCTTTCATCAGGCCGCCTCGAGCAGGTAGATCTCACGCTCTTCCTCTATCTTTGGGAAGAGGAACACTAGCGGATCGACGCCCAAGGGAGCGCAGCCGCCGATTCCGAAGTGCCGAACGATCTCCTCTTGAATCATCTTCTCGATGTTGGTCAAGGAACCTCCGATATTGGGTCGCGGAGAAACGATGTGCTTCTTTGCGCCCGCCTCGCTCATCGAATCGCTTCGATGATCAGGGTGGACGCCGTTCCGAGAAAATGAATTCTCGGAACGGCCAGAGTGTCAGACGCTGAGCGCCTTGGCGAAGGGCTTGTGCGTCACGGGACGCATACGCCGGAGCACCGTGAGGCGCTCGTTGAGGCGGACCGCGAATGCGATCAGATTCTTGTCGCTGACGCGACCGATGTTGGGGTGCTTGAGCGCGAGCTCATTCACCTCCTCCATCTTCACACGTGTCGTCTCCTCGAGCTCGCTTCGCAGCTCGTTGATGATCACCTCGAGCGTGTTGCTCGCGGTTCCGTCGGGAAGCGCCTTGCCGCCCGAGAGGACCGCGAAGCTCTGTTCGAGCTTGTTACGCGTGGCGATGCGCTGGGCCTCGAGCTTGGTCTGCTCGAGTGCCAGCACGTAGATCGGGCTGAGGCGCTTGATGAGCACCTCCGCCTTGTCCGCGACCACCCCATAGCTGTCGCATCCCTTGTGGATGCGTGCGAGCACCGCGATCGACTTGCGCACTGTGACCGTGAGCTTCTTGGGGTTCTTCACCCCGAGGCCCTCGAGGAGCTCCGCCTGCGTGACGCGCAGGAAGCCCTCGAGTTGCCCACGCGCCGTCATCTCCGGATGCTTGTTGGCATCCTGGACTTCGTTCTTCACGAAGACACGGATGCCGACGATCTTGCTGATGAGCGACGCGAGGAGATTCGTGTTGGTCATGGAAGGAGCCCTTCTTTTAGGTGGCGAGTAAAAGCAACTTGCTTCCGATCGCACCAATCTCGCTCGTCGAATTGCTTCAACGGTCGGGATCGGTGCTGGATAGGTGCCGCTATCCAGCGATGTAAGAGAAGCCCCTTTTGGCACGGGCTATATTATTTCCATAAAAGTACAAACCTCTTTCTTTCGTTGCGTAGATGTCCGACTCCGTCGGTACCACGGTCGATCAACTTGCGTTGATCAGGCGGCGCACGGGAGCTGACTCGTGACCAGCTCGCGCTCGACGTTGACCTTTCGATAGGCCTCGTAGTAGCGCAAGCCGTCGAGGAACTCCTTGGCCCTTTCCTCCAAGTCCCAGGCGACGTACGCCAGATCCTTGGCGAGCTGTAGCGCGCCACGATCCGTCTGCGGCTTCCGCGGGAGGAAGGTCATGATCTCGAGGATCTCGTCGCACTCTCTGATGATGCCAACGGACTGGCGGCAGCGGTCGAGTGCAACTCGGTAGATCGTATCGTTCTGCATGTCTACTTTCGGTAGCACGGGGGTGAAGTTATCCCGCGCCACACTCTCGAGAAAGAAAATATTCTTTTCCGAGAGTGTGGAACGGGACGTTCCACACAATTTGAAAGGTCAATCCGTTTTTGAGGCGGACAGGTGTAAGGAAGAAGGCGGTAAGAACCAAAGTTCGTTCCGCTTTTGGAAACCGTGTCTCGAGAGCCGCAGACGAATCCGCCGCTATCGAGTTCGATTTCCGTCCGTTCGGATACCCATGTTCGGGTCCGATCGGGTTTCTTCCCCACGCCTGTACGTCTTTCAGACGAATGCATTGAAGGCGGATGGTCCGCAGTGGTCCGAAGACCGGCAGATCCAAGAAGTCATACATTGAGTGGTCCCAGACGAATCCGAGTCCATACAATGCATGAGCACCTTCTTTGGCTTGCGCCAAAGGCTCCCTCCTCCAATGTCTTCGTCCGAAAAATCAAAAGGAGACGCTTGGCGCGTCTCGGTCAGGGGCGTTAACAAGACTTCCGCCAGCTTCCAAAAAAGAAGTGGCAGATAAAGTCTCGTCTCAGCTCTCCTTCCAAGACGAATATTAGAATGTAATGTGTGAAATGCGTTTCCGCAGATCAGACTTCCGAGCGAGTCGGAATCCTGCGGAGCTCTTGTGGACCAGAACTTCGATCATCATGTTCGTGCGCATTTGCACCTCGTTGTTGGTTGTTGTGAAGTCGCTATCGACGATCTTGTCCTTTCGGATTCAATCATCGTAACGAGATACTATAGCACAAAGCCGAGATCTTGTCAAGTAAGGTAAACAAAACGAATATTAGCCAATTTGGCTAATATTAAATGTATAATCATATATTGTGAAACATATGTTATCTATTGATAACAAAATATCCGTTAGATTAGCCATTATTGTGGATAAGCTAAGATTAGCTACCTATTTGTATATAGTGCAGAAGTACTATTTATCTAAAATTAGCCAAATTTGACGAAATCATCATTTTGTCCAATTCGCTTGACGTATGAAACACCACATGTTAAATTTCGCGCGAAAACACGCGTCTTGACAGGGAATTGCGCAACCACTCTGTCAAGAAAAAGTGACCCCCAGTTTCACTTCATGAGCTCTCGTAATCTGTAATCGAAGTCCCTCCCGATTTCCCCTTCGGGAGGCATTTTGATGCTCTATATCGCGTGTTTTTTTCACTAATTGAAACCGGTTCGTAATCATCTGCACGGCCACCGTCGTCATCCGGCTGCCATGTCCAGCTTTTTGACGGTCCCGTTCGGAATTACGTTTGCCGAGTAAATTTATCGCCCCATGCAAGCGATGCAATTCCGCCGCCAGGCTCCAAAGGAAGCCGAGCGACGCTATTTCACGGCCGCCCGTGATGCCATGGCTCTTCCGGATCTCATCGAGATTCAGAAAGCGTCCTATCGTTGGTTTCTTGAAGAAGGAATCCGCGAACTTTTCAACGAGATTTCGCCGATCAAAGATTTTATCGGCCGTGACCTCGAGCTCTCCTTCGTCGACTATTATTTTGATGAACCTAAGTTCGACGAGAAGACCTCCAAAGCTAAGAACGTTAACTACGAAGCTCCGCTTCGCGTGAAGCTCAAGCTCGTAAACCAACGTCAGAATGTAGAAAAAGATTCTGAAGTCTACCTCGGAGATGTTCCGCTCATGACCGATCGAGGTACGTTCATTGTGAACGGCATCGAGCGTGTTGTCGTTACTCAGCTTGTGCGTTCCGCCGGTGCATTTTTTGCCGCGGAAGTCATGCACAACCGCCGTTATTACGGCGCAAAAATTATTCCAAATCGTGGAGCCTGGCTCGAGTTTGAGACCGATGGCAACAACGTGATTTGGGTCAAGATCGATCGTAAGCGCAAAGTCGCCGCCTCGGCACTTCTGCGTGCTTTTGGTATCGGCTCCAATGAAGAGATCATGAAGCTCTTTGAGGAAGTCGATGTGCACCCGCTCAACCACTACATGGAATCGACACTCGCTAAGGACGTCTCATCCAATGAAGAGGAAGGTTACATTGAAGTCTATAAGCGCATTCGTCCGGGTGATCTTGCTACGAGCGATAACGCCAAGTCGCTCATCCACTCGATGTTCTTCAACTTTGATCGTTACGATTTGGGTCCGGTCGGTCGCTACAAATTCAACAAACGTTTCAACTTGCCAACCGAACACTCGGACATGGTGAAAGAAGAGAATCGTATTCTCACCAAGGAAGATCTCGTAAATATTTTGAGCGAGATTATTCGCTTGAATGTTTCACAGGAAGAACCGGATGACGTCGACCACTTGGGTAACCGTCGCGTTCGAGCGGTCGGTGAACTTGTACAGAGCCGTTTCCGCATCGGTCTCGCTCGCATGGAGCGCATCGTCAAAGATCGTATGTCGACCATGGATATCACCATGATCAATCCGGCCAAGCTCATCAATGCCCGTCCGGTTATTGGTGCGATCCGCGAATTCTTTATGAGCTCGCAGCTTTCGCAGTTCATGGACCAGACCAATCCGCTTTCCGAGCTTGAACACAAGCGACGTTTGTCAGCGATGGGTCCTGGTGGTTTGACGCGTGAACGCGCCGGCTTTGATGTTCGTGACGTGCACCGCACGCACTACGGCCGTATCTGTCCGATTGCATCGCCAGAAGGTCCAAACATCGGTCTCGTGGGTCACTTGTCTTGTTACGCTCGCATCAACGAGTACGGCTTTATTGAAGCTCCGTATCGTGTCGTAAAGAGCTGGGCTTTGAACGATGGCCAAGATGCTGTCGGTGAAGTTTTGCGTGTTGATGTACGCGATGGCGAGGGGAAACTCGTCGCGGAAGCCAACACAGAAGTCGATAAAAAATTGGCCGAGAAAATGACCAAGGTTTCCGTCGACAAACTTCCGATTGTTCCGTCTGTCACAAAAGAAATCATTTACCTCAACGCCTTTACGGAAGAGCGCGGAACGACCGCGCCAGCTACGACACCCATCGCCAAGGACGGCAAATTCCTCGTCGAGCGCGCCAGTGCGCGTAAGAACGGTGAACCAACCGTTGTTGATGTGCATGAAATTGACTATGTCGACGTTTCATCCAAACACATTTTGTCCGTAGGTACGTCGCTGATTCCGTTCGTAGAACATGACGACGGTCACCGCGCACTCATGGGAACCAACATGCAACGCCAGGCAGTTCCATGTATCAAACCAGACGCACCGATTGTCGGTACGGGTGTTGAACGTCGCGTTGCTATCGACTCGGGACACGCAATCATCGCTCAAGATGACGGTGTGATCGTTTCTGTTTCTGGTAAGCATATCGAGTTCCAGGCTACGGACGGAACCATGCGCCGCTACGACCTCATTAAGTTCCAGCGTTCCAACCATTCAACCTGTATCAACTTCCGCCCATCGGTAAACAAGGGTCAGAAGATGTACGCCGGAGAAGTGCTCGCCGACGGTACATCCGTTCAGCGTGGTGAACTCGCTCTTGGTCAAAACCTGATGTGTGCCTTCTTGTCATGGGATGGTTACAACTACGAAGACGCTATTATTTTGTCCGAGCGTCTCGTGCACACGGATCGCTTTACCTCGATTCACATCGAGCATCACGTGATTGACGTGCGCGACACCAAGCTCGGTCCGGAAGCCGTGACGGCCGATATCCCAAACGTCTCGGAAGAAAAACTTCGCAACCTCGATGAGCACGGCGTTGTGCGCATTGGTGCAGAAGTGAAGTCCGGCGACATTCTTGTCGGAAAGATCACGCCCAAAGGTGAAACGGATTTGTCCGCTGAAGAAAAATTGCTCCGTGCAATCTTTGGCGAGAAAGCTCGCGACGTGCGCGACTCATCGCTTTACCTCGAACACGGTGAAAAAGGAAAAGTCGTCGACATCAAGGTCTTCTCGCGCGACAACGGCGATAAATTACAGCCGGGTGTCTTGAAGCAGATCGTCGTCTCCGTTGCCGACCTTCGTAAAATTCAGGTAGGTGACAAACTCGCCGGTCGTCACGGTAACAAGGGTGTTATCTCCAAGATCGTGAAAGTTGCCGACATGCCATTCCTTGAGGATGGAACTCCTGTCGACATCATCCTGTCACCGCTTGGTGTCGTTTCACGTATGAACCTCGGTCAGATTTTGGAAACGCACCTTGGTCTTGCCGCCAACGCGCTTGGTTATGTTGTCGCAACTCCAGTGTTTGACGGTGTTCCGGAAGAAACCATCCGCGAGGAATTGAAGAAAGCCGGCTTCCCAGAAGACGGAAAAATCGCCCTCCACGACGGCCGCACCGGTGACCGCTACGACCATGAACCAACGGTCGGCTACATCTATATGTTGAAGCTGAACCACATGGTGGAAGATAAGATTCACCAACGCTCCATTGGTCCGTACTCGCTCATCACTCAGCAGCCGCTTGGTGGTAAGGCGCAATTCGGTGGTCAGCGTTTTGGTGAAATGGAAGTCTGGGCACTTGAAGCCTATGGCGCCGCTCACACGCTTCAGGAAATTCTCACGATCAAATCGGATGACGTTCCTGGCCGTTCCAAAGCCTATGAAGCCATCATCAAGGGCGAGGCGATTCGTAAGGTCAACGTACCAGAATCGTTTAACGTGCTTGTGCGTGAACTGAAGGGTCTTGGTCTCGACGTAGAATTGCTCAAGGACAATCGCCGCATCGACTCCGATGCCGGTCCACGTCCGGAGCATTTCCGCGCTCGCCCAGCCGCCGCCGCTACTCCGGAAGATTCCGAGTGGGGTCCGGCTCCGACTGATTTTTAATTCACCGTAACGACACATATATCTATGGCGTTTTTCCAAACGGAGAACATTAAGTCGACAGACTTCGACTCCATCCGCCTCAAAGTGGCTTCTCCAGAAGTCATTCGTTCCTGGTCGTACGGTGAAGTCACCAAACCAGAAACAATTAACTACCGTACACAAAAACCAGAAAAGTCCGGTCTCTTTGCAGAAGAAATTTTTGGTCCGTCAAAAGACTGGGAATGCTACTGTGGTAAATATAAGAAGATCCGCTACAAGGACATCATCTGTGACAAGTGTGGCGTGCAAGTCACGCACTCACTTGTTCGTCGTGAGCGTATGGGTCACATCGAGCTCGCCGCTCCGGTGACACACATTTGGTTTTTGCGTTCTGTTCCGTCCAAAATCGGCACAGTGCTCGACATGAGTATTCAATCGCTTGAAAAAGTGATTTACTTCACAGCCTTTATCATCACGAATGTTGATGAAGAGCTCCGTCTGCAAGCCGTCGAGCAAGTGCGCGCCGAGTACAAGGGCAAGCGTAAGTCGATCGAGTCAGAATCGGATCGTGAAATAGAACGTGTCCAAAAGCAGGGCGAGGAAAAATCCTGGTCTGCTGAGCAGCTCGCAAAAGAGATGGACAAAGCTCAAGCCAACAAAACCCATCGCTTGGATGAGCTTGAGGCCGACTTTGACATGTCTGAAAAGGAGCTGAAGGACCTCAAGGTTATGAAGATTCTTACGGAAACCGACTATCACGAGCTCTCGCTCAAATACGGTCACGTCTTTGAAGCCAAAATTGGTTCTGAAGCTGTTGAAGAATTGCTCAAAAAGATCGATGTAGAAGGTACGATGAAAGGATTGCAAGAAGAACTCGTCGACGCATCAGAAGCCAAACACGACCGTTTGGTGCGCCGCGTAAAACTCTTGAAGTCACTTCATGCCAACAATATTGATCCGAGCTGGATGATTACCAAGGCGCTTCCGGTTATCCCACCGGATTTGCGTCCGATGGTTGCGCTCGACGGTGGACGCTTTGCGACTTCCGACTTGAACGATCTTTACCGCCGCGTCATCAACCGTAACAACCGTTTGAAGCGTTTGTTGGAACTCAATGCTCCAGAAGTCATCGTGCGCAATGAAAAGCGTATGTTGCAAGAAGCTGTTGACTCGCTTATCGACAACAGCGCGCGTTCTTCCAAGACGGTGATCGCCGCAACCGGTAAAAAGCGCCAGCTCAAATCGCTCGCCGACATTCTGAAAGGTAAGCAAGGTCGCTTCCGCCAGAACTTGCTTGGTAAGCGTATCGACTATTCTGGTCGTTCTGTTATTGTCGTCGGTCCGACGCTTGAACTTCACCAATGTGGTCTTCCAAAGACCATGGCCTTGGAGCTCTTCAAACCGTTTATTATCTCTGAGCTCATCAAGCGTGAACTCGTTCACAACATCCGCTCAGCCAACCGTTACATCGAGGCCGACCACGCGGAAGTTTGGGATATTTTGGAACGTATTGCTGAAGATGCCGTTGTTCTCTTGAACCGCGCTCCAACGCTTCACCGCCTCGGTATCCTTGGCTTTCAGCCAAAGTTGATTGAAGGAAAAGCGATCCAGATTCACCCGATGGTGTGTCCGGGTTTCAACGCGGACTTTGACGGAGACCAAATGGCCGTCCACATTCCGCTTACAGAAGAAGCGCGTTGGGAAGCCAAGAACTTGATGCTCTCCACCAAGAACTTGCTCAAGCCAGCTACCGGTCAACCAATCGCCAAACCAGACAAGGATATTGCTTGGGGTTGTTACTACATGACCGCTCTGATTGAACCGGTCGATGGAAAAGTAAAATCGTTTGGTTCTCCAGCAGAAGCACGCTATCTCTTTAATAGCGGAAAACTCTACATTCGCGAGAAAATCAAAGTGAAGATTCATCATGACCAACCGTCTATCGAGACCAACGTCGGACGTATCATCTTGAATGAACTTTTCCCTAAGGAAATTGGTTTCCGCAATGAAACCATCGGTACCAAACAGCTCGGTGAAATTGTGCGTACCACAATCGAGCTTCGTGGCTTTGATCGCACTGCTCGTTTCTTGGATGAAGTGAAGAACATGGGTTTCTTCTACATTACACGTTCCGGATTCAGCTACGGTATGGGTGACCTACCTAAGATCGATAAGCAAGCCGTGATCACGGTAGGAGAGAACAAGACTCTTGATATTGAAGAACAATATAAGGAGGGATTGCTCACCAAAAAAGAGCGCTACAATTCCATCATTCGCGTTTGGTCCGATGTGAAGGAACAAATCCAGAAGATGTCCAAGGACTCGCTGGACAAAGAAGGGGCCGTCTTCTCGATGATCGACTCCGGAGCACGTGGTTCCGTGGGTCAGCTGACAAACGTTGTCGGTATGAAGGGTCTCGTGTCTTCACCTTCCGGTGAAATTATCGAGCTGCCAATCAAATCCGGTTTGCGCGAAGGTCTCGATGTGTTGGAATACTTTATTGCATCGCACGGTGTACGTAAGGGTTTGACCGACACCGCTCTGCGTACAGCGAACGCCGGTTATCTCACGCGTCGTCTCGTGGACGTTTCACAAGATGTCATCATCATGTCGGAAGATTGTGGTGATACAGATGGTGTGGTCCTGACTGCCGCTGAATGTGAAGAAATCGGTGAACCGCTTCTCACGCGTCTTCATGGCCGCGTCTTGATGAAGGACCTCAAGGACCCAGAAACCAAGGAAACACTTGTAAAGAAAGGCAAGCTTGTCGATGAAAATGACATTCGCTCGCTTCAAGACAAACAAATCGACTCTGCGCACGTGCGTTCATTGCTTACCTGTAAGCTCAAGCGTGGCTTGTGTCAGAAATGCTATGGAACAGACTTGGCCTACAACCAATTGGTTAAACTCGGAACAGCCGTCGGTATTATCGCCGCTCAATCCATTGGTGAACCAGGTACACAGCTCACGATGCGTACATTTCACTCTGGTGGTGTCGCCGCCGCTGACATTACGCAAGGTCTCCCACGTGTTGAAGAACTCTTTGAAGCACGTTCACCAAAGCGCAAGGCCTTGTTTGCGGAAGTTTCCGGACAAGCCAAACTCGTTGAAGGTGAGCGTCGCATTCTTCAGACGGCTAAAGGCGAGAAGCTTGTCGATACAACCAGCGGTACTCGCACGATCATGATCCACCACATTGCCGTTCGTGAAGAGGTGCACACATTCCTCAAGCGAGACATCGTTAAAGTGGAGGATGGTCAGAAAGTGAAAGAGGGTCAGATGATGATCGTCCGTTCGACAGGTGAAGAGGTTATTGCCTCGCACCACGGAACCGTAAAGATTGAGAAAAACAAGCTCTATCACATCTTTGAAGGCCCATCCGTCACCGAGCAGGAAGTGCCTGCAGGTTACTCAATCCTGATTAAAGATGGTGATGAAGTCACGATGGGCGATGTGCTCACGGAAGGTCAATATGATCTTCAAGAACTTTTCCGTTTGCGTGGACATGACGCCGTCATGCGCTACCTCTTGCGTGAAGTACTCGCTATTTACGCCTCGCAGGGTCAGAAGTTGAACGCTAAACACATTGAAGTAATTGTGCGTCAGATGTTCTCCCGCGTGTACGTCAAAGATGCGGGTGACACGGAATTGTTGCCAGGACAAATCGTCGACCGTAACCGCGCGGAAGAGGAGAACGCTCTCCTTGAAAGCAAGGGCAAGACGATCATCGCAAATCTCACGCCGCTCTTCATGGGCATCACCAAGGTTGCTCTTTCCACTGAGTCATTCTTGTCCGCCGCTTCCTTTATGGAAACTGCCCGCGTGCTCATCAACGCCGCGGTTACCGGCAAGATCGACCGTTTGGAAGGTTTGAAGGAAAACGTCATCATCGGTCGTCTCACCCCAGCCGGTACCGGCTTTGGTGTAAACCCCGCCGAGTTGGAACGCGAGTACGAAGAACGCAAGAACAATCCAGTTGCCCCAAAGGAAGCATAAATCGGAAACAAAAAAACTCCCTGCGTAAGCGGGGAGTTTTTTTACATTTTCGACCAACCCATGTTCCTCCGCTATGCTTTTCACCATATGAGAGTCCTCGGCATTGATCCAGGTTTTGATCGAAATGGTTTCGGCGTGATCGAGGACAATGGCGGTAAGCTAGTCCACATCGCACACGGCGTTTTGCAGACCTCAAAAGACGACATATTCATGACTCGCCTGCGCCAAGTGCGCGACAATGTCGCAAGTCTTATCGAGCAGTACAAACCGGACGCCGTTGCTGTTGAAAAGCTTTTTTTTCAAACCAACGCCAAAACCGCCATCAATGTCGGTATGGCGCGCGGTGTCGTTTTGCTTGCGATTGCCGACGCTGGCATGGCTCTCGTAGAACCTACGCCAAACCAAGTAAAACAGGGGACAGCCGGCCATGGATCTGCCGATAAAAAACAGGTTCAGGAAATGGTCAAACGACTTCTCAAACTTGAAGTGATCCCCAAGCCAGATGATGCCGCTGACGCTCTCGCCATTGCTATCGTTGGTTCAACCATGGTCCGCACGGTACACCCTTGATTTCTCTTGTAAGGTATGCCCAAAAAGGCTAAAATACGGTCGTCCAAAGACTTCCAATTTTTCGCTCTATTATGCAAATTTTCTGGCACGGCTACTCTTGCATCCGCATTGAAGCAACCCACGGCGACCAACAGGCAACCCTGGTAACGGATCCGTACGGAAATGACAGTGGTTTGCGCTTTCCTCGCACCCTGGCTCCGGACGTTGTTGCGCTAACCCATGAGGATGACAAGCGATTTCCAATCGACGGTTTCACCAACGAACCTTTTATTATTAAAACTCCGGGCGAGTACGAGGCTAGCGGGATCTTTGTCTACGCGATCGCATTACGTAGCCCAGAAGATAAATATCCGTTTGAGCTCATGTATCGATTTGAAATCGAGGGCATGTCCATCGGATTCTTGGGAGGTCTGAAGCGCAATCTGACAGATGAAGAAGTGGCCGCGCTTGGCAATATCGATATCTTGTTACTTCCAGTCGGCGGTGGCGATCTACTATCTGCCAAGCAAGCCGTCGATATCATCAAGAGTGTGGAGCCTCGCATGGTTGTCCCGCTCGCGTACCACACGGAAGGTATCAAAGAAAAACTCGGAACAGCCGACGCCTTCTGTAAAGAGTTGGTGTGTAAGCGTGAAGATGGCAACAAGCTCAAGATCACCAAAAAAGACCTCCCTGCAGAAGATCTTGTCGTGACCGTACTCGAGCGCGCTTGATCGTTCAAATACAAACACATATGAAAGCGCATCGCTCTCCTCCAAAAAGAAGCCACGTACAAACCACTTCCTATGAAGGGGAGTCACGCATTCTTTCTCATGAGGAAAAGCATGAATTAATCCGAGCTCATGCCGCGACTCGCCAAAAGCAACCACGCGGCTACGGACTGGGCTACTACATCGCAGTGGCGGCTTCGTGTCTGGTGGTAGCAACAGGTTGGATCATGACTCTGGATCGCGGTCTATGGCGCCCAGTAAAAGAACCCGACCCGATCGTTAACGAGATTTCAGATAGTGCAGAAAAGCTCAAGCAACAAATCGACAAAACCACGCAAAACCTTGAGGAAGCACGTAAGCAGTTTGAAGCAGCAAGTAAAAACGTAACAACGACTCGCTAAACTGATATGTCTGAACAGGAAATTGATCTCAAAGAACCACGTCAAAACGTGATAAACGCGCCACTCGTAGAAGAGATGCAAGTCGCATTTCTAGACTACGCGATGAGCGTCATTGTGGACCGCGCTCTCCCGGACGTGCGTGACGGTTTAAAGCCGGTGCATCGTCGTATTCTCTACGCGATGTGGACGCTTGGACTCCGTGCCAACGCCAAATTCCGCAAATCCGCGACCGTCGTTGGTGAAGTACTCGGTAAATATCACCCACACGGCGATACAGCCGTTTACGACTCTATGGTCCGCATGGCCCAAGAGTTTGCGATGCGTTATCCGCTGGTCCGCGGCCAAGGAAACTTTGGTTCTGTCGATGGTGATGGAGCCGCTGCCATGCGTTATACGGAAGCCAAGCTTTCTGGAATCGCAGAAGAATTGATCTTTGATATCGACAGAAACACCGTCGACTTTCGTCCCAACTACGATGGTTCTCATGATGAGCCAAAAGTACTTCCGGCAAAACTTCCAAACCTCATTTTAAACGGTACGCTGGGCATCGCTGTCGGTATGGCGACCAATATTCCACCACATAACTTAACAGAAGTTTGCGATGGAATCATGGCGTTAATAGAGAATCCCGACCTTGATCTCGACGAACTCGTTAAGATCATTCCTGGACCTGATTTTCCAACAGGCGGTTTGATCTATAACAAGAATGACATCAAGCAGGCGTACGCAACGGGTCGCGGTGGAATCGTCATGCGCGCCAAGACGGAAATTGTAGAAGAAAAAGCCGGAAATTTCCGCATCATTGTCGATGAATTGCCGTATCAAGTGAACAAATCGAGCTTGCTTGAAAAGATGGCTGAGCTCGTCACCGAGAAGAAGATCGAAGGTATTCGTGATTTGCGCGATGAGTCTAACAAAGACGGTATCCGCGTAATTGTGGAGCTGAAGAAAGACTCCTATCCAAAGAAAGTCTTGAACCAGCTCTTCAAGATGACCCAGCTTCAAGAAACCTTCCACGTAAACTCACTTTGTTTGATCGAGGGTATTCAGCCACGCGTCCTCACAATCAAGAATATTCTCGAGGAATATCTCACACATCGTAAAATCGTAGTTCGACGTCGTACCCAATACGAGCTCGATAAAGCCAAGGACCGATTACACATTCTGGAAGGTTTGCGCATCGCTCTTTTGAATATCGATGAGATCATCGCCACCATCAAAAAGTCCAAAGACAAAGACGAGGCCAAGACAAACTTGATGAAGAAGTACAAGCTCTCGGAAATCCAATCGCAGGCAATTCTCGATATGCGCCTGCAACAACTCGCTAACCTCGAGCGATTGAAGGTTGAGCAAGAATGGGATGAAAAGAAGAAGCTGATAGACGAGCTTGAGAGTATCCTTGCATCCGCCAAAAAGATCCTGAACATCATTAAAGAAGAAGTCACCGGTCTCAAAGAAAAATTTGGTGATGAACGTCGCACCAAGATCATCTCTGGCCCGGTTGGGGAGTTCTCGATGGAGGATCTTGTTCCGCAAGAAGAGACGCTTGTCATGCTCACCGCTGACGGCTACATCAAGCGCTTGCCACCGGACACCTTTAAGAGCCAAGGCCGTGGTGGAAAGGGTGTCATCGGTCTAGAAACAAAAGATGAGGACCAGGTCATGAGCATGTTCACGACCGACACGCACACGGAAATCATGTTCTTCACCAATCGTGGTCGTGTGTTCCGCCTTAAGGCATACGAACTTCCAGTTGGTAGCCGTACAAGTAAGGGACAGGCTATCGTAAATTTCTTGCAGCTCGCGCCAGGTGAAAAAATCTCCATCACGCTTCCGATGGAAGACATGGAAGGCACGAAGTTCCTTGTGATGGTCACGAGCAGGGGAACGATCAAGAAGTCTCCACTGGGAGAGTTCTCAAATGTACGTCGTTCCGGACTCATCGCTATATCGCTCCATGATGGAGATGAGCTTATCTGGGTAAAACCTTCAATAGGTGGTGACGATATTTCACTTGTCACTCGCGAAGGTCAATCCATCCGTTTCTCGGAAGAAGATGTACGTGCCATGGGTCGCAATGCGGCCGGTGTCCGCGGCATTCTTCTCAAGAAAAAGAACGACGAAGTTGTTGGAATGGATGTCATCAATCCAAAGCTCGCCGACAAGGGTATGCTCGAGCTCTTCGTGGTTACGGAAAATGGCCTCGGAAAGCGCACATCGCTCTCGGAATACAAGCAGCAGGGTCGTGGCGGTTCCGGTATTCGCACCATGAAAGTAACAGATAAGACGGGAGGTGTTGTTGTCGCCTTTATCATGGGCAAAGACGATGAACAGGATCTCGTCATGATTTCCAAAAAGGGAATTGTGGTTCGCACGCCTTTCAAGAGCGTTCCGTCACTCGGTCGTGACACCCAAGGTGTACGTCTCATGCGTTTCAAAGAAGACGGCGACAAGGTTTCCAGCGTCACCATCGTTTAAAACAATCAGCGCCCCGATCCAGTTGGATCGGGGCGCTTTTGTTTAGAGGCCGGTTTTGCCAGGTACCACATGATGAAGGAAGCAACGTGGCTCATAGGTCTCGAGTGGAGGTCCTTGCTCGCGTATGGGTGAGTCCCAAGGCGCAGGCTCACCACGCACGAGACGCTGGGAGCGCGTGGCTGTTCCGAGGCAGATATTGCAGACGGCCGTAAGCCGCATGACCTCGGTGGCACGCTCAGCTAACCATTCCATGATAGGAAATGGTTCACCTCGGAAGTCCGTATCACGACCAGAAGCGATGATCGAGAAACCTCGGTCGAGCAACTGCGCGATTGTGGGCGTGAAGTCCATCTCGAGATCCTGAACCTCATCGATTGCCAGCACCTCTCCATTCCGGAGCGTACGCAGTAAATCCGACGGATCCTTGAAACGGAGCGCATACTCCTGCGGTCCTGCACGTGAGACGGCATAGTAGCGCTCCCGATGCGATGAAGCGTGCATAGAAACGGAAACCGCACGCTTGAGACTGCGTAGATAGGCAACACGATTCAGTAGCAGCGCCGATTTCCCAGACGCCATACAGCCGATGAAAATTGTTAGCGTTCCTTGTCCCGACACGATACCTCCTTTGAAAGAACCGGTAACAGCCTAGCACGCATGTCTGCAATCAGTTATGCTCCTGTCAACGTATGATCGGCTCTCTCCGCGGCAGAATCCTTGAAAAAGGTCCAAACTGGCTCTTACTTGAGGTTGCTGGCATAGGATATCGCCTAAAAACCAGCCCCGCCGTCTTGTCATCGATCAACAGCAACGGTGAGACCTTTCTCTATACCCATGATCATATTCGTGAAGATGCGCATGATCTCTTTGGTTTTTTATCGATGGACGACCTCGAACTTTTTGAACGGCTCCTAACGATCTCCGGAGTCGGACCAAAAGCAGCTATGACTATTTTGTCTGTCGGTTCTGCTGATCAAGTAAAACGAGCGATCATGGCTGGTGACTTGGCGATGCTGACGTCTGTCCCGGGTGTTGGAAAAAAGACGGCACAAAAAATTATTTTAGAATTAAAAGGCCAATTGGTTGATGCCGATACGAGCGCCGGCCCAGATTCCGATGTGTTGGATGCCCTCGTAGGTCTTGGATATTCTACGCAACAATCCAAAGACGTATTGAAGTTTGTTAAAGCGGAAGATCCGGCAGAAAAGATTCGTGAAGCGCTTAAATATCTTTCCAAATCCTAATTATGGAATGGAAGATTTGGCAGGGGAGCGATCAAGATTGGGATAAGGCGATATCTGCTTTTGAATACGCGCAATTTGCGCAGTCTTCTGCTTGGAAGAGTTTTCAAGAAAATCTTGGTAGAAAGGTCGTCCGCGTTTCAGATGGCGTAGGTTTTTGCCAATTGGTACTCGTGAAGAAAGCGATCGGTTCTTTTTGGCTCGCAAAACGTGGTCCGGTTGGAGGAGATCTGGGAGCCTTCGCAAAACAAGTGCCAGTACTCTTACCTGGTTCAGCTTGGTTTGTTCGTCTTGAACCCGTACCTCTCTTGGAGGCGACAAGTTTCAATGCTCCATCAAGTTTTCTTCGTAGACCCTCACACGATCCAAGCGTTACACGGCTATTGGACATCGTATCTTCAGAAGAAGAATTACTCGCACAGATGCATCACAAGACGCGATACAATATTCGAGTCGCAGAAAAACACGAGGTAATGATTCGTATCGACGACTCGGTTGATACCTTCCTTAATCTTCAGAGAGATACGGCTAAACGCGACCGCTTTGATGCGCAAAGTGACATGTATGTCAGCAAGCAATTTACCGCCTTACATAAGGCTGGCGCGGCCACTGTGTTGATCGCAGAAAAAGACGGCCAACCGCTCGCGGCAAACTTCCTTCTGACATTTGGCGATACCGTTACTTACCTTTATGGTGCCTCTTCCTCGGATAAACGTCAGTTAATGGCTCCCTATGTCTTGCATTGGGCATCTATTCTGTGGGCTAAAAGCAACGGATATCGTTTCTACGATTTTTGGGGTGTTAATCCTGACAACAAGGCGCACCCAGATTTCAAGAAAGCCTGGGACGGAATCTCACGCTTTAAATCCGGTTGGGGAGGTGCGGTAATAGAGCTACCAGGAACGTATGATATACCGATAAAAAATCTTTTCTATAAAATCGGCAAAGCAATACGCAAGATATAAAAAATCCGCCTTTCCGGCGGATTTTTTTCTGAATGAATAATGATTAGTGCTTGTGCTCGTGACCCCCATGTCCGCCGCAGCATTCCTCATCCTCACCTTTGCTCATGCAGCAGTCTTTTCCCATCAACTTGTGAGCAAGTGAGAGATGTCCAGGGCCTGCGATCGCGAGCGCGACTGCAATACCAAGCAGGGCAAAATCCGCATCACCAGCCGGAAGAGCAAACTTCTTCACCATGCCAAAAGCTACTAGCATGACGATAGAGAGAAGTACGCCAGCTGGTCGGACAAAGATACCAAGAATAAGCGCGAGTCCACCGAGGAACTCGGTAAGCGCGACGACCCAGGCAAAAAACATCGGCATCGGAAAGCCGATGTTTTCGACCATACCCGAGAACATTTCCAAAGATGGATTACCGGTCAATTTGCCCCAGCCGTGAAGGACAAAGATGATACCGGCAACAATACGCACGGCGAGCAATGCCTTATCGACTTGCCAGCCTTGACCGATACAATCAGTTTTACACAAAAGTTTCTTCATAGTGATAAGAGTATAGCCAAAAAACCCGACTATTGCGCCTGCTTCGTCAAGGATCGGAGAAAGGCCTCTTGAACGTCGTCTAAATGGGCTTCCGGGCGGCTTGTTTTTACGATATTCCAAGCTTGCTCCATTGTAAGATGACGTTTCAGTATCAAATAAGCCGCATAAAATGTTGGTGCTCGGCCATGACCATTCTTGCAGTGGATATAAACCTTGCGACCCTCTCGCAGCATCTCTTCCAGCGCCGCAATTCCTATCCTGACATTGTGCAACGACGGCGCTGTATGATCAGGAGTTGGCAACCACAAAAAACAATCGACGCCAAAGGGTTCATCCAACGCTTCACCCTCGAGCGAGATATCACAAGTCACGCCTTTATCCAGTAACTCGCTTTTAAAATGGTGCATACAGCACGTATTGGTACCAATGAAGACCTGTGCTTCAATTTGGGAGAATTCCATACGCTTATGCGGTAGAAAATCGAGCTTCATAGACGAGCGCATGCTACCATGATACGAAACCTATAACTATGAAAAACAATCTTTTCAAGGCGCTTGCCCTCGGTTCGATTATCTCCCTACTCGGTGCTGGTTGTGCCGGTTCTGAGCCAACAACGGTGACCCCAGTCACCAATACCAATACACCTCCTGTGATGGGTGATAAGCCTTCAGACACTGGCACGATGCCATCTGATACCACACCTTCGGACACAACCTCAACTTCAACCGCGACATCCCCAACGACCATGGACACGGATCGCCCAGTTGAGGAAAAAGAACTTCCAGTTATCGACGGAACATGGAAAACCTATTCCAACTCAGCTAGTGCATTTTCTTTCCAATATCCGACACAAGGTCGCTATGCACCTGAATGGGATGTCTCAATCTTGCGTGCCGATGACCAACGCCTTGATGCAGGCTGTATAAAGCCTGAGGCCGAGTCACGTGCTATCCCAGGACCATTCATTGTAGGCGATACATCCTTCTGTATCGTGCGTGAAGTCGATGCAGGCGCTGGCCAGCGTTACTACACTGATTCCTTCACCGCACCACGCGGCGACCGAATCATCCGCATAACATTCACAAAACGATTAGCCAACGGAGATCTCTTTGAAGATGAGTCCTGTCATGGAAAAACCGTCATCTCATCCGGAACTACATGTATCTTGTTTGATGAAGCCCTCTATCGAGCGCACCTAAACCAAATCGTCGCCACCTACCGTCACGAGTAAAGAAATGAAAAAGCGGCCCGACATCATGTCGGGCCGCTTTTCTTGCACTTGCCTTTCTCTGGGTTTTTTGGCAAGATTCGCCCGCTGGATTCCACGGGCCGTTAGCTCAGTTGGCTAGAGCACTGCCTTTGCAAGGCAGGGGTCGTCGGTTCGAATCCGACACGGTCCACCAAAATTGATTTGCTTCCGAATTGACTGCGCCCGCGCCAAAGGCGCGGGCTTGGGCTGGCATTTCCTCCAGGAAATTCCAAGGGGTTTTGAATTCCGCCAAAAG
>Ga0163152_10001960_pt1 | contig 30827 bp, 31 predicted proteins | sample OliLakLV19MP8IB2_FD_148635 | JGI IMG/M metagenome (GOLD analysis project Ga0163152, IMG submission 148635) | Freshwater microbial mat bacterial communities from Lake Vanda, McMurdo Dry Valleys, Antarctica - Oligotrophic Lake LV.19.MP8.IB-2 | ecosystem: Environmental > Aquatic > Freshwater >...
GCCGTATCCCTTTTGTGGTGACAGTGCACGGGGGGCTTTATGATTTGCCGGAGATACTCCGGAAGGCGTTGAACACCTCTCAGTCGCGCGGATTCGAGTGGGGCAAACCCTTTGGGCTCCTGCTACGGGCGCGCCGGGTGATCCAGGAAGCCGACGCGATTCTGACCTGTAACCGACGTGAAGCGGAATTGATGCAGCAGCGGCATCCGGACCGGCGCGTCGTGATGCAACCCCATGGGGTGCCGGCGGCGATCTACGAGACCGACTACCGGGCAGAGGCTCGGATGGCATTTCCGCAGATCGTGGGCCGCGATGTGCTCCTGTCGGTCGGTCGGATTGATCCCGTCAAAAACCAGCGGTTTCTCATCGATCAGTTGCCCGAGTTAATCCAACGCCATCCCCAAGCGTTGCTGGTTTTGGCGGGTCCGTGCACGGATGAAATTTACGGACGGGAGCTGGAGCGACGGATCGATGAACTCGGAGTACGTCGTCACGTTTTGCTCACGGGCAAGCTGCCTCCTGCAGACCCGCGCTTGATCGGCCTGATGCAGGAGGCTCGGCTGGCCTTGCTGCAATCGATTTCGGAGACGTTTGGACTCGTCATCCTCGAAGCGTGGGCTGCCGGGACCCCGGCCGTTTCCAGTCGGACTTCAGGCGCCAGCGCGTTGATTGAGCACGGTCGCACGGGCTGGCTGTTCGACTTGGATCAACCCGCGGGATTTCACGATGCGGTGGATGCCGTCTTTCGCCAGGGCGACCAGGTGCAGGAAGTGGTCGTGCGCGCGCGGGAGCGGGTGGTGAAAGACTACGATACGCGAGTGCTCGCCGCGGGTTTGAAGGGTCTTTACGAACAGCTCATGGAGGAGAAACATGCGCACGGTCATACTGCGTGACGATGACACCAACGCACTGACGCCCATCCAGTGCCTGGAGACGTTATACCGCCCATTTCTGGAGCGTGGTTTACCCGTGAATCTGGCCACCATTCCCGAGGTGCGAGTGGATGCGCGCACTCCGGACGGCAGACGGGAGGGTTTCCTGCCTAATTTGGGAAACCCGGCAGTCGAGACCGTGCCGCTCATCGAAAATCGCGCGCTCCTCGACTACCTGCGGGCGAACCCCGGATTCAACGTGGTCCAGCACGGCTGTTACCACGACACGTTTGAATTCGATCGCGCCGATCGCGCGGAGGTGGTGCGCCGGCTCGATCGCGGGGCCCAGCGTTTGGACGAGGCCGGTTTCACGGACGTATCCACCTTTGTCGCACCGCACGATAAGATTTCGGTCGTGGCCTACGAGGAGATTGCGCGGAGATTCCGGGTGATTTCGACGGGCTGGTTTGAGTGGCGGCGCCTGCCGGCGAGGTGGCGGGCGCGCTTTGTGTTGAAGAAACTCTTAGGCCGCGCGCATTGGCGGGTGGGTTCAACCCAGTTGATGACGCATCCGGGCTGTCTTCTCAGTTATCAACGGCCGTTCGCGACGATGCTGGCGGAGATTCAACGCACGATCGCTCAGCAACCGGTCACGGTTCTGGTCACCCATTGGTGGGAATACTTTCGCGAGGGCCGCACCGATGAAGAATTCGTACGCGTGCTTCATGCCGTTGCCGAGTACTTGAGCACGCAGAGCGAGGTGCAAGTGATGACCTTCCAGGCCTATGCTGACGCAGCCTCGGGGGTACGCCCGTCGGACGTTAAACGCCCGCTGCAGCCGACCGTGGCAACTTAGCTGTTCGCCGAAGTGAACGAGTAATACCAACGGCCCTTGATATTTGGACTTTCATTGCGAGAAGCGGAGCGACGAAGCAATCGAGCTGGATCGCCACGGCGCGCTTCGCGCACCTCGTGACGACAATCGTCTACATTATACGGGCGGCTGGTATAAGGGGTTCTCGCGCCGGTTAACGGCCGCGCCGAACCCCGGACGATCCGAACCGCTGGCGTGCCGAGCAAACGGAGCAGGTTGGCGGTGCTCAATAGTTCGCCGGCTCGCGTTGCGGACTCGTCGCCGTAACCGCCGACTTCGATCCGCGATTCACCGCATGCGCCAGCGTGGCGTCGCGGATCATTAGCTTGAACATGTCGGGAATAGCCGAGATTTCCGCGGGCACGTCGGGTTGGTTGGTCATCAACGCCGCATAGCTGTGCGGTGCGTCAGGATGAAACCCGTGCATCGCGCGGATCGGACGCTCGCCCATGTGACTTGGAACGATGAGCGTCCCCTCCTGGAGGAGGAAGATCAGCTCGCCGAAATAGCGGTCGGGAAAAAAGGTGCCGAGCTGCTTCAACTCCGCGTCGCTAAGAATTTCCCCTTCGGGTACCTCTTCCAGGCATTCGGTAATTGCACGCTCCGCTTGGTCGTTGAAGAACCAGAACCGGGCCATCGTTGAGTCGTAGACCACCGCGTAGTCCTCACCCATCTTAAAACCCAACGCGTCGATGCGGGAGCGAAGATCCAGGTGTTGGTCGCAATTGGCCATGCCATGATCGCTAAAGACGTAGAGACGCACCTCCTCATAGTGCTCGCGGGCCACCGCCATGAGACGGGCGATTTTTTCCTCATAACTCCGGAGCTTGGCCGGCACCTCTTTGGAATTGTTGCCGACCCGGTGCATGAGACCGTCCAGCTCAGGCCAATACAGAAACGCAAAGTCGATCTCCTCCTGGCGAATATCCTTCAGCAGCGCCGTCAAGTTCGGTTCCTCACCGGCCGTGGGTTGACTGACGTGATAGGGGATCGCGCGCTCCTGGAGGAAGTCGAAGATATTGGGACCTTCGTTCATTCCGCCGGGTTGCAGGGGACTTTTCTTCTCGGTGAAATCGAAGAGGGAAATGTACCGGAACGGAATATTGTAGAGATCAAAGTAACCTTTGAACTTCAGCCGCATCTTCACGTATTTGGAAAGCCAGCGGCGTACGCGACGTCGGCCCGTCAGCGCCGCGGGGATCCATTGCAAGGCGCGCAGTTTGCGGAACGGGGAACGCTTCGGGTCGTACACGAAATAAGACCAGTTCCGATGTTCGCCGGGATAACGTCCCGACAGAATTGATGGAATGCAGGCGGAGCTGTAACCAAAGACAGAGGTTAACGGGCGGCGATGCGGAGCCACGTCACGGACGAAGGGATCCTGCTGGATGATTTCCCAACCGCAGGCATCGATAAAAACAAACAGGGGCAAGATAGGTTTCATGTTTGGACGTGGGAGAGGACGGACGAGGCGGCGGCAAAATCCGGCGAAGCGGTCGCGAGGGGATCGGCGTCTCGAAAACCGGAGGGATCCGGGTTCGCCAGAGTGGCGGGATGTTCCGCCATAATCAGGAGTGCCTGATCATCCCGCAGGGGAGCGGAACCACGGAATCGGTTGAGCTCGGCCGTGAGTTCATCCCGGATTGCCTCCGCGGTAAGTGGCTGCGTGACACGGGCGCGCAGCCACTCGACAAGTCGGTCGTGCCCGAACATTTCGCCCGAGGGAGTTTGTGACTCGGTGAGTCCATCTGTGTACAACAGCAGCCCGCCCGGTTCGCCCAGCGTGGCGGTCTCCTGACGATACGTGGCGTGCGGCAGAATGCCGAGGGGCGTGCCGGTGACGCTCAGGGTTTTGACCTCGTCGGGTGAAAATATTACGACGGGACAATGCCCGGCGCTGGCGGCGACCAGCGTGCGGCGCTTCAGATCGACGAAGACCAGCTGCGCGGTGATGAACATGCCGACGCTCGAGAGTTCGGTGTAGAGGAGCTCGTTGAGCCGTTTGAGCAGGCGGGCGGGGTGATGGCTGCGAACGGTCATGGCGCGGAGCAGACTCCGCGTGATCGTGGCAAAAATCGCGGCCGGCACGCCTTTGCCCATCACATCGGCGACGACCAGGAGAACGCCGTCTTCGCCGAGGGGAAAGGCATCGTAGAAGTCGCCCCCGACTTGGCGGGCGCTTTCCCAGCTCGCCGCCAGTCTGAACCCTGAAAGCGGCGGCAGGGTGCACGGCAGCAGGGCGCGCTGAATGCGATGTGCGATCTCGAGTTCGTGAGCGACGAGGCGGACATGGACCTGCTCTTCGTGGTGGCGGGCATTCACGATCTGCACGGCCATGAACTCCGCAAACGTACGGATCATCTCGGCCTGCAAGGCGGAGAACGGTGTATCCGAATTCCGGCGACCGATCGCGAGCGTGCCGAGGAGCTTGTCGCCAAACACCAGCGGATGCACCAAACCCGAGGCAGTGGCTCCGGCGACGCGCAGTGGTTCATAGCTGGCGGTGGAGCGGACGGCGTCGAATTCAACCGCTTTTCGCGTGCAGGCGGCGGCGAGTTCGGCCGGAAGCGCTGATGCCGAAGCATCCTCGGCGAACGGCAGCGCGTCATCAAACAACGTGAGCGACGAAGTGGCGAACACTTGCAACTGGGTGCCGCCCCGCGGCAGCATTCTCAGGACGAACCAATCCGCCGTGGCCAAATGGAGCAGATCGTTCATCAAACGATCGCCAAATCCCTCGAGGTCGCTGGTGCGGCCGAGTTCGGCGCAGCAGCGGAAGATCGCCGCCAGGCTTTCGGAGCGGAAGCAGAGCTCGCGGGCCATCCCGCTGATCGCCTGCTGGCAGCTCTCCAATTGCTGGCGGGCGCCATCGAGCGACGCGGTGGCGGCAGCGTCGGCGGGACGATGCTGTTGATGGGTGCGCGTCGTGCGCATGACGAGGGTGTTGCCGTCGTCGCTTCGAAAGTAGCGAACTTCATCCATGAGCGATTGGATGATAAACAAGCCGCGACCGCTCTCGCGGCCCGGAGCGATTCCACGTTTTTTTCTGAGCGTAAATCCGGCGGTGTGATCCGAAACCCGCAGCTCGATTCCCGCCGAGTGGCAAATCGCCTCGGCACTAAGCAGACGGCCGACGCTGGCTTTGGCGGCGTATTGCACCGCGTTGTTGCAAGCCTCCGCGAGGCAGAGTTCGCAGTTAAACTGTTCCGATTCGTCCAACCCCTGCTCGGCGAGAAAACCGCGCAGGCTGCGAGTCGCAGTCCGCGCCTCGGTGAGGTCACACTTGAAGACCACGCGGTGGTACAGGCCCCGCTCCGCGGGATGAGACTCAGACATGATGTCGGTAACTTGAAGCTACGAACGCGGGGGAGGGCGCTTCAGCGGCGCGAGATTTCGAAGAGTTGGTGAAGCTGCGTTAGTTCAAACAGCTGTTGAATCGAGGGGCGCGGGTTCACCAGCCGGAGGGTTACGCCGTCGTGACCGTTGTTGTTCGCCGCTTTGTAGAGGGCGAACAGGGCGCCTAGTCCGGAGCTGTCGACGAAGCGTGTTTGCGAAAGATCGATCTCGATCATGTTGGGTGAAGCGGGCATCGCGGCACGCACTTCGTCGCGAAAGGCGGAGGCGTTGATCGCGTTGAGTTCCGCGATGTCGCTGATTCGAAGGTTGTTTCCGTCGTGCTCGATTTTCATGATTCGTTGGGTTGGGCGGGTGGCCGCCGGCAATGGGAGTGTTAAAGTGAAAGTCAGCCCTCTTGCTTGGAAACAAGTCGGGGTAACACCGCGGCGGATTTGCGCCGCGAGCGCGGACCAATGGGAATCGCGGAGGCGGCCCGAAGCAGCGCACGAGTCAGCACGAACCACGTGAGGCGGCGACTGGCGTTGACCGCATAGTAGCTCGCGTGCGCGCACACTTCGTCGGTCAAGCCGTCCGTGCAGCCGTGGGCATCGGCGAGAGACACGAGCCCCACAGGAGCATTCAGCCACAACCGTTCGAAGGCGTTGCCGAGTGCGAGCGCCTCCGTGGGACGGAGGGGGCGGTTGCCCACCCACCGGAGGTCGCCCCGCACGACACTCCAGAATTGTGGCCAACGCTTTAGCCAGTTGCTGCCGCCCGTCAGTTCATAGTACGCGAACGTCTGGAGCGCGGCACTTTGTACGTGCGGCTTGGGCCGCACCCCTAACCGTACACGCAGCGGCGTGTCACCGCGAACCAGTGACCACGCCATCACCGGCAGCGCGATCGGGCTCGTCGCCAGCATGGCCGCTCCGGCCAAAACGCGGCCGACCACCCCCGAACCTTGGCGGCCGGCCCGGCGTTCGGAAAGCGAGCACAGCAGAATGTCATCCGGCACGTGCAAACAGGAATCATTCCTCCAGTTCACCACCGTGCTGCCGTATGCGAGCGAGTTTTGGAGCGAAATATTTCGGCCCACGTACGTATCGGGACCGACACTACTCTCGCGAATGCTGGCGCCCGGTTCTACGATCACATGATTTTCGATGATGGCTCCGGGCCCGATGAATGTCTGGTCAGCAATCACCACGTCTTCTCCGATCCAGCACGGCGCGTGCAGTTGCGCCCCAGGTGCGATCTGCGTGTGCAATCCGACCCAGATGCCGGGTTGCAGCTCTTTCACGCCGATCCGGGCTGGTGTGATCGCATGAGGAGCGAACGCCAGAATGGCGGAGAACCAGCCCGCGTAGGACTCGAAGAGCGGATGGTCAGGCCGGTCGGGGAGATGCTCCAGCACGATGACGTCGCTGCCCGAAAGCCAGTCAGCGTCGCCATTTTTTTGATACGCGCGACGGGCTTCCGCGGCGGTCAGCTCTCGAGTCTGCGGCGCCACTGTCAGTTGAATTCCCCAACGGGTACCGTCGCCGAGCGTGTGCCGGACTTGATTCGGCCGGTCGGAGGCCAACACGGTTATCTGCGTGACCCCGCGCGGTACGAGCGCCTCGATCCAGTATTCGACCACCGAACGGCCCAACAAGGGAGTCAGTGCGAGCGGCCAGTTTTCCGCCAGGCAGGATACCGCGGGACGATCGGCGGGACAAATGAGCAGCACTTTCATCAATAAGCTCCAGTTCCGGAAAGTACCGCCGGGACGGTTTTGCAGAGGATTTTCACGTCCTGCCAAAAGCTCCGGCTTTCAATGTAGCGCACATCAAGCTGCACTTGGCCGGGGAAATCGATTTCAGCTCGGCCGCTGATCTGCCAGATACAGGTGATGCCAGGCTTGATGGCGAGGCGTCGACGGTCCGACAGCGAATAGAGCGCGACTTCCCGAGGCAGAGGCGGACGGGGGCCAACCAGAGACATGTCACCGATGAACACATTATAGAACTGCGGCAGTTCATCCAACGAGTACCGGCGGAGCCACCGACCGATCCGCGTGATCCGCGGGTCGTGCTTGAGTTTGAAAGTCACTCCCGTGGCGTGCTGATTGTTCGCCAGGATCTCTTTCAGCTGCACCTCGGCGTTGGCCCGCATGGATCGAAATTTCAGCATGCGAAACTCGCGACCATTACGACCGACGCGCACTTGGGGGAAAAGGACGGGGGCGCGATCCTCGAGCTTGATCAGCACGGCGATAATTGAGAAGAGCGGCGCAAGCAAAATGAGAGCGCAGCTACTGCCGACAATATCCACCGCTCGTTTGGTAACGTGAGTGCCGCCAATCAGCCAGCGCCATGTGAGGCGCTTCCAACCCAAGTACGCTTGATGCCGCCGACGCCGCCAGGGCGATTCCAGTGCGGCGAAATGATCCAACACGTCCTGCGACATTCTTTGAGGAAGGGCTGTCTTCATACGCGCGAAGGGTTGGTCAGCCGGTTGAAGCGTGGTTTCCCGATCTCCGCTCGCTCAGGAGCGTGGGCGGCTTGGGTGCGGACAAACAGGTCCTCGAGACCGCTGATGTATTTGGGAAAACCGAACTGTTCTCCCACCCATTCCCGGCCGCATGATCCGAGCTGACGGGCGAGTGTTTTATCCAGCAGCACCTGCTCCAGGCGGGCCGCGTATTGGTCGCGATCCATCCAGGCCACGAGGTATCCGTTCTTACCATCGAGCAGCCATTCACGAATCCCACCGGCATCAAACGCAATGACCGGCAGGCCACATCTCATGGCTTCCAGACCGGTGGCCCCAAACGGCTCCGGCCAAACGGAGCTCATCACCGCGACGCTCGCATCGCGGTAATAGGCAGAAATTTGATCCTGCGCGACAAAGCCGGCGAAAACGACGCGATCATGCAGACCAAGCCGGGCACTTAGTTCCTCACAATGGGCGCGATGGTTGCCGTCACCGAGGATGACGCACTCGAACGGAACGCGAACGCGGGCAAGTGATTCAAGTAAGATGTCGACGCCTTTCCCGCGAATAATCTGACCCGCGTAAACGATCCGGTTACGGTCACTGAAACTGGCCTGGAAAATCTGTTCGGTGGAACGCGGCACCGGGGCGTGCACCTCGATCTGGTCCGGCTCGAAACCGTTTTTAAGCAGTTCGCCGCGCATGAATTCCGTGGCGGCCACCAGCCGGTGAAAGCGCCGGTTGAGCGTCAATTCACGCTGCTTGTCACTGTAACTGATCCATTTGAGCGGAAAGCCGGGCCCGTGGTTGCGGGCGACCGTGCCCCCACAGGGGAAAATGCAGTAGGGAGACGCAGCGCGGAGACAGATCTGGCGGTTGAGGGGGTTATACTTGTACCCACGAAGACAATACATGTCGTGGTCATGGACCATTCGCACCACCGGAACCCCGCACGTTCCTATCGCTTCGAGCAGAGATAGGTCAGCGAGTTTGTGCAGGAAAATAACGTCCGGGCGAAATTCGGCCAGCGCCTGGTGCAGCACGTCTGGCCCGCGCCCGGGGGGCACCTCAAAGCGGTCGTCGAAAACGTTGCTCCACGTTGCTTCTTCCTTCCCGGTTGCTGCGCCGTGCAGCAACGCCACGTCGTGTCCCCGCCGCTTCAGCTCGGTGGCGGTCAGGAGCACGTTGGCTTCAGCGCCGCCGAAGGCGCCGAATCGGTCGTGGATGAAAAGCAGTCGCATGAGAAGGAAATCGGTGACGAAAGTGAGCCGCCTTGGAAAAGGCGTCGAAATGTGAAGTGAACGTAACAGACGAGCGTGAGTGGGTGACAGTGGGTGAAGACCCAAAAGGCTCTACGGTCGTGCCCTGCCCCGATGGCAGAAGTGTTCTCGACCGCCCGGCGGGTTAGAGATTGGCGCAGAGCAATCATCGCAACAGACCCGCCAAAGCCGGAGAAGTGACTGGGGTGCACGCCCCTTATTGGCTACGCATGGGGCCTCGTTACTGAGCTCGCGCCGAAAACGAGAGCGCACTGACCGCGCGCCGTCCGTCGGGCCAAACGGCTTCGACTTCCAGCCATTGGTTTCCAGGCTGGCGCGCCACAAACGTGAACGTCCGGCCAAACGTAGGACTTTGGCCGGTGCCTTCCCACACGATTCGCGCGCTCTTTGCGTCCAGGCCAGCGGGTGGCTCGAACTGCACGGTGACCGGCTGATTGACGATCGCACCCGCTTTACTGATGCCGTCGATGCGGGCTTCGGTCGGACGCCAGACCTGACTGCGAAGCGGCGTCTGCGCCATGAGCCACGCCGTCACAGCCAGACCACGGGCTTGGTTCAACACGACGAACTCGGTCTGGAGATTATAACTGTCGCCCCAGCGATCCAGAATCGGATAGGGCGCGGACTTGTCGCCATCGAGTGGGTAACTCAAGGCGCCCAGTTCGCCGCGATAGTTGTCCATGTAGTAGAACCCCTCTTGAATGGTGCCTTGCGGAATTCCGCCGGGAGGCAGAGTGCGACGATCGTTTTGCGCGTATTGATGAACGATTTCCAACGGACGCTTCCAACCCACACCGGTCAGGAATGAAACGTTTATGGGATTCGTGCCTGCCTCGTAATTCAGGTTTCCCAGAATGGCCTCGCGGTACTCCGGGCGACGGTCGGCCTTCACGGGGAAGTCGAGTTGGGCCGCCACGGCGAGGTCGAATGAGTAATCATGGGGGAAGAACCACCCGCCACCCATCACGCGTTTGGTGGGTTCCGGGTAGGTTAACCCATACGCGCTGGCGCGGCTCGCCTGCAGCCAGTCGTCGGCGCACGCAATGATCTCTTCCTCGCAACGCCTGAACAGCTGCGGATCAAGTTGGGAGCGGTTAACGCGACCGCTCGAGGCCCCAAACGCATAGCTGCGAATGGCGCGACCGAAGCCTTCGTTCATTCGCTTCCAGCCCCAGCGGCGCGTCTCGGGATTACGCGGGTTCAGCCGCTTTTGAATCTCGGTCGCGAATTCCTTTTCGCCCGTCGCCAAGTACAGTTCAACTGCCGCCCAGACGAGTTCGTCCGCGTCCTTGTACTCGTCCCCGTAGTGAGTGAATTTCCGATACATGTCGCCGCCGTGCTTGGCTTGAGCATCGCGGAGGAGGTTCCATCCGCGCCTCGCGGCCTCCAAGTGGCGCTGGGCGTCCGCTGGAAAATGTTGGCGGAATAATTTGGATGAGGCGCATTGCGCGAGCGCGGCCACCGCGGCGGCCGTCGAGACGGAGTTCTTCGGCCAAACGATTTGCGGATCGCCTTTATCCGGCAGCACATCCTGTTCGTAACGGCGGGCGCGGGGATAGACCAGGAAGTAGAAACCGCCATCGCGGTCCTGCATCTTGGCGAGGAAATCGGCTTCGCCTTTTGCGATCTGCAGCAAGTCGCTTACGCCGTCGCCACTCTCCGGCAGACCGAGATTGTCGAGGCCTGCCACGCCCGCCAGCGAGTCCGTCGCGAAGAGCAGGTGATGAATCAAGCCGGCGCTGTTAACCGTGTATTTGCTGTAATCACCGGCGTCATGGTGGCCGCCGGCGACGTCGACGCGCCCTTGTTGAACAAAGGGGAAAAGGTCGGCGTCGGCAGCGGTGGCTTCGAGGCCGATTAACGCGCCGATCCGTCCAGTAGGAATTTGAGCTGCAGCCAGATGGCACGGCCCGTGGACAAAGCGGGAGTACGGGAGCGCGGTCTCCATTCCGCACCGTTGGTGATAGAGCCCGAGCGCGTAGGTGCGGGCAAACGAAGCCGCGATGCCGTCGTCAATGAAGAATGGATACGACGCCCCCAGCCCCGGCACCGCGAGCCGGTACTCCCCGGGGCGGTTGAATTCGGTGAAGTCGGCCTCCCACACCTGCTGGTACCACCCGTGCGGCATGCCGCGATCCGGGCGAAGCACCAGCCGGCCTCGATGCACGATTTCCCCGGACTCCACGGTGATGAGGTGAAACTCCCCGGCGCCGCTCGAACCTGCGGTGGATTGAAGGCGGAGTTCACCCAAGGAGCCAAGGAAGTACCCGACGGTGGCGCGCTTGGCTGTACCCGGCTGATATCCGACCTGATTTACGTGGATCGCGGGGCTATGGCGCAAAGGGTCGGAGCGCGTACTGGTGTTTACGTTGGCGAGCCAGGACGCTTTCGCGTTGGAGGCGCGGACCTCGATAACGGTATCGGTTGCAATGGGACGCTGGAGCGCGAGGTAAACGTAATTTCCGACTCTCAGATCCCGGTTCTTTAACGGCGCATAAACGGGTCGCCGCCTAAAACCAACCTCGGTGACTTCCCGCCGCTCGCCGCCGACGGATACCTGAAAATCTGCCGGGGTCAGCGCAGGCACTGGAACCACCGGAGGTTTGTCCCGCTCCGAAGGGGCTGAGTTGGCGCCACGGGTTATGACCGTGAGTTCCATGATAGTGGGCGAGATCAGCCGGAGCTCGCGGTATCCGATTTCCGGGGTCGCAAGCGAGTTGATCTCGAGTGCGGGTGCCGATGCGGCGGCCGGTGGGGTGGACGCCCCAGCCGCTCGGAAGGTAAGCAGGCCTGCGGCGAGGACCCCGGCAACCCACGTGGTCAGGGGCGCGATTCTCCGCGGCGCCCCGCCAAAAGTAGCGCAAAAATTCATTCGTTTCATTCCAGCCGACATCGCCAGCGCCCCGTATGGGGTTAATCCCTACTTCGCCAGTCGCTGTGCGCCCTATTACGGGGGGGGCTGGAAGGGGTTAAAGTAAGGGTCGACATCTTGCATCCACGCTACTGATACGCCCCATTCGATGAAAAAAAAGCCGGAATTCAAGATCCAGAACATTACGCACCCCACGAAACTGTTGGTGGACTATAACGACCCTTTGCTGCGCGAGTTAGTTGCCCATTTGCGAGAGAATCGGACGCGGTTGCGCGAGGAGTGGGCGCGGCGAATCACGGATGCCCAGCTGCTGACGGCGATGAGGATCGGGACGGCGCTGGACCTCGAGGAAGGCCTTACTTACCTGAACACCAGGACCAAACGCAGTGCAGTCGATGGAAACTGATTCCCAGACGGCGATCAACTCGTCCGTTGATATTGTCACGGCTCGCCAACGCGGGCGTGCGCCCGCGTTGGAGCCCGGCTTCAACGGCGCGGACGTGACCCTGATTGCCGCGGCGATCTCAGAGGTTGCGCGCAACATCGTTGATCATGCCCAGCGGGGTGAGATCGTGATGTCGCCCTTAAACAATGTCACGGGAGGCGGCAAAAGCGGGATTCAGATTGTCGCGCGGGACGAGGGGCCCGGTATTCGTGATGTCGCGCAGGCGATGCAATATGGATATTCCACCCGGAAGGGGTTGGGCGTGGGTTTGCCCGGAGCGAAATGGCTGATGGACGAATTCGACATCGCCTCAGAAGTGGGGCGGGGCACGACGATCGTGATGAAGAAGTGGCGCCGTTAAAATGAAGCTGCGTATCCAAACTTCCCTTGCATCCAGGACCGCGCCAATCGGATCGGCCGGACTGGAGTTGGGATTTGGAGCTGAGGAGTGTATCCCGTCCTTCGGGGAAACGGTCGGCCCCGTGGTGCAACGGGGAGAAATTCTGGACTGGTGTTGGGCGGGCCGGGCAGCTCCTGGCGAACGCGTGTCAGGTGACTTGCCCGTGGTATTTACTTGGGAGCGGGGAGCGCTCGTGGGACTGATTGATGGCCTCGGTCATGGCGAGCAGGCGGCGTGGGCGGCGCGTCGCGCGGCCGATGCGCTTGAGCCGTGGGCTCAACAGCCTTTGCCCGAGCTGATGCAACGTTGCCACGAGGCCATTCGCGATACGCGAGGCGTGGTGATGACGTTGGTGTCGTTCGATGCTTCCGCGGGAACCGTGACCGCACTCGGCGTGGGCAATGTCGAAGCGTTCCTCTACCGGTGCGCTGGGGATGCGGCACCGGAACGAGAGACGGTTTTGCTGCGCGGGGGCGTGGTTGGCTATCAGTTGCCTTCGCTGCAAGCGACTGAGCTCTCGATCGCGGCGAACGACCGGCTCGTCTTTGCAACGGATGGAATCCGCGAAGATTTTTGCGACCTGATTACCGGCGATGCGCCGCTCACCGGTTTGGTCCAACGCATCCTCGATCAAAAATCGCGAGGGATGGACGACGCCCTGGTGCTCGCCTGCGATTACAAAGGAGGCGCATGAAGACGCGAGCGTGGAGCACCCTTGTCCGCCAGTACCGGCGCGCGCTCCAGGCGCATCTTTCGCTTGGCGATGAAGCGTCACTGCAAGTCGCATACGAACTTGGGCGTAAAGCCCTGAACGAAGGACTCGGGGTCGTGGATATGGCCCGACTGCATCAGGACGCTTTGGTCGCGATGGTTGCGAAGCGGCCCCCGGTGGCCGACGTGCGGTGGACGCGCGCCGTGGAGACATTTCTGATGGAAACGTTGTCAGCGTTTGAAGTCGCCCATCGCGGATTTCGCGACGCGTGCGATCGTTTGGGGCGGCTGAACGAGACCTTGAAGGAACGCCACGAGGAGCTGGCGGTGACGGTGACGAAGCTGGCGCACGAAATCGGTGAGAGAAAAAATGCCCAGGAGTTGTTGCAGGAATCGGAGCTGAAATTCCGCTCGGTGGTCGAGTCGGCGCAGGATGGGATTCTCACGGTGGATCAGCGCGGGGGGCTGGTGGCCGTGAATCGGAGAGCAGAGGAATTGTTTGGCTACCAGCGGGAGGAACTTCTCGGAAAATCCGTCACGATACTGGTGCCTCGAGCGCTGCGCAAAGCCGCGCATTCACTCTTGAAAAGCCTGGTTGCTGGAGGGCAAAAGCAGCTGCTCAAACGTCCGCTGGAAGCGGCGGGGCTGAATCGGGATGGAAACGAATTCGCGCTGGAAATTACGCTCGCCGCGTGGCGCACGCGCGCCGGCATATTCTTCACCGGCGTGCTGCGAGATATCCGCGAGCGCAAACAAGCAGAGACGGCGCTGCGGGAAAGCCGTGAGCATTATATTCAACTTTTTCAGGAATCCCGCGCGATGGAGGAAAACTTGCGGCAGCTTTCCAATCGCGTTTTGACCGTCCAGGAGGAGGAGCGGAAGCACATCAGCCGCGAGCTCCACGACGAAATCGGGCAGGCGCTCACCGCGGTCAATGTCAGCATCGCCATGCTGCGGTCCCATGCGGCAGGTGACGAATCGTTCCACCTCAAAGTCGACGCCGCCCAAAAGCTGATCGAGCAAAGCATGGACTTGGTGCACCGCTTCTCCCGGGAACTGCGGCCCTCGATGCTCGACCACTTGGGCCCCGTGGCGGCACTGCAGAACTACGTGAAATTATTTGCAGAGCGAACGGGCATAAAAACCGAGTTTGAAGGCGTCGTTCAGGTGGAGCAGCTCAGCAGTCAGCAGGGAACGGTGCTTTATCGTGTCGCCCAGGAGAGCCTCACCAACGTCTTCAAGCATGCGCGCGCCACGCGGGTGAAGATCCGGTTGCGGCAGGTGCAGGAGGCGGTGACGATGGAGATCATCGATAATGGCTGTGCGTTCTCCGTGTCCGCGACCACCAGCGCGGCTTCCGGGCGTCAGCCGCTCGGTTTACTCGGCATGCGCGAGCGCGTGCGACTGGTAAATGGCGAGTTCGTAATTGAATCAGTTCCGAAACGCGGAACCACGGTGCGTGTCCAGATACCACTGTCACGGTCGGTCCCTACCCCAGTGGATCGGGAGACCCCGGCGCTTTCAGCGGCATATTAACCACCCATCAGGATTTCTCATGAATAAGATTAAAGTACTCCTCGCAGATGACCACACCGTGGTACGGCAGGGCCTGCGTTCTCTATTGGCAGCCGAGCTCGATATCGAAGTTGTCGGCGAAGCTGAAAACGGCCGCCAAGCGGTCCAGATGGCAAAGACCCTCTTACCGGACGTCGTCGTCATGGACATCGCGATGCCGCAATTGAACGGGCTCGAGGCGACGCGGCAGATTATCAAGGAGGGAATCCCGACGAAAGTTTTGGTGCTCTCCTCGTACAGCGATGACGAATACGTGCACCAGCTGACGGAAGCCGGAGCGGCGGGTTATCTGATCAAGCAGACGGCGGCGAATGATCTCATCAAAGCGATTCGCGAGGCGTATCGCGGGAACGCGTTCTTCAGCCCATCAATTTCGAAGCGCTTGTTGGATTATTATCGCGAAGCCTACCTCAAAGGTAAGCCGATCCGGCGTCACAGTGAGCAGCTCACATCGCGTGAACTCGAGGTGTTGCAACTCGTCGCGGAGGGTAAAGTGAACAAGCAGATCGCCGCCGATTTGTGCATCAGCATCAAGACCGTGGAAAAGCACCGGCAGCAGGTGATGAACAAACTCAACATTCATGATGTGGCCGGGCTGACGCGCTACGCGATTTCGCGCGGCATCATCGAGAGCACTCCGATGCTGACAGGTGCAACGTGAGGGGCGCGAGCGAGTGAGTGGGTGCGAGCGCGGCCGACTGAAATTCAATTGTCTCGCTTCCAGCCTCGAGCCGCCGCGCGGGCGAACGAATCGTGCGGTGGGGCCTGGGTGGGTGAAGGCCTACCTGCGGACTTAATGTGGACCCGGTAACGTCTCCTTTTCAACTGTCTACCTATGGATCACCGACGCTTCGGAGCGAAAATTGCCGCTGACTATGATCGCGGCGCGCCTCAGTACCGCCACGACGATGAAATCGAGGCGTGCAGTGAGAACCATCAACGGCTGGGCGGAAACTTGCGTCGCATTTGCCGCTCGTTCGCGCACCCGGTGCGCGTGCTGGAGTTGGGTTGCGGCACCGGCCGGTATTTCCATTGGCTCGAACAGACCGACCTGTTGGTGGGAACGGATATCTCGGCCGAAATGCTGAAGCAGGCCGAACATCCCGTGCACGAGAACGAGATCACGGCCCGGGAGATTCGCCTCATGCAGGGAAATCTCTACGAGGTCGAGTTTGAGCCTGAGTCGTTCGATTTCATTTATTCGCTCGGAGTGTTCGGTTACGGGGCGGCGTTGACCGACGAGTTGGCGCGGAAAATTTCCCGCTGGCTGGCGCCGGGTGGTCGGTTGTATTTCGACGCGATCGAAAAACGCGAAATGGGGCGCGCACATCGGATCAAGCAGTCGGTGAAGTCGGCCGTGCTGCCGGTTCTACCTGCGGCGATCAAGCAGCGGGTCGCGGAACGGGCCAGCGCGGCGGTGCCCGTGTTCAATCACACGCGGGCGGAAATCGAGACCGTGCTCGAGGGGGGCGGCTTTGTGGATTTCGTGCTCTCGTCGAACACGTGTCATTCGCCCTTGTGGACCGGCATGCATCTTGAATGCAGCGCTCGTAAAGGAGGACCGGCGGAGCTTGACCACGCGCGCGGGACGGTGGAACGCGTCGGCGAGATTAAGAACGTGATTGCGGGCGTGGCGTCGTTGCCAGCGGCTTGATCCTGACAGCCCATGAGGTTTTCCAACCGAAACCACTGAAAGGTGGAGCGAGTTGTCCCCAACCCGCTTCCGAATGTTTGCTCTCACGTTAGCGGCTTGGGGACAAGCCGCTCCACCTCAATCGCATGATTCCGGCCACGCGCCCGATCCCGCATGCAGGGCATCAGCCGCCTAGATACGTCGCTTTCAGCTGCGGATCGGCGCGCAGTTGTTTGCTGTCGCCGCGCATGACGATGTGTCCGGTCTCGAGCACGTAGGCGTAGCGGGACACTTCCAGTGCAAGGTTGGCGTTCTGCTCCACGAGCAGAATCGTGATTCCGTGATCACGGTTGATCTCAACGATCTTCTCGAAAATCGTGCTGATCAAACGCGGCGCGATGCCCAGCGAAGGCTCGTCCAACATGAGAAACGTGGGGTTGCTCATGAGCGCGCGGCCGATGGCGAGCATTTGTTGTTCGCCGCCCGAAAGGGTGCCGGCGGTCTGATAGACGCGCTCCTTCAGCCGCGGGAAAATCGAAAACACATACTCGCGGTTCTTGGCGTTGAGCGCGGCGTCCGTTTGCAGGTACGCCCCCATCGCGAGATTTTCGTCCACCGTTAGATTGGAGAAAATCATGCGCCCCTCCGGCACATGGCAGAGTCCACGGGCGACGACCTGGTGGGGCGGCAGGGTGGTGATGTCTTCCGAGTTGAAGGTGACCTGTCCCGTTTTAGCGCGCAGCAAGCCGGAGATGGTCCGAAGCGTCGTCGTCTTACCTGCTCCGTTGCCGCCAATGAGGGTAACGATATCGCCGCGGCGGATGTCGAAGGTGATGCCGTTCAAGGCCGCGATGGCGCCGTACGAAACGTGAAGATCCGTAATGCTCAGCATCACCGGTTGGGCGGTGGCGGTCGTAGCGGCGGGCGAGAGGGAGGACATCCGACAGGAGGGGGCTGAACGCGTTAGTGATGCGAGAGGCCCGTGTGGTGATCCTCGCCGAGGTAAGCCTCGATCACTTTTGGATCGCTGCGAATTTCCGCGGGCGTGCCGTCGGCAATCTTCACGCCGTAATCGAGGACGGCGATGCGCTGGCAGCAGCTCATCACGACTTTCATCGAGTGTTCCACGAGCAGAACGGAGAGCTTGAACTGGTGTTGGATCTGCTGAATCAGCCGGACAAGTTCAACTTTCTCCGACGGGTTCATGCCGGCGGCGGGTTCATCGAGGAGCAGGAGCTTGGGTTTCGTCGCGAGACAGCGCACGATTTCCAGGCGCCGTTGTTCACCGTAAGGCAGGCTACGGGCGGGCGCGTCGCGGAAACGCGACAGATTGAAAATCTCCAGGAGCTCTTCCACTCGCTTCCCGATGGTCGCTTCTTCGTCACGGAATGCCGCGAGGCGAACCAGCGGCTGCAGCGCGCTGGTTTGACGATGCAGATTACAAGCGACCCGGACGTTGTCGAAAACGGAGAGCGAGGCAAACAGGCGGATATTTTGAAACGTCCGGGCAATTCCCAGATTAACGATATCGTGGACCCGCGAGCCGCGCAGATCGCGACCGGCAAAGGCGATCGCACCTTCGGTGGGCGGGTAAACGCCGGTGATGAGATTGAAAACCGTGGTCTTGCCGGCGCCGTTGGGTCCGATGAGTCCGCAGAGTTCGCCTTCGTTCACCACGAAGTCGACCGCGTTGACCGCGGTGAGACCGCCGAATCGAATCGTGACCTGGTCGAGCTGAAGCAGCGCGGGCATCAGGCCGGAGGCGGAGAGTCGATCTCGATGTCCCTGACTCCGCGAAGTTGCCGCATCTTCTCGGTGTAACGGCGGATTTCGTCTTTGAGGGCGGCGGCGCCGGATACGGCCCGGAGGATGACTTGAGGATTGGTACGATCCGAGGTGACGAGGACGATGTGACCACAGCCGACGAGCCGGAGCCAGAACGGTTCGACGACGGAGTAGTCACGGACTCGATACAGCTCGATTTCGCTGGTGTGGCGGGAGAGCAGCCCGGTGGTGATCTTCACCCGCTGGTCGGTGATTTGGTAGCGAATGCAGCGGGTGGCGATCCAGCGGACCAACATCCAGAGGGCGGGAATGAGCAGCGCGGCGAGAACCACCGGACGCGTGGATAATTCAGGCACCAGGACATAGGCGGCGATGATGCCAGCGGCGAGCAGGAGGCAGAAAACGTAGGTGCCGACATTCGTCCACTGGGACGGCGTGCCGCTCCAGACTTCGGTTTCGGTGGGTTGAATGGGATTCATGATGGGCGTTTGCGTAGGAGCGGATTCCGGACGGTGAAAAGCCCTTGCGGGCGAAGGATCATGAGGAGAATCAACAGGAGTGAATAGATGATCATCCGGTATTCGGCAATGGGCCGAAGGAGTTCAGGCAGCAACGTGAGCAGGACGGCCGCGACGATTACGCCCACCGTATTTCCCATGCCCCCGAGGATGACCATGACGACGATTTCAATGCTCTTCGCGAAGTCGAAGCCCGTCGGGGTAATGTTCTGCTTGAAATGAGCGTAGAGTCCGCCGGCGATTCCCGCGAAAAAAGCGCTGATGACGAAGGCGACGATTTTATAGCGGGTGGTGTTCAGCCCGACCGCCGCGCTCGCGATTTCGTCATCCCGGGTGGCGAGAAATCCCCGGCCGTAGGTGGAGTGCACCAGGCAGGTGACGACGAAAATCGTGATGCTGACGAACGCGAGGACCCAGAAGATCGAGGTGTGGCCGGGAATCGCATTGAGGCCCAGAGCGCCGCCGAGTTTCTCCACATTCTGGAAGACCACCCGGATGATTTCCCCGAAGCCAAGGGTGACGAGGGCCAGGTAATCGCCTCTGAGCCGTAGTGACGGAACCCCGACAACGAGGCCGGCGAGGGCGGCGCTGAGACCGCCGGCGATGAGAGCGATGAGAAAGACGATCCCCTGTTGGACGCCGCCGCTTTGGGCGAAGGTACCGAAAAGTTGGGGTGCGACGAAGAGGGAGACGGCGGCCGAGAGATACGCGCCGACCGACATGAAGCCGGCGTGGCCCAGGGAAAACTGGCCGGTGTAGCCGTTGACCAGATTGAGCGAGACCGCCAGGATCACGTTGATCCCGACGCCCATCAATACGTCGAGATGGTACGGATCGATCGCGCTGGCGAACTGCGAAAGGCCGAGCGCGACGAGCAGCGCGCCAAAAAGGGCGAGATGCGGTTTCGGCATGGATCAGACTTTTTCCACCGTGAACCGGCCCAGCAGGCCGGCGGGGCGGAACAGCAGGATGATGATCAGAATGGCGAAGGCGATCGCATCCTTGTAGGTCGAGAACTGACTGCCGGCCACGAACGTCTCGACGGTGCCGAGCAGCAAACCGCCCAGCGCGGCACCCGGGATGTTGCCGATGCCGCCCAGGATGGCCGCGACAAATGCCTTCAAGCCCGGCATCACGCCCATCAGCGGATCGATCGAAGGGTAATTCAGCGCGTAGAGAATGCCGCCGGCGGCCGCGAGGGCGGAGCCGAGCCCGAAGGTAAACGAAATCACGACATCAATGTTAATGCCGACCAGCTGAGCGGCCTTTGGGTTCAAGGAAACGGCCCGCATCGCGGTCCCGATTTTGGTGCGCTGAACGATGAACTGGAGCGAAACCATCAGCAGCACGGCGACCACGATCACGAGCAGCTGGTTGGTCGAGATGACCAGCCCGCCGAGATGAAACATCCGAACGGGAAACAGGGCGGGAAACGTCCGGGGTGCAGCGCCGAAGAAAAGCTGTCCGCTGTATTCAAGCAGCAATGACACGCCAATCGCGGTAATCAGGACATTCAGCGTCGCCGCACCTCGCAGCGGCCGGTAGGCCAGTCGCTCGATGATGATGCCGAGTAGCGCGCACCCGAACATCGCCACGGCCAGAACGATGATGCCGCCCCAAATCGTACCCGCGGGGACGATACGACCCATGTAATAGCCGATGAAGGCGCCGACCATGAAGACGTCAGCGTGCGCAAAGTTGATGAATCGCAGCACGCCATAGACCATGGTGTAGCCCAGAGCGATCAGCGCATAGATCGCTCCAAGCGAGAGACCGTTGAGCAGTTGCTGAAGAAATTCCGACATGCAGGCCGGGCAGTTGACGTTTGAAAACGGAAAGTTGGAAGTCTTAAACCCGCCCCGCGATGCGCCACGGGTCGGCGAAGCCAGAGCATCCGTTGCGGCCGGAGAGGGGCGCCGGCGGCAGGTGGCGCGGTTAAGGCGCGATGGTTTCGACGAACTTGAACTTGCCGTCTTTGATTGTGATCACGACCGCGGATTTGCTGGCATTCCGCTGGGCATCGAGAGTCGTTTTGCCGGTTACGCCTTCAAAGTTTTTGGTGGCGGCAAGAGCATCGCGCAGCTTCGCGCTCTCCGTGGTCCCCGCCCGTTTGATGGCATCGATCAGCACCAGGACGGAATCGTAACCGAGCGCGGCCATGGCGTCAGGAACTTCGTTGTTCCAGCGCTGCTTGTACTTCGCCAGGAACTCGGTGACGGCCGGCGTCTTGTTTTCCGCTGAATAGTGCGTCGAAAAGTAGGTGCCCTCCACGGCGGCGCCACCGATTTCGACGAGTTGCGGGGCTTCCCAGCCATCGCCACCGAAGATGGGCACATTCAATCCGAGATCCTTCGCTTGTTTGCAGATCAAGGCCGCCTCGGTGTAATAGCCGGGCACGAAAAGTCCATCGACGCCGGCCGCGCGAATCGCGGTGAGCTGCGCCTTGAAGTCGCGGTCGCCCTCGGAGTAGCGCTGTTCGATCGCGACGACACCGCCATCCGCGACGAAGCGTTCTTTGAAGTATTTGGCGAGGCCCACGCTGTACGCGGAGGAGACAGACGTCAAAACGGCGACACGGCGGACCTTCAGGGTGTCCTTGGCGAACTTCGCCATGACCACCCCTTGAAATGGATCGATGAAGCAGACACGGAAAATGTAATCGCCGGTCTCGGTGACCGCCGGGTTCGTCGACGTCGGGGAGATCTGCGGAATTTTCGCGGATTGGGCGATCGACGCGGCTTCAAGTGAGCGGCTCGACGCCACTTCGCCGAGAATCGCGACGACCTTGTCGCGGGAAATAAGTTTTTTGACGACGGTCGCCGACTCGCCGGCCTTCGATTGGTTGTCCTCGGTGATCAGCTGAATTTTTTTCCCCAGCACCCCGCCCGCGAGATTTGCCTCCTCGATCGCGAGGAGTGTGCCTTTATGGGACGACTGACCGAACGCGGCTTCCTTGCCCGTCAGGGAAGCAAATTCGCCGATCTTGATGGTGTCCTCGTTTTTGCTGCACCCCGGCAGCAGCAGCGCGGCGGTAGTAAGGAGGGATAAACAAAACGAGCGGCGATGGATCAGCATGGTGAACGGGGAAATCGAAGACTGGCGCGGAGCCAAAGGCGGGCCGGGTGCGGTTTCAATCAAACTGTGCACAAGAGTGCGCTGAATTCGGGAGCACAGTTCCCACCCGCGAAATCAAGAGGGCCGGGCGCTTTGGGCTTCCCGTGGCGGATTTGCGGCATTTGATGGCTCCGGTGAACACGTTTGACCGGCACCTGTTGCGCGAGTGGCTGCAGATCCTCGGGCTGGTGCTTGCCGCGATGTGCGGATTGTTGCTCGTGCAAGTCCTGTACGAGGACTTCCGGCAGCTGCGCGAACTCGGCGCTCAGGGTGGCGTATTCTGGATGTACCTGCTGGTGAAGATGCCGGAATTCCTGACGGTGGTGCTCCCCCTCGCCTTGCTGGTATCCTTGCTTTACGTACTGGGGCGGATGCAGCGCGGCAACGAACTGACCGCGATGCGCGCCGCGGGGGTGGGTTTTACGCGGCTGACGATTCCCATCTGGGTCGTCGCCGTGCTCGCCTGTGGGGCGGCGTGGTCCCTCAACACCACGATTGTGCCGTGGTCGGTCGAGGCGTCCCGGGCGATGCGGGATGACTTGCAATTCAGCAGCGAGTCCTCGCGCGCGCTGGCCGCGGATCACATTGGGGCGGTTTACAGTGTCGCTTTCGACAACCCGATGGGTCGTCGAATGTGGTTTTTCAACCGCTACAGCAAGTCGCTCGATCGCGGTTTCGGCGTTTCCGTTTCGGAGCTGGATGGCCAGCGACGCGAAGTTCGGCGGCTGGTTGCCAAGGAAGCGTGGCACGTGCCGGGACACCAAGGATGGATGTTCGCCGCAGGCCGCGAGCTGACCTTCGCTCCGGAAACCGGTGAACTGATCGGCTCGAAACCCTTCGAGGAGCACTACGCGACCGACTACCAGGAGAACCCGGAACTGATGCTGCTGATCGATCGCAAGCCCACGCATCTTTCGCTTTGGGAGTTGCGCGAGCTCATCGCGCATCTTCGGCTCGAGGGCAGCCCCAAGGTGCCAGCGTATGCGGTTCGGTATTACAGCCTGATCGCCGAAACCATCACGCCGCTGATCGTAATCGCGCTGGCGATCCCGTTTTCGGTGACGGGCGTACGCGTCAACGCGGCGGTCGGCGTCTCGAAATCCATCGGGCTGTTCTTTCTCTACTATCTTTTCACCAGCTTCTCGATGTCTCTGGCGACCCGCCAAATCGTCGACCCGTTGATCGCGGCGTGGCTGCCGCATGCCGCAATGGCAAGTCTGGCGCTCTGGTTGTTTAGCCGGATGCGGTAGCGCAGCCGGATTCATGCGATTAGGTGGAGTGGCTTGTCCCTAAGCCGCTAGCGTGAGAGTGAACATACGGAAGCGGGCGGGGGGATAACCTGCTCCACCTTTCAATTTCACCACCGAGCGGGATTGCAGCAAGTGTCTGATGAACGGGCGCATCTGCCGGTTGGCGGTTCCGGCCGGCGCGGAGCGGAGTCCGCGCCCTACCTTTTTCAATGGTCCCGATAGGTAGGGCGGCGAGTCCCTTCGCTGCCTTTTTCAATGGTCATGATAGGTACGGCGGCGAGTCCCTTCGCCGCCTTTTTAAAAGGTCACGATGGGTAGGGCCGCGAGTCCCTTCGCCGCCGCGGTGGCTGCCGCCGCCAACCGGCAGATGCGCCCCTGGTGGACAACAATCAGCTTCAAGCTCGCAAGGTTGATTGAATAATGTTCGATTGATCGGCGTCTCAGCTCTCGGAATGAAAACCATCCTTGTCACTATCACGATCGCATTGGCCGGAGCAGCTTCGGCTAACGCGCAAGTTTTTCGGCCTTCCGTCGGGAGCGGCGCGGTCGTTGGCGCAGTCGCCGGCGGACTGATTGGTGGACATAACGGCGACCGTTGGGCGCAAGGCGCAGTGATTGGCGCGGCCGCTGGCGCTTTGATCGGTGCCGCGATGGCACCCCGGGAAGCAGCCTATCAGCCCGCACCGGTTTACCAGGCGCCCGTTTACGGGCAACAGGTGTACGGTCAGACAACATACGGGCAGCCCGTCTACAGCCAGTCCTCCCAGACGGTTTATGCGCCGGCTCCGGTGGGGTATGCGCCGACCGTGCCGGATGCCCCGATGGTTTCGAACTATCCAGCGCCGCAGGTGGTGTACGCCCAGCCCCAAGTGGTGTACGCCCAGCCGCAGGTCGTCTACGTCGAGCGTCCGCCGCAGGTGGTCTATGTGCCTTCCGCCCCCGTTTATGTGCGGCCGCCCGTCGTCAGCCTAGGATTCTACTCCGGTCCGCGGTATATTTCGCATCCCCGTTATGTCCCGGCGCCGCGTTATGTCCCTGCTCCTTACTATGGGCACGGCTCGCATTCACACGGTCGTCCCGATCACTCTCCCCGCGACAACCGGGGTCGCCGGTAATTTCCGGGCTGATTGAATGAAACAAAAAACCGCCGCACGATTTGCGGCGGTTTTTTTATTCCACTGGCCTCGGGTGTTTTTGCTTCTCGCCGGGCTGAGGGCCGATTTGAAAATCGAAGAAGTCATTCGCGACGCCGTCGTACGCCCGATCTTGCAGGTAAATCTGCATGATTCGCGCATGCTCGTAATCTGACGTCGGGAAAACCTTGGGCGGTTCACCGGGCAGGAAGATGCCCGTGTAGGCGCGATGACGGTCGACCAAACGGCGGATGACAATCATGAGGCGGCGAACGGGAAACTCCGTTTCAAGGTGTGAATGGCGCCGGCTTGCTGCAGGTCGCTCGAATAAAGGTCGAACCCTTCCACCTGAAACGGCGGCGCGGAAAATTCACGATGCACCTGCATCCAGTGCGCCACCGCCCGGGCCGCGTCTTCGGTGGCCCGACCGAGCGTCACATGCGGGTGAAATGCCCGCACGTCCAGCTGCAGCCCAGCGGCGATGAGCGCGTCATCAAGTCGCTGGCGAAGTTGGAAAAGTCTCGGGTGGCCCGTGCCCGCCCCGACCCAGATCACGCGAGGCGGGCGGTTGGCCGGAAAGGTGCCCACACCTTCCACCGGCAGGATGAACGGCTGCACGCGCACGCTCGCGAGCCGGGCAACGATTCCGTCATGTTGCGTCTCGGGCACATCGCCCAAAAACCGCAGCGTCATGTGCAGCTGCTCCGGAAGGGTCCAGCTGACACCTGGGAGCGGCTCGGCCGTGCGGGCAAGCACCGCGCGGACTGCTTCGGGCAGCGTCAGGGCGATGAAAAGGCGCTCGGTGGTCATGGGGCGCTGACTGTCGCGCAACTTGTCCAGGACGCAACTTGTTGCCGGGAACGGAACGCGGGGAGAAGTGCGCGTGGCGCTCATCCCGGTTGGCCGCCGTCAGGACCAGTTGAAGTTAAAACTGACGCTGATGCGTTCGTCTTCGACGCGGTTCGCCGCCACCTCATGGCGAAGCCAGCTCTCAAAGAGGATCACGTTGCCGGCTTCCGCTGGATACGTGACGTGCACCTGATGTTCCCGGCGTGCGCCCGGGAGTTTGGGCGGAGCGGCCATGAAGCGATCCAGGCGCGGGTCTTCGAATTTGAGTCCGGAGCAGCCGGTGGGCGTCGCCACATAATAGGTGCCGCTGATAAACGAGAGCGGGTGCAGATGGAGCGAGTGCGCGGCGGTCGGCGGCATAATGTTCACCCACAGGTCGGTGAGGCGAATGGTGCGGCCGCGCAGGTCCATTTCCAGCGCGCGGGCAAATGTCCGCACGTGCTTCGTGAGCTTCTTTTCCAGATCCGCGAACGTGCTCGAGAAGCGGTGCAGTTCATTCATCGAGGCATAACTGGTGTAACCGCCGGGATAATTCTTCTGCGACCAGCGGCGACCAGCGGCATCGTAATCGCGCAACCGGCGACACTCTTCCGCCAGCTCGACGTTGAGGCGCGTGGTGCCGGTTTTCTGCAGCGGTTCATTGTAGATGAAGGTGGGAAACCAGGCGCGGATTGGCATCGGGGGGGATGAAGGGTTATTTCGCGAAAAACTTCAAACCGACAACGCCGCAGACAATTAACCCGAGACAAAGCACGCGAGGGATCGAGGTGCTTTCGCCGAACAGAATCATGCCTGCGACGGCAGTGCCTGCGGCGCCAATGCCTGTCCAGACGGCGTAAGCGGTGCCGATCGGGAGAGAGCGGGCGGCGAGGGCGAGCAAACCCACACTCGCGACGAGCGCGACGACGACGCCTGCGCTGGGCCAGAGTCGGGTGAATCCGACCGTGTATTTGAGACCGATTGCCCAAACGATTTCGAAGGCGGCGGCGATAAGGAGGAGCGTCCAAGGCATGGCAGCCATGAAAACGCCCGGGTCGACTGACGCGACACCGATCAGCGGGCCGGCGCGGATGCTGCGTTCATCATCGCCATCATGTCTGTCGCACAAGCTTCGCAGATTCCGTGGCTGACTCGCGCAGTGAATATTCCGAGCCGTTTTTTGGTGCAACCGCGGGCGAATCGCGGCTGATTAACGGAGTTCTCCCCATGAAACCTTTTTGCCCCCTGCTACGTTTTCTGGTCATCGCGTGCGCCGTGCTGCCGGTCGTTGCCTTCGCGGCGACGGAGGCTCCGAAAAAAGTGCTCGTAGTGACGGTGACCACCGGCTTTCGCCACGCGAGTATTCCGACGGCTGAGAAAATCCTGCGCGAACTCGCGACCACGAGTGGGAAATTCACGGTCGATTTTGTGCAACAGCCCGACGGTATGCCGAAGGCGCCGCCACGTCCGCGCCCGAATGCAAAGGGCGAGAGTTCGCCGGAGCATCAACGGGCGCTGCTCGCGTTTGCCGAGGCGGAAAAAGTGCACCGGACGGCGATGGCTGCGTGGATGCCAAAGGTGAAAGTCGCGCTGGAGAAACTCAGCCCGGCGAACCTGAAAAATTACGACGCCGTGCTGTTTGCGAGCACGACGGGAGATGACTTCCCGATGCCTGATCAACATGGTTTCCTCGATTGGATTGCCTCAGGCAAGGCGTTCATCGGCGTGCACGCGGCAACGGATACGCTCAAACAGTTCGGACCGTACGTCTCGATGATCGGCGGCGCTTTTCGGACCCACGGAGCCCAGGTTTCGGTGGACTGTGTGAATCAAGATCCGTCGCATGTGGCTTGCGCAAAGTTGCCGCAGCGTTGGACGGTCTTCGACGAGATTTACGAGTTCAAAAATTTTGAGCGGCCCCGCGTCCATGGGCTGCTGACGCTGGACAAGCACCCGCAGGATAAAACGCCCGGCGACAATCCCGTGGCGTGGGCACGAAATCATGGACGCGGTCGCGTTTTCTACACCTCACTGGGTCATCGCGAAGACGTCTGGGATCCGGAGTACACCCAAGGTGGGAGAAAGAACTCGCCGGAAGTGGCGCGTCAGTTTCAGCAGCATCTGCTTGGCGGCATTCTTTGGGCGCTCGGTCTCGCGGACGGTAAGATTAAGCATCAGCCGTGATCGGGTGCGGAGCGGGGTCGCGATGCCCGAATATTTCACCGTCTGATTTGTCATCGCGAGCCCGAGGAACGACGGCGTGGCGATCCAGCTGGATGGATTGCTTCGTCGCTACGCTCCTTCTTCTAATGAACACCTACCGTTTGTCATTGCGAAGGAGCCTAAGCGACTGCGGCAATCCACAATAAATCTAGATGGATGGCCACGTCGCTTCGCTCCTCGGCATGACAATTGAGGAAGTTCATTGTCTAGCCACCCAACGCTGCGTTGGTCCAGCTCTCGCAATGACAAGATAATAATCCTAAATTCCGCAGCAGAAGTAACCACTGATGAGCACTCATAAACACTGATCCAGATCGATGGGATAGAATTTCCCCTTCACTTAGGGAGTGAATGGCCCCCATCGCGCAACTCTATTTGCATCAGTGGTCATCAGTGAAAATCAGTGGTTCAACTCCGTTTTTTAGGATAATAGACTTACCCAGCGAGTAGAGCGTTAACGCCAGAGTGTGAATGTTCCGGTTAGTTCTCAGGAATGTGAGAGCGGCCGGGGGCGGCCGCGGTCCTATGGGACGAGCTCCCATCGCAGGTTAGCGCCTGGGCATCTTCGTTGGCTTGGACCCGCCGGTCGCCGCGAGGACTTCGCGGATCGTGGTGCGCCAGTTGAGGCGCGTGGAAATCCCATGATCCGTCCCGCGGCCTTCTTCGTGGCCGACCCGGTAGGCGACTTCCAGTTGCCACTTGCCCGGTAGTTTGAATCGTTCCGACCGCTCAATGGGAACATCCCAGACCGTGCCGATTTGGATCTCGTGAGCGAGGCGGCGATCGACCGGTTCCTCGATGTGGCGCAGTCGGTACTCTGCAAAATACCCAAACTCAGACGGCTTGAACAACAAACCCGGTGCGACTTCCGCCACATGCTGGCGGATAACTTCCGGTGGCGGCGGGCCGCGGCCAAACCAGTCCATGCTCCGGTCGTAGCTGAGATTCGCATAAAACGTGGTGGACGGCCAGCGCCGCAACGTCCGCGCGGCCACAATGAACGGCTTCACGTGGGTGTAGTGGTCGTTCACTTCCACGGGTGGTTTGCCGAGCGGGATCCGGGTTTCGAGACCCGCCGTGGTCTCATCAAAAAATCCCAGGGTCTTCTTGAGATTGTAGCGGGCACCCAGTTTCGCCTCGCCGAGACCCCAGCGGTGATCGCGGCCGCTGTTAAATGGACTGGGAGTGAACGGAACCAGCCCGGCGCGGAGCTCCAGATTTTTAGTGTAACCGTAACGAAGCTCGAACGGGAAGCGCATGTACTCTTCATCGCGCAAGTCCCCGAACTTGGGCCGGAAATGGAGCGTGATATTTCGCTCTTCGAGGACGCCAGGCAGCATGGTGTCGAGGAAGTCGGTCATCCTCAGCACGCCGTCGCGCATGCGGTCGCCGGTCGAGGCTCCCGCGTCCGCGGCCCTCGTCACGTCCGGGACGACCAGCATGAGCAGCGCGATCGCGCGCACGAAGGTGGAAGACGTGGAGTGGGGCATCGGATGATCTGACAGTCGGGCCCGGGCGGGGTGCCGCCCAATGCTACCGGCCGTGCGGGTTATTTGCCCACCGTTGACTGGGGTCCAGCAGCCTTGCGAGCGCGAAAATGCCTGGATTGCGCGCCCCAAGTGTTTCACGCGTCATTCAGCAATTGGTTACATTCACGAACCGAGGTGACAACGGACAGGAGCCGGACTGATGCGATTGAGGTGCCGAACGAAGGTGAGCCACGCGGCGGTTGATCTGCGACCTAAAACACATCTTGCGAATACTCAGGACGAGCGACCGCGTTGGCTCTGACGGCTGGGTTAGCCGAGTTTGATTCTCGACCGCAGTCAAGAAAGCGGAAGCTCGAAATGCCCGGCAACGACACCTCGTACCGTAATGTCCTCATCGATCTCCTCCCAACGCAACGCGGCACCGCCAAGCTCAATCCTCACTTTATTCAGCTCCTCATTGGACGCACTTCGAAGACGGCGAAAGCGCGCCGCCGGAAATCCAAAGATTCGTCCGTCGTGCAGCTCAAGAAAGACCTTCCGCCCCTCAACCCAGGCGCGCAACGCCACGGCTTCGGTGGATAGCTCAACGATTGCGGCGGGATTCATGGTAGGCACCAAGTAAGACTGGATGATGCTCGAAGACAAGTCGCTCGATTACTCGGAGGTCGTGAGCCTTGATCCCTTTGACCGTGGCCAAGGAGATTGGCTCCAACCAGTACTTGCATTCGCCATCGGGCGTACGGACATGAATGTGTGGCGGTTCAGCTCCCTCATCGGAATAAAAGTGGAATCGGAATGATCCGATACGAAGCACTGTGGGCATGTGACGAAGCATCCCGGGCTGCCAGAATCGCACAAACCTGGACTCATTTGCCGAACGTTAAAGGTGAGCCGCGCGGCGGTTGATCTGCGACCAAAAACACATCTTGCGAATACTCAGGACGAGCGACCGCGTTTATGCTCTGGCGTCTGGTTGAACGGAGCCGCTGACGCGGCGGTGGGGTGACGGGGCTTCAAGGTGGGAAGTGCGCGGAGGATGACGAGCCGTGGGAAAAGCGCAAGGCTTACCGGGCTATGTTAAAATCAAAAAAAACCAAAGCATACGGTTCCCTCGTATGAATCCCTCGCGCGGCTGGAGCAGATGCTCATTCTGCGCACGCTCGCTGAGCGCACCCGCAAAGCCTATATTGTCTATATTCAAAAGCTCGCGCTCCATACCAACCGCGACCCGGCCGAACTCGACGAGGCGCAGGCTCGTGGGTATTTGATCTACCTGAAAGAGAAGCGCCACTACTCACCGTCGTCCATGCGGACGGTCTGTGCCGCCCTGCGTTTCTTTTATCGATTCGTCTGTGAGCGCTCCTGGAAGCTGTTCGATTTGGTGCGCTCGCCTTCGGCTCAGACGCTGCCGGCGGTCCTGACCCGTGAGGAGGTCAAACGCTTGATCGGTTGCGTGCGCGAGCCGCGTTTCCGCGTGGTCCTCACCGTGATTTATGGCTGTGGCCTGCGGATCACTGAGGCGATTAACCTGGAGATCCGGGACATGCAGCCGCAGCAGAACCGGATCCACATCCGCGGCGGCAAGGGCGGCAAAGACCGGTTCGTGCCGGCCACGGCCGAACTGTTTGCGATGTTGCGGACGTGGTGGCGGGAGCACCGGCATCCCCGGCTGTTGTTTCCCGGCGTGGGCCGCGGCTGGCGCGAGCACCGGGTCAATCCCCTGGGGCCGGATCACGCGGGCAAGGCCGACCAGCCAATGTCGACCGGTTCCATTCAACTCTGCGTGCGGGTCGCCCGAGCGGCCGCAGGACTGAAGCCAGAGGTGCATGTGCATACGCTGCGTCATTCGTATGCCACGCATCTCCTGGAAGACGGCGTCAACCTGCGCCAAATCGCCGCCTATCTTGGTCACGACTCTTTGGATACGACAGTCATCTATACCCACCTGACGACGATCAGTGAGGCGAAGACCCTCGCGACGGTGGCCGGTCTGATCAAGCCCCTCATCAGCAA
>Ga0163152_10001962_pt1 | contig 30783 bp, 29 predicted proteins | sample OliLakLV19MP8IB2_FD_148635 | JGI IMG/M metagenome (GOLD analysis project Ga0163152, IMG submission 148635) | Freshwater microbial mat bacterial communities from Lake Vanda, McMurdo Dry Valleys, Antarctica - Oligotrophic Lake LV.19.MP8.IB-2 | ecosystem: Environmental > Aquatic > Freshwater >...
GCTCCATCAGGAGCGGCATCGTCCGTTTGACGTTTCGCCGCGTGCCGTCGGCAACCCCGTTTCCCCGATGATGCCGCCCCTGACGGGGCTTGAGATTTGATTGGCTGCGTTTCTACAACGATGCCGCGCCTACGGCGTTGACTGCAGCGCCGTAGGCGCCTGCGGCTCACAGAGCTCACAGAGCCGCGCTTCGGGGAGGTCTCCTTACATCTCACCCATTTTTAATCACGCCCGATTCGAAGCCCCTTGGAATCGTACCCTTGACGGTTGTGGCTCACCCGCCCGCATCTCGACTTCAACGACTTTTCCTGCACATGTAAATGATGTCATCGAGTGATCCCTCGACTCCAGGAATTCTTGGTTTATGATTCTCCGACGATGGAGATGAACTTCAGGCGGTTGGCGGTAAAAAGCGCCCGGTTTTATTGGAGATTCCACGCGGGAACAATTTTTGGTGTGGCGATAACCGCCGCTGTTCTGCTGGGAGCTCTGTTTGTCGGCGATTCGGTGCGGCACAGCCTCCGGCAGTTTGCGCTGAACCGGGTGGGAACCGTGGTTGCCTCCGTTCACTCCGGTGAACGGTTTTTTCAGGCCGATCTGGCTCAACGATTGGGATCCAATTATAACGCGGCGGCCGCCATTTTTATCCAGGGTATTTCCGTCGATGAACAAGGCAACCGCAGAGTGAATCAAACCTCGATACTTGGGGTGACGGAGAAATTTTTCAGATTTGCCATCAAACCGGTTTTATCAGATTCAAAATTTATTGCCGACTCGGCCTGGATCAACGAAACCCTGGCGTCACGGCTGAATCTCAAAGTGGGCGATTCCGTGCTGCTGCGTTTGAAAAAACCGTCGCTGCTGTCGGCTGAAGTCCCGGTCTCCTCCTCCAAAGATGCCAGGACCGCCTTGCGTTTGACTGTTGGCGGAATTTTGAACGCTGAACAGTTTGGAAACTTTTCACTTTACGCCAGCCAGATTCCCACGCCGAATATTTTTGTTCCACTTGAGACTTTGCAGGCCGCTCTTGAGGTCACGAATCAGGCGAACTTGTTGCTCGTCTCCCCCAGCCAGCCTGGCATGGATAAGGACAACGACGGTTTTGTCACTAGTTTGCAAAATGAAATAAGGCGGGTTTGGAGCCTGGCGGATGCACAGCTTGAGATTATCAGCCTGGCCGGAGCCGCAAGGAAAGAACTGCGCAGTAAACGGGTTTTTCTGGATCCTCCCGTCATTGCTGCGTTGGAGCGGGCCGCTCAGACTTCAAAGGAACTGATCCTGACCTATTTCGTGAATGAGATCAGCCTTGGCACAAACTCCACTCCCTACTCCATGATTTCCGGGTTGGGGTCACGGATTGGTGTTCCAGAAAATGGAATCATTCTCAGTGACTGGCTGGCTGAGGACTTGGGAGCTCGGAATGGAGACAAGGTTGCGATTCGTTTTTTTGTGGCTGGTCCTAAGGGGCAACTTGAGGAGAGGACCAATCATTTTCAGGTTCACGAGATCATTCCGCTCGCCAGTTTGGACAAGAATTTGATGCCGGACTTTCCTGGCTTGTCCAAAGCAGAATCATCCCACGATTGGGATACCGGTTTTCCTGTGGAGCTAAAGCGCATCCGCCCCAAGGACGAAGAATACTGGAAGAACCATCGCGGAACTCCCAAGGCGCTCATCGGGTTGAATCAGGCCGTGAATCTATGGTCCAACCGGTTTGGTTCCTTCACCGCCGCCCGGTTCGACAGTTTTGCCGGTGACGCCGGACGGATACTGCAGGGGTTGGAGCCGGAGTTTTTTGGGTTGCAGGCCCGCCCCCTTCTGGATGATGCGATCAAATCCAGCCAGCAGTCGCAGGATTTTGGAAGTCTTTTTCTCGGACTCAGTTTCTTCCTGATCTTTTCCGGGCTTTTGATTTCCGTCGTTTTGTTTCAGTTCGCGATCTTGCAGCGAAATCGGGAGCTTGGATCACTCATGGCCCTCGGTTTCCGGCCGAAACAGATCCGCCGGCTGCTGATGATTGAGGCTTTTTTACTGACCTGTCTCGGAGTTGCTTTGGGTGGCGTTCTGGCTTGGGGTTACGCGCGTGCGATGTTGCTGGCTTTGAACACCGTTTGGAAAGGGGCTGTCGGCACTTCCCATCTGGTGTTTCAGTTTTCGTATCAAACGGTTCTGATCGGCGGTTTTGCGACAGTTTTTGTGGTGCTTGCCGTGGTTTTTTGGACCCTCCGATCCTTGAAGAAACGCTCTTGTTTGGAGCTGCTTCAAGACCAGGTTGAACAAGGCGCGCCATCCCTCAAGAACAACCGTTTTATCGGATTGGCGACGATTGTTTTCGCCGTCGCCGCGCTGGGCATGTTTTTGATGCCGATAAAAACGGGAAAGTCTGATCCGTTGATTTCTTTCGGCGGAGGTTCGCTTTTGCTTCTTGCATTACTGCTCGGGGTCAACCTTTGGCTGAGAAAGCTTGAGATTCATTCCCGCCCCATTCTGGTCAATGCCTGGGGACTGGCACTCAGGCAGGCCGTGCAGAAAAGAAAGCGCAGTCTGGCCTCGATCATTCTTTTCGCTTCCGGATGTTTCCTCGTGGTTTCCATTTCGGCTCATCGCCTGGAGTCGTCCAGTTCGCCGGAGAACCGCCGTTCAGGAACCGGTGGATTCGCTTTCATGGCGCAATCCACCGAGATGATTGTTAAAGATCTCAACCTGAAAGAGGTGCAGGAAACACTCGGGCTTGATTCCAAAATTTTGAGCAACACGAGATTTGTTCCGTTGCGCCTGCGGCTCGGGGAAGAAGCGAGCTGCCTTAATTTGAACCGTGCGCAGACGCCGCACATTGTCGGAGTTGATCCGGCGGACTTGCACGCCACACGATCCTTTGAATTCAAGGAAGTCTGGCGGAAAACTTCCAATGAATCCTCTTGGACCAACGTCCTGGGACAGACGGTTTCGGACGAAATTCCGGTTGTCGGCGACTATGCATCCATTCGCTGGGCCATGGGGCAAAAGGTGGGAAACCTCCTGGAGATACCCGGAGAAGTGCGGGACAAGGAAAAATTGAGATTGGCCGGAGCCCTCGACAACACGATCCTTCAGGGATATCTGGTGATGAGTGAAAAGGATTTTCTCCGCGTTTTCCCCGGAGAAACCGGCTTTCGAATGTTTCTCATCGATTGCCCGTCGAACGAAAAGAAATCGGTTGAAGCCGAGCTTTCACGCGGTTTGCAGGACTATGGTTTTGAGTTGGCGGACGCCTCCCGACGGATGGAGGATTTAAATGCGGTGCAAAACACCTATCTGCAAACCTTTCAGATTCTCGGAGGCTTGGGAGTTTTGCTGGGAACGTTTGGATTCGGGGCCGTTGTTTTGCGGAATGTTTTGGACCGTCAGTTTGAACTGGCGCTTTTTCGGGCGCTTGGTTTTTCCAGAAGGCAGATTGGGCGTTCATTGTTCCTTGAACACGGACTGATCCTCGGACTTGGTTTGCTCACCGGGGTTGTCAGCGGTGTCCTGGCGGTCTGGCCTGCCCGGCAGTTCAATCAGGAGGAACTCAGGAACATCGGATTCCTCCTGGTTTTAATTCTGTTTACGGGGTACCTGATTACGTTCGTCATAACCAGGGCGGCCCTTAGCCACCGGATGACTTATCTTTTGAAAAAGGAAGCATGATATGAAGTTGTTTTTTGCACTCACGCTCAGTATGGGATTGATCCTGGGGAAGGCGTTTAATGCCTCGGCCCAGACCTCAGTCGATCAGGGAAAAATTCTTCATGAATCAAATTTTGAAAAAATCGAAACAGGCAAGGCTCCTGAAGATTTTTTGATTTTGGACGGTGCTTTTGCGGTGAGGGAGGGGCAGGGGAATAAGTATTTGGAGCTGCCCGGCACTCCTCTGGAAACCTATGGTCTCCTCTTTGGCCCGAAAACCGCCCCTGGGAATGCGGTTTCAGCCAGGGTTTTTGCGACCTCCAAGGGAAGGCGTTTTCCTGCCTTTGCCGTAGGGATGAACGGACAGGCCGGGTATAAACTCCAGGTTTCTCCGGCCAAAAAAGTGATTGAGATATTCAGGGGCGACCAAGTGATCGAAACGTTGGCTCACGAGTGGAAGTCGGGAGCATGGACTCATCTCAAGCTCTGGGTGGGTGACGCCGGGGGAGGCAAGGTTTTCATCAAAGGGAAGGTCTGGGAAAGCTCGGTTCCAGAGCCTTCACAGTGGCTCATCTCGGCCGAGGACAATCCCACGACGGCCACGGGACGGGCATCGGTCTGGGGCACTCCATACTCCGGAACACCGATCTGGTTCGACGACTTCAGTCTGACTGCATTGCCTTCAAAATAATCATTCCTGAACAGGATTTGGAAAATATAGGTTGATTACCTTCGTAAGTCACCCTATTCAAATCCAGGTTTTTGAATGAAAAAAGCTGCGGTTATAGGAGGAGTGCATGATCGGAACAAGTTTGCCAACAAAGCCCTGAGGGCTTTTTTGCAGGCGGGTTACATGGTTTACCCTGTTCATCCGGCACATGCCGCAGTCGAGGGCCTGGTTTGCCATCCATCAATCACGCAAATTCCTGAAAAGCCCCACATCATCAGCATCTATGTGGGGCCGGATATCTTGAAAAAAATTCTGCACGACATTGCTCAACGCGGATGTGATGAACTCTGGTTGAATCCAGGAACAAGTTCCCCGGAGATATTGCGAGAGGCAAAAGAGCTGGGCCTCAGGCCAGTTGAAACCTGCAGCATCCTGGCCCTGGGGTTTTCCCCGGCCCAATTTTAGAAGCCCCGCCGCATGCGATTTATCTATAACATTCTCTTCAACGTAGGATTGCTTCTTTCCGCCCCTTTTTACTTTTTAAAAATGTGGCGGCGGGGCAGCTGGCAGGCGGGGTTTGGTCAAAGATTTGGCAAATATGATTCCAAGGTTAAACAGGCGATCACCAACCGGCATGTCCTGTGGATCCATGCGGTCAGCGTCGGGGAGGCCAATATCTGCATGCAATTGATCAGCGCACTGGAAACAAGGGTGCCAAACTTAAAAATTGTGGTCTCCACCACCACTTCGACGGGAATGCAGGAATTGAGGAAAAAACTGCCTTCACATATCGAGAAGATTTATTATCCCATCGACCGGAAAAAATATGTCAATCGGGCCGTCTCAACATTTCACCCTGAAGCAGTCATCTTGGTGGAGGCTGAGATCTGGCCTAATTTTCTCTGGAAATGTTTCAATCAAAACACTCCGGTCTTCCTGGTGAACGCACGGATTTCCGACCGATCTTTCCGCGGCTATCGCAGGTTTGGATTTCTCTTCCGCCCGCTTTTTGCCGGTATGAGCGGGATTGGCTGCCAGAACGAATCAGACCGGAAAAAACTTCTGGAGCTGGGTGCTGTATCGGACAGAGTGCATGTAGTCGGGAACTTGAAGTTCGATTCTGCGGCGACCGGCGCGAACAAACGCCTGGACGCCCGGAATTTGCTGGATCAGATGGGGGTTGACCCTAAATCCCAAATCATTATCGGTGCCAGCACCCATCCTGGTGAAGAGGTGCTGCTGGCGGAGGTCTTCATGAAACTGCGGAAATTTTTTCCCCAGCTTTTTCTGATCCTCGTTCCACGTCATTTTGAGAGGAGCAGGAGCGTGGGCGTGGAGCTGGAAGCCTGCGGAATCGCATTTATGTACCGGACCGAAATCAAACCACAGGCTGGAAACAGAGCTGCGCCACCACCCTGCCTGCTGGTCAATACCACCGGTGAACTGACCGCATTTTATCGCGAGGCGGATATTGTTTTCGTCGGCAAGAGCCTTTGCGCGCACGGAGGACAGAATCCGATCGAGGCCGCATCTCTTGGAAAAGCCGTCATTTTCGGACCTCACATGGAAAACTTCAAACCGGTCGTCGATCTTTTTTTGGCTGAAAAGGGGGCCTTGCAAGTGCAATCAAAGGAAGAGCTTGAAGCTGTCATTTCCAGGTTGATCTCCAACAAGGAGGAACGGATTGAACTCGCGAAGAAAGGCCTGGAACTTGTCAGGAAAAACATGGGCGGCATGGAAAGGACTTTGGAGATAATCCTTCCCATTCTGGAACGTTCCGAAGTTTACGTGGCACCTGAGCCGTAACAATTGAGTTTAACCGCGAATGGACGCGAATGGGCGCCAATAAAGAAGGGTTATACCACGGCTTTCTGGCACCTGGAAATCGGTCACGAAACGGTGATCATGGTGGATCATGGTGTACGCACCCCAATTGCTATTTTGTGGCTTTCTATTCGCGTCCATTTGCGGTTTCCTTCTTTTCTTTTGGACACGGCTCAGGCAGGGCTGCAGTAACAGTCTAGCCAAGAATCCGTTTGCCTTCGCTGAGGAAGATTCCCTGAAAATTCATTTCCAGCGCCTGCGCGTTGGTTGCTTTTCCCAGGGCTTCCTTTTGGGAAACTTTCCCATCCTTGACCAGCTGGAAGAGCGCCTGGTTAAAGTTCAGCATACCGTCTTCAGTTCCGGTTTCGATAGCGGCGGAAAGTTTTTCCAGCCGGTTTTCTTCCAGCAATTTTCGAACCGTGCCCGTGTTGATCAGGATTTCCAAGGCCGGGGTCATCGAGCCCGAGATGGTGGGTACCATCCGCTGGCAGATCACCGCCTGCAATGTCCCAGCCAGCTGCCTTCTAACCTGCTCCCGTTCGTCCGCCTTGAAAAAGTCCAGGATACGACCGACCGACTGGGAAGCGTTGGTGGTATGTAACGTGGACAGAACTAGGTGACCGGTGTCGGCGGCACTGATTGCCGCGGAGAAGGATATCGCGTCGCGCATTTCACCTACCATGATGACATCGGGATCCTGGCGGAGGACGTGCTTCAGGGCGTGGGCGAAAGAAACGGTGTCCAGCCCGATTTCCCTTTGCTCGATCACGGATTGATTGTCCTCAAAGACGTACTCAATCGGATCTTCCAGGGTGATTATGTGTTTGCGGCTGTTGGAATTTATGTGCTCCAGCATGGCGGCCAGGGTGGTGGATTTACCGCTGCCTGTGGATCCCGCCACTAGGACAATGCCTCGGGGCGATTCCGCAATCTTCCTCACAATGGGGAGCAAACCCAGTTCTTCGAAACTTGGGACCTGGGTTTTTACAAAACGCATGGCTAGGCAGTACTGGCCTCTTTGCTGAAAACAATTCGTCCGGAAACGTCCGATGCCTGGAGCGTAAAATGAAAAATCAACTTCCCGCTCTTCCTCAAGCCGTCGTTTGGCGTGCTTGGGGACAATAGTTTCCACTACTTTTTGCATCCACTCATCCGTCGGCAGGGGGGCTTCGATCGCGACCAGCTGGCGGTTGATCCGGAAAATCACCGGTGTTCCCACCTTGACATGAACATCAGAGGCGCCGCCTTGCACGGCGGTTGATAGAATTCGATAAAAAAGTTCCATGTTTGTTAAGAGTTCGTTTTCAGAACGAAAGTTTTAGGGAATCAAGGATTTCCCGTGATCGAGATGTAAGGTTGGTGAAAAGGAGTGAAATGCTGTATCCCGAGGAATTGTTGCCCGTGCAGGAGACCACCACGCCGGTGCAGCGGATCTGCCGGTCATCGCGCGATGATTGAAGGTCGATCTTCAGTTCGGTCCAAAGTTCAATTTGGATGTCGGAATAAAATTCCAAACCGTTTTTGCAGATCTTGACCTGGTTTGCGGCCAGAGAATACTTTCCTTTTGCGGGAGAAACCGGTAGCCCGAACAAGGGCATTACATAAAACCGGTCGGATTTTCTGGCGCTCATAAATCAACTTACGCTTGACTTCGTTTTGGTCAATCTTTGCCTCACCACTCGATGACTGCCGCTCCCCAGGTCAATCCCGCGCCAAACACCACCAACAAGACAAGGTCACCACGGTTGATGCAGCCCTGCTGGACGGCTTCATCCAGGGCTATGGCCACCGATGCTGCGGAGGTGTTGCCATATTTGTGCAGGTTCACGAACACCTGTTCGTTATTCACGCCCAATCGTTCCGCGACCGCATCGATGATCCTCCGGTTGGCTTGGTGAGGAATTACACATTTAATTTGAGAAATATCAAGCTCGCAACGTCTGAGCGCCTCCTGGGCCGCCGTGTACATGGCATTGACGGCATTCTTGAAGGTTTCCTTCCCATCCATACGGAGGAAGTGCAGGCGCTGAGAGACAGAATCGGCGGTGGCGGGACAACGGCTTCCACCCCCGGGCATCGAAAGCAGGTCGGCCTTATGCCCGTCTGAACCCATGCAGGCTGTCAGCAAACCATGAGCCTGCGGACGGTTTTGCAAAACTGCGGCCCCCGCTCCGTCCCCGAATAGAACGCATGTATTTCGATCGTTCCAGTCGATGATTGTTGAAAGTTTCTCCGCTCCAATGACCAGAACGGTGTCATACGTCCGAGACATGATGAATTGCTGGCCAATTTCCAGGCCGAAGATAAATCCGGAACAAGCGGCCTCGATATCAAAAGCTGCGGCTTTTCTGGCATTTATTTTCCGTTGAACCAGACATGCGGTGGATGGGAAGAGGAAATCGGGCGTGATGGTGGCGTTGATGATTAGATCCACCTGCTCGGGCGAAACCCCGGCGTTTTCCAGAGCCTTAAGTGCCGCCTTGCTGGCCAGATCGGAGGTAAACTCATCGTCAGCCGCTATGCGGCGTTCTTTGATGCCCGTCCTCGAGGTGATCCACTCGTCGGAAGTATCGACAAGCTTTTCGAGTTCGAGATTTGTCAGGACCCGTGAAGGAAGATAGGATCCAACTCCGATGATCGAGCAGGTGCGTCCTTGAAAATTGTGTTGAGCGCGCGGGTTTTTGAATTTTTTGGAAGGTGCTATCATGCAGCCTGCTTTTCCGCCGCAATCAAAGTGTTTGATTCCGATACCTTATTCAAAATGAGTCCGTTGATGTTGCTCTTCACCGCCTCTCCGGTCAACCGGATTGCGTTCATAATGGCCTTTTCACGCGCCGAACCATGGGCTTTCATCACGGTGCCATTTAATCCCAGAAGCGGCGCTCCTCCGTATAAATCAGGATCCATCCGCCGTTTAATTGTCATCAAACCGTTTTTTACCAACAATCCGCCCAGCATCCGCTTTGGATTGCGGGAAATTTCTTCCTTGATCCAGCCCATCATGCCACGGGCGAAACCTTCAATTGTTTTGAGCACAATATTTCCAACAAATCCGTCGCACACCACCACATCAACCCTGTCTCGGAACAAATCGTATCCTTCCACGTTTCCGATGAAGTTGATTTTTGCCTTCTTGCAAAGCTTGAATGCTTCAATGGTTAGGTCGTTACCCTTGTTTTCCTCGGTGCCATTGCTCAAAATCCCCACCCTCGGATTTGAATGGCCCAATACTTTCTGGGCATAGACCGAACCCATGATGGCGAAATGCAGGAGATGGAGCGGACGACACTCCACGCTGGCACCCGAGTCAAGCAAGACAAATTCAGCTTTGGACGTGGGAATCACCGTGGCGATGCAGGGCCGGTCAATTCCAGGCAGTGGACGAAGGCGGATGGTTGAAGCGGCCACGATTCCGCCTGTGTTTCCGGTCGAAATGACGGCGTCCGCCTGCTTGTCTTTGACAAGATCAACGGCTTTCAGAATGGAGCAGTCTTTTTTTTTCCTCAAACCTTCGACAGGTTTATCCTCCATCAACAACACCTCGCCGGCATGAACAACCTTGAGTCTTTCATCGCGGAAACCGAGCTTCTTGAGTTCGGTTTCGATTTCGACTTCGTTTCCAACCAGGATGATCTCCCGGATGCTTTCGATTTTTTCTAAAGCGTTTTTGACCCCGGAAATCACGACGCTGCAGCCATGGTCGCCACCCATGACATCCACGGCTATGCGCATAATAGAAAAAGAGCGCGAGAGGAGAAACTCAAGCGCTCTTTAAAAAAATTAAGCTGCGGCCTCGACGTTGATCACCTGCCGGCCTTTATAAAATCCGCAGGCGGGGCAAACTCTATGGGGCACAAAAGGGGCTGCGCATTGGGGGCATGTGCTCAACTGTGGCAAGGTTAAAACGCTGTTATAAGCCCGTCGCATACGCTGGCGGCTTTTCGACGGTTTTCTTTTTGGAACACCCATAAATCGATTTCTAAAACTTTAATTTATTCAACTCCGACCACGGAGACGACAATAATTCCGTCTCTTTCTTCTCGCCCGTTTGATCTCTGCTTGAAGACTGATTTGGCAGCCCGCTGCAATCAACTTTACACAACGGATGTTGTGGAAACGCGAGGAGAATATCCTCGCGCAGATAGGGCGTCAAGTCCACGGAATCATCTTCCACGGGTGCTGCCTCCTCTCCTTCCAGAGGGAGATGACATGCCCAGGCTGAGATGTTCAGGGTTTGCTCAAATTTTTTCAAGCACCTGGAGCATTCACAATCAAGGGTGGCCTGGATCTGGCCCTGCGCCAGAATTCCGTTTTCCATTTTCTGCACTTCCAGGTCGTAGTCCACCGGGCCCGTGATATGAACCAGTTCATCCAGATCCACCAGACCGAGGTCAGCCGGATCCAGGCAACCGGTCAGGTGCAAGTTTTTTCTTTCGAGCTGTATAAGGTTGATTTTCAAGTCCATAACATTCCTGTGCTCCAGCTTCACCGGTCTCAAACCTCCCTCAACTTATCTCATATTTCAAACGGAAATTCCGCCTTGAGCTGAAGTCAGGGAAGGCTTGGCGGCCTTTTCAGCCGCAGGTTTTTTATTCCACAAAACCTCAAACACCCTCACGCTTTTGGAAAATCCTTTGACCAGCATCGGGGGCAGTTCGATGCACATCTCAGCCAGTTCCTGATCCCTGGAGCGGATATCCATGAACGTGGTTTCACCGATTAATATGCGGCCCCGGCCGGACGCGCTTTCCAGGCGGCTGGCAAGATTCACTTCACGCCCAAAAACGGTGTAATTAAAAACGTGATCATCCGAACCCATGAGGCCGACAATCGATTCCCCAGAATTGATTCCGGTGCCCAGCGAGAGCATTGGAAGCATTTCGAGCGGCGGTTGCGAATTGTCTGTCTGGGCCAGATTGGCAGCCTTTCTTTTTTCGTTCTCCAGAAATCTTTCCTGGTTCATCCGCAGGATCGCCGTCTGGGCTTCGACCGCCGCGCGCACCGCGTCCACAGCGTGATTATCATTGTGTGATGGGGCGCCCCAGAAGGCCATGACACAGTCTCCGATGTATTTATCGAGCGTTCCGTTGTGCTTTTTTACAATATCGGAAATGGTCGCGAGGTAGCAGTTCACATGGTGCAAAGTATCGGCTGCTTCCGCGTCATAATATTTTTCGGCTTCGACCGGTGGCAATTGATTTTGAAGCACGAAATTTTGAGTCTTGGTATGGCGAAGGTCGGTCAGTTCGGTAAAACCCCTGACATCGGCAAAATAAACGGTGATTTTTCTGCGAGCTCCGCCGAGGGAAATTTTTTCTTGATCTAAAAGCTCCTTGACCACGTGGGGAGAGACCACCCTGGAGAATATCCCCTCCACATGCCGTTTTTCCTTTTGCTCAAAAATCACGCGATAACTCGTGATCAGAATATAAGTGCCCCAAAGGGAAACGGTCAGGGGGATGACCATGGGAATCCATAATTTGTGCGTTTGGAAAAGGATCACACACGTGAGGGAATAGAAAATGCAGGCGGCCACGATGAAACAAAAACCAACGGTAACGCGTTTTTGCAACGAACTGAACCCGGCGACGATTCCAGCTAAAGCGATGGCAAGTCCGGCCCACGGATCTCCAGCGCGGGTGAGGAAGCGGTCGGTAATCACCGCTTGCGCCACGTTGGCGTATTTGCTGGCGGCATAAGTTTCCTTGTCCAGGGGTGTGGCTCCGCGGTCGGTTAAATCATTGCCGGTGGTGATTGAACCCACAATCACCACCTTGTTGCTCCAGGAATTTGCGAAATTTGATCTCATCTGTTGAGATACGACATTTGTGGATTCAGCGGTTTCAAGTCTCTTTTTTCTTTTCCAAAGCAGATGTTCAATCGGCTCGATCAATATTTTGTCGAAATCATTCGCCGAGAATTTCCAGTCGATCAGAAACATGCCATCTGAGTCCAGGGGGATTGTTCGTTTGAGACTGGAGGGACCGAACAAAGTGATTCGTCGGGGTTCAATCTGGCTTTGGTTCAAATCGATGTTCAGATGTTGCGCGGCAAGAACGATGCCCAGGTGCCAGACTCGAATCTCTTGGAATGGTTGGGCGCTGATGACAACATCTTTTTTTTGTCCGGGGTCGTAATCAGGAAAGGAAAATAAACCCTCCTCATCCAATGGGATGGTGACTTCAGTCCCCTTTTCCTCACCAAAACTGCCTTCCGGCCAGACTACCGTGATGTTAGTTTTGGTAATCCGGGCCGAATCCAGCAAATCGCGGTGAAAGGTTTTTCTCAACTCTGAGTGCCAGATTTTTGTGGCACGAAAAGGCAGGGCTCGTCTAAGCACGCCATCGTCTTCGATCCGTGTGCCTATTTCTCCCATCCCCAATGCGTTTTCACGAAAAAGCTCCTCAGGAACAGATCCCACTTCCGAAGCAAGAATCACATTTCCCGATTCTTTGAGCCGTTCGGCGAAATAGAAGTCAGATTTCAGAGCGCCGCCTTGGGGAAGCTCCACCAATGGGTGGTCAGGGCGGAGAGTGTTGAAGAGAATGTCGAAACCGACGATTTTAGCGCCTTGAAATCTCAATTCTTCCACCAGATCGCCGTAAATCCTCCGGGGCCAGTAAAGTCCGTATTGATATCCTAGATTACCGCTTGCCACTTCCTTGATGCTGTCGTCAGAGATCACAACATACCCGAGGTTCGGATCAGTCGAGGTGACCTGTTCTTTAGTGAGGCGCACCCTCCAATCGTAAGTGATCCATTCCAGCCTTTCCAGAAGACCGAGTGTTTTGCTTTTGCGGGTTAGAACTTCCAGGCTGATGGCGAGGAGAATGGCAAGAATGCAGAGGAGGAAGGGGGTAAAATTGGAGGTTTTCCTCTTCACGGAAGCAATTAGAAACAAAAAACCCAGAGCAACACAAGGTTACTCTGGGTTCGAGAAAGAAACTTCAACTATTGATTCTGAGTTTCCGAGGTGGAACTTGGCGCATTTTGCTGGCCACGAATCGGAGAGACGAAATTAATGATGGGATCTTCAGGTGTTGGTATGGTGCCTTCGCCATAGATCGAACGGAGGAGTTCCCGAATTACGCCGCGAGCATAGGCCAAAACATCTTCGGGAGTAGGTTCCACTCCGGTTTCGGGACGCCATGTCTGGCCGTCATGCGCAACTCCGGTGACTTCCCGTCCATCGACGACCACTGAACCAACCAATGTTCCGGTGACTGAAGTGACGCGAATGTCCCACTTGTTATTTCCGAGCGGACGAACGGAGATGTCATAGTCAGTCCCGCGGATGCCAGCCACGCCATTCGGCAGTTTGATCTGATATTTGGAATTGCTGGAAAGTTTTTTGACGTTACCAATGATCCGGCCTGATTGAAGATCGAGCTGGGTTTCAATCACAGCATCGTTTCCTGCACCGTCGTAATTGAGCTTGTCGAGGCCCAGGGTTGTTTCAGCTGTGACCCGGACCACTGGACCGTTCTGTTTCAAAAATAGATCAACATATGAATCAACGCCCGTTTGAATCACCGCACCAGGTCTTAAAACAGTGCCTGTTTTGAGTGGAACCCAAACACCGCCGCCGCTGCTGTATTTCGCTGTTCCTCGAACAGCTTTGACTTCAGCATTCCCCTGCTTCATGGACTGTGCTTGAACCTCTGCCAACAAGCTGGCAGCGACAATAGCGACACCATAAGCAATCAACCTTTTCGTTACGCTTCCGATTTGTTTCATAATGACTCCTGGTTTTGGTCCAAAAATTAGCCCGAAATTAAATTAGTGCCAAGACGTTAGATGTTTGAACCTTTTTGTCAATTTAATTGTAAATAAGACAAGGACTTATCCTACCTTCAGGGAATCGCGGTCTGGCCCCGATTCAAACGCCGAACTTCCTCCTGAATGTTCTCATTTATAATGGGCCAGTAAAGGTGAGCCAAGGAGTTTCTTTTCGAATTTTCCAGATGCAGTGATGTCTGGCACCAAAAACGGGCTTCCGGATATCTCTCCAGCTCCATGAAATGCCACGATAAATAAGCCGCTGTGAGGTAATTGTAACGGTCCAGCTCAAATGCGCGGGTATAAAACGGCAGTGAACGATCTTCTGTCTTCGGACCGGTTTCGATCCAGTCCATGGCCATGCCCAGCCTGGCATGTGCGATCGGGTCGAACGGATTGTTGGCAATGGCCCGTTGAAACGCGCTCACAGCCATTTTCCCATGGAGTTGATAATCTGTGTAACCTTCAAAGCTCTGGAGCAAGAGTGTTTCTGCCAGATAATGCGTCACAGGAGGGTTTTTAGGGTCTATTTTCTGGGCTTTTTCCAACAATTGAATGCGTGTTTTGAAGGATATTTTTTCTCGTTTGGCTTCTGCAAACTTCTTCAATTGTGTTCCCGATTTCCACGATTCCAGGAGCAGGAAGCCTGAGGCGGCGGTCAAAGCCAGAACCAATAGTGATTGCACCCACCAAGCGGGGCGGATCCAGAACTTTTCTGTGGCAAATCGTGAGTATGACGAAACCAGGGCGATGATCACCGCAAGCAAAATTGCGTGGCTGGGCAATTGAAGATTGAAATCCACAAAGGAGTGGAGTGCGATTGCCATGACCGAGGCGGCACCCCCCAGCACGATTGCATATTTGTTGCTGGTCCGGCGTCCAAGGTTTCCATCACTTTTTTGCACGTGGGGGAGCAGGTTGAAGAGCAGAACGTAAAAGCTGAAGAAACCCGCAAGGACAAGGGTGAAGCCGGCGATTCCCCAGTCGCAAAGAGTGTTCAGGTAATCGTTGTGTACGTAGAGCGGTTTGGCCGCAATATGCACCGGGCGATATGCCGGGAACCGGTGATCGAAATGGCCCGGTCCGACACCCCAAAGCCTTTGCTCGTTCCACATCTGCCAGGCAGGTTTCCAGAGGTCAAAACGGACATCCTCGCTCTTGGCGTTAATGAGTGTTTTCAGTCTCCTCTTCGATTGATCTTCCTGTTTGAAGAAAAAAATGCTGAACCCGGCGAAAATCAGGACCATGACCAAGGTGGGAAGCCGGTAGTTGCGTTTGGAAAGCAGGATGATGAACAGAACAGCCAAGGCGATGACGGTGGCGAGCCAGGCTCCCCGCGAAAAGCTGACGGCTATGCCGACGAAAATAAACAGGCTGAAATAGCCAATGATGATTTTGGTGATGTGTTTAAACCTGCCAACCAGGAGGAAAGTGATGCCGAAAGGGAGGATCATCTCAAGGTAGCCGCCGAGGATGTTCGGATTGAAGAATGTTCCTGTGGCTCTTTTTTCGTAAATAGGAAGTTTTTCAGCGAACAACACCTTTTGTGATCCAGTGAGAAATTGCAGAAGGGCGTAAATCCCGAGGAGGCCTCCGGCGATCAGAAGTGTCATCAAGATTTTCTGGCTGGAATCCTGGCCGTTTAAGTTGTTCAAAACCGCAAAAAAAAGCAGGGCGTAAACGATGATTTTTAGCAGCTCCTGTCGGGCCACAAATTCAATCGGCGCCCTTTGATAAACAAAAATCGCGTAAAAAAGAAACCCAAGGACCACCCAACAAACAGGGGGGAAAAGAAGGCGTTTAGAGGGAAAAACCGCCAGCCGTCCGAGCCAGAGAACCACCACCGCCAGGGTCAGGCAGCGAAGAACGATTTGATCTGGAATCTCAAAGGCCCCCGCAGTAAGGGGGCCAAAGATCAAAATGGCCAGGACGAGAAGCAGAATTCCTCGTTCCAGCCAGTTATCAAGCCGTTCTCTGTCCATCGAAATTCATTGTTTCAAGACAATAAAGTGCGGGGATCGGTGATCCTGCCGGTAAGGGCGCTCGCCGCCACCGTGGCCGGGGATGCGAGGAAAACTTGTGACTCCTTGTGTCCCATGCGGCCCGGGAAGTTGCGGTTCGTGGCGCTGATGCATTTTAAAGGCGCATTCATTCGACCGAAGGTATCCACCGGACCTCCCAGGCAGGCTGAACAACCGGCGTTTTCGGTCATCTGGACTCCAGCATCCACCAGAACTTGCCAGACGGTTCTTTCACCCCATCGGGCCGTTTGCAAATCGTGAACAATTTCGGGGGTGGCGGGAACGCCAAATGTGTCGATCACCACTTTTTTGTTCTCAAGAAACTTGGCGAATTCCAGAAAATCACTTGTTTTTCCACCCGTGCAGGAGCCCACGTAGGCCCGGTCAAGGGTGATGTTGCCGAGGTCGCGGGCTAATTTTCTCTGACCGGGATCTGGATGGCAGGCCACCGTCGGCTCCAGTTCGGAAAGGTCGATCACCTTTTCATAAACAAATTTTTCATTCGCATCTTTTTCCACCGGTTCGTAATTGGACTTTGTTCCGTTGAGTTTACATCGGTAATCCACAAAGGCCTGAGTCTGGGCGTCAAATTCGAAAATTCCATTCTTGCCTCCCGCTTCAATCGCCATGTTGGCGATGGTCATGCGGTCATCCATGGACAATGAAGCGATGCCGCCCCCGTCAAACTGCATGGCCCGGTAGGTGGCGCCGTCGAAACCGATTTCACCGATGGCGTGCAGGATCACGTCCTTGGCCATGACGCCTGGCTGAAGTTTGCCTTCCAGACGGAAATGCATGGTCTCCGGCACCTTGATCAAAAGTTTTCCGGTGCCCATGACAAAGGCAGCGTCGGTGTTGCCGATGCCGGTCGCAAACAGATTGAAAGCCCCGGCCATGCAGGTATGGGAGTCAGTCCCGAAAAGGATCTCGCCCGGCCTGGTGTGCCCTTTCTGCGGCAGGGCGGTATGGCAGACACCGGCGTATCTCGAGCCATACTGACGGTTCAAAAGCCCTTTTGACGGATCAAAAACCCAATGACCGTTCGGGTCGTCTATCACGTCGTAGAAATAAGGAAGATCCTGTTCTTTGACAAAATCCCGGAGGATATCGACGTTTCGATTGGATTTTGAGTCTGCGGTGAAGATGTAATGATCGGGAATGATGACGATTCTTTTCCGATCCCAGACCTTGGCGTTCCGGCCAAATTCACGTTTAAAAACCCCGATGGTTCCTGGTCCGCAGACATCGTGAGTCATCAAAACATCCGCGTTCACCCAAATATTGTCGCCCGCCTGCACCGATTTTTTTCCTGCGGCCCGGGCCAAAATTTTCTCGGTTAAAGTCATAGATAAATAGGTCGAAAAAAGCTAATGGAGCTTGATTGATCCTGCAATGCTTATCCCGGAAGTTTGAAAGCGAGTGCTGGTTTCAACCGTGCCACGGGGATGAAAAAGGATTGGAACCTTGCAATTTAGATTCAAATCTTTGTAATAGTTCCTTGAGAACTACTTATGGCAGATCGTCCTAAAATTTTATTGTTGGATGACGAGGATGATCTGCTCGACATGTACAAGGAGGTCTTTTCGCAGCTGCCAAGTCGGCCTGAAATTCAAACTTCCAACTCGGGGGCCCGGGCCATTTCACTTCTGGAATCTGAAACGTTTTCCCTCCTTATTTCGGATCTCAACATGCCCAAAATGGACGGTTTGCAGGTTTTGTCCATTGTGAGGAGAAAGTTTCCCCTGCTGCGGTTGGTTATTCTCACGGCCGTGGTGGATGAACAATACCGTTCACGAGCCTATGCCATGGGGGTGGATTTGTTCTGGCAAAAGCCTGCCACTGCACAGGAGATCAAACTTTTCAGCGAATGCATCGAGTCGCTTCTGGACCAGGGAAATGCGGGCGGCTTTCGCGGCGTTCAAAGCAAGAGCCTGATTGACATCATCCAGCTGGAGTGTCTTTCACAAAGCTCCTCGGTTTTGAAGCTGACAAACGGAGGCCGAGAGGGGCGCATCTGGGTTCTGAACGGAGAAATTATTGATGCGGCGACGGAGGCTTTGAAGGGTGAGGAAGCTTTTAAGGAGGTGTCCAGCTGGCGCAACGGAAGTTTTGAGACATTTCCAGCCGAGCCCGAAAGAGTTCGGACCATTTTCACCAACTATCAAAGTCTTTTGCTGGAAAGCGTGCAGACTTTGGATGAAGCTCAGGAGCAGAAAAATGATCCGGCGGTCGCCGCCAGCAATAAAATTGATAAACTTCGTCAATTTGGCGGGCTGGATTTCGTGCTTGCGGTTCCGCTTTCCGGCAAAGCTTCTGCCGAGTCATGGGGGCTGGAAAATCACGAGGCCGTGGCTGCATGGGCCAGATCATCGATCGGCAGTTTTCAGAAACTGGGGTCGGCCCTCAAGATCGGGGATATCGAAACCATCCTGGCTTCAGGCAGCCAAGCCCATGTCGGGCTGGTTCAGATCGAGGATTCGGCGCTTTGTGCCGGATTCAAACGAGCTGTCAGTCTCGAAAAGGTGCGGGACAATTTGAAAGCAATGTCAATCAAATGGGCTTCTTAAATTTCTTTAAAAAGACCGAGGCTTCCGGATTGACCCGTCTCCCATCCGGCAGTTTCACCGTGGACGCCTCTGGCAGGGTTCTCACATCCACTCTGCCCAGCGGGTTTCCGGCGAGCTACACCCAGGAAATTGCCGTCCAGGTGCTGAGCTCGTTCAAGCAGGCCCGCGAGGCGCAGCTTCCGCTTTCCGAGTTGGTGGTGAATTATGCTTCGCTGAGACTGACAGCACGTGAGTTGAGAGGTGGTGCGATTATTTTCCTTGCGCCTCAAACCTTCAAACGCTCATAAGGATAACCGCTCTATGCGAAATAAAAAATTGGACCAGCTCATTTTGCAATTGGAGAATTATCTTGAATGCTGGAAGCAATTTAATTTCTTCGTCAACATGGCACGCAGCAAAAAGTTTTCCGCCGAGGACGAAAGCCAGTTTTTGGAGGTGAAGAGTGTGATCGCCCAGGAGTTGGAGCTGATCCTTTCTTCGATCGAATGCACTTCGCCCTCAAAGGAGGAAGTTCACAGCCTAATTTCTTCCACCCCCTCCATCCGCTACATCGGGGAGCTCAATGAAGGTGCCTTGAGGAACATCGAAACCCAGTGGCACAAGATCTATATCGGCTGGCAGTCGATTCTCGGACAGCTGAAGGTGAAACAGCGGGAGACTGATTCGAAATCCGGTTTTGGATCTTTTTTTGGCAAGAAAAAGAGTTGAGCCAACTCTTGGTTTCCAAACTCTTTTGAAAAAAAGCCGCTCCGGCGGTGCGGGAGCGGCGTGAATACGTCGAAATTTGTTCAGGTGTTTTTTGGGCGCATTGAAAAGATCAATCCCGCCCCGCCCAAAGCCAGCATCGCCAGGGTTGAGGGTTCCGGCACGCCGGTGATCTGGCCTCGGATTTCCCCTCCCGGAAATGCGGTGTTGTGGATGTTCACATAATCAAGTCCCGCCTCCAGATTGGCTAGGGTTGAGCTCGGATTAGAAAAGAAATCCGGAATGGTTCCCGAGATGGTTCCTGCTGTGGTTCCTGGCGTGAATCCAAACGGCGTCAGGTCATACATCACGCTGGCGTTTACTCCCGGTGCTGCCGGGCCATGGATGTGCGCACCGGTGCTGTTTGCTGACAAACCACTGTAACTGATGGAAAAGGTCAGGGCTGTTCCGTTGAGGGTGAAGGTTCCAGAACCAGTGCCGGTGCGATTACCGCCACCATCCTGACCGGGATCCAACACTGCATTGAACAGTGATTGGGCTTGAGATTGAACGAGGAACGACAGGACTGTGACAAAAAGCAGAATCTTTTTCATTTTTCCCTTTCGTAGATGTTAGAAACTCCTGCATTCGCACCATAAAGAAATTGTTCGGGGACGCAAGAAGTTTCAGCTCAACATTTCCTGATCCTACCCACCCAGAGCCGCTTCAATATGTGCTGGGTCAATCGTTTTTTCCTCACGTGTGGCGAGGTTTTTAAGGCGCAGGGTCAGGTTGTCCGCCTCTCCTCTTTCCAGTTTGATGGTGAACCTTGCGTTGAGTTCCGCAGCACGTTTAACCTGCTTTTCATACTTCGCGGACGTCAGCGAGAAATCGACCGAATAACCGTTCGATCTGAGAGTGGTGATCAGATGAAGTGAGTCGCTCCTGAGAACCTCGTCTTCAATGATGCAGAAAGCATCAATTCGGGAACCCAGGACTGGAAGAAGATTGCGGGCTTTGAGCAGCTCGGTCAGCACAACGTCGCCCATTCCAAATCCGAGAGCCGGAAGATCGACTTTCCCTCCGCTGATCAGTTTCACCAGATTGTTGTACCGTCCGCCGCCAGCGATGGCGCGAAACTCCCCCTTGCGATCAAAGGCCTCAAAAACCACCCCGGTATAGTAGGCGAGTCCCCGAATCACGTGGTAATCGATTTTGACGAAATCTCGCAACCCCCTGGCATCCAGATTCTCAACTATGTTTCGCAGCTCATCCGTCGGTTTTCCCGCTTTGATAAACTCTAAAACTTCGTCGTATGAAAAACCGATTTCTAAAAGCCGGATTTTGCTCGTTTCGGGATCTTCCCGCTCCAATTTATCGATGATTTGAAAGAATTCGTAGGATTTGGAGTTGTCCGGTGAGCGTTGTGAATAAAAATCTTGCCAAGCGTTCCGGCTGCTGAGCCGGACGATAAAATCCTCCGCTGTCAGACCAAACGCCCGCAAGGTGTCGATCAGGAGGGCAATTAGTTCGGCATCTGCGGAGGGATCGTTTTCACCAAAGATATCGGCGTTAAGCTGGAAATGTTCGCGCAGACGACCTTTTTGCTGACGTTCGTACCTGAACAGCTGTGGGATGGCGAACCACTTGATCGGTTTTTTGTAGTTTCTTTCGGAGCTGCCGATCATGCGCGCCAGCGTCGGGGTCATTTCAGGCCGGAGCGCGATGGCGCGATTACCCTTGTCATCAAAATTGTAGAGTTGGGAAACGATTTCGTCCCCGCTCTTAGTGGTGAACAACTCGAGGCTTTCGAGAGGCGGACCATCATATTCGCGGAAGGCGTAGCTGAGAGCCGACCTCCGCCAGATGTCAAAGATATGATGCCGCACATCTGCGCTCCAAGCCTCAGGGCTGGGCAGGGGTTCGGGGTAAAAATCTCGAAATCCAGATAAAACTTTCATGGGTAAAAACAAAAAATGCGTCCTGGTTTACAAGAGCGCCATCAGGGGATCAGGGATGTAGAGGCCTCCAGTATTGGGAAAAAACAGTTTGAACAGCCTCAATGGGGTTCGACCGAATTATTGCCATCAACGGCCGGTTTCGATTCGATCTGTACAGGGGAAAGTTTGATGACCGATTCGCGCATCTCCTTGCCCGGTTTAAATTTGACGACTGCGCGCTGCGGGATGGGGACATCGGTTTCAGGGGCGTTGGGGTTGCGTCCGATTCTTGCCTTGCGAACTTTGACTTCGAATACTCCGAAATTTCGCAGTTCAACGGTTTTTCCCTGGGCCACGGCGTCAGCGATGTAATCCAGGGTTTTTTGCACCACTTCCAGGACCTGTTGCTGCACCAGTCCGGTTTCGTTGCTAATCCGAATTACCAGGTCACGTTTCGTCATAACCAAAGCGGGGTAGAATGTGTAGGTTACGGCCCGAGTTCAACTTCCGATATAATCAGGCTGTGCGGGATGGTCAAGGATGGAATCAGTGAATTCCCTGATCAGGTTCAAGGCATCTCCTTAAGATGCGTCAACATCCATGCCGGTATTTCAGCTTTCGATGACGTTAATTTCCACCGGCTCAACGGTGATTCCCATCTTTTCAAGCCACTTTATAGCCTCTTTGATCTCGGAACGTTTCCCTTCAATCTCCAGGGAAACAATTCCGATTTCCGTGACGCTCGCCTGACGGATGTTGGTGATCAGGTCAAATTTTTTGCCCAGCTCCCAGATGACGGGTGTGGTGATCAACTTCGGCGGATAGGTAAGCCAAAGCCGCGTCTTTTGAGCCTGGTCCGATTTTGTTTTCGGGACGGAGTTCTTTTTCGAGGGCATAGGTTTAGCCTCCGGCGATCGCCGGAATAATGCTGACTTCATCACCGTCCTTCAATGCGGTGCTCTGATTGTCGAGGAAACGAATGTCCTCCTCATTCACATAGACATTCACAAAACGGCGGACGGCGCCGCTCTCGTCCACCAAACGTTCCTGAATGCCTGGAAACTGTTTTTGAAGTTCCACAAAGGCTTCGCTGATGGTTTTGGCGTCAATTTCCACCAGTTCCTGTTCGTGGGTGAGTTTTCGCAGCGGCGTGGGAATTCGTATTTTAACTGACATAAATTTGTTTAACCTCCGGAGATTGCTGGAATGATGCTGATTTCATCGCCGTCGCGCAACGCGGTTTCGCGGCTTAAAAAACGGATTTCTTCCTGGTTTAAGTAAATATTGATGAAAGGACGAACCTGTCCCTGTTTGTCCACAAGTCGTTGGGCCATGATCGGAAACTTCCGGCAAAGGACTTGAAGCGCCTCGGATATGGTTTTCGCAGTGATCTTCACGGACTGTTCGTTGTCCATGAGTTTCCGGAAAGGTTCCTGTGCGGTCACGGTGATGGTGTCCATAAATCGTTTGTTCAGAATTGCTCAGGCCGGCACGGTTTTTCCCTCGGATTCGAGGAGCGATTCAAACTCACGCAAGCTCGGGCGGATTTCGCGCGTCTGACCGGTGTAGCCGATGACTGCATCCAAGGTCTTCAATCCGTTTCCCGTGATGCAAAGGACCGCCGAATCGTTCGCCGGAATCCTGCCCGAGGCGATCAGCTTCTTAGCCACCCCGACCGTCACTCCTCCCGCAGTTTCCGCAAAAATGCCTTCGCATTCGGCCAGGAGTTTGATCCCTTCGCGGATTTCATCGTCGGTGACGTCGTCGCAGGAACCGTTGGTTTCTTTCATCACTTTGAGGGCGTAAAAGCCGTCGGCAGGAGTTCCGATGGCCAGCGATTTTGCGATGGTATTCGGTTTCACCGGCTTGAAGAAGTCGAGCCCCGCTTTTTGAGCGGTCGATATCGGTGAGCAACCGGTGGCCTGCGCTCCGTGGATTTGATATTTGACTTCCTGCACCAGGCCGAGTTTGGAGAATTCCTGATAACTTTTATGGATCTTGGTCAAAAGCGAGCCGGAAGCCATGCAAACCACGGTGTGTTTCGGAATCTTCCAGCCGGATTGCTCCATGATTTCGAATCCCATGCTCTTCGATCCTTCTGCGTAATAAGGGCGCATGTTCACGTTCACGAAGGCCCAGCCATACTTGCCCGCAATCTCCGCGCACAAACGATTGACTTCGTCGTAATGACCTTTGATTCCCACCACGTTGGCTCCATAAATGAGCGAGTTGACCACTTTTCCTTGTTCGAGGTCGGAGGGAATAAAAACGTAGGCTTTCAGATTTGCCGCCGCAGCGTTGGCGGCGACTGAGTTGGCCAGGTTTCCGGTCGAGGCGCAGGCCACGGTGGTAAAACCAAGTTCCTTGGCCCTGCTCAGCGCGACGCTCACCACCCGGTCTTTGAATGAAAGGGTGGGGTAGTTGACCGTGTCGTTCTTGATCCAGAGTTCTTTTATCCCGAGACGGCGGGCCAGGCGGTCGGCTTTGACCAGCGGAGTAAACCCGACCTGGAACCCTACCGTTGGTTCGTTCGCGACCGGGAGCAGCTCACGATAACGCCACATGGTTGGCGGACGGCTCTCGACCGTGGCGCGCGAAAAGTTCTGTTTGATCCGTTCGTAATCGTAAACGACTTCAAGAGGTCCGAAATCGAACTCACAGACATGGGTGGCGGCCAGGGGGTATTCCCGTCCGCATTCTCGGCACTTCAGTGCCTTCATGAAACCAGATGTTTTATCCATACAGATCCTATAGCGCTCTCAACAGCCCTGCTTTGGGCACAAAAAACCTCTTCTCATTCTGGTGATGGGAAGAGGTGGAAATCCTGCGCTCTCTTCTCATCTTTTCCCGAAACAAACCAATGTCCCGGGCTGGAATTGGCACCTGGTCATCGAAGATCGCGCTTCAATCGGTTGCCGTGGTTTCATCGGGCCAGTCCCTCGACCACTCTGAATGAGATTCGTTGATATCAACGAATGGGGATAAATTGATGAAAAGCTTTTCAAGTGTCAAATAATTATTTTTCAACTCGCAGCCCGATTTCAAGGATTTCAAGGATCGGGATTAAGATTTGATGGTTGTAAGCACGCCGAAATGGATGTAGTTTTTTTCCGAACCCACTACTCCACCACCCCCTAACCCGGGAGTTTTTATGCATTTAATCGCTGTACACAAATTCCAGAAAGAAAGCACTGCTCGCCACGTATTCTACCTCAACCCGGACCATATCTCGATGGTTGAGGGGCTTGAAGATCATTCCCGTGTGCAATTGAGCAACGGGAACGAATTCGAGGTTTCTGAACTTGTGGATGAATTGATGACCAAGATCAAAGGTTTCACCAAACCGATCCGGGCCCCACATCTGGAACACGCCCAGACCGACAAATTGCATTGGGAATAAGTGGCGATGCCAGTTTTCCGGGCTGTACAGGAGGTTGCCGCAGGATTTTGTGAACATTCCTTGATCATCGACCTCATTTTGGTTTGATGATGGGATGACGAAGTCATCTTCCCCGTGGAAAAGCCTGAAATGGGTGGTGGGTTTCCTCTTCTGGAGCCTCATCGGCCTTTCATTCGCCAGCCAGTTTTACGTTTCCAGTTCCAAGCTCGGCCTCGATATCACCTGGCGTCAGGCTCTGAGTTATTCCCTGGCGGATTGGTACGTTTATGCCTTGATTTCAATTCCGATCGCCGCCTTTGCGAAAAAATTTCCGCTTGAGCGCAATACCTGGAAAATAGCGGTGGTCCTGCATCTGATTGGCTGTGTTGTGGCCTCACTCGTTTATATGGTTGTGAGAACTTGGATCGCGCAGGCGCAAGGTGTGGCAGAAGGCAAGCCGGTCGGTTTTCAAGCGACCTTCAACACCTTGTTGATCAAGACCTATCTTTTTAATTTTCTAGTGTACTGGGTCATTGTCACCGTCAGTCATGCGCTGCAATTTTATCGTGAATTGCACGAACGCGAATTGCGTTCGGCCGAACTGGAAAAGAGGCTGGTTCAGGCCCGGCTTCAGGCGCTCCAGATGCAGCTCAACCCCCATTTTCTTTTCAACACACTTCATTCGATTTCCAGTTTGATGCACAAGGATGTGGATGCTGCCGACCGGATGATCGCCAGATTCAGCGACTTGTTGCGTTACGCCCTGGAAAGCACCAATGAACATGAGGTTCCGTTGCGGCAGGAACTCGATTTTCTCAGGCGATATCTCGACATCGAAAAAACCCGGTTTGGTAGGCGTTTGGAGACGATTCTCAAGATCTCGCCGGAGACCCTCGAGGCGTATGTGCCAAATTTGATCTTGCAGCCAATCGTTGAGAATGCGATTCAGCATGGCATCGAACCGCATTCCAAACCGGGCAACATCGAAATCACCTCAGAAAAGCACGGTGACAATTTGGTGCTCTCGGTGAGTGACAACGGCACCGGCGTGAAGGATTTGAAATCTTTCGACGGCGGAGTGGGCCTGACCAACACCCGGTCACGGTTGCAACAGATTTATAACGAAATGCACCGGATCGAGTTCCTTAACCGGGAGCAGGGTGGACTTGAGGTCAGGATTTTGATCCCCTTTCGTCAGAGTGCGCTTGTGAATCAGGAATGATGAAAATCAAAACTATTGTCGTGGATGATGAATTGCTGGGGCGGGAAAGAATCACCGGCTTGCTGTCGAGGCATCCAGAAATTCAGATTGTGGCTGAGTGTGAAAACGGGCTGGAAGCAGTCTCGCGCATCAATCAGGAAAAGCCCGACCTGGTTTTTCTTGACGTTCAGATGCCTGAGATGGATGGGTTTACCGCCCTCTCGCATGTGCAGATCGAACCGATGCCAGTCGTCATTTTTGTCACCGCCCACGACAAGTTTGCGCTCAAGGCATTTGAAGTCCATGCCTTGGATTACCTGATGAAGCCGTTTGACCGGGATAGGTTTGAGAACGCTCTCAAACGAGCTCTGGGCGAGCTGGAGAAACGGCAGTCTGGTGTTTTAAGCAGGCAGCTTTCCAGCCTTCTGGCCGATTATAAACCGGAAAAAAAGGCGGTGGACCGTCTGACCGTCAAGCTGGATGGACGGATTATTTTTATCAAAGTGGAGGACATCGACTGGGTCGAAGCAGCCGACAACTACGTCACCCTCCACCTCGGTGCCGAAAAACACATGATGCGTGAAACCATGGGTTCATTGGAAATGAAACTTCCCGAGGACAAGTTTGTTCGCATCAGTCGTTCGGCCATTGTCAACATGGAGACCATCCGGGAAATGCAGCCTTTGTTCCACGGAGATTACACCGTGATTCTCAAAGACGGCACCAAACTGACCCTAAGCCGGAACCAGCGGGATAAACTGCAAAAAATTCTGGGGAAAGTTGGGTAAAATGCCCGTTCGATCCGCCGTATGAATGCGTGTGTGTTTATCGCATGTGCTCAAATTATTTCGCCTTTTGACGCACGTGGTTTGGGGCCAGCGGGTATAAGCCAGGGCAGCAACCATACGTTTCATGGAAAGCCTGGCTGAAATGGCTCAGACTGGAATAACCGACCTCCATGGCCGCTTCGGTTACATTGTATTTGCCCGATTTTAACAATTCAGCAGCTTTTTCCATGCGCATCTGGCGTAGATACTGGGGGATGGTCATTCCGGCTTCCTTCGAAAAGGTCCGGCTGAGGTAAAAATGGCTGCACCCGATTTTTTTCCCCAATTCTTCCAGGGTTGGCGGATCCGTCAGGGAATTGCGCAGAATGGAGATGACTTTTTCCACTCTATCCTGCGAAAGCCGCTTTTGCCGGTCGCAAAAAAATTCCTCATTTTGAGGTTGAAACAGAAAACTGGCCGTCAACTCCAGGGCTTTGCTTTGATACCAGAGCTTCTGTGCCTGTGTCGCGACCGGAGGATGGCGCAGCGTGTGGATGAGTTGCTGCTGGTCGCTGGTGAGGCGGTGCGCCGGTCCGCATCCGCTGTCATTCGAATGGTTTTGTATCATGCCCGAAACCAACGGATGAAGTCCGCTCAAATAATCGTTCAGATGGTGGGCGAGGAATTGCGGTGAAAACTCAATGGTAATGAACTGGTGTTCCTGGCCGGTCAGCCGCCGTGCCTCCAATGGCGTCCCGGCTTGACGATAAAATCCCGCCGAAAACGGACCGAAATCGGTCCTTGTTTTTCCGACTTGCACAAAACCGTCGCCGATAAGATTGAGGCAGATTTCGAGGCTGCCCGGATGAAAACTGCGTCCCCAGTCCAGTGTTTCCTTTGTGGTGAAATCGTGCCATTCAAAGCTGAAACCGAGTGATTGAAAATTTCCGAACAATTGTTTCCAACCGGCCCCCACGCTCCGCCAGGCGTTGACCTCGGCAAAAGGCAGATCCGGGCTGAACCGGCCGTTTTGCGCTGCTGCAGCCTGATTTTTCCACGCCGAAGGTAACATCCATTACCGATAATGACTCTCCACCCGGATTGCAAGCGCCCCGGTCCCCCGGTCTCGTGGGTTACTTTCCTTTAAATCCCAGAAGAAACGCCCTTCTTTTTTCCACAAAGTTTTTCAAGCTGATGCTTCGTTGCGGGCCGCGAAAGCCCTGCTCCTCAGTATCGGTTGAGACTCCATTGGTAAAAGCTTCTACCGAGTAAAGCTTGTGGGGATCGTTTTTTACTTCCTCTGCGATCAATGCCTGGTTGCTGGCGATGATGGTTTGCAGTTTGTTCCAATCGAGCCATTTTTCGGCGATGTCCCGAACATATCCGAGGTATTTTTCCCTCAAGGCCGGAACAGCCAGCAATTTGCTCAGCAACGGTTTGGCCGGATCTTCAGCCCCCGTTAACGGACTGAGTTCAACCCCGGCCTGTCCCAGGTTGGCACCCGGACCTTCCGGAAGCCGAAAAGTCTCGTTCGCATCGTGAGGGAAAAGGTGGAATTTCCCTTTTTCATCCTGGTAAATGCTGTAGTCGCTGGTCCGGATCCAGTAGCCGTCGGCATTGATCAGCGCATTTTCCAGGGCCAAAAACTTCAGAGCACCGTCCACGTCAAGGATCGGTGCCAGCGCTTTTGCCAGTTCGTTGGTGGGTGTCCGGTTCAGGACTTTGCAAAGGTTAACAAGGTCTTTCCATGCCTTGGGATCATCCTTCGTCTTGATTTCGTAAGACTTTTTATAGGCCGTGACATCATCACCAATATAGGTGAGGCCTCCGGTAGCTCTGGGACTTCCGGGAACTTTCCAACGGGCACCCTTGATAGTGGCGAAATTTTCCTTGATGAATTCTTTGTTGAACTGCTGGGCGTTCACATAAACCCCCCAGTTTTCGCCGTTGATCACCAGACGGACATAATTCACCTTTGGTGCAGGCAGATATTGCCGGGCCACATGATGGTAAAGCACGGTGCGCTGAAATGTCGGGTCGGTATGGGAATTCAAAAGGTTCAGCGTCCGGTACCCTCCGAGGTGCTGTTCCTTGTTTTGGAAATCCAGCGAGAGATTAAGAGATCGCTTCCTCCCTTCAGAAACCGTGAAAAACGAGGAGGCCCCCCGGAAATGAACGCCGACATCCGGATAGACCTTGCCATCCACGATCAGCTTGGCAGGAACTTCAACGTCGGAATTGTTGAAATCAGCAAGCTCCTTTTCCCAGTCTGAGTTTTCGAAGTCGATGAAAATGGTCCTCAGAACATTCGGTGCATAGAGCGGTTCGTTGGGAAAAGTTTTGACCTCTGAAACCGCAACTTTGGCCCCGGGTTGAACCGGCTGATCTTCGGTGTTTCCTCTTGGCGGCCCGAATCGTCGCGGCCCGCGGCCTTCTGCTTTTTCTGTCGCGAGGAATTCACGGGCGGCCTTGCGTTCTGTGCTGTTTAGTCTCTTGTCCCCGTCTTTGTCGAATTTTTCCAGCAGCTTGGTTTTCTCACGATTCATCCCCGGCCCACCGGGTCCACCAGGCCTGCCGCCTCCTGGGGGACGGTCGCCTGGAGGGCGGTTTCCCTGTTCTGGCCGACCACCAGGCTGACCGGTTCCGGAAGGTGGGCCATCGGGCGGTTGTGACCGGGATTCAAGGGCCGAGAGGCCGATCAACAACCAGGCGAGCACGGTGAATGCGATCTGAGGCCGGGCAGGGCGGGAGATGGTATCCACGACTTTTGAAACTGGCCCGTTTATGGATTGAATTGGAGAGATCATTTGAATGTTTTCAGAAATCAATGGCGAGAATCCATGCCGGGAACCGCCAGGAATTTTGGATTTTGTTCTTTAGTTTACATTCCTGTGATCGTGTTGTCTCCAGATTGTAACGCATTCGTTGAAATTGCTTCACATTGCTGTCGCAGTGATTGGTTAGAAGTTCTCCCGGGAATCCTGAGTTAAAAACAGGTGATTTCCCTAGATTGTTTTTCGAACGTGAAAGGGATTTTTTTCTCCAAGTGATATGAAACCAGAACGTGCGCCGGATTTAAAAATATTCATCCAGGACAAATCGACCCATCTTTACTTGAACGGGAAGGGGGAGTGGACTGCGGAGAAGGAGAATGCCCGGGATTTCATGAGTTACCTGATTGCGATTCGTTTCCTGACCGGGTTTCCCCAACGCCCGCTTCAAGTCGTGGCTTCACGCGGATTGGCTTGAACGGGAATTCCACCACATTTTTTTCGTTTTTCAGAAAGATTTTGCCCGGCATCCGTGAACTAGTTCCGAATGTCTGCGGTCCTATGGCTTTCTAAAAAGGATGATCCGGTTGGTATTGGTGCCTTTTGAATTGTTGTCCACCCCCCAACAATTGGCGGTTTTGGTAAACTCCTGGGCGTTGATCAATATCAGTCGTGGAATCAACCCCGCTGCCTGACCACACGGGACAACCACATCTTCCAGACGAATCGTGCCTCCACGCACCTCGCCCACCTCGAAGGCGATATGACCGCCGGTCTTAAGGATCCTCGTCTGCTCACGGAACACCCCGGTCATGACCGCAGCCCATTGCTCCACTTTTTTGCTCATGGTGATCTGCACCTTCGCCGGGTCGATTCCTGCAAACCAGCATCGCAACCAGTTGTCTCCTGCGTAATTCACCACATCCAGAAACGGCGGCGATGTCACCACCAGGGAAACCGTCGAATCGGGAATCTGGGCGGTTTTATCCGCAGGTTCGGTCAGAAGCAGTTTGCGGACGGAAGCAGACAGCAACGTGGCCCGTTCCTCCTGATTCAAGTCGGACATCAGAATCCGGCTCTTCTTTAGAATAATCTTCACCACGTCACGCTCTGGCGGGATCTGGTTCCGTTTTTCGTTGATCTTGATCTGCGACTTGATCGCGACCGCTTGATTTGGGGGGAGGGTGTAAACGGAAAAAAATCCGGGCGAATGACCGGTCAGGCGGTTGATGCAAACCATCCGGATCCACTCATCCACTACGTCCAACTTCCCTTCCGCCTGGCGGCCGAGCAAATATTCCTTGATCGCGATGATCTGGATCAGCGTCTTGGGATGATAAAAAACCAGCAAATCGTCACGCCACTCGCCCTCCTTTGTCAGGTCGATCGATTTCAGGCGTGCGGCAATCTCGTTCAATTCGGGAGGTCGGAGCCTCGGAGCCACCAGCATGCCGCTCAGAGGATTGATGTCGCATCCGTGAGGAATACGGCCCATCAAGGCAGCTTCCAGCAAGGTGGTTCCGCGTCCCATAAAC
>Ga0163152_10001966_pt1 | contig 30756 bp, 44 predicted proteins | sample OliLakLV19MP8IB2_FD_148635 | JGI IMG/M metagenome (GOLD analysis project Ga0163152, IMG submission 148635) | Freshwater microbial mat bacterial communities from Lake Vanda, McMurdo Dry Valleys, Antarctica - Oligotrophic Lake LV.19.MP8.IB-2 | ecosystem: Environmental > Aquatic > Freshwater >...
GTCATCCCGCGTCTCCGGTGGCTCCGTCGCCTCGTCTCGGCCCGGGAACATCGCCGACTTCTACTATCCGGCCCAAAACAGCGATCTCCTGCACAACCACCGACTCTCATGAATAATGCGGGCTAGCGGCGACGGGCGTTGTGGCCACGCTGTCGCCCAGCGCTTCGTTCTTCCTCAAACTTGGCAAGTTCGCGCCCGCGAGGAAGATGATCGAAGCCGGGGTGGTCAGTACCCTTGGCTCCGACACGGATCCGGGTGGCGGGCTCTCCTCCTCGATGCCCTTCGCCCTGGCCCTTGCTTGCTTCGGCATGGGCCTGTCTCTTGAACAGGCGCTCTCGGCCGCTACCATCGGCGGGCCGCAAGCCTGGGTCTGGAGGACGAGGTGGCGAGTATCGAGGTCGGAAACGCGCCGACCTGATCGTCCGCAACACCGACCGTCTGCTCGATCTTGTACGCGCGGGCCCGAACCCGGCGTCACGCGTCGATGCGGCGGGCCGCTTGGCCGTATGAACCGGTTTGGTCTAGGCGTCCAATACTGACAATAGTTAACTACTTCGTTCATTATTGACAAGATACGGAATATTTCATTCCGTGCCCTTCAACGAGGAGACCGCTCATGAATCCGCCGCCCTTGGGATGGCCCCGCCTTTCCGCATCCGTGTACTACGACGATCCGCGCACCGCCATCGATTGGCTCTGCCGAGCCTTTGGCTTCGAGGTGCGCTTGTTAGTTGAGGGAGAAGGAGGGCGAGTCGAACACTCCGAACTGACCATGGGTGGCGCGATGATCATGGTGGGCGGAACAGGCATTCGCGACGAGGGCAAGGCACCCTGGCAGGCTTACATGCGAAGTCCCAAATCGATCAACGGATACAACACTCAGGCACTGATGCTTTACATCGACGATGTGGACGCTCATTGCGCGCAGGCGCGAGTCCACGGGGCCGTGGTTTATCGAGATCCGAAAGACGACGACTACGGCGAGGACTATTGGGCGGATCGTGCCTACGGCGCCAAGGACCCCGAGGGGCATCACTGGTGGTTCGTGCAGCGGCTCCGCAGCGGGAAGACCGATGGCCAGTCTTGACGAAACGCTGGTGGCTCTTGCTGACCCTCTCGTCGGGGCGTGATCGACTTCCTTCGCGCTCGGCCACGACGGGCCAGCGAAATCGCCGATGCCCTCTCCCTGTGTGCCAACATGGCTGAGACACCGCCCGTCGTTCTAATTAAGCAGCAAGACAGGGCGTAGAAAGACATGTTCGTCCATGGAATCCCCATCATCTGTCCCCGTTTCTGCGGGGTCGCCGGTTGGTTCGAGTCCGTCGCCGTTGCCGTTGCCTTCGAGTTTGGTGGAGGGGCCGGGGCTGGAGGCCGCCCGGAGGGCGGCCGTAAGCCCCGGAGCCTCTTCCAAACTCGAACGGCCTGATTCAGAGGTCCGCTCAACTCGCCGGCGCTTCGATGCCAGTACCAAGCTCCGGATTCTGCGCGAGGCGGACCGGTGCACCGGGCGTGGAAGTGTTGGCGCTCTTCTCCGGCGTGAAGGGATCTACTCATCGCTCCTGGTCCGGTGGCGCCACGAACGCGACGCCGCCGCCAAGGTCCATCTCAACCAGAAGCGCGGACCCAAGGCGGCACCGGTGAATCCGTTGGCCGAGGAGAACCGCCGTCTCTTGAAGGCGCTCGCTCGTGCCGAGGCCGGACTCGAGAGGGCGAAGTACATCATCGACCTCCAAAAAAAGTGGCGAAGCTCCTGGGGGAACCGTATGTGGCCGGCGAGCTCGAAGAGGACGATTGAGACCCGCCGTGATCGAAGCCAGCCTGCTGATCGGAATGCGCGAGGCCTGCGTGGTTCTCGACGTGTCCTCCGCGTCGATCTATCGCGACCTCGAACCGGCCGTGGCTATCCCAGCCGTGAAGTCAGTGACTCCGTCTCCTCGGGCGCTCGTGCCTGAGGAGCGGACCGCCGTTCTCGATGCTCTCAATTCGGACGAATTTGCCGACAAATCTCCGGCCCAGGTCTTTCACACCTTCCTCGATCGTGGTCAGTATCTGGCTTCCGTCAGCACGATGTATCGCATTCTGAAGTCCGTCATGCCCGTGGTCGACAGACGCGCGGTCGCGCGCCATCCTCATCGCCCGATGCCTCAACTCCTCGCCACCGCACCCAACCAGGTCTGGTCATGGGACATCACAAAGCTCAAAGCCGCCGGGCATTTCCTCTGCCTCTACGTCATCCTCGATATCTTCAGCCGCTACGTCGTCGGCTGGATGCTGGCGTCACGCGAGTCGTCACGCATCGCCTCCGTTCTCATCGAAGAAACCTATCGACGGCAGGGCATCAAACCCGGGGCGCTGATTCTCCACTCGGACCGCGGCTCTCCCATGACCGCCGGAACCACCTACGAACTGCTCAACCGACTCGAGATCGAGCCCTCCCATTCAAGACCGCGAGTCTCCAACGACAATCCGTTCTCTGAAGCCCAGTTCAAGACCTTCAAGTATTCGCCGGGATTTCCAGGCACATTCGGCCGACCCGATGATGCCCTCGCTCATTCCCGCCGACTCTTTGCCTGGTACAACAACGAGCATCACCACTCGGCCCTCGGATACCTCACGCCTGCCCAGGTGCACTTCGGCGTCCACGGCCCTGTCCTTGACCAGCGCGCGCTCACCCTGGCCCGTGCCTCCGAGCTCCACCCGGACCGCTTCGTCAACGGCGCTTCCATTCCCAAACGACCGCAACCCGTGGTTTGGATCAACCGGCCCAAGAATTCGGCCTCCACAATTGCCCCAGGATCGTCGCAGCCGAGCCTGCCCATACCGCAGGCTACCGAAAGTTCGCGGCTAACTGGCCAAACCGGGTCCGCTCTCTTCCAATTGCTCCCTAAACTCCAACCCTCGGTGTCTCACCCGTGTTGACACGTTCCGGATCAACTCGTCCCTCTCGGTCTCGCCGACCGGGCCATTCAATGGTCCCGACAGTCCCCGCGTGGTCGCGCCCCGAGATTGCTTGATCCACTCATGAAGCGACCCCTCTCCTATAGCGAGATCCCGCGCCGCGTGCGAAACCGTCGCCCCTGGCCGAGTGGCCATTTCCACCGCCCCGCACTTGAACTCCGGGCTGAATCTTCGTCTTGTTTGCTTGGACATCGTCTATTCCTATCGCACCCTTGGGTGCTCTGTCGAGATGTCCACTTTTTCGGGGCAGGGTCAGCGGCTTGCTTTTCGAATTGTACGGGACTGAGATACCCAAGCGACGAATGTCGCCGCGAGGGGTTGTAGAAGGCTTCGATGTACTCGAAGATCCGCCGACGCGCGTCGGCGCGCGTCTCGGGTACGGACTGTTCCAACTCGGCCTTGAGAGAACTCCAGAAACTCTCCATGGCGGCGTTGTCCCAGCAGTTCCCCTTGCGGCTCATACTCTGGATCCCACCGGCACGGACAACGGATTCCTGGAAGGCAACGGACGTGTACTGACATCCTCGATCGGAATGGACCAGAAGCCCGGGCGACGGGCCACGGCGAGTCACAGCTCTCTCGAATGCCCGAATGCACATCGCCGCGTCGGGGGTGTCGCTCACATCCCAGCCCGCGATGATGCGCGAGAACAGATCGAGAAACGCCGCGAGGTAGAGCCAGCCTTCAAGCGTCCAGATATACGTGATGTCAGAAACCCAAGCGATGTTTGGCTCCTCCTGCTTGAACTGACGATCCAGGAGATTCGGCGCCGGTTGCGCGGAGGGATCCACAATCGTGGTTTTCTTGAATCTGCGTTTCGACCGCGCGTAGAGCGCTTGTGATTGCATCAGACGCGCCACTCGCTTGCGAGAATGCCGCCGTCCTCGGCTCTGTAGCTCAACCCAAATACGCGGGCTTCCATATCGCTTTCGCTTTTGGTTGAAGATCTCCGCGACTTCGACCGCGAGTTTCGCGTCCGTCCTCGCATGCACCGACACAGATCGCGTGTCGAAGGCAGCGAACCCGGAACGCGACACCCCCAGGGCATCGCACATCATTGAGATCGGAAAGTTCGCCTTCTCCATCTGGATCGCTCGGAATCTCACCGGCTTTCCTTCGCGAAGAAGGCTGCGGCTTTTTTTAAGAAGTCTCGTTCCATCCGAAGCGTCGCTAACCCGGATTATTCATGAAGAAGTGAACTGAGCGGGGCACCGCTGCGTCCAAAGGGTAGTGAATAAAGGCCCAAGTAGACACGGAGGCACCCCGCGTGAATGATTCTGCCAGAGCACAGTGTGTTTTGTTTGAGGGCATCGGGCCAAAGCCGGTCACGGTTCAGTTCGAGGAAGACCGAATCAGTTCCGATGGAGGAGCGATCCTGCTCAAAGCGGTGGACAAGCGCATCCAGATGATCGCGTCGATGGCGGCATCGTTCACCGATCGCCGCGCCGGAGGGCGGGTCAAGCACGAGGTCGAGGAGCTTCTCTCCCAGCGGATTTTCGGTCTCGCTTGCGGCTACGAGGATGGCAATGACGCCGCGAAGCTCGCATCCGATCCTGTGATGAAGATGGTGGCAGGGCGAGATCCATTCGGCGACGATCTCGCCTCCCAGCCATCGATCTCCCGCTTTGAAAGTTCAGCGACGCGCAAGGACCTATTCCACATGGCCACGAGCCTCATGCGGTGCGTGGTCGAGTCCCAACGGCGACGGCGGCCGGAATGGACCAGGAGAATCACCATCGATTTGGACCAGACACCGGTCCCAACCTACGGTGGTCAGCAGCGGACCTTCTTCAACGGCCACTACGACACCTACTGTTACATCCCGCTCGTCGCCGGCATTTCCTTCCAGGGTGAGCCGGACCAGTACGTGGTGGCGAGTGTGCTGCGCCCGGGGAACGTTCCGGACAAGCGTGGCGCCATCTCGATTCTCTCGCGTCTGCTGCCTCAGCTTCGAGAAGCATTTCCAAAGGCCAAACTCGTGGTGCGCGTCGACGCCGGATTCTGCGCCTCCGAGATCATTGATTACATCGAAGGCGAGGGTTTGGACTACACCCTGGCCTTTCCGGGCAATTCCGTGCTCCACGCCGCCTCCGCCATCCTCATGAGCGAAGTCCGGTGGACGTCTGGTAAGAGCGGCGCCACCGAACACCGCTACGCCGAGACTACTTATCAGGCGGGAACCTGGCCGCACGAACGGCGCGTCATCTTCAAGGCCGAAGTCACGCAGATCTCCGGACGGGAGGCGCGTGACAATCCGCGATACGTCGTCACCAACATGCGCGGCTCCGCTCGGCATGTCTACGAGAACCTCTATTGCCGGCGCGGTGATTTCGAGAATCGACTCAAGGAACTCAAGAACGACCTCTCGATGGACAGGCTCTCGTGTTCCGCGTTCCTCGCCAACCAGTTCCGAGTCATCATGGCCACCGCCGCCTTCGCGCTCTTTCAGGAGTTGAGGCAGGGCGCCGCACAACTCCGTCGCGCCTCCGTTGCCCGCCTCCGTCTCGAACTCGTCAAGCTGGCCGCGCGCGTCAGCTCGTCGGCCCGCCGCATCGTCCTGAGCCTGCCGCGGCACTTTCCGTTCAAGGCCGACTGGCTCGCACTCGCCCGACCGCTCACCACCTGAGCCGTCCCACGGGCAAGGTCGCACCCTCGACGGGGGAACGTGTCTCTGAAAGTGCGTTTCTACGCGTCATCCCGCGTCATCCCGCGTCTCCGGTGGCTCCGTCGCCTCGTCTCGGCCCGGGAACATCGCCGACTTCTACTATCCGGCCCAAAACAGCGATCTCCTGCACAACCACCGACTCTCATGAATAATGCGGGCTAGCAGTCCGTGGTGAAAGTCGACCGCGAGCGAAAGCGAGAGATTTTTCGTCAGATCAAGGCGTCAGACCGCAGGAATACCGGGAGTATTTCAAGGTTTGGCAACGCAGAGCTCTGCGGAAAAGATCCGCTTTCGGCGCGGAGGGATTTTCACCACGGGCTGCTAGGGTTCAAAATCATGAACCTGCCCAGACTCCTGCTCTTCGCACTCAGTCTCGTCTCCACGCTCGCCATCGGCGCCACCGCGCTGCGCGCCGGCGACCAGGACTTCGTGCTCGTCAACAAGACCGGCTATGACATCGACGAGGTGTACGTGTCGGCCGTAAACGAAAAGGACTGGGGCGAAGACATCATGGGCAGGGACACGCTCGACAACGGCCAGAAGGTGACGATCGAGTTCTCGCACAAGGATAAAGAGTGCATGTGGGACATGAAGATCGTCTTTTCCGATGAGGAGGAAGCGGTCTGGGAGGACTTCGATCTGTGCAAGGTCCGCGAGATCACGCTCCGCTACGAGGGCAAGCGCCCCACCGCCACCTTCAAGTGATGGACGTTGAGCGGTGAAAGCCGTCGGAACCGCCGCCGCACCCTAAACTCCGCCTTCTTTTTTTTGATCGGAGGCCGTTTGGAGATCGTCCATTAACGGTTGTGGTTCCTGAAGCCCGAGGGCATTCAGTGGCTGATTCAAACCGGGGGATGGCCCCAAGGCCAGGCTTCGCGCCACCTGCGGGGGTTTGGCGCGGTGGCCGCGGGAAGGCGGCGAGCGGACAACCCGAAGGCGCTACCATCGGCGCGCGATGAAGGCGAGGGGTGACGACGGAATGCTCAACGCGGTCTTCGCCCTGCCGCGCACGGTCTGGCTGATCGGGCTGATCAGCCTGGTCAACGACAGTTCGAGCGAGATGCTCTACCCCCTCATCCCGCTCTACCTCTCCTCCGTGCTGATGGCCGGACCGCGCGCACTTGGGATCATCGAAGGGATCGCGGAGGCGACCGCCTCCCTGCTCAAGCTCTTCTCCGGGGTGATCGTCGATCGCGCTTACCGCGCCAAGCCCTGGATCGTCTTCGGCTACGCCGTCGCGGGCCTCGGTCGGCCGCTGATCGCGTTCGCCACCAGCTGGCCCTGGCTCCTCGCGATTCGGTTCGGCGATCGGGTGGCCAAAGGACTTCGCTCGTCTCCCCGCGACGCGCTGCTCGCGGGAAGCGTCGGCCCGGACCGGCGCGGTCTTGCCTTCGGACTTCACCGGGCCATGGACAACGCGGGAGCCGTGATCGGTCCCGTCATGGCCTCGTTGCTGCTCGCGACCGGGATGCCCCTGCGGCAGGTGTTTCTCTGGTCGGTGATTCCCGCCGCGGTGTGTCTGTCCCTGGCCTTCGCGATCCGCGAGGAGAAGCCGGTTGAGCGCGGACCGCGCGCGCCCTTCGATTGGCGGATGAGGGACCTGCCGCCCGTGTTCAAGCGCTATCTGGTCGTGGTGGCGCTCTTCACCCTGGGCAATTCGTCCAACATGTTTCTGCTCCTTCGAGCCAGAGAACTGGGCGTCTCCGAAGCGCACGTGCCGCTTTTGTGGGCCGCGGTCTCCGCTGTCGCGATGCTCTTCTCGACCCCGCTCTCGGCCCTCTCCGATCGGGTGGGCCGGACCCGGCTGCTGGTTGCCGGCTACGCCGCCTACGCGATTTTCTATGCCGGTTTCGGTTCGCTGGTTCAGGGCGGCACGTGGCTCTTCCTTCTCTTCGGCTTCTACGGCCTGTTCCTGGCCGCGACTGAAGGTGTCGAGAAGGCGCTCGTAGCGGACATAGCACCGCTCGGACGCCGGGGCACCGCCTTCGGCTGGTTCAACCTCGTGACGGGGGCGGTTCTGCTACCGGCCTCGGTGGTGTTCGGCTGGCTCTATCAGGCGGCCTCCCCGCTCGTCGCGTTCAGCTTCTCGAGCGCGTGCGCCGGCTTCGCGGCATTTCTGCTTCCCACCTGGGTTCGCGCGGATTCCGGGGTTGCGCCCCTTGCGAAAGGGCAGGCATGAAGGGCGCGCCCTCACGCGTACTTGTCACCGCGGAGAACCTCGACGTCTTCCGCCCAGGCCACGACGGCGTGATGCTCGAAGTAGTTCGCGGCCACGTGCTCCAGGACGCGCGCGGCCACGTCCATGCCAACCAGCGTCTCGATGCGGATGTTCCGCCCTTCCCACTCACTCGCCCGCACTCCGCGCGATCCCTCGCCCCGCGCCTCCGTGAGGGTGTAGCCGCGGGCGCCCAGGGCGCGGACCTCCGAGATCAGCCGGCGCTCGAGCAGCGCCTCCGCCACGATCGTCACTTTCTTGAGGGTCACGGTCTTCATGGCTACCTCGGTTGGAGAAGGCGGGCGAACGCATGCAGGAGGGGGATCCCGACCACAAGGTTGAAGGGAAACGTGATGACCAGGGTGGCGGTCAGGTACAGGCTCGGGTTTGCCTGGGGCAGGGCAATGCGGACCGCCGCTGGAGCAGCGATGTAGGAGGCGCTGGCCGCGAGAACGCCAAAAACGGTGGCGCCACCCTGGGAGAGCCCGGTCCACGTCCCGAGCAGCACGCCGATCAGTCCGTGGAGCACCGGCATCACGACCCCGAACCCCACGAGGAACGGACCGGCCTGCCGCAAGTCGCGGAACCGCCGGGCGGTGAGCAGACCCATGTCGAGCAGGAAGAGGGTGAGGGCCCCTTTGAACAGTCCCTCGAAGAGCGGGGCCACCTGCGCCACGCCCGACGGGCCGGAGAGCCACCCGATGGCGATCCCGCCCACGAGCAGGACCACGCTCTTGCCCGTGAGCAGTTCGCGCACGACTCCACCCCAGGCATGCCCCCGGCCCGCCTGGGCGAGGTAGAGGGCCACCACGATCCCCGGCACCTCGAGCAGAGCCACGAGCGCGGGGAGGAACCCCTCGCAGGGGACGCCCAGCTTCTCCAGGAAGGCGAGGCTCGCGATGAAGGTGACCGCGGAGACCGAGCCGTAGTGGGCCGCTATGGCGCCGGCGTCGACCGGCGCGAGGCCGCCCAACCGGGTGAGGATGTGAAAGCACCAGACCGGCGTGGCCACGCCGAGCGCCAGGGCAGCCACGCCGGGGAGCAACACCGGTCCGAGGCCATGTTCCGCGAGGGCCACGCCGCCCTTGAGCCCGATGGCGAGGAGCAGGTAAATGGCGAGGGAGTCGTAGAGCCCATCCGGAAGCTTCAGATTGCTGCGGACGAGGGTGGCCACGATTCCGAGGGCAAAGGCGAGCACCATCGGGGAAAGCAGGTTGGCCTGGAGAGCCTCGAGCGAGCTCATCGGCCGCCCGCTCGTGGCGGTCGCCCGCGAGGCTCGAGGAAGAGCTCGCGCCGGGCCGCCTCGGCGATCGCCACCACGGCGGGGTGCTCGAGCTTCTTCTCCACCGTGATCGCGTAGAAGCGCTCCCGCACGTCGACCCGCCCCACGAGCCGGACGCCGTACTGCCGCCGCACTTCGGCCTCGATCACCGACGGCACCGCGAAGAGACCCGCGCCCGACTGCCCGAACACCTTGAGCAGCGCGCTGTCGTCGAACTCGCCGACGATGTCGGGGCGGATGCCCTGGGCTTCGAACCACTGATCCAGCAAATGGCGCAGCGCGGCGTGAGGCGTCGGCAGGAGGAAGGGGGCACCGTCGAGCGAGCGCGGAAAGCCGCGGCGGCGCGCCGTCGCCAGACGCTTGGCGCCGAAGATCGAGACCCCGCACTCTCCGAGGACATGGCTGTAGGCCTTGACCTTCACTGTCGGCCCGGCGGGGGCGTCGGCCAGGACCACGTCCAGGCCGTGAATCGCAAGCTCCGCCAGCAGACGCTCCGGCCGATCCTCCAGGCACTGGACGCGAACGGGCTCGGGCAGCGCGAAGGCCGGCTCCAGCAGCCGATGGGCGATCAGTTTGGGGATGGCGTCGGCGATCCCCACCCTGAGTCTGGCCGGGCGGCCCGTGGGCCGGCCCTTCAGGGTCTGCACAAGCTCGGCCCCCAGGCCGAAGATGTCCTCGGCGTAGCGAAAGACCACGCGCCCCGTCTCCGTCAGAGCGATGCTGCGCCCGGAGCGTGTGAACAGCTTCTCGCCCAGGGCCTGCTCCAGGGCCCGGACCTGCGCGCTCACCGCCGGTTGCGAGATGTTCAGCTTCTCGCTGGCGCGCGTCACGCTTCCTTCCCGGGCCGCGGCCCAGAAGTAGCGGAGATGGTGGTAGTTCAAGGACTCCATGTTGAAACACGATACATTCAGATTAATTATGTATCAACCATAATGAATGTACTTGTTTATTTAGACCCAGACGCCTAGCTTGAAAGCGTGCCTTACGGGTGGGCACTCGCGGGTGAGGTGGTCATGAGATTCGATGTCAGGGATCGCGGTTTCAAGGTGGCGGAGGGGATCAAGAAGTACGCGGGGCGGCGCCTCATGTCCGGGCTCGACCATCGCGTACCTCGGACGGATAACGTGACGATGACAGGGGAACGTGGACAGGTCCGAGCGTGCCCGGTGGAGTTCGCGAGTCGGCGTCGGCTCACGGGCATCCGCGGTGCGACGCAGCCGATGGTGAGGCGGTGAGGATCCATGTTCGCAGCCGTGGAATCGAGCTGACGAACGCGTTGCGCGCGTACGCAGAGCGGCGGCTCCGGTTCGCCCTCGGCCGTTTCGGGAGGCGGCTCCGGTCGGTGATGCTGCGCATGGACGACGTGAACGGCCCGCGGGGCGGGGCGGACAAACGCATCCTGATCGTCGCCCGTCTCGCGCCTGCTTGGGACGTCCGCGTCGAAGACCTGGACGGAGATCTCTACGTGGCCATCGACCGCGCCGCGGACCGCCTGGACCGCGCCGTGACGCGTGAGATGGAACGTCGGCGGGACTAGTCCAGCCAGCATCTCCCGGGAGAAACTGGCCGACGCCGATGGGCGAGGACCGAATGGGAATCAGGAAAACTTATGCAGAGCATCGCAAGTTTATATTTGTTTATGAGTGGGTCATCGGCTAGTCTGACGCCATGCTCTGGATGTATGCCGGTTTCATCGCCCTCGTCCTGATCCTCCTGGCCCTCGACCTCGGGGTCTTCCACCGCAAAGCGCACGTCGTGTCCGTGAAGGAGGCGCTTGGGTGGTCCGCCTTCTGGATCGCCCTGGGCCTCGCCTTCTCGGTGTTCATCTACTTCGGCTACGAGCGCCACTGGATGGGCCTCGGCCTGACCCCCGACATGATGACCACGGCGCCCCAGGCCGTCGAGGGGGTGGGACTCGTCTACAACGACGGATACAGCGCAACCGTCAAATATCTCACCGGGTACCTGGTCGAGAAGTCGCTCGCCGTCGACAACATCTTCGTGATCGCGATGCTCTTCGGCTTCTTCGCGGTGCCCGCCATCTACCAGCACCGGGTGCTGTTCTGGGGGATCGTGGGCGCCCTGGTCATGCGGGGGCTGATGATCGCGGTGGGGGCTCAGCTCATCCAGCGCTTCACCTGGATCATCTACGTGTTCGCGGTTTTCCTGATCCTGACCGGGATCAAGATGCTGCTGCTGAAGACGGACGAGACGGACCCGAACCGCAACATCATGGTCCTGCTGACCCGCCGCCTCTTCCCGGTGAGCGAGCGCTTCCACGGCCAGCACTTTTTCGTTCGCGCGGGGTCGCTCGCCTCCCACGAGGCGCCCACGCCCGGCGCTCCCGCGGAAGTGGACCGGATCGTGGACTCGGCGCGCCCTGGGACCTTGCTCGCCACGCCGCTGTTCCTCGCCCTGGTCATGGTCGAGTTCACGGACCTCATTTTCGCGGTGGACTCGATCCCGGCCATCTTCGCGATCACTGCCGACCCCTATCTGGTGTTCACGAGCAACGTGTTCGCGATCCTGGGAATGCGAAGCCTCTACTTTGCGCTCGCGGGGATGATCGACACGTTCCGGTACCTGAAGGTCGCGCTCGCGATCGTCCTGATGGTGGTGGGAATGAAGATGATGACCCACGTCTGGCTGAAGGATCTGTTGGGCCAACACTTCAACCTCTACCTCCTCGCCGTCGTCCTGTTCATACTCGCGGCCGGCGTCGCGGCCTCGCTGGTGGCCTCGCGGCGTGACCGCGCGGGCCCGGTCGGCCCGGCGAAGTGATGGTGGGCGTGCGCTGAGCGGCGACGTCTGGACACCGCCGCCGTGCAATCAGACGAAACGGCCTCAGACCCTGGGGGCTGCGTGCAGGCCCTCGATCTCCTTCCGAAGGGCACGGATCTCGCGGAGGATGATCTGGGTATGGGCCTCCTCCTCGCCCTTCAGCTCTTCCGCGACCTGGGTCTGCATCGCGTTCACCACCACCGCGATGAACAGGTTAAGGACCATGAACGTGGCCACCAGGAGGTAGATGACGAAGAAGATCCAGGCATACGGCGCCTGCACCATGACCAGGCGCGCGATGTCCGGCCAGCCCTCCACCGTCATCACCTGGAACAGCGTGAACAATGAGGCGCCGATGCTTCCGAACAAGTGGGGCGCAATCGTCCCGAACAGCTTGGTGGCGATCACCGCGGAGACGTAGAGGACGAGCCCCATGAGGCCGATGATCGACGCCATACCGGGAACAGCGGTTAATAAGGCTCCCACCACGCCGCGCATCGAGGGAACCATGGACACGAGCCGGAGGGCGCGCAACACGCGCAGGGCGCGCAGCACGCTGAATACACCGCTGGCCGGCAGCAGCGCGATGCCAACGATCACGAGGTCGAACACCCGCCACGGATCGTGGAAGAAGCGACTCCGGTAGACGAATATGCGCAAGAGCAGCTCGCACACGAACACGCTCAGGGCCACGCGGTCGAAGAAGTGGAGGGCGGGGCCATACGCCGCGTTCAACGCGGGCGAGGCTTCCATGCCCAGCGTCAAGGCGTTGGCCAGGACCAGGACGATGATCGCCACGTCGAAGCGCGGACTCTCCACGAGGATGCGCGAGCGGTCACGCAGATTGGAGGGCGTCGCAGGTGCCATCAGGCTCATTGGGTCGTTCTCCGAAGAAGGTGGCGGGGTGGTAGGGTATCCGACCTCGTACGCTAGAGGGTTGCGCGAGCGAGCCAGGCCGTTGAGGAGAGCGCGGCTACGACCCTCTCGCACGGCCGCCCCACCATCAAGGTGCGCACCCGTTCGACTTCTGCATGGGGCTCGTGCCCACTGGACATAGACCGCAGCTGGGCGTCACCTCCGCTTCCGGCCGGACGTTCAGCGTCGACGGCGTGAAGATCGCCCGTCACGATTTGCGGCGCGCGGGCTCCTCGGTGAACGCGGTACGGAATCGGGATACTTCGCGGGCAATTGATGAGGAACTTTCCGCAGCTTCGTCAGGTCATATCCCTGCTCGGTGACTTCGTCCAGCATCTTCTGGCAGTCGGCTTCGGGAATCTCCCTGCTCGATCGCGTTGAAGGCCTCTTTCTCGATGGAAGCCGGGATGGCGGCGATGACCTACCAGGGACCCATGAAACGGTCGAGTTCCACCTTCTCGACGGTCTTGAGCCGCGGCTGGTCGGCGGCGCCCGCCACGAGCGGGATCAGCCAGAGCGGGAGCGTCAGCGTTCTGATTTTCATAGCCTCTCACTTACGCTCTGGCGGAGACATGCAGATATGTTATGCGTCGATTCATTTGAATGTATTTGTCTATTCAAAGAAACCGGCCTAACTTCTGCAAGTGCCTTCCGAGCGGGCACCAAGAAAGCAGGCGGTAAATGAGAGCAGATGAGGATCCGATCGAGCCGCTCAGGCAAGCGATAGCGGACCTGGGAAAACGGGCGCGGGCCGCGGGTTCCGGCGTCGGCGGGAGCATCGGCCCAAAGGGCCTCCGCAACTACCTGATCGGGGGCTTGGTGGTGCTTTTCCTCTTCACCGGTTTCTACCAGGTAGCCGCGGACGAAGTCGCGGTGGTGCAACGGTTCGGAAAGTTCGCTCGAATCGCGGGGCCGGGACCCCATTTTCGCCTGCCCTTCGGGGTAGAGACGATCATTCGCGTGCCTGACAAGCGCCAGCTCAAGATGGAGTTCGGCTTTGAGACCGTGCGGGCCGGCGCCCAGTCCGAATTCCGGACCACCGAGGAGTCAAAGAAGGAATCGCTCATGCTCACCGGCGACCTTAACGTCGCGGTGGTCGAGTGGATCGTCCAGTACCGGATCAAGGATCCCTACAAGTACCTGTTCCATCTGCGCAATGTCTCGGGTACGTTCCGCGACATGACCGAATCGACCATGCGTGAGGTTGTGGGCGATCACAGTGTCGACGAGGTTCTCACCATCGGACGCGAGGCCATCGCCCTGCAGACCCGCGAGGAACTCCAGAAGTTATGCGACCTGTACGGCAATGGCATCGAGATCCAGCAGCTCGTCCTTCAAGACGTCAATCCCCCCGACGAAGTGAAGCCCGCCTTCAACGAGGTGAACCAGGCCATCCAGGAGAAGGAGCGCGCCATCAACGAGGCCCTCGCCGACTACAACTCGGCGGTTCCGCAGGCCAAGGGTCAGGCCGAGCAGCAGGTGCGCGCGGCCGAGGGCTATTCCCTGGAGCGGGTGAACGTGGCCGAGGGTGACGCGAAGCGATTTGAAGCGGTCTACGAGGAGTATCGCAAAGCGCCCCAGGTCACGCGTCGACGCCTCTACCTCGAGACTCTGGGTCGCGTGCTCGAACGCGCCGGGAACAAAGTGATCGTGGACCAGCAGGCCAGGGGGATCCTGCCGCTGCTCCAGATCGACAGCCTGACCAGCCTCAGCAAGGAGAAGAAATGAGCCCCCGCTTCATCAACAATCTCGTTCGCGTGGCCATCCTGGTCGTCCTCGCCGCTTCGAGCATGTACACGCTCGGCGAAACCGAGCAGGCCGTGCTCACCGTCTTCGGCAAGCCCGCGGGCGACGCGGTCAACACCCCGGGCCTGCATTTCAAGATCCCCTTCATCCAGGTGGTCAACCGTTTCGATAAACGCTGGATGGAGTTCGATGGCGACCCGAACCAGATCCCCACCCGCGACAAGAAATACCTGTGGATCGAAGCCTATGCGCGCTGGCGCATCTCCGATCCCCTCCGCTTCTACCAGGCGGTTCAGGATGAGCGAGGGGCCCAGAGCCGCCTTGACGACATCGTCGATGGTGAGACCCGGAACGCCGTCGCCTCGTTCGATGTGATCGAGCTGGTGCGTTCGTCCAACCGCGCGTTTGAAGTCACCGAGGAACTTGAAGCCGTCGAGGAAGGGACTGAGAAAGCGACCAAGGTGGAAACGGGTCGTTCGAAGATAGCCGCGGTCATACTGGCCAAGGCCGCGGCGATCACCCCGCAGTTCGGGGTCGAACTGGTGGATGTGCGCTTCAAGCGGATCAGCTACGTCGAGAGCGTGCAGGCGAAAGTCTTCGAGCGGATGATCTCCGAACGGAAACGGATTGCCGAGAAGAGCCGATCCGAGGGAGCCGGGCGGGCGGCGGAGATTCGAGGCCAGAAGGAACGTGACCTTCTCGCGGCATCGTCAGAGGGCTACAAGAAGGCCCAGCTCCTGAAGGGCGCCGCTGATGCCAAAGCCACGTCCATCTTCGCCCGGGCCTACGAGAAGGATGCCGACTTCTACGCCTTCTTGAAGTCGCTCGATACGCTCGAGAAGACCATCGACGCGAAGTCGGTCCTGGTGCTGTCCACCGAGTCGGAACTCCTGAAGTATCTGAAGGGCGCGGGCGGGAAGTAGGGGGCGTTTGAAATCGATGGTTCCGAAGAAGAACCAGCCGGCGTTGGCGATGGGCAGGACCTCGGCGATGGGAATGGCTCCTCGTGCGATGTGAGCGGACAGATCCTCACGCTCGACCCCGGAGAAGAAGCCGAACCGCCGTGTGGCGGAGCGACGACCAAGGGGGTGCGCCGGGACGGGACCCGGCGTTCCCCTTGACCTTCCCAAAGCAGAATTGCTCTACCGAAGGACTGCGGAGCGGGGGAATGCCCTGGCACCGTCGAACCTTGAGAGGCTTCGGATTCGGAATCAGGCAACACCGCTGGTCAATCACTCCGCTCCACCGGTTAGACCTCTACCCTTCTTTGTGGCCCAAAGGCAAGGGGAAGCCTGACTGCGGCCATGCTTCACTAACCGGCCGGGCGGGTATGACCCGCGCTCCCGCCAGCGCGGTGCGACGGGGTCGCTCCGGGTTCGGCGGAGGTATGCATATATATTATGCGTCGATTCATTTGAATGTATTTGTCTATTCAAAGAGACCGGCCTAACTTCTGAAAGTGCCTTCCGAGCGGGCGCCAAGAAAGCAGGCGGCAAATGAGCGCAAATGAGATTCGAGATCAGGGGTCATCGCTTCAAGGTGGCCGAGGTGATGAAGGGCAGCACGGGGTTGCGCCTCCGGTCCCGGCTCCGCCATCTGCCGCAGGTGGGGCCAGAGGGCGGGGCCGACGCTCGGTTGACGAGCATCAGTGGCGCGGCCCAGCAAAAGGAGAGCAATTCATGAAGATCCCGGTTCGCAGCCGAGGGTTCGGGTTGTCCGACGCTTTGCGCGCGCACGCGGAACGGCGGCTTAGCTTCGCGGTCGGTCGCTTCGGGTGGCCGTTACAGTCGGTGACGCTGCGCCTGGACGACGTGAACGGCCCGCGCGGCGGGGCGGACAAGCGATGCCAGATCGTCGCCCGCCTCGCTCTCGGCGGGGACGTCCGGGTAGAGGAGATGGATGACGATCTCTACGCGGCCATCTCGCGCGCGGCGGAGCGCCTGGACCGCGCGGTGGCGCGTGAGATGGAACGGCGGCGGACCATGGAGGCTTTCTCCGGGACGCACGAGGAGAGGGAGACATGGCAATGACGAACCGGATCAAGACCATCCTGCCCTTGGGCGCCGCTGGAAGCAAGGCCGAGGGGAGGCCGATGGCGAAACTCGGGATCTACGGCCACAACGTCGAGATCACCCCGGACCTCCATTCGTACGTCGAACGCCAGGTTTCGGCGTTGTGGCGCTTCGGGCGGCGCGTCCGTAGCATCACCGTTCGCCTCCACGCAGGCACCGGAGACGCGATGACGAGTTGCCACATCGCGCTCGAGCTCCATCCATCGGGAGGCCTGGACATCGGAGAAGCAGGCCCGAATCTCAGGCAGATCATCGACCGCGCCGGAGAGCGGGCTGGCCGCGCCCTCGGCCGAGAACTCGCGCGCCTGGACGCTCCCGCGCGGACGCCTGGCGTTGCGGGCATGCCGATGGAGTGAGGTAGAAGGGCCGGTTTACGACGGAGCAGATCATCGGGGTTCTGAAGGAGCGCGGGGTGAGCGGGACCTTCCGCTTCAGGAAGCGCCGGCCCATTCGATCGTCGCCCCTCACCACCTCCTTTGGCTTCGGCTGCGGGCGAGCGAACGGAGGCGTTTATGCGGCCCCGCCCTTCGCGATCCTGCTTGGAACCGCCAGGACCTCGGCCTGCCCCAAATGGGCGGGAACGCGCCACAAGACGAAGCCGCGCGGCGCGATCCGGGGAAACGGCGGCAGGGTGGCATCCCTGCTGATCGTAGACCCGGAGTCGGGCGAACGTTTCCTGATTGACGCGACGCGGGGATCCGTACGCGGGCCGTCGCCGAGGGTGGGTGTCCAGAGGCTGACTATTTGACCAGCTCCGTGGCCGGGAATTGCGCAAACCCCGCAGAGTCGTCGTGACCACCGGGCGGTAGGGAACCCTGGGCTGAACGCCCGGCCCCTGCCGTCAGCGGGTCACTCGGTCGATGCGAAGCTCATCGAAGGCGCTTCGCACCGTGCTCTTGGTGTCGTCAGTGTCGACCACAATTGCTACGGTGGTGAGCCTCCTCGGAGTTCGGCCGAACACGCGCACGAAGTCGGCGACAGGATCGCGCACCTCCTCGATCCAGGCGCCCCGAGAAGCGACGCCGGATCGAAGGACGATGGTGGCGACATTCCGAAGACGGGGATTCCGGAACTCGGAGCCAACGGGAACCGCCGCACCAAAAACGTAGGCCAGGGCGCTCGTACTCTTGTCGAGGTGCGGCGCGTCGAAGGCGATCAGAAGACGAGCGGCGAAGTCATCCCCTTCTCTTGAGCGCTCGTCGCGGATTCTTCCACGCGCGGCTTTGTCGACGGCCTCATCGACCCGCCAGCGCCATGACAGGCGTAGCCCAGGAGGGCCGGTCGGGGCATCGAGAGTTCGCCAGAGAGCGCCCGCACTCCGCTCGCTCGTTACCCGCAAAAAATCGCCCGGCGCGTCGCGATCCCACGTGTTGTCGGCGGTGAAACGTCGGAGTTTTTTCCGCATCCATCGAGTCTCCCAGCCGACGGAGAATTCCTCGTGGAGAAGTGGTTCGCCGGCCGGCTCCGCACCTGGCCGGGACCGAGGCTCGGTGAGCGCGGCCATCGTGTCGCCGCGGGTGATCAGGATTGCCAGGGAAACCGCGACTGCGACTGCGCAGGTTCGCGGTGCGGCGGTTCTCAAGACACCCAACATGGAGAGACAATACAGGTCGACGACACGTAGGACCGCCGCGCACGAATCGAGTGGTTCCGGCCTGATACACCCGGTTTGCGCCCCCGCCGGCAGATCCACGGGGGCCTCTCGCCCAGACGGGGGTCTCGCGGGCCGATAGAAACGGGCGAGGTCGATCACAAGCGACGCGTAAGCGTTCCTCCAGACCGGGGCCAGCCGCGCGGCCGCTGCGGCGGCGACCCCTTCCTCTTTCGCGGCGAGGGCCAGGAAGTCCTCCAGCGGCGGGGGGGCTTTGCCATTGCGTCACGGCTCTGGGCGGCCATCGCGACCACGAGAGTCAAAGCGCCCACACGCTTGACCCACCGGGGCCACGACAGCGACGAACGAGAGGCCGCCGCGACAAGGCGTGTCTTCACGCTCTTCATCGTTGTCGCTCGAAGGTTCTTACCAGATCATTCTGGGGACCTTGCTCCCGCATGTGGCAACTCGTGCAGACACTTCCGCGACTTGTGATGGGGAAGGCGACCGCGCCGTCTGGAAAATACTCAGCCCATTGCCACCCGCTTCCCGACAGGGCGCCATCGTCTTTTCTCATCACGGCATAAAGGGTTGGTGCGGCGCCGAAGCTGGGCCCGATCGCCTTGAAGATCACAGAACCGTTTGGAAACCTTGATCCCGACGGGAGACGCCCGTTTTGCAGAGCGGCGAAAGCAATGGAATTCAAGCTGACCCGGATCACGGGACGATGGGCTTCGGACCCGTTCAGCCGCCCCATGGCGAATTCGTCGGCGTTCGGAAAGAGCCGGTAGGAGCCAAACGGGTCGTCCCGGGTCACGAGTTGAAAGAGCGAAGCGTCGTCGCGAATCACCGCAGGGACGGGCGTGGCGGTTGGCGCCGGCGTGGGTGTCAACTGCGGGTAGCCGTGGCCTGGGTGGCCGGGCCGGTTGGGCTCGTGCCTCCGCTCCCGCCGCATCCGGGCAAAAGGGCGCAAACGAGCGCAAGGCTTGAGGAAACTGCTCGCTGAATCACCGTGCGTCCCATGAATCCACCTCCAGCGGGCCGGACGCAAGACGCGTTCGGTCAATATGGGATGCCGGCAAGCCGAAGGTGGTTCCCAACTGCTTGAATTGAAGCGGTCGCCTTGTGCGAGGGATCACAGTCATTCGGCTGGAGGACGGGCCTCGCCGGGGTGCCTTTGCGCTCTGGCGCGCAAACCTCTGAGCGTGAGTGAAACGAGCGCGGTTTGCCAGTCGATTCGCATGACCGCGGGCGGCCGTGGCGGACCCTTCGGCCTGATGGCGAGTTTTGGCAACTCATCCGGCCCGCCCCCTCCATTCGCACCCGGTGTTCTGGCGCAGAAGGGTTCGCTCTACGTCACCCGGCAGACCCTGTTCGCGCACATCGCCACCCGCGAGGCGGCGCAGGAGATGGGGCCGGCTGGGACGAGGCCGAGGCCCCGCAGCTGCCGAGCGGTTATTCAACGATGCTGATGGGTCCCGTCAGCTGAACGGCTCCGCCCCTCTGATGTCGCCACCGCTCTCCGGCTCGCCGCGCACCTGGTCCCGAAAAAGGCCGCGGGCACGGCGGCGGGCTTCACCGGGTTCTTTGGCTAAGTGTTCGGGTCGGCGCTCTCCGGCACCGGCGTCGGTTGGGTAGCCGGTCACTCGGGCTGGAGCGGGGTCTTCTCCACCCCGGTGGCGGGCTGCCTGCTGACCAGCCTCTTCAGCACCTTCACGCTGGGTCAGCAGGCGACGAGCGGAGAGCGGAGACCGCAGGCCTGAGCCGGGGAGAGAGGCACGCGTTCCGGGTCCCCCAGGCCGCGACGCGCGGATCCATGATCCGGAACCACAGGGGAGGCACGAGCGCCACCATCAGCATCGTTGAATAACCGCTCGGCAGCTGCGGGGCCTCGGCCTCGTCCCAGTGACGCAGCATTTCGTAGGGCCGGCTCGCCAGGAAGTGGTGATCAGAGTGGCGGGCGAGGTTGAAGAGGTAGGCATTCGAGACGAGATGACTCGAGTTCCAGGAGTGCTCGGGTCCGACGCGCTCGTGGTGGCCGGGTGCGATTTCGCGCCGGGTCAGCCCGTAGTGTTCGATGTAGTTGACGATCTCCAGCAGGACTACGGCCACCAAGGCCTGGGCGAAGAACAGCAGCGCGCCGCGGCCCCCGAAGACGGCCCACACACCTCCGTACGCGGCCGCGGTCAGCAACGGCATGCGCAGCCGGCGGTCGCGCAGTGTCCAGGCCGGAGTGCTCGTGTGCTCGACTCGCTGGCCCTCGAGCCGCCAGGCCGAGACCGCACCCCCCATGATCGAGCGGGCCACGAAGGCGAACGCGTTCTCGCCAAGACGGGAGGTCGCGGGATCGCGGCGGGTCGCCACGTGACGGTGGTGGCCGAGGACATGCTCGACGCAGAAGTGCGCGTACGTCACCGAGGTCATGAGCAGCTCGGCGAGCGCGCGATCGACGCGGCCGCGACGGTGCATCAGTTCGTGCGCGACCACGATGCCTCCCGAGCCGTTCACGACCCCGAGCGAGAGGGCCAGTCCGATGGTCTCGAGCAACGGCGCGTCGCGGGCGGCGGCCCGCTCCAGAACGATGGCGATCGCCGTGAGCTGGGTCGGAGCCCAGAGCCAGAGCGGGATATCCCAGATCCACCGCGGGCCGCGCGATATCCCGACCGGGTTCCTCTCGTTCCCGCCGACACGGTCGTCGAGCACAGGGAGTAAGCCAAAGACGAGGACGACCGGAAGAAGAGTCCACCCGCCGCCCAGATGCGCTCCCAGGAACAGAAGTGCGGGCCCAAGGTACCCGAGGAAGTAAGGGAGGACGCTCATGCCCGGGCCTCCCGCGCAGCGTGACCGCGAGAGACCCTTGAGTGCCTGGTCTCCTTCAGGAAGAGGGCTCGGGCCACGGTCCAGCCGCGGTCGGAAGGGCCCCAGAGCGACGCGCGAAGGTCGCCCGAGGCGGCACGAATCAGAAGCGCCCCGGCGGTGTCGAGAAGGGCCGCGCGCACGGGCAGGCGTGGCCGGATCCGCTCGCGCCCCTCTCGACGCACAAAGCCCTCCACCCGGACGAGGAGGGGAACGACCTGTTCGAGCAGGATCGCCCGACCCGGACCGGCCTCCCCAATCAGTTCGCGAAGGATGATACGAGCGAGCGCGGGGCGCGCGTCGACGAACTTCGCGAACGCCCGAACCAGGCGCTCCAGCCGCCGCTCGAACCGGCCCGGCTCGAGGGTCGGCCCCGTAAGCGCCGCCCCGAGGGCCGCGAAGCTGCGGCCGACGATCGAAGAGTAGAGGGCTTCCTTCGACCCGAAGTGATGGAGCAGCGACGCCCGTTGGATTCCCGCTTCGGCCGCGATGTCCTCGAGGCGCGCGGCCTGATAGCCGGCGCGGGCGAATTCGCGCTCGGCGGCTATGAGCAGCCTTTCGGGAGTGGCGGGACGGCTGGGGTCGGCTGCGGGGCGCGGCATGGAAGGCACATTATCAACTCAGGAGTTGATTAGGTAAAGCCGGGACTCAAGACGGTGGCCTCGTACAAGCTCGAATGTGACAACGGCCATGTTCGCGGTTGTACGGCCCTCGCCTCGGCGTACCAAGACGGTTTGGGTGTCACCGCGGACGTACCCCGCGCGTTGTCGCTTTTTCAGAAAGCCTGTGCCGACAAGGATGACTGGGCCTGCGGGCGGCTTGGAAGCCTGTACGAGAAGAGCGGGCGCCCGATACAGGACCAGGCGAAGGCCGCGGAGATCTATACGAGACTTTGCGACGCGAAGGACGCCTGGGCCTGCAGTCGCCTCGGCCTCATGCTGGCCGATGGTCGCGGTGCCACTCGCGACGACAAGGCGGCAGTCGTGGTTGACGAAAAGGCGTGCAGTCTCGGGTCGGCCGCCGGATGCAACAACCTCGGATCCTTGTACGATGACGGCCGCGGCGTTCCAAAGGACAAAACCCGGGCTCGCGCGTTGTACAAGCAGGCCTGCGAGGGCGGAAGTCAGGAAGCGTGCCAGAACCTGAGGGCTCTCCAATGAGATCGCGCCTACTTGCCGCCGATGATGGCTGGGGCGAGAACCAACGGCCCCGGACACTGGATGGTGGTCTCGAAAGCGATGCCGGCGCGTCTATCAGCCTTCCTCTGCCGGACGCCGACCTGGGCACACACATGAGCCGCGAGCTGCCGCGCTACCGGGAGCTGGAGGTCGAGGCGAAGGGGGCGGATCCGATCCGCTTCCTGGTTCCCGTCTACGCGCCGTGAACCAGCGCCCGCCAGGGAGCGCGATCCGCGTAACGCTATCGGCGGCGCGCTTCCACGCCGAAGATGGCGTAGACGAGGAGTGGATGTGAAATCAAGGAATCTATGGATCAGCTTGATGGTTCTATTTGCCATTACGCTCGCGGTAGCTCCGGCTCTGGCTGAGGACTTGCCGAAGATTGACGTCAACATTTCGACAAGCGACGGTGGCGGGGATTGGTACAAGAACCCAGTCGTCATCGGCGGCGGGGTCGCCCTGTTCTTCTTGCTTGTCCTCTTGGCGACCCGCGGAGGGGGCACCACCGCAGTCAAGTCCTAAGGTCGCCGGAGCTGCAGCAGTAGAAGTTCTTCCAGGGGGTCAAGGCCTTCAGACGTCCGAGGCAGAGCCCGCCACGTGCAGGACTATGGGCTTGCGCAGGTTCGGAAGGTGGTACTGCTCCACGATGTCGAATAAGCCTGTCCTCGACTTCCTTCGTCTTTGGGCGATCGGCCCGCTGGTCGCGGTCGCGCAGCTCGCGGAAGTAGTCGTAGTTGGCGGTGGTGGCAAGCTCAAGCATCTGAGCGCCCGGGGGGCATGTTCCCGGTTGGTCCGTGTGCAGCGACGGCGTCGCCATGAAGACCCAGGGACGGCTCCAATCCTGGCGCATTTCCTGAGCCCGGGTTGCGTTCATGTCCCACTGCTCCAAATGCCAGGTGTTACGCCGGCCGAGGTCGTGTTCACGCAGGTCGATTCCCTTCAGACCGAGGTAGGCGGTGAGGGCGGTCTGTGAGTATTCATAGGTCAGGGGCTTGTGCTGCGCCCGGGGAAAATTCCCAAGGCCGATTCGACGCCCGAGGGCGACGAGGTGGTGCGCCTCGAAGACCGCTACGGGAGAGCCGGAACCAGCAAGCCGTAGCGCCCGAGCCCGGCCCTGATCCCGAGCACTGCGCCATGGGCACAGATCGACTGTTGCAAATTGATCGTTGGGCGCTCAAAATACAACAATGATCTCCAGGCCTGAGACCGCGGCGGATGTTCGACGCGCTCTATCGCGCAGCCCCATTTGCGCCCTCCTGGGTCCGAGGCAATGCGGAAAAACCACGCTGGCGCACAGCCTGCAAAGCGACGGCAAGCCTTCCCATTTTTTCGATCTGGAGAAGCCGGGCGACCTGGCCAGGCTCGCCAACCCCGAAAGCGCTCTCTCGCCTCTGCGCGGTCTGGTGATTCTTGACGAAATTCAAAGGCAACCCGAGCTGCTGCCTGTTCTTCGAGTCCTGGCCGATCGAAAACCGCGCCGGGCGCGTTTCCTTATTCTGGGAAGTGCCGCGCCGGAACTGACTCGCGGAGCGTCCGAATCGCTCGCCGGACGAATCGAGTTCGTCGAGATGTCCGGCTTTCTCATGGACGAGATCGGCCACGATCGAATCGACCGCCTTTGGATTCGCGGCGGATTCCCGAAGTCGTTTCTGGCCACAAGCGAAGCGGCGAGCCTGGCCTGGAGAGAGAACTTCATCCGGACATTCATTGAAAGAGATGTGCCGCAACTCGGCGTGACCATCGCGGCGCCCGCGCTGCGACGGTTCTGGACCATGATGGCTTACTACCACGGCGCCATCTGGAATGGATCCGAAATCGGAGGATCGCTGGGGGTCGCGCACACCACGGTCACCCGCTACCTGGATCTCTTGAGTCAGGCATTCGTCATGAGGCGCCTGTTGCCATGGGGCGAAAACACCGGCAAGCGGGTGGTCAAATCACCCAAGGTCTACATTCGCGACAGCGGCCTTCTGCACGCTCTGCTTGGCCTGCCCAACCAGAACGTGATCAGCGCACATCCAAAGCTGGGCGCTTCCTGGGAAGGATTTGTGATCGAACAGATCGTGGCCTGGGCGGGCGAGCGCAACTCTTATTTTTGGGCTACCCAGCGCGGGGCGGAACTGGATCTCCTTGTCCTCGCCCACGGTCGGCGTTTCGGCTTCGAGATCAAACGCAACGAACGCCCGTCCGTCACCCGATCGATGCGCATCGCTCTGGCTGACTTGAACCTTGAACAACTCTTTCTCATCTATCCCGGTCCGGACCGCTTTCCGATGGATGACCGCATCGAATGCCTCGGCGTGTCGCACCTCGACACTGCGCGTCGGATTGTCCTCAGGAAGGCGGCCAGCCAGCCGCTACGTCTCGATTGAGCGTTAGATCAGATCCAGGATCTGAAGCCGGGGAGCACGATCGCCGCGGATCGCGGGTAGGAAACCCGGGCCTTCGTGGCGCTCGCTCGCGACGCTGGCGAGACCCCGCACGTGGCTCAGGTCACGCACCGGCGATCTGGCGATCGACGGTCGGACCACTCGTCACCCGGGATACGAGGTCTCGATGATTCGCCGCCGCATCATCGAACCCTGCTTCGGCTGGATCAAGACGGCGGGCAATCTCAGACGGACTCGATTCCGCGGTGTCCTAAGAACCAACCTGGCCACGAACATTGCCGCCGCAGCGCACAACCTCATCCGCATGCGCGTTTGATGACGCCGATGGCAACGGCATAGCGATCGCGCCATGGAGGACACCTACGCGGCTCGGTTCGCCGCGATTCGCCAACCGCCGCACGCGCTAGATTCCGGCTTTCGCCGGAATGACGGAACGGCAAACGCTCCACACAGGACCTCTTCGCGTCAGCGGACGGCGTTCTTCAGCGCCCTGCTCCAGCAGTCCGTGGTGAAAGTCGATCGCGAACGAAAGCGAGAGATTTTTCGTCAGATCAACGCGTCAGGCCGCAGGAATACCGGGAGTATTTCAAGGTTTGGCAACGCAGAGCTCTGTGGAAAAGATCCGCTTTCGGCGCGGAGGGACTTTCACCACGGGCTGCTCGCGTGCCCATGGTCATCCGGTTCTGCACGTAGGCGTCCCACCGGTTTGAAGGTCTATCGTGACCGTCGCGCACTATCCTCCCGGCACGTCCACATTGAACCCGATCGAGCACCGCCTGTTCAGCGAGGTCTCCAAGAACTGGGCGGGACGACCGTCACCAAGACCGGTCTCGAAGTACGCGAAAGATCCATCTTTGACTCCCGGATGTTTTTGTATATACAATTACGTCCGTGCTTATCACCTATGACGCGGCCAAGGGTGCGAAGACGATGGCGGAACGTGGTCTCGACTTCGAGGACGCCGCGATCATCTTCGACGGGGTGACACTGGTGGTTGAAGACATCCGTAAGGAGTACGTTGAGAAGCAGTTCCTGTGCTTCGGCATCCTGGACGGTGAAATGGTGATGGTCGTTTTCACCCTCGCGGCAGGGGACGCCGCATCATTAGTATGAGGAAAGCCAATGCCAGAGAGAAGCGGAAAGTCGGCCCGAAGATTGGGTTCTAAGATGGCGCGGGTGAGAGCCCACGTGATCCAGCCGCACGAGTACGACGACGCCCCGGAACTCACCGACGAGAGGCTCTCGCGGGCGGTCGTGCAGAAGGGCGGGCGCCCCCACTCGCCGGACCCTCGAAAGGCGATCTCCATCCGCCTGCCCTCGGGCGTGCTGGAAAAGTGGAGGGCGACCGGACCCGGCTGGCAGACACGAATGGCCGCCCTGATCAGCCGTAGGAGTCCGAAGGCCGCGTAGAAGCCCGTAGTGGAAGTCAGCCGGGATTCGAGCGAAGCCTCCCCTCGGGGGACGACCGCTGCATCCCCGCTTGGTAGGACAACGCGGCCCGACCGAATGGCCGAGGGCGTCATGACCGATGCTGGCGGAATCGCATCGTCTCTCCCGCGTCCAGATGCGCGGCATTGCCGGCATATTGAGACATCGGCGGTCGGTAAGCCACCGGCGATCAATTAGCGGTCACGACTGGAGTAGATTCCGGGAACCAGGCCTCGTGGCCGATTGTCTAGCTCGGTTTGACGGGTATGGCGGGGGTACCCTCAGGATCGGTTCGCTCTTTCCACGAAACGATCACATCGGAAGTATAGGAGTAACAGCATGTCGCCCCTTTACCGGCCCATAAACCCGACGGCGCTGTCGATGACGGCCGCGGTTCTCGAGGTGCTCCTCGGAATCGGCGCCTTGGGTGGCGGGCTGGCGCTCATGCTCGGCCCACACGGCGAGATCCTGCCGCTCCCAATGTCACTACTCAACGGTTCTCTGTTTGCCAGCTAATTCGCGCCCGGCCTCATTCTCTTTTTTGTCCTCGGCTGCGGTCCGCTAGCTAGGCGCCTTCATTTCGAACCACGATGGACACGTTCTTGGTCGCGGCGGCCCGGTTGAGATGATGGACGTAGAAGCCCGCCGATCCTCCGAGAGCCAGCAAGCCCCCTCCCCGCGTGGCAGAGGCGCCGAGGGTTCCAAACAGCACACCATTGCCGGTGAATACCTCCGGGTTGTTACTGGTCACGACCGGACCGCCCGTTTCGCCGCCGGGCCGCGCCCGCAACGCCGCTCGTGGCGGGAGACTGGCTGCATCCACGAGGCCCTCCTCCCACTCGGCGGCCTGGAGGTTCACCGGGACAGAGATCGTGGGAGAGGCCGAGGGGGCGGGGGTGACTGACGAAGCCGGTGGGGCGAGCGGAGGCCGCACCTCCCCCGGCCGCAGGCGGCCAGCCCGGCGGGCGCGGCCAGGAGGAGGAACCAAGGGCGCGTCAGGGCTACCGTCTCAGGCCTGCGCCGTCGCCGTTGCGATAGTGCGCCAGAAGTCCGGCGACCCAGGCGCGGACCCCGTCCTTGAGGGCGAAGATCGTGTCGCCCGGGCAATCGGTGGCGCGGACTTCACGATGACCGTAGATGTTGGTGCGCACGCTTCCAAACGCTTCGTACAGCGAGGAGTCGAGAGGATCGGCTCCTCGCAAGTCGGCCATCCAGGCGAGCGTGCGCGCGAGGGAGTCCATCATCGCCGCGGAAGGAACCTGGTTGTAGGGCGGGTGGAAGTAGCCCATCAGTGACACACTCATCGAGCCGCGGTTGAAACCGTCGTGCGCCCCCCACAGGTCGGTGGCGTCGTCGTCGTCCTCACGTGCCTGAAAGACCTCGCCGGTTCCGCATACGAGGTAGGAGTAACCGACATCATTCCAGCCGCGGGAGTCCTGGTGGAAGACCTGAATGGCGCGGACCTGGGCTGCGCACTGGTCGGTGGTGGAGGCGAGGCCGTCGCCAAGGCCCGCGGTGTGATGGATGGCGAAATGCTTCGCGAGCGTGTAGCTGTACGGATACTTCGGAGGCCGTGCTCCCCAGTCCGCGCGCGATACGAGGGCCGGTTTCAGCGGGTGAAGGCCCGGCTCGTCGACCGCGGCACGCGATCGCGACGGGCGTTTCGGGGGGGCGCCGGCGTCGATGAAATGAAACGCGACCCGGTCTGGCGGATTGCGCGCGCCCGTGAACTCGAAGGCGAGGAATCGCGCCGGTCCGCCTGGCGCCTGCGGGAAGAAGAGAACACTCACGCGGTCGAGGGCAAAAGGATGCGCCTGTCCGCGCTCGTTGAGTGGCGGATTGGGGTCGTCATCCGGCACAACCGCCGGGCGCGACCACAAAACGCCATCGCGACTGACGCGCACGGACAACGCGCCGTCGCTTCCGGCGTTGGCGAGGGCGGCGACCGCAGTGAAGGGGAAAGGCGCCTCCACGATGCTGAGGCCGGTTGTGGACGCGTCGAACGCCTTGGTGCGAGCCGCCATCGTCCGCGCCCGTGCGAGATCGGTGCGATCAAGGACCACGTGGATCGAGCGCACTTCGGCAGAACCCGGCGCGGCGGCGAGGCAAAAGAGGGCCGCGGCCAATGCTGGCCGGACGGCGGAACGCGGAGCCCACGAACTCACGAGGTGAAGATTAGCCTGAGCGTAGAGGATCCACCCAACTCCGGTTTCTTCCAATAGTCACGGACGAAGTCCGTGGACCGACTCGCGATGACGGATCGGGGGTTCCTCCCCCGTGTCACGGCCCTGGGTCCGTGGACCGACTCGCAAATGGTCGCGGGTGCCCGAGCACGGCGCGTCGCGGGTGCCCAAGCACGGCGCGTCGCGGGCGCCCAAGCACGGCGCGTCGCGGGTGCCCAAGCACGGCGCGTCGCGGGCGCCCAAGCACGGCGCGTCGCGGGTGCCCGAGCACGGCGCGTCGCGGGTGCCCGAGCGTAGGGGCACGCTGCGCGTGCCCACCGCGACTGTCCCTCCGGGAACTGCTTCGCCCTCCCAACCGTCATCGCGAGCGAGACCGTCGTTTTTGCGGGGAGCGAAGCGATCCTCGGCTCGAACCACCATCCTCCGTCCCGAGGATCGCTTCGTCGGCCTCTCTTCGACGGCCTCCTCGCGATGACGGATCGGGGGTTCCTCCCCGGCGTCACGGCCCTGGGTCCGTGCACCGACTCGCAAATGACGGAGGAGGCGGAAACGGGAGTCCGCGCCACGACGACGTGGGGTTTCTCTCAACGGCCTCGGGAGGTTAGAGCCTTCGTCAGTTGAGAGTCGCAGCGATCATCCCGGCGCGTCGGTACGTTGCTCCGCCTCGGCCAGCAACGTGCCGATCTCCGCTCCAAGGAGGAGGTCGTCGTGGACACCAAACACCTGTCGGCGCAACCGGCCGTGCGCGTCAAACAGGAGCGTGGTCGGCGTGCCCTGCATCGCGTACGCGCGCATGGTGCGGGGCAGAGGGTCCCCATCCGGCCCCGGAGCGTCGATGCCGACGGGGAACCGCACGCGGTACTCGTGCACGAACGCGCGCAGGGACTCGAGCCCCATTGCCGCGTGGTGCTCAAAAACGGTATGCAGGCCGACGACCGTGACAGGTGCAGTCTTGAAGAGCTCGGCGACGCGTTGGGCCTGTGGCAGGGCGTGCGCCACGCAACCGGGGCAGAGCATCTGGAAGGCGTGCAGCACCACCACCCGCCCCCGAAGGTGCTCGAGTTGGAGTGGCTCGGGTGTGTTGAGCCACGTCGTCGTTTGCCATTCGGGGGAGGGTCTTTGGTCCATCAGAAGTCGCCGTCCTTCACATACGGGCGGCTCCACAGCGTCATCTGCAGAAGGCAGGACTTGACCCACGCGGCGTACATCTTCTCGACATCGTCGGCTGAGTGTCCCTTCTTCGCGAGGAACGGCTTGAGCGTGAACGTCACTGGAAATATGAGCAGGAACAGGTCGCGGAAGGGCACGATGGCGGTCGAGGCCGCGCCGTCGGTGCTGTTCTTCTTCGCGCGGTGGTGGCGGAGGCCGATCTCGTACTGGTAGTCGAGCCACTTCTGCTCGTACTCGGCTCGGGCCGTGTCGAGGATCCACTGGCCGAAGCGCTTGCGGACTGCGCCGAGGTAGTCGCCCAGGGGTTTGCCGTCGCTCTTGCCGGTGAAAGAGGCGAGCAGGTGCGGAGTCGAACCGACGAAGCCGTACCAAACATCCAGGATGGCCTCGACTTGATCCTTTACGACATCGTGGGAGAGCCGGAGATACTTGACGTCGTCGTCGCCGAACAGGGCGCTTTTCTTCATCATCTCGAATTCGTCGAGCGTCACGGGGGAGCGCGCAACCGCGCCCGTTCCGTACGTGTATCCGGGGATGGTGATCGTTTCATTCATTGGGCTTGGCTTCTTTCGTATAGTGGGATTCGGGCGCTGGTCCGCGCTCCGTCAGCAACGACCATACGTGCGATGCCGGCGCGTGTCAGGAAGGCACTTTTCGGTAACGTAGGCACGAGATGGTTCAGAACGACCCCAGCGTTCGTAAGCAACCCGAGGCGGTGGCCGCGACCGCTGCTCCCGTCGCCGCGATGGTCGAGAGCATTGTCGGGTGCAAGTGGTCGGTCCGTATCCTTCAGCTGTTGAGCGCCGAAGACCACCGCCGTCCGAGCGCGCTCCTTCGGGCTTGCCCAGGGCTATCCACGAAGGTGATGAACGAGCGGCTCCGCAAGATGACCGGGTTCGGCATTGTGCAGCGCACGGTGTTCGGCGAGAAGCCCCCCGTTGAGGTGGAGTATCGCCTCACCGCGTTAGGATTCCGCTTCGTCGGGATTCTCGAGGAAGTGCGCCGAGTTCAAGAGGCCGTGAACCAAGGGGCGGTTTCAGAAGCCGATGAGACCCTGAAGAAGGGGACGCGCGGCGATCGCCCGACAATCCGATGAAGCTGACGGCCGCTTTCCGCCACCGCTGAGGTAGCGGGTGATGCTCAGCGGGTTCTTCACCACGGCGAGGAGCTTCATCCTCCCCTGGTAACTGGGGCAAGCTAGCCCGCATTATTCATGAGAGTCGGTGGTTGTGCAGGAGATCGCTGTTTTGGGCCGGATAGTAGAAGTCGGCGATGTTCCCGGGCCGAGACGAGGCGACGGAGCCACCGGAGACGCGGGATGACGCG
>Ga0163152_10001969_pt1 | contig 30723 bp, 31 predicted proteins | sample OliLakLV19MP8IB2_FD_148635 | JGI IMG/M metagenome (GOLD analysis project Ga0163152, IMG submission 148635) | Freshwater microbial mat bacterial communities from Lake Vanda, McMurdo Dry Valleys, Antarctica - Oligotrophic Lake LV.19.MP8.IB-2 | ecosystem: Environmental > Aquatic > Freshwater >...
GTCATTCGACCCGGAAGGCAGGCCCTGGTTTCACGCTCGCGGGGTACAGTTTGGGGGACAAACGGCCGCGGCGGGCATGAAAAAAGGGACCTGCGTGTTGCGCAAGTCCCTTCGTCACAAGAAATAGAGGATGGATAGCGGGGATCGAACGGGGCTCCGTCGCTCACGCCCGTCGCCGCCAAGATTGGACGCACGGGCGCGTCTCGTCCGGGCATGTCTGGTAAACGCATGTGGCGAGTTTGGCGTCATTTGACGGGGCACCTCGGAATCGCGTCGCGGCGTTATCGTTTCGCGCGACCGAGTGGGCGCGGGGTGGTATTACGAATTCCATTCCAGAGCCCCAGAGACCGCATCGACTTTCGGCCGCCCGGAAGGGTTTGAATGGTGTCTCGGGTTATTCGGGTGGGTCGCGAGGCCAAAGAATCGAGGTTTTGAGCCGGTCTATTTCACGCTGATCACTCGTGCAAATCCGCCTACGTCGCTCGGTTCCAGGCGGAACACCTCTGATGCGCCGCTACGTCCCTGACGCGTGAAATAGGTCGCGGACACGTCCACCACAGCCTCGCCCGCCACACTGACGCCCTGCACGTCGGTGCACACCAGTCCGATCTGCCAGTCACCCGGCGCCGCCCCCGCGACATACACCGTTAGCGTCTGCTCGCCGCCGTCGGGAGCAGTCGGACCCAGGACAAAGAACCCGCTCGGCGCTGACGCGATCAGTAGATCCCGCCTGCCTCGCTCTTCGCCGCTTAACATCACTCCCGACCGGATTGCTCCGGTCGTCGGATCCCACAGAGCCACCGACAGCTCGATCGTTTCCATCGCCTTTGGCGGGCGGATGGCGAGCGAATACGCCGCGCTGGGAGTGGTAGCAGGACTCGGCGGCTTTCCCGGCTCGCGGAGTCGGAGCTCACGCAAAACGTAGTCAATCTTGATGAACTCGCTCGATCCCGCCGCCGGTGGTGCCGACCGCACTACCGACAGCACCAGAAAGAGCAGCACAGCCGCGCCCAGCCCGCAACTGATCACGTCAAGAGAGCTCAGGCTCATGGCGTCGGAGTTTGAGATGGGTTCCTCGGCCATGCGTGGATCCTCGTCCGCATTGCTTAGCGCTCATCAACAAGACCGACCACACCGGTTCAGGGCACAACCCCTTTCCCGCTGATCCATCTCGCAGGATCCTTGTTAGTGGGGTCGATCGAAACGACGCCGGATTCCGCCTGAGCGGGATCCACTTTTACGCTTGCCTTCACGCTCGTCCCCCCGACGACGACCCGGAAGGAGCACACGACGGCGGCCGCGAGCGGACGCGTGTCGATCTCCACCCGCGCGCGCGATCCCGGCATGCGAGTGCTGATCCGGGTCAGGCGCACCACGCCCGCTGCCGGGTCCTCGAACGCCTGCGATCGCGGCGGAAAGCCGCGCCACGTTACCTGCGAGGGGGCCACGCTGTTCGGCAGCTCCAGCACAACCTGCCACGCCGCTACTTTGGCGGACGAGCCAAGCATGCCGATGTTTCCGTCTGCGGCAGCCGCCTTCTCGGTACCCATTTGCGATCCCGCTGAGAAGTTCATCGCCCCAAGGTGCGGCATCACGCTGAAGAGCAGGAAGAGAAATGTCGTCGCCCCCAGCCCGCAGCTGAGCACGTCGAGGAAACTCAGGCTCAGGGTGTCTTCGCTCTCTTGCGCCGGCTCGGCCATATACAATAACCTTAATTTGTCATGCCCCGCCTAGGCGTTCAATCAGATCAACTACCGCGTTGGCGCCCCCGCGTACCCAGGAAGCAGATCGTTGCCATCACTAGTGCGACGGTCGTCACTGTCGAAAAGGCCACAACCCACGGCGCCACCTGAAGCGCTGACTGCAGCCGCAACGAGCGGATATGCACCCACGCATCTGTCCGCTCTGCGGCAGAGGTAAAGACAGCCGCGACGATTCCGAGCACGACGCTCCCCAGCACGCATATGAGCGTCAACACTGCCGCGATCCCGAACGAGCCGCCGGATTGGCTCGGGCTGCTGCTCGTTACGGTCGGCGAACTGCCCCCCGCCGAGAACAGGCTGGACGTCGCGGCGGGCGGCGGGATGTCCTGCATCGCCGACCAGAGCGCGTGGAAGACCTTCCGAATCATCGCACGCTCTCTCGCCATCTGCCAGTCGTTCCACAACGTCAACACCAGACCGAACACCAGCGCGATCATCGTCGTTGTGAAGGCCATGCCCAACATAGCCGACACGCCGTTGATCGCAGCAGCCTGTGCTCCAGGCGTTGAAGCACGCACGATCGAGTCGGCACTCGCAAGGGCAAGTGCGATGCCGATCACGGTGCCAAGGAATCCCAGTGCGGGCAACGCTTTAGCTAGCCAACCGATCCACCACCTAGAAGCGCTTTCAGCGGCTATGAGGATGTCGCGTTGTTCGGCAAGTGCATGGGTGTCGGGATCGACGGCGGGATTAAGGTCGGCCTCTCCAAGTTTGTGCAGCGCCACCTCAACCATTGACCGGGCTACGCCACGTTTAAGTCGCTCGTATGCCTTCTTGATGTCGCATCCGTACGCCCAGATCCGAACTTTGCGCGGCGTGCCGGGCTTTCCCTGCATGGCGAAGTTACGGAACGGAACACGCTTCTCGACGAAAGCCGCGTCCTTCCCGGCCCGGAGCACGGCGAATTCTCGGAACGCCAACGTCAGCACGCTGCACCAGAAGACGATCCACATCCCGACCTGCACCCAGCCGCGACCTACCGACATCCAGAAGTTCGCCTTCTTCACCCCCTCATCCGCTTGGATCCTCGACACGATCTCGAGCATCACACGGGTAAGGAACTGGCCGTTTTCGCGCGTCAGACTTGACCCGCTGCTTCCCGCGCCAGCGCTGGAGGTCGAACTCCCCGTAGATCCCGACCCGGCCCCCGCCGGCATCGTCTGCGCTTTCGTCGCCGAAAAGGCATTCATCGCCCCTGCCTGGCTCAGCAGCGCGCTGACAACCTCTTCATCACGCGGTACACGGCCGACGTTTGTCGGGGGCCAGATGCTGTAGGCAATGCAGCGAACAAGGGATTCGTGCCGCCGCGCTAAGCCAGGGAGCGGACGTTGTGTTCCCATGCCAGGCGGACGACCGCTCTCCGCGCGGTAGTCCTCCCACGCCCACCAGAAACCGGATACCGCCGCGCCTAGCAAACTGGCCGTGTCAGATCGGATGTCGCCCACGGCGTTCTTTGGATTGCCGATTGACTGGGCAATTGCCACGAGCGACTCGAGCGACGGTACGGCCTCGAACCGCACGCTCCCCGGTTCATCCGATGCGAGCACCTTCATTAGCAGTTCGATCCCAGCTCCCCAGTCGGACTTGAGTGCATCGTCGAGCGACATCTCGGCGAGCGCGGGCTGCATCATCCGCAGCACTTCGTACAGCAGCAGTCGCCGCTCCTCCACGCTCGCCACGGCGCTCCCCACCGACCATCCCCCTTGCGGTCCAGTGCTCCGCTTCAGGTCAGCCCGAAGCGCAAAGAACTGCTCAAACACGTTGGCCTGCGCAGCCCGGCGCTGCATCAACCGGTAGGAGGACCCCACGGTCAGGGCGTAGGACGCGATGCCGAGAGCCGTCGCGATGATGACGATCACGGCCATTTGCCTGCGCGACGCGTGCAGGAATCCTTCGCTTATCGATCTCCTCTTGCGCTTGCGAAGCCACTCAATCATCAGCGCTCCTTCACATTCGTACGAAGTTGGAGTTGACAGACGATCGGGGGCGGTCGGCCCCCAACGCTCGTCAGGCGTGATAACTTAGTTCGTTTGAGCAGGAAGAGAAGCCTCGGGCTCGCCCCGAAGTACCGCTCCCACCCCTGTTTGTCGAGTAAGGCGGCGTGCGCGAACCAGCGGCGGGCATCGGGAGTGTCCAGGTCGCGATAGGGAGCCTCACGCTTCACCCGCGCCTTGAACGACTTCTCGAACAGAGCCGAGATGTCCTCGCCGGTCGGCACCGACGCGCCGTCCAGCGACTCCGCGGGGCGAACGCTCAGAGCGCCGGTGTCCGTACGCACCTCCTCGAGCACTGTGGCCCGCCACGTTTTCTTCCAGTCCGGGCCCTCGATCGCGCCGCATAGCGCAACGGCGTCCAAGCCGCCCGTCTCTGTAATACAGATCTCGTCGAAGAGCCCGCTCTTGAGCGCATCAAAGACACGGATTCCCAGGGCGCGATCCGGGACCCAGACGGGATCCGCCAGTGTCGTGGACCTCGCGCGACTCAGACCGTATACCGATTGCCATTCGCGCACTGTCCATGTCTGCCCCTTGCCTAGGTCAAAGGCGATGACCTGTGCTCCGGACTTGCCCCCCTTGCCCAGGGCCAGCAGGACCCTCTGGGCGGAGCCGTCCATCTTGTCCGCCCAGAGCAGGGATACACCGCGACCGTTGAACGTCGCGTCGAGAATTACCTTCAGGAGGCGCTCGTGCGCCTCGCGTCGATCCGGACCCGGCTTGAGCGCCGGCGCGAGCGGGTGAGTCTCCGGCAGCTCGAGCCGCTCGTGAGACTCTCTGAGCTGGAACCCAACCAGTGTCGTCTTCTGCTTGCCGTCGTTGATCACTCGCGAAAAGAAGTAACCGGGAACAACTTGGTCGCCGGAGGTTCGCACGTCTTGGCGATCGCTCAGCGCCGAGAACCCGCCGTGGTCCGGCTTCAGCCTCGATTCCGCCCAGTCACGCAGGAGCCGGAAGTCACCCGCCTCCAGCTTCTTGGAGTCCGACCCGGTGAGCCAGGCGTAGAGCTTCTCGAGCGGCGACTGCGCGATCTTTGGGAGCGGGTAGTACGCGTCCGGTTTGAGCGTCTGCACCGTTCCTTTCTCGAAGAGCCACGCCGCATTTACCTGTCCGGAAGTTTCTTCAACTGTGAGCATGACAAACACGCTCGGCCAGGGCGCCTTGTGTCGATGGCAGAACGGGGTCGAGACACCCTCGGGCACGCGCAGCTTGAGCCGATCAAGAATTACGTTCTTCGGGTTCATGAGGTGATCCCGGACCGCCTTCGAGACCAGCAGACACTCAACCCAGGATTCCTTGTCTCCGCTGTAGTGGACCATCTCGAATGGACCGTCTCCGCTCTCTGGCCGGAACCGAATCGACGCCCCGCCTTTCTTGTACGTGTACACCTGCGATGGCAACCGGTCCTTCGGGACGTTCACACCCTCGACCGACTCGTCGGTCCCGCTCGGAGGCGGTCCGGTCGGCTCGGTCGACGCGGGGCCCGGCGGCGGGCCCTTCGGCTCATTCTCACCTGCAGGCTTGGATTCGGGAACGTCGGTCGGGGGAGCCATATTGTCGGGGCTGGGGGGCTGGTCAGTGCGGATGGGCTCGCCGCGCCCGATCTCGTGGTCCTTCACCGGTTTCCCCTGATCGTCGATCAGGTTGATCACAATCTCGCGCCGGAGCAGCGCATCAAGCGAGAAATTGAACTCGAACAGTTTCTCAATCGCGCGTCCGACCACACCGGGCGTGAGAGTCTCTAGCCCAGGCGTAATAACTCGGATCTTGACGCCGATGACACTGGTCTGGAGATCGGCAATGCTCGGCCTAGCCAACAGGCTTGCTCCGGCGATCTCGAAACCCATGATCTCGAACGACAAACTCGCTCGGGCTGTGATGTCCGCCAGATTCGGTGACGCCTCGAACCCCAGGTTCGCTGCGGCAATGAGTAAGTCAACGTCCGCACGTGCGATGAACTTGAACTCGCGCAGGTTCAGGACAACCTCGGTGTCGATGATCTTCAGTCCCATCACGCCCATGCCGGCGCGCTGCGAGATAGTGCGACCCGGCCCATTCACCTCACTCTGCGCGCGCACCTGCAGCACCTTGTCAACGAACCCGGTTGTGCGGGCATCAAGGCGCAGAACTCCCTCGCGGAAGTCGGCGACGCCGGTCATCTTCATGAGTGTGAGCGAGTCGGCGACGATCAGAAGCCCGTCAAGCGATAAAGTCAGTTCCGTCGGCTTTTCCGTGCTGAGTGTGCACGTGATCTTGGCGATCTTCGCAACCGCCCCGCTACCCACCGTTAGGTCGCCCAGCAGATCGAGCCCGGGCGTGCGCCGGTGCAGCGTCGCGCCGAGGTTTACCATCGTCAGCCCGGTGGTTCCCAGCGGGAACTCACCTGGGATGCGGGCGGTGATCGAGTCAGGAAACTCAGGTCCGTTCTGCGTGATGCGTACCCCACCTGCCCTCAACGTCAGCCCGAAGAACGCCTTCGTAGACACGTCGAACTCGACACCGTATGGCTTTGTTGTAATTACCCTTTCCTTGGTGACTTCCGCGGCACCGGTCGGCATCAATCCACCGGAAACGCTCTTGATCAGGTCGAGCAGCGCGGTGGCCGCGCCGGGATCGATCTCGACTCTCACCTCCGGGTATACCTGGATCAGCGCCGGAAGCATGAGGGACTCAACCAGTTGGAACTTTCCCGCCAGCCAGACCTCCGCCCCGTCCTTCGCAAACCTCGACTTCTTGCAGTCGACGGTGAGTTCCTTCACGACCCCGGTGTCCTTGATCGACACTCCGTCAGCCACGAGCGTGCTCAGCCGCTTGCACACGACGGGCCCGAGGGACTCAAGTGTCGGAAGCTCGAGCCCATTGGACCCAATCCCGAACTCGCCAATCGGCGTTTCCCCGCCCAGCGATTCGATAGACAGCGACACGCCGAACCGCACGCCATCGAATGACACCCGCACGTCGTTCACCCGCACCAGGCCCCCCTCGCCCGCTAGCGGCCCGAGCACCTTCGCCAGCAACTCCCGCGGCGTCGGCGCGAACTGCGCCTCGGAGAAGTCAAAGCGAGGCGAGCGCAGCTTGCCGTCCTTGATCTCGCCCCAGCCCAGCAGCAGCACGCCGCTCACACGCACCCGCGTCCCTCCGACTTCCGCTTCCAGGCTCAGTCGGAAGGCCTCGCCAGCCGGTCGTTGCGCCGCCGTGAGGTGCACGATCTCGGCGTCGGCGGGAACTCGAAGCGCGATCCCCGGAAGGTCCAGGTCAAGCTTCCGCAGCTGCTCTAGCACCTCCTTCTTCGCGTTGCCCAAGAGCCGCTCCGCAAGCGCCTTTACGATCGCCTTGGCTCGACTTTTCAAATGTGATTCAAGATCGATGCCGAACTTCCAAGCCAACTTTCCGCCGTCAAGCGCGATCGTGAACCCGATCGGATCCTCGAGCCCCCAGACTTTTCCAGCCGACAGCCGGACCTGTCCGCGGACTCGCTTGCCGGCCGGATCAAACGTGACATTCTCCAGCGACACGGCGTCCGCAATACGCTGCGCCATTGCCCAATCCGCTGGATCAAGCCCCGCTTCCAGCCACCCGCGAAGGCGATTCCCGATCTCCGTGCGAACGCTCTTGAGGATCTCTGCGGGCAGCGCGTGCGGCAGCGGCGCCAACACCCTCGCACCCTCCGACCCCGTCCACCCGAACTGCACAGGCCACTCCCCCAGACCGGAAATACCGAGCCACCCTTGCGCTTCAAGTGTTCCCGCCGCCCACGATCCCTTGAGCTTCAGGTCCCGCACGCTTACCCAGTTCCCAGGGAGCGCCCGCTTCTGACCTCGGAAGTACGCCTCGACCTCGCGCGACATCCGCCGGAACGGGTCCGCGTCCGCTCCCTTGGAAGCCAGCAGATTCTCAAGCACTTCCTTGGGGCGCAGTCCGACCTGGATGTCGCCTGGCCGGATCTTAACCGCCCACGCTATCCCCTGAGTGGGCACGCTCGCAACGGACGAACTGCACGCCACCTCGAACCCTGACAAGTCCGCGCTAGCCACGTCCAGGGATTCGATCGACCACTCCCCCGGGACCCCGAGCTGTCGCAAGGCACGCTCGACAACCGCGAGTTCAACCCGCCAGGTCGCCTGGAACTGATCCTGCACGATGGTCGGAGTCACGCCGGTGGCACCGACCTGCAAACGCAATGTTCCGAATCGAACGCCGGTATCAATCGTGGTCTCGTCGCCCGGCCCGCGCGGGATCGTGAGCCAAAGCTGCCCATGGAAGAGCGTCTCTCGTCCGTGCCACGACCCCGCCTGCGGCTGCTGCAGACGCACGAAGAGGCGCGGAGCTCCGGGCGTTCCAAGATCGATATCCTTTGCGGAAGCGACCCTGGAGTAATACTCCGCGAGCGCCTCCAGTTCGTCCTGGGCTGCCGTGTAGTTCTCCTTTACTTCGGTGAGCAACGCCGTGGCCTTCGAGGACCACTCCGCTGTGTTCCGCACCAGCACGTCTAGCCGTTCGACCGTTGCCTTCACCGCGTTCGGATCGCGATCGGTATCCGGACTCGGCAGATCCGCCGCCACCTCACGCGCCAGCGCAGCGAGTGTGTCGGGATTCAAGCCCAGCAGTTCGAGCAGCCCGGCCGGCTGCTCGGAGAGCACACGGATCTTCTGGACCTGCCGCTGATACGTTTCATACGCGGCGAGCCCCTTGCGCAGCGCCCGGTCAACGGCGTCCTTAGCGGCATCCGTTCGAGCTTGGCCCGCGACCATCCCCGCCGCACGCTTCAGCTCCTCCGTGAGCTCGCCTTGATCGACAAAGTCGCCAACAAAGCCCACCAGCCACGATGCCTCAGCGGCCCAGACGTTGAGCTTGATTGGCTCGACCTTCTCGCCCGGCCCCGCACGCTCGAGCTTCTTGACTTCCTCAGCACTCGGCTTTGCAATGAGCGATCCCAGGCCTCCCGTGATGACCTCGGCATCCGCGCCCCGGGCGTCGATCTGTTCCGCACACCACCGGCCGAGTCGACCAAGCGTCTCGACTCGGAATGAATCCGAGCGCCACCTGTCGATCTCGACGAGCCGGTCGCGCAGCGCGCGCGCGCTGGTCAGGTCGTCCGGCCCCAACCGATCAAACGGCGACTGAGCTCGCGCCACCGCCCCGGCCAGAACCACCAGCACCGCCAGGAGCCGAACACACCATACCATGCAAAGACTCCTTTATAATTCAGCAGTTAACGACGCGCCATCAAGGCGATGCCTTTTTGATTAGTAAGCATGTGCGCTCGATCAGATCTGTGAATGATTTCAGAGCGATCTTTAGATCGGTGTTATCAATGGTTTCTGTGGCGGCGCCTGCTAGCCCGGAGAGCGCTTCGCAGGATGCCGCAATCTTCTTGCGTTTGTCTGGATCCTTAAGGTCGGTAAGAAAATCCTTTCCAGACAAAGTGATATTAACTAAGAGATTTGTGCCAATGATCGCTGCCTTGACTTGATCGGCCTCAGATTTTGTGAGCAGCTTGTCCTTCACCATGTCATCGGCAGCAAGCTGGAGCATTTCGACCGCGCAGTCTTTGCCGGCCTTGGTCAACGACACGACGCAGACGCTGGTAAGTCCTGGAGTGACGCACACAATGAACGTGCTCGACACTTGCACCGGATTCTCGCCGGCAAACTGCTTGATAGCCGGACCTGACAGAGTCTTCATGCGGGCGGTCGACAGATTCTTGACGTACTTGATTAGAGTGGCCTTGAACTCTGGCGTTTGAGAGGCCGACTTGTCTGGCTCCCACCGCATAGTCAGTTTGCCAGAATCGTGTGGCACTAAAATCAAGTAGCCCTCGATCAAGACTGTCGAGCCGGAGAAGAACCGAAGGGGGTAAATGCCGGCCTTGGCCTTTCCCACAGCGACTGACTTCGCTGTCGCCGCAATTGAGGCCAACGCCAATGCGCTCTCGGCGCCGACCGGTTTGTCAACGGGGGTTACGGCAAATCGCACCTCGTCGCCAATTGCCACTAGTCCCGAAGGCGCCGTGACCTGCTGCGCGACAGCGGTTGACGTGAACGCGATGAGAATGAGTGTGGTTAGGCTTAGCAGCAGGTGTTTCATGAGTCCCTCACGCGGTTGGTGTCGCCCCGACGTGGAGCGCTCACGGTAGTGTATCCGGGAATCGGGCGGGGGGGGACTTCGCAGCTTCGAACGAAGCCTTGCAAGAGGGCCAAGTCGCTCCGAATCGAGGAAGCCAGAGCGACGAGATTCTCCGAGATCACCGGCGCCTCGCGTGCCACGTACTTTCGCATCTCTCTGCTGCATCTCTCTGGCTCAGCACTCACCGGAGGCACAGCGGTCACTGTTCAACGACCGACCCCGAGCCGCTTCCGGATGCACTGCTCGACCCGCTCATGCTTCCCGAGCCGCTGCCCGACGAGGAACCAGAGGACGAGAACGACGACGACCCGCTCGACTTGCTGCCAGATGAGCCGCTGCCTGATCCCGACCCCGAACCAGAGCCGGAGCCGGAGCCCGATCCGCTCCCGGAACCTGACCCCGAACCGGAGCTGCTGCCTGAGCCAGAGCCGGTGTGCGCGGTCGCGGGCATGTCGTTGTGGACCCACACGCCCTCGGCGAGGAGTGTGTTTGTACCGGGGATGTGGATGGCGACGGTGCGGGTCGGCGCGTCGATGCGAACGGTGGACTCGACCTCCTCCTCGTTCATGTGCTCATCGATCAGGAAGTCGCCGGGCTGGATGAACTCGGCGGACACGAAGCCCCACTCGTCGCCGCGGCGGATCATGAACGGGTGCTCGGGCGTCGCCTTCAGGCGGCGGTTGATGACCATGAAGCCGTGGTGCTCGCCGAGGCGGATGCTCGCCACGCGCGCCGCGACAGGCGTGGCACCGTGCAGGCCGTGGTGCGAGAGCCAGTTGTACTGGGCGCGGTACGGCACATCGACCTCGAGGCCCGGCACCTGGATGGAGGCCACCCGGTCGCCGGGCTTGAGGTTCTCGATCGGCGTGAGGCGGCCGTCCTCGAGGCGGACGAGCGTGCCGAAGAGGAGACAGTTGCTGCCCGGGCCAGACCCGCCCGGCCCGCTGCCGCCCGGACCCGACCCGCCGGGGCCGGAACCACCGGGGCCTGAGCCGCCCGGACCGCTACCGCCTCCCGAGGAACCGCCACCACCGGACGACCCGCCGCCGGAGGATCCACCTCCGGACGATCCGCCCGACGACGCGCCCGACGAAGCACCGGACGAAGCGCCGGACGAAGCGCCCGATGATGCGCCGGAGCTCATGTCTGAACTCGCGCCCGAGCTCATTCCCGATGAACTACCGCCAGAGCTGCCGCTCGTGCTCATGCTCGACGACATACTTCCGCTCGACGAACCCGACATGCTGCTCGAACCCGCGCCCGAACTGCTCGACGCGGATGGCGAACCGCTCTCCGTGCTGCTCGACGGCATCGAGTCCGTCGTGTGGCTGCTGTCGCTCGACGGCGTGTGCGTCGTACCCGGTGTGTTGCTCGTGAAGGCGCCGGTGGTGTAAAACGTCAGCGTCGGCGTGCCGCCCGGCCCGGTCGTGTAGATCACGTCGCCCGTGGTCGAGTAGCTCGCGGGCATGCTCGGCGTTTCCGTCGGCGTGGAGTACGAACTATCCGGAGTGTCCGTGCCCGATGGTGTCGAGTAGTTGCTCGACCCGCCGCCCGTGGGCGGCCGGCCCGTCGCCCAGACGGGGATGTATAAGTAGTATCGGGTCGGGCCGTCGCTCATCGGGCGGCCTCCTGTGGCGCGGGGGAAGGTTTTTGGGCGGGCGGGTTTGGTTCGTACCACCCCTGCGTGCTGACGGGCTTGCCGCACTCGCCGGACGCGGCCTTCAGCGCCGCCGCGAAGTCCATGCGTTCGAACACTTGGAGCTCGCTGCCCGGCGAGCAGTTCACCACGCGGAAGCGGTGCTTGTCGAAGTGCGGACGCAGCGCCTCGAAGCGGCGGGCCAGCGAGTCGTACAGGACATTGTTGTGTCGGATGGCGTTGGGTGCGCGGTGCTCGTCGAAGGCGTACTTGCGATCCGTGCCCATCTTGAAGTCGCACCCGAGGAGATACACCGTGCCGAAGCCCAGATGATGCAGCAGCCGCAGTGCCACGAGCATCACGCTCCGCTTCCCGGTGATGCCGATGGAATCGGCGTGCTTTCCGTCATTCCCCCACGGCACGGAGTCGCCGGTCAGGAACCGCTCATGGTCAAAGTGGTCGGCGCGGCGGAAGAACAGCATGCTGGGCATCTGGTGAACCCTGAACGCGCTGTTCCGCATCGTGCCGTCCGGATTCTGGATGCGAAGCCGCTTGTCCCACGCGCACGTCGGTACGAACTTCAGAATGCCCGGGTCCTTCCAGCCGGTGTCGATGAAGCGGCCGGGGTCATCCACGCACGTCCAGAGTGTGGGTCGATGCACCGACCAGGAGTTGTTCACACCCATCGTGACGATGCCCCGTCGGTTGAGCTGCGACAGGTCCACCTGCGTGAGCGACGGGCCAGACAGGATGAGGAACGCCGAGCGACCGCGATAGAACCCGGCCAGCGACACCGAATCGAAGTCGGCGGTGTAGAGGCGCAGGCCATCCCGCGCGGGCTTGCGCGCCTTCAGCCCCGCCTGGAGCGCGGTGATGTCGGACTGGTTCTCACGCACAGCCGCACCCCTCCTTCGCCGCGAACCGCCCGACGATGTACCGACCTTCGGCTTTCGGTGCAGTCACCGTGCCGACACGTCCGATGCGCTCCAGCCACCAGGCGAGCGGCTGCACGGTGGGATGGAGCCCCTCGCCGGCAACGGTTGTACGGCTCGGGCGCGTGCAGATCGAGAACACGAAGTGTGCTCGACGGCGACCGACGCGCTGCATCTCCGCGAGCACCGCATCCACATCCTCCGGCAGCAGATGCTCCAGGGCGTCGAAACTGGTCACCACGTCGGCAACGCCGTCCAAGAGGCCGGTCTTGTGCATGGCCCGAGGCACGTCGGCCTCTGGGAACGCGAAGTCGACACCCAGACCGTCGAGGCCAATCCGGCGCAGGTGCTGGATGAAGAGGTTCCGTCCGCAGCCAAAGTCCACCACCAAGCGCGGCTTGTACTTCTGCACGAGCGGGATTGCCGCCGCGCCGTGGTTGGTCGCTCCGTAGCCGATTCCCGGCGCAGCCGGCCGCGCGGCGAGCGCGATGTACTTCTTCCGCTCATGCTCCCGGCGGGCCTCGATGTTCGGCTTGGCGGGGGCGGTCGTCGTCATGATGCCCCCTCGATGTAGATGTTGAACTTCCGGTCCTCGTCGGCGGGATCGGCGATCTCGATCAGGCTCATCGCCTCGAAGACCCACACCGGCTTGCCCTTGCTGTTGCGCTCGCAGGTGAGCTGCACGCACACGCCCTCGGGAATGGGTACGAGCTTGGGCTTGAGTGACCGCGCGGGCGGGCACTTGGGGAGGACGCCCGGCAACTCGCACACCGGCCCGAGTCCCAGCAGTCCGCCGAAGCCGGAGCCGGGGTCGAAGTCGTTCATGTGGTGGGCCTCGAAGCGGTTGATCGCCAGCCGCGTCGGGTCCTCGCCGCCGGCCGCCAACTGCGACGACAGGCCCTCGGGCACCGGGACATATCGCAGATAGGTGTCGCTGCCGGGATCGCCATCGATCCGGGCTTCCACCCACGGGTAGCGCCAGCGGTTGTTCTCGGTGGGGATGGGCTGCGCTGCCCCGAGTATGGCCGTGACGCGGCTGGGTGAAGGCTGGCCCATCTCGATCACGGCCCACTTCTCGCCGACTCCCTCCTCCTTCCACAGGATCGGGATACCGCCCATCGGCGTGCTGGCCAGCACCGTTTCCTCGGGAGCCAGCTCGCAGGTCATGTCCGTCTCGTTGGTGATGAACACCCGCGCGGGCGTTACGCCCGTGAGCACGCAGCGCCCGATCTGGCCCGACTTGATCGGCTGGAGCGCCAGCACGAACGAGAGCGATGGCGATTCCTCGGTGGCGATCTCGCCGGTCAGGGGTGTGCGGCTATGGAATGTACGCTCCTGGTCCTCGCTGTCGGGCTCGACCAGCACGCCTGTGATCGCCAGCGCGTGGTACGGCTCGATGTCATCATCGGCATCGTTCCGCACGAGCACAATGCCCCGCTGCGCCGCTTCGGTGAGCGGGCCGGCGAGGTTGTTCCGCTCGCGCCGGCGCAGATCGACCGCCGCATCGACGAAAGCGTTGTACGCCGCCGCGGGGATGCGGAGCGGTTGGCCCGACCGGACTTTGCGGAACATGTCTCCCATCGTCTCCTCGTGGGGGTCAGATCCCCAGCCCCGTGAAGTTGCCCTCGTCGTACACCCGCTCGACATACGCCGCGACAGGCCGCTTCACGATCGCGTGCGAGCCTGTGTCCTCCTGGTCGGCGTACCGCACCCACAGGTACTCCCACCCCTTCTTGCTGATGCCGTTGATAGAGCCGACGGAGATGCCGCTCGCGTTCGGACTGGCCGCGAACCGGAACGAGATCTCCCAGTCGTCGTCGGGATCGGTGCCGCGCCGCGACCCGGATGCACCGAGGAACAGGACCTCGCCCGCCTGGAACCCCTTGAACGCGCCGGCGTTCACCTTGCCGGTGAGCGAGAAGAGCGTGCCCTTGTACGCGGCCGTTACCTGGTCATTGGTGAAGTAATGCGTCTCGGAGAACTGGTAGACCGGAACGGTGATGTCCACGCCCTCGACGCCGTCGGCGGTGACACCAATCGCGCCCTGGAAGTCCGGTGCCGTGGTGCCCGAGGCCGCGTGCGATGAGACGGTGTCCTTGCTCTGCGTGATGTGCTGCGTGCCGCCGCCGGTGTCGAAGGCGAAGATGCTCTCGGCGGGGGTCGGCAGTGAACTCTGGCTACGCCCGTAGCGGACGACCGCCTCCCACAGTTCGTCGCCGACGGGTTCGACCGACACCGATTGGCGCGGAAGCGTGTCATACGTTGCCGGGCTTGTCGTCTCGGCCTGGGCGCGGGCGGCAAGGTCGTCGTTGGTGCCGCGCACGGTGTAGACCAGTTCCGCCGAGGGGTTGTCGCCCTTGGTGGACTTGCGGCTCTCGAACTTCTCCGTCACAACAATCGGCACGAACGGATCTCCTTAGGCGAACGACTGCGTCAGGCGAAAGTCAGTCCGCCGCTCTGCGCGGCATCGGCCAGCCGCTTGGTGTGCTTGGCGGTCTGCTCGGTGGCCTTGGCCGTGCGCTCGGCGGCCCCTCCATCGGACTCCAGTCCCTGCACACCCCGGGCGTTGAACGTGCCGCGCACGCTGATCCCCTTACCGATGACCTCGCCAAGCCCGGCGAGCCGGTCCTCGAACTCGGCCATCAGGTTGCGCGACGAAGCCGGACCGCGCTCGGCATCGGCCGCCTCGCGCTTCTGGCGGGCCTGTTCGATGGCGTCGGCGAGTTTCTGCTTGGCGGCGTCGAGCGCCGCCTGCGATTCCGCGAGCCCCGCCTCCGTGTTCGCCTTGAGTGCGGCCTGGGCCTCTTCAAAGTCCTGACCGATTCCGGCGAGCGTGGCCTCGTGCAGAGCAGCGGCCTGCTCGCGCTCCGCGGCACGCTCGCCCTCCCGTGCGGCCACCTGCCGTTGCGCTGCGCTCTCCAGTTCCGCCAGACGGGATTCGAGTTGATCATCGACAGTCCTCTTCGCGGCGTCCACGTCGAGCCCGGAGTCGAACAGCCCCTGGATCTCCAGTATCCGTTTGGCGACCCACGACGATGCCGACTCCCACACCTGCTGGAAGCCGGCGGTGAAGTTGCTCCAGGTCTTCGAAAGGAACGCGGTCGTCTCGATCCACGCAACTTCGAGCGCGTGGAAGACGATCTCCGCGGCGGCGAGCGCGCCGTACCACATGCCATAGGCGGTCGAGACGAAGAACTCCTTGGCATCGAGCCAGACCTTGTTGAGTGCCGCGACGCCCTGCTGCCAGATCACCTTGAGTGACAGCCACAGGATCTCGGCGGCCAGCGCGATGTCTCCCGCCGCGAGAGCGTCGGAGATGCCCCCGACGACCTTGGTGACCCACTCCCGCAGGCGTGTGAACTGCTCGCCGAGCCAGGCGAGGGCCTCGCCCCCTGCGCCCGTCGTGACGATGAGCACGCCGCCAAGCGCCACGATCGCCGCGATCGCCAGGCCGACGGGTGACAGGATGGCCCCGATGGCGGCACCGATCAGGCCAAAGGCCGTGCCGATGCCGCCGATGACCCCGGCGACGATGCCAAGAGTTGCCGCGATGCCGGAGACGATGTATCCGAGCGCGATGATGGCGATGCCCGCCACGGCGACGGCGGCGGCGACCTTGAGCGCCCACACGACCGTCTCCCGGTTCGCCTTGATCCAGGTGGTGGCGCTGACGACGATCCGGGTGATTCGCTCCGCCAGGTCCTTCAGCGTGGGCGCGAGCGCCCCGCCGATGGTGAACACGCCCTGCTTGAGCACCTTCCAGAGCGTGCCGAGGGCATCGTTGAGTTGCGCGGCGTCGCGGGCGGTTTCGGTGCTGACGGTGAGGCCGAAGCGCCGGGCTTCCTCCTGCATCGCTTCGATGCCCGCCGCCCCCTCGGCCATCAGCGGCAGGAGCTTGGTCCCCGCCTTGCCGAAAACGTCCATCGCGATGGCGGCCCGAAGTGTCGGGTCGGCCACCTTGGAGATCCGCTCCGCCAGAACCTTGAACTGCTGTTCGGGCGAGAGCCCAGCCAGCTCCGCCGCGCTCAGGCCGAGTCGGTCGAGTGCATCCACTGCGGTGCTCGATCCCTGGGCGGCTTCACTCAGCGTCCGCTGCATGATCCGCACGCCGGACTCGAGGGTTTCGAGGTCCGCACCGGAGAGTTCGGCCGCATAGCCGAGTTCCGACAAGGCCTCAACACTCACGCCGGTTCGGATGCTCATCTTGTCGAGCACATCCCCCATGTCGGAGAACACCTTGGCGGTACCGAGGAGTCCGGTGATCGCTGCCGCCCCGATCCCGGCCAGTCGTGTGCCGATCGACCGCAACCCCGCGCCGAAGGCTTCGAGCTGCTTCTGGGCGCGGCGAAGCCCGGCGGTGAGCTTGTCGCTCACGCCTAGTTCGACGAACGCCCGTCCAGCCCGGATGCCGCGCGTGTCAGCCACCGATCAGCCTCCCTTCCGAATGGAGTTCCGCCACAGCAGCGGCAGCTTCGGCCGTTCCTGCTCGAGCGCCGGGGCCATGTACGGCCGCGCGGCGATCTTGACCTTGTGCGATGTGAGACGGCCGCCCTTGCGCCGAAGCACGACGGTGTCGCCGCCGTGCTCCAGCACGTTCGGCGCGACGCTCTTCTTGAAGCCAACCGGACCCACGACCACGGAGTCCGCCGCCTTGTCGTACCCGAACAGGATCAGCCGGCGCAGGCTCCCCTCGTGCGAGTGGGGAGGCTTGCCCGCGGGAGCCGAGCCCTTGCGCTTGCGCATGCCGGTCTTGGCCGCCGTGCGGATGAACGCGCCGGCTTTGCTGAGCACCTTCCGCTTGGCACCATCGACGGCGCGGACGACGGCCGAACGGTCGAAGAACATGTCCTTGATCCGCATGGTGATCACGCGGTGCCCCCGCCCGTGCCACCGGTGCCGGTCAAGTCGCTGCCCTTCTCCAGGCCCTTGTTGAACGAGGCTTCCTTCTCCTTGCGGAGACGGCCCGAACCGATGAACAGGCCCGCGAGGCCGGTCAGCGCGGGGAGGGCGGGACCGAGCACGGGCAGGCCAGCAACGGTCGGACCGACCGTGTCGAGGGCCGAGAGCGTGAGTTGGCCGAGCAAGCCGCGGATCTCGCCCGCCCGCTCGATATTGCCCTTCCACTGCGCGCCGGTGGTCTGCGTCCCGTTGAACCAGTTCTGGTACTCGACCTCCGCCTCGTTGAGGCTGAGCGTCGAGGGGAGTCCGGTCGTCTGCTGGATCGTGTTGGGCGTCTTGACCTTGACGATGTCGCCCAAGTCAAAGCCCGCGCACGATGCCAGCACGAGCGCCATGAGCAGCAGGCCGACGATGTAGACGTAGTGGCGGGTGGAAAGCGAGCTGAGGAACTTCATCCGCGAGCCTCCTTGGGAACTTTGCCGTCGATGAATACGTCCTTGAGGACCGACACACCGACCGGGATGGGCCGGTTGCGCTTGGCGAAGGGGTCAAAGTCGCTGGGGTTCAGTCGGCGGGATCGCTTGGGATCGCGGTTGATGTTGGCGACGAGCGCCATGACGGCGGACGCGATTGACCAGTCGTGGCGCTGCTTGCCGTCGAGCATCGCCACGAGATCGCGGAGCGTCAGGGGGCCGGGGTCGATGCCGAGGATGCCGGCGCACTGGTGGACGAGCTTCCAGCAGTCGCTTCCCCCAATCCCTCGGACAGCAGGCGGTCCGCCAGCCGATCCAGCTCGCCGCTGTCCAGTTTCTTCTCTACCAGGTCGCGTGCTCGATCCATGACCTTCTTCGTGGCCTGGAGCACCCGCCCGAGGTTGGCCCGGTCCCTCGGGCTCGGGGAGAAACCCACGAGTTCCTCCAGCAGGGCCGTGGTCGCGTGCTCGATCGCATCGCCCGCCATCGCCCGCCCGAAGTCCTCATCGGAGACGGGTGGGTTGCGCGTGTCTGCTTCGGGCTTGCAGATCGCGTAGACCAGGTCGCACAGCAGCACCGGATCGCGGATGAGCTTCTCGATCAGCGTCCCCTCGATGACCTGCATCAGGTCCGTGCCGGTGAGCCCGCGCACACGCTTGATCGCGGCGACGTTGATGTCCACCGACCACTGCCGACCCTCGTTGTCCTTGAATGACCGCATGCGTGCCTCCGCCAAGGTGGGAACCTGATTCAGCCGCCGATCCATGAAGGCGCCGTCGCCGAGTAGGTCACCTTCGCGGTGACCGACACCGTGATCGCCTCCTCCAACGCCTCGTTCCGCGAGAAGTTGGTGATCGAGAAGTCCGCCTGGAGCCCCTGCCCGGCCGTCTCGTCGAGGATCTGAAGGCCGATCGGGTCGTTGCCGAAGAACGCGTTCTTGATGGCGGTGAACCCGGCGTCTGCCGTGTCCCACACCATCTCGAACTCGACGCTGGCCTCCTTCAGCGTGGCGACGGTGGCCCGCCAGCCGCTGTTGGCGCGCGTCGTCACGTCCGCCTCGCCCGCCTCCAGGTTGAGCGTCACATCACGCGTATTGCCCAGCGCTGTCCACGCCCCGCCGCCTGCTTGGCCGCCGGTCTTGTAGAGCAGCTTGGCTTCCATGCCGAGTTTGATCGCCATTGCCTGTTTCCTTTCACTCGGCGCTGTGGCCGACCACGAAGACCACCTCGCCCGCCTTGCTCCGCACGAAGATGTCCGCCAGGTTGACCCGCTCGAACGGGAGCTGCACGCCCGCCGGGACCGGGATCTCGACGCCCTTGCCGTCGGTCAGCGTCATGGCCTGCGAGTTTGTGTGCGCCGTCATGAGCGTGAATGTCGCCACGAGCGGCACCCCCGACAACGGCTTGTCGCTGTCATCGAGCTCAATCTTGATGAACACAATGTTCCGCACGCCTACCTCCGGACCCGGTACGTGATGCTCAGGACGCTGGTGAACACACGGTGCTGCTCCAGCGATTCGCTCGACACCACGGGCTCGTGGGCGATCCCCGCCCACGCCGCTTCAGGAGCATCAGGCAATCGCTTCAGCCGCAGGTGGTCGGTGAGTTCCTCGACGAGGTCAAGCATCCCATCAATCGCGGCCTGCTCATCCTCCGCGGGCAACTTCTTCTGCACGCCGACATCCACCACACACTCGAACGTGCTGCTGTCGCGGCTCGCGGCCGCGATGCTCACCGTGCGGGGCACGACAGAGATATGCAGGTCCGCCAGGTCCGCCAGCGTGAACGCGGGCTGGTACATCCGCATCGCGTTGACCGGCTGGGAGAACGTCCCCGCGTTGATGTGCGCGGCGACGGCGTCAGCGATGGCGGTGATTGTGCTCATGGGCGGCCCTCCGCCATTGCGTTCAGCCCCGCCACCTTGCCCTCGAGGTACGACACCCGCCGCTCCATCGCCTGGTAGTCAGCGCGGATCGAGCGGGCCTCGCCGATGAACTCGTCCAGCCGTTTCTCGACCTGCTGGAGCTTGGTAGTCACCACGCCCCATTGGATCGTCATCGCGCCGGCAGCGAAAATGATCGTGACGAGCACACCCGCCCACCGGGCTCCACCATTGAGCGTCGTTCCGTTCTGTCCGTTCCCGCTCGTCATGCCGACTCCGTTGCGATGTGCTTGGTGTGAACCCGAAGGACCCTGCGGTATGGATCGCTGTATCGCCAGGGAGGTTGTCCGCCAGGGGCATTGACCTCGTACACGAACACTTGTGTCCCGGTGATCTCTCGCACCCGATCACCGGCCCGCGGGAGCGTCACACCGGAACCGATGTCGAGGTCCGCTGTGCGGATGAGGAAGTCCCGCGACTCCGTCCGGTGAATCAGCCCTGACTCGTCCGCCTGCTCGAACTCGGTCTTCCCGATGGTCGCCTGGACCTCCTTGGCCTCGACCCCGCGCTGGTAGACCACGGTGCGACTCATGTGCGCGTGCCGCTGGGCATCAAGGAACGCCGCGCCTCGGTCGAGCATGTCCGCCACGACCGCTCCTTACTGCGACATGCGGATGCGCATGACCGTGTCTGCATCGGCGGCGGCTTTGACGACCTTGCCGATGAGCTTGTTGCCCGCGGAGGTCTTGGTGGCCACCTTGTTGGTGTTGTCCCAGTACGCCAGGCCGCCGGCGGGATTCCCGGTGCCGACGCCGGTCGCCTTGGGGAAGTCGAATACGCCCTGCACGGCGAGCGAGCCGAGTTGGCCCGCCTTGAGGGGCACGCTCGTGACGCCCACCAGATCGGTCTGCAAGACCACCGTTCCCGCCGGGGTGTCCGCCACCGGCGTGTAATCGATCGCCGCGCCCTCGTGAACAAACGTTGTCGCCATCGTTGATCCTCCTGGGCCGGGTCCCGGCCCGCCTGGTTCGACTGGTCCGCCCGGTTCGAGCTCGCCGTCCTTCCCGTCTCCGATCGGGACTTCGTCCGCCATCAGACCTCACCCTTGCTCTTGATGCCGCCGCGGGTGTCCTGCAGGGCGACGCCGAAGTCGTGGTATCCGCGCATCCGCACGCCGAGCTGGCTGAAGTCGGCGTCGGAGGTCTCGATGGTCGGGGCTTCCTGCCCGTTGAGGAACGCCATCTCGACAACCGGCAGATCGCTGGGGTCGGCAAGGAGATACCACGCCTTCGCCGAGTTGCCCGTGTAGAGCGCGTTGGAGAGGTAGCGGCTGACCTCGATGCGGAACTTGCCCTGGTGGGGGTTGGCGACGGGGAACTTCGTGTTCGCCGTGGTATCGCGCATCTCCACGCTCTTGTAGAGCTGCGTGCCCACCGCCGAGAGCGCCGTCGGAACCAGCATGATCGCTGGCATCACGCCCGTGGGCTTGCCGTCGGCATCCACGAGGTCCATGAACGTAACCTCGCCCTTGGTGAGGCCGTCGATGCCCAGCGCGGTGTCGGCGCCCGAGACGAAGTTCTTGTTGCCGACGCTGAAGAAGGCGGCGTTGTTCATGAACGCCGTCCAGAACACGTCGTTGATCTTCAGGCCCGAGCCACGACCGAGTTTGCGGGGCACGGTGGTGATGGCCCCGAGGTCGTCGTTGATGATGTCGCGGCGGTCGATCGCCAGCATCAGGCCGTAGGTGTCGGCCTTGTTGCTGTAGGTCTCCTCCCCGAGCGTGCCGTGCTTGAGTTCACCGCCGGGGGCGACCTGCTCGTACTGGTCCTTGCCGATCAGGCGGTAGCTCGTGACGGTCTTGAAGTCAGAGACGTTGCGGACGGCGCAGATGCTCCGCCAGACACGCTCGACGCTGAAGAAACCTTCGAGCAGGAACTTGTTGGCGACGTTGGAGAGGATGCCGCCCACGTCGATGGTGGACATGCCCGCTTCGATGCCTCGGCCGAATGCGGCTTCGAGCACGCGGCGGCTGTCACGGAACGTGCGGCCGGTGTATCCGTTGGCGATCGCGGCCTCGAAGAGGAGTTCCTGCAGGCCCAGCCCGCCCTGGAATCGCTTGGCGGCGATCTCTAGCGCCTGGGCTGAGCAGACCTTCTCGACGCCTTCAAGCTTGGCGCTCTGGAAGCACGCAGCCTCCAGCACCTCGCTGGTCACGCTGGTGTCCGGGGCGTGGATGGCCGGAGCTTTCGGGCGGCTGGCGCGGAGGACCTCGAGCTCGGTGCGCGTGGTGTCCCAGTTGTCACGGATCGCCTGGGCCTCGATCTCGCTGTGTTTGCCGGCGCAGACCTTGCGGACGGCGGCGATGCGGCTCGTTTCGGCGAGCGCTGCGGCGCGGATCTGCTCGGGGGTCTGCTCGGCGGCGGTGATGAGGGCGGGCGTGGGGCTGGAGGCGTTGGGATCGTCGGCCATGACGCTGGGCTCCTTGTTCTGAAGCGCGGCGATGCTCGCGCTGGTGCGGCCGTCTGCGCCGAGATCCACGAAACTGATCTCGCCGAGCGTGGCCTTGCGGACGACGTTGACCGGGCCGGTGAGTTCCTGGCCGTTGACCGTCGCCTTCTGGTTGTCCTTGATGAACTCGAACTCCTCGACGCTCGCGCCGACCGACGCCTGCCAGGGAAAGCCGTTCCGTGACGACGCGACGACCTCCTTGGCGGCCTGGGTGTCGCGGGAGATCACGCCCGTGGCGACGAGTTGCCCGGCTTCGACGCGGATCGCATCCGTGTGACCGACACCCGAGAGCGGATCGTGCCCGAAGCGGATTGGGCGAGCCTGCGAAGGAACCGCAAGGCCGGCGAGATCGATCACGACCGGGTGACGCCAGCCCGCGACGCGCATCGCGCCGCCGGTGTACGCGACCATCTTGAAGCGCGGGAGGGGCGCGGCCTGACCATCCGCCGCAGCGGCGATGGTGATGTCGGCGATCGCGGTGAGCGTGAGCGCGGGAATGGTCTTCGTGGGGTCAGCGGTGGCTGGCACTGGCGGTCTCCTCGTCGAGTACTTCAGCGGGGTCGGGGTCTTCGGCGGGCGCATCCGCGGCCGGCGCGGCAGTCTGCGCCGTTGCAGATGCGAGGCCGAGTTCGTTCATGAGCGTGAGTTCTTTGGCCCGCTGACGGAGCTCCTGCTCCCAGTCGCGTCCCTGCCGGGCGAACTCCGCGGCGAGCGTGGTCGTGTGATTGGCCAGACGGGTCGCCTGCGCGTTGGCTTCCTTGGCAGGATCGACGTGCTCGACGCCATCCCAGAACCACGCGTGCTCCGGGAGCGTTGCCGCCCCTCCGGAGAGCGTCCGCATGGACTGCGGAAGCAATCCCTCGACGAGCACCGCCTCGTTGAGCCAAGCCTTGAGGATCCGATCGAGAACGGCAAGCTGCAGGTGGTGCTGCTCGACGCGGATGCTCTTGTAGTACACCTGATGGTCGAGGCGACCGCTGGCGTAGTTGTACCCCGATGAGTTCCCCGCCGCGACGTTGAACGGCATGTTCAGGCAGCGGGCGATCTCATTGAGAACCTCGCGCTTGAACTCACCGAATGTCGTCGTCGGCTGTTCGGCGTGGACTTGCCCGAGCTTCCAGCCGCCGGGGAGAACCGTGGCGATCCGCTGCTCGAGTTCGACCTCGTCCATCGGCTCCAGCGGATCGGCCTCGCCGTTGGGCGGGCTGTCGGTGTAGATGACGGCGGCAAAGTTGGCGGCGGTCTCGGCGGCGGCAATGGTCGCCAGCGTGTATCGGCGGAGCTGCGCAAACAACGGGAGCGCCGGCGTGATGTCGGGAATGCCGCGGAGTTGGCCGGGGCGGTCGGCGCGAAAGTAATGCACGACCGAAGCAGCCGCGAACGTGTCGTAGGCCGTGAGGTCATCAATGGGCGTGCGGAACACACCGCTATCGCCGGGGTGCCGCTTCAGCACGCGGTAGGCCGAAGGGTTGCCCCACGGGTCCAGTGTGATGCCGTCGATCTCATCGTTGCGCCCGCGACGCAGCAGCGGCGTGCAGACCTGATCGGCCTCGATGAGTTTGAGGTCGAGCGAGACGCGCGAGCCGATGCCCGGATTGCTGACCAGCAGGGCGAACGCCTCGCCGCTCTCGGCGCGGGCCAGCCGCATGGTGCGGAGCTTGCCGGGGAGATCAATCGCACGCGACCACTGCTCGAACGCATCCTCAATGCGGGCATTGGCTTCGGTGTCGCCCGTCAGCATCTGCAGCCGGGGACCGGTGCCGATGGTGTCGTTGGCGAGCGTGAGGACGATGCCCTTGGCGTAGGAGTTGTTGGCGACCTCGTAGCGGGCGCGGTTGCGGAGGACGCGCCGCACCTCGGGGTTGATCGCTGCATTCGGTGACAGCCCGTCGGCGTTCGCCCAGTGCTTGCGGTTCTCCGGTGTGGTCTTGGCCGAGTCGAACTTGGCAACCACAAGACGGCGGGGGAGGCCGTCGCTGCGCGGAGCGTCCGTGCTCCGCTCAGCGGGGGAGGGGGGACGGCCGGTCCGACTCAGAAGATTGGCGATGGCCTTGAGCATGGGGTGTGGTCAGGCTGAACCGGGCGGGACGATCTTGGCGAACTTGATGCCGAGGCCGGGCTTCCTCGCGGCGGCCTTGGACGCGAGGTAGCGGTCGGCCTCGATCTGGTCCTTCAGCGGGTGCTGCTCGACGGACTGGCCGTCCACCGCCGCCTTTGCGGGCTGCGCCGCGTTGTCGCGGATCGCCTGCTCAATATCAGGGGTGGGGTCGGACACGGAAGGCTCCAGGACTCGACAACGCGAGCCGTCTCCCGGCTACCTACGCCAACGACACGCAGGCTGTCCGCGACAATGGCTGCCGCCCAGGTTTGTTCGATAGATCGAACGACTACGCCTGGGTTTCTCGGGTCGTAACACGGCGTCCGCAATGGCGACACTCCCGCCGGCGCAAGACCGCTCCCGCCAGCCGCTTCAGGTACACCACGCGAAAGTGCTGGCAACCGCAGACGCGACACACCAGCCCGAGCGGCGGGCCACCGTCCTTCGGTTCAGTTTGCCTGAGTCGCGGCATCAGCGTCGCTCACCTTTCATTGCAGAAAGGCGAATCCGAGGTCGGACTGTCACCTTGGCGTCCGTTCCGAAGAGCAAGGCGCCGTGCATCGACGCGGCCACCGCGCAGCCGACTACGCAGTCGAGCCAGTGGTTGTCGAGCCCTTCGACGCGGAGTTTCCACTCGTCCACTGTCCGGCCGCGTCCCTCGGTCTTGATGCGATACTCGCTGGTGAGGTGCTCGGACAGCAATCGGTGCGGTTCGGGCTTACTCCCGAAGAGCGAGAGGCAGCCCGGATCGCCCATCGGCACGGCGAGGCGCGCGTGCGCAAACGACTTCCAGTAGTTCGTGTCGAACACCACGTGTCGCACGGACCGCTTGCCGGTGATTACCGGAATGCGCCAGTTGAGCCCGACGCGATCACCGCGCTTGCGCTTGTAGTCGGAAAAGGGGATGCTCGATGCGCCGACGTACCGCCCGTGGCTGGGCATGAGCACGCCCGCGTGCGGGCTCTGGCGGCAGAACTGGTACACGACGTCGGTAGACGCGCCCCAGTTGGCGTCGATGAGGCAGCGGTCGATCCGGACCATCGCACCATCATCGCGCCGCCACTCGCGGGCCAGATACGCTTCTGCCAGCCGCTCGAGTCCTGCGTAGATCGCACCTTCGACGCCGGCGTGGGGCGCAGCGGCCCCGAGCGTGCGTCGCATGTCCCGCAGTGTGAAGTAACCCCCCGCCAGTTTCTGATCGGGCTCCGTGCCGTAGTCGATGACGTACCCGGTGAAGTCGTCTTCCCATGCCGCGACCAGGAAGAACAACGCCTTGCCCTGCACGTCAACGAACATCGTCAGCCGCGTGCATCCGATGGGGATCTCGGCTCGGGCCTGCCCGTTGACCTTCGCCGCGATCTGTTCGGCGCTCAACAAATCGTCGAGGGCCTGAATCTCCGGCAGCGGTTCGTTCTGGTACTCCGCGAAGAACGCCGCTTCGTCCTGAAGCCTCAGGTTCATCGCGTGCTGGACGGCCGACAGCTCATCGTGGTTGAAACGCTCCGGCCAGGCGATCCGTGCGCCTTCGTCCATCGCCGTGCGGTGTTGGGCGTAGAACGCGGTGGCGTCCGCCAGGCCTCGTTCCTGCCGAAGCCCATCGGCACGCAGCTCCGCGTATCGCTGCCAGAGTGCCTCCCGCGCGGGAAAGGCGTACATCATCTTCGTCCGCTCGCCCTGCCATTGCGGGTGTTTGTCACGGTCGAGGATGCGGTCGGCGAGATCGTCGGGGCGGACAACGGTCAGAGTCATCAACCCAGCGATCTTCTTCCCCGGCCCGGCGAGCCCCAGGATCGCGCCGGCGAGGATGCGCTCGCGGTTGGCGCACTGCGATGGCGACCTGGCGCTCTCGTCGGTCTGGGGATCGTCGATGAGGACCAGCGACGGACGCGAGGAGGTGCCGTCGGCCCGCTTGTGTTTCATGCCGCGGATGCGGCCGGTGATCCCGGCGACACGGATGATGGCGCCCGCAGCGGCCGAGCCCGGGATGGTCGGCAGAACGATTTCCCGCGCGGTCCACCCGATGTGCGTCTGCTTGCCCTGGTAGAGCTGACCCGATGCCCGCTGGTGGATGCCCTCCAGCGAACGGATCGGGTGGCAGACCTCCGGGAAGTCACCAGCAAGGAGTTCGCTGTTCTCCAGCTCCGCCTTGATCGATTCGAGCATGCCAGCCGCGTGCTCCTCGTCCGAGCCGATGAGGGCGACAAAGTCGCGGTGCCCGTAGAGCATGGCCCAGAGACACGCCACCTCGCAGAGTGACGTCTTGCCCGAGCCGCGCGGCATCGCCATCGCAAACAGCCCGCCTTCGAGCACCGCCTGCTCGATCTTGGCGATGACCTTGAGGTGGTCGTCCGACCACTTGAGGTGGAACGTCTGCAAGAAGTACACCTCGCAGAAGTATCGGAAGTCCCGTGCCGCGTGCTCCCGCCGCGCTGGATCGGCCACCGCCGGGAGGTCGCCAATGTCGCGCCCCGACAGCGAGAGCACGGCGTTTCGCTGCCGAGCCCTCTCCTTCATCGCCTCGTAACCGGTCAACCCCTCCGGCTGCCGCGCTGCTTCCGCGAGCGCCTCGTGCCGCGTGGCGACCAGCCATGCGACGTACCGGAAGAGATCGACCTTGCCAGCATCGCCATCGGCCGCGACGCGGAACCCTGCGCGCGTGCGGTGGCGGTGGAGCTGACGCTCGGTGATGGCCTCGCCCAGCGGCGTGCTGTTCAGCAGCCGCGCGAGTTCGCCGGGCTTGAGTTTGCGCGGGTCAATCGCCACCGCCACCCCCCGCGGCCATCTCCTTCACGAGCCACGCGGCGTAGTGAACGAGATTGAGTGTGCCGTCGGCGTTCGTCGGCGCGCCCGCATCGATGTCTGCGTGCAGCATCGATTCCGAGACCGGCTTCCCGCCCAGCCGCGTCAACACGCGGGCGGCGTCCGCCACAGGGAGCGCGGCGGGATTCAGCCCGGACTTTCCCTGTCCCCCTGATGCCGGCCCGGAACTAGGCGCGTGTTCGGGAGTCATTGCGAACCTCCCATGCGAACTTGCCCACATGTCGCGGAATGACGGCGAAACCGCTCCGAATCGCCTTGCCTGTTCCCGGATGTCATGGCTTCATGTGTCACAACGCGGGTCGGAAACCCGCGACGGAGAACACGAACATGAACGCGACGACGAAGAACATGATCGAGATCGCCACCGCCCTGGGACGCCGCGGGTTCGCGGTCGCCTGCCTCGAAGTCCGCACGCCCGACGGCCGGACCTGGTCGGTCGACGCCGCCAGCGCGGGCGGGTTCTGCCTCTTCGAGGTCGACCCGGACGGCCGCCGCGGGCCCGACGAGCACGACGCGGTCGACGGCGATACCTGGTACGCCAGCGACCTGGTGGACTACCTCGACGCGGTGGGGCGGCCCAAGACGCCTCCGCACAACCGCACAACCCGTCCGACGACCTGAAGCCCGCGAAATGCGGGCTTCTTTGTTTACCGGCAACACCACGCACCACGAGCACCCCCAACGACGAGAGGTACCAGTATGAAGAACCGCACGAACAAGAACGCCAAGCCCGCCCCCGCGCAACCCACCGCCGCCGAGATGTACGCCGCGCGGAGGAACGACATCGCCCGCCTCCTCGACGTGCTGCAGATGGAACTCGACAAGCATGACGAGCAGGCCAAGGCCGATCCGACCAACTGGGGCATCACCGGCAACCTCGGCAAGGTCCGCGGCGACCTGATCGATGTGGTCGGCTTCCTCAGCATCATGGACCGCGAGGACGTCGAGCGCTTCCTGGCCGAGTGACCGCACCGCACCCACGCATCCCACCGAAGGAGCACGCCCATGAACATCAAGACGATCGTGATCGCGGGAGTTGAACAGGACGTCAAGATCAGCCGCACGGACCGCGGCGCTGAGGTGACCATCGAGCAGTTCACCCGCCGCGCCGGCAGGCAGGACATCTGCATCGCCCACATCGCCCGCGATGAGGACCGCGACGCCCGGTACGCCAAGGCCGTCGAAGTCGCCAAGGTGGTCTACGGGACCGACCGCCGCGGCCGCGCCGCCGCCACCAACTCGATGGTGCATGACGTGCTCAACGAGATGGAGCGCATCGCCGGTTGCTAGCCGCGAGGCGGCGCGGGGAACCGCGCCGGCCCCGATTCCCCGCCGCAGCGTGCGTCGGGATTCCGCACCCCTGATTCGGAGATTCGCATGAGCACGAAGACCAAGAAGCCACGCACCCCCCGCGCCTCCAAGATGTCCAAGAGCGCCGCCCGCGCTGAGGGAGCGGCGAAGACCGAGCGCGCCCGCAAGGCCGCGCTCGCGGAGATCAAAGAGCGGCTCGACGGCAAGCCCGCCGAGCCCGCGAAGGCGAAGGGCGGAAAGGCCACCAAGACCCCGAAGGCCGCGAAGCCCGCGAAGGAGAAGAAGCCCACCCCCCCGAAGCGCGTCAGCGCGCTCGACGCCGCGGCGCAGGTTCTCGCCGCGAGCGGCGAACCGCTGCGGGCCAAGCAGATGATCGCGGCGATGGAGGCCAAGGGCCTGTGGAAGAGCCCCGGCGGCAAGACGCCCGAGGCCACGCTCTACGCCGCCATCATCCGTGAGATCGCCGCCCGGGGCGACAAGGCCCGCTTCAAGAAGCACGACAAGGGCGTCTTTGTGGCCGGAAAGGGGGCCTGATCCATGTCCGCAACGCCCCCCAGCGAAGCGCAGCTCGAGGCCGTCCTCCAGGCCGCCGTGTACCTGCTCGGTGCGCGGCAGGACCAGATGCTCACCATTGAGGAATGGACCGGCCTCGCGCGGGCGGTTGCTACCTGCCAAGGCCGCAAGACGGCGGAGTACCTGACCGACCGCGACCTCGACGATATCGCCGAGCGCTACGCCCTTGAGTGGGACGAGGCGACCGACGGTCCCCTTCCAGCGCTCGACGAGGAGTGAGGCGTCCATCAGGCCTTGCCCCCAGCCGCGACCTTCTTCGGGGGCGCGGCTTTCTCTTCGGCCACGCCCTTTGCGGGGAGCCGCTCCGCCTTCCGCCCTGTGAACTTCTCCCAGCGCTGCACGATGACATCGCAGTAGAGCGTGTCGAGCTCCATGAGGAACGCCCGCCGCCCGGTCATCTCCGCGCCGATGAGCGTGCTCCCGCTGCCGCCGAAGAGGTCGAGCACGTTCTCTCCGGGCCGCGATGAGAACTCGATCGCCCGCCGCGCCAGTTCAACCGGCTTCTCTGTGAGGTGGACCATGCTCTGCGGGTTCACTTTCTTGATCGACCACACGTCCGGCACATTGGCTGGGCCGAAGAAGCGGTGCGCTGCCCCCTCATGCCAGCCGTAGAAACACCATTCGTGGTTGCCCATGAAGTCCTTGCGCGTGAGCACCGGATGTTCCTTCACCCAGATGACCGCCTGCGCGAAGTAGAGCTCGTGCCGCTTGAGCACGGGCGGGTAGTTGCCGCAGTTGGCGTAGCCGCCCCAGATGTAAAACGTGCCGCCAGGGATCAGGACGCGGGCGATGTTGCCGAACCACGCTTCGAGCATCTTGTCAAACGCCTCGTCGGTGACAAAGTCGTTCATGAGCGGGCGGTCCTTGGCGCGGAGCTTCTTGTGCGTCGCGCGGCTCTTCTCGGGGTAGCGGTTGAGGTCGGCGCTCTGCTGGTCATGGTGGTCGGCCTTGCCCGGCAGCGCGAACGAACTCAGGCCGGCGACGATCGCGTTGTTCGAGCGGGGCTCGACCTTCACGTTGTACGGCGGGTCGGTGTTGACCAGATGGATCTGCTGCCGGTCAAGGAGCCGGTCTAGATCCGCGGGTTTGCTGCTGTCGCCGCACATCAGCCGGTGGTTGCCGAGCACCCAGATGTCGCCGGGCACCGTCGTCGCTGCGTCCGGTGCGCCCGGCACGTCGTCTGGGTCGGTCAGGCCCTCGTTGCCCACCGGAGCCATGATCGCGCTGAGGTCCTCGACGCTGAAGCCCAGGAGCGCGAGGTCGAAGTCCACACCCTTGAGGTCAGCGAGTTCCAGCGGCAGGAGTTCCATGTCCCACGTCGTGAGCGATGCGACCTTGTTGTCAGCGATGCGGAGCGCCTTGACCTGATCGGGCGTCAGATCCGTGGCGCGGATGACTGGCACCTCCTTGAGGCCGAGCTTCCGGGCGGCGCGGAGCCGCGTGTGCCCGGCGATGATGACACCGTCGGCGTCGATCAAGATCGGCACCTTGAAGCCGAAGGTCTGGATCGACTTGGCCACCGCATCGATGGCGGCGTCGTTGATGGTGCGGGGGTTACGGTCGTATTCGTGGACCGCGTCGATGGGAAGCGTTTCGATGTTCATAGCGATCTCCGTTGGGGACGCAGCGGCAAGCGCCGGCGCGTGGGGCGTCGTGGTGGCCCGCCGCACACGCGGCGGGTCCAGTGGGGGGTGGGGATCGGTGGATCG